>ULQO01004361.1_pt1 | contig 13889 bp, 10 predicted proteins | sample 1954601 | NCBI WGS metagenome assembly ULQO01 (sample SAMEA4835658, study PRJEB28245) | human gut metagenome | biome: gut microbiome; material: fecal sample | place: Denmark | collected 2008
TTTATGACGATTTCAGGCTGAGGTTGTTATTGCGTAAGCAAAAACGTTCTCAGCCATTGCGTAGCAAAGCCGCATTTTTATGCGGCGAAATCGTCTTATGACGATTTCAGGCTGAGATTGTTATAACATAAAACAAGTCGGTAAAAGCCGACACGGCGGTACGCCGTCTTTTGCCTGTTGGCAAAAGTTTTTATGTTAAAATGTTCTCGGACAAGCGGTGAGCCGCAAGCCGTGCTTTTGCACGGCAAAATCCGCTATTGGCGGATTTTATGTCCGAGGTTATTATCGCAAGAAAAAATACACTTAAAAAGTGGGGTGTCGGTTTGAAGAATAAAGATAAAAAAGAAAAAGAGCAGATAAAGAAAACGAAGTTTTCCGATATAGACCTTTTTGAAGAGGGACATGAGGAAGAGCCGGATGAACTTGATCTTATAGACGGGCTTATAAAAGATCCTGCCACAACGCAGGACAAGGAGCATAACGCATATCTGCGCCTTATGCACGAATACAAGGCAGAATACGCAAAACGTGAAAAATGTATCAAGGTCGGGATACTGCTCATTATCATCAGTGCAGTTGTATTTCTCGCCCTGATGTTCAGCCTTGACAGCAAAACATTCTTCTTGACGCTGTGGATAATCTTCATTATTTCGGGTATTGCGGTAATGACACGGATAGATTACCGTTGCTACAAGTACGAAAAGATACTCGGCATTAAAAACACCGACAAGGAAGACGACCTTGAAAAGATGAAGAACGATATCGACAAGACGATAAGCAACGCAAAAACGGAGCTTGAAAACGCAAAGGTTAACATAGAAGCCACGATAGAATCGGCTAAAAAGGACATCAGCCGTCTTTCCGGAATGAAAACGAGGGAGCAGGAAAACAAATGAAGACAATATTCAGGATATTTTTAAGCGATATAAAAAAGATACGCACAAATCTTATGGCGTTTGCGGTAATGATAGGTATTTGTATACTGCCGGCGCTGTATGCGTGGTTCAACATTGCGGCAAACTGGGACCCGTACTCAAACACAGGCAATATCAAGGTTGCGGTCGCAAACTGCGATAATGGCACTAAGCTTGCTTCAAAGGAGATAAACATCGGCAATCAGATAGTGGATAATCTTAAAAAGAACACGCAGATGTGCTGGACGTTCGTAGATAAACAGCAGGCGGAAAACGGAGTAGTAACAGGCGAATATTATGCCAGCGTTGTTATCCCCGAAAATTTCAGCGAGAGCTTCACAAGCATACTTTCGGGCAAGCTGACACGTCCGCAGATAACCTACACGCTCAACGAAAAGAAAAACGCTATCGCTCCGAAAATCACCGACAAAGGCGCAGAGGCGATAAAAAACCAGGTAAACGAGAGCTTTATTGACACGATTACCACCGAGCTTGCAGGAATATTGAACTACACCTCCGAGCAGGGCAACAAGAAATTCACCGAGATAACAGACAATATAAAATCAGCCATAGGCGATGTTATCGACAATCTTTCCGCTTTCCAGAGCTCAATTTCGCTGATAAGCACAACACTTGACAGTGCAGATACAATGATTGCAAACACCAAAAAGTCAATCCCGGATCTTGAACAGCTTCTTGCTCAGTCGGGTACTATGACATCTTCCGCCAAGGACAGCATTACGGCTGTACAGGCAGTAGCAACACAGATAACCGCCGCTACAGATACCGTCCTTAATTCGATCGACACGCTTTACAGCAATACGGAAAGCAGTATTTCGGGCATCACGGGTGAGATCGCCGCCGATGCCGACAAAGCCGCCGAAAAGATAAGAGCAACAGCGGAGATAAACAGAAAAACAATTGATGCACTGAATAATATCCGCACCCATGTTGTAACAGTCGGTGAAAAGCTCGGAATTGATGTCAGCATTATGACCGATGCAATCGACAGGAATATAGAAAAGCAGAACGCAATCATCGACAAATTAAACAACGGTGCAGACACTGTCAGCACAACAGGTCACGCCCCCGATAATTTTGAAAGTGATGTAAACAAGCTGATAACCGATTCAAAGAAAGAATTTGACGGCATAAAAACCACTTGGAACACTTCTGTCAAAACTGCTATGGATACCGCCGTAAACGAGGTATTCAAAACGCTTGACGGAATTTCCGCACTGCTTTCTGACGCAGGAACATCTGTTCCGAATATCGAAACGGCTCTCACCGATGCTCAGAACTCGCTTGCAAGCCTTAAATCCTGCCTTACCGACCTCGATAAAATAATCGGAAACGCAAAGGATAAGCTCACCGATATGCAGAAAAAGGTCGATGATATAAGCAGTGACCAGGCGCTTATAGCTTTTATCGAAGAGGTTTCAAGTGACCCGTCATCTCTCGGCGAATTTATGAGCTCACCCGTTGAAATTAACACCGTCAAGGTTTACCCCGTAGAAAATTACGGCTCAGCCATGACGCCGTTCTACACGATACTCGCTATCTGGGTAGGCTCTATCGTGCTTGTCGCTGTACTGAAAGCAGAGATCAGCCGCCGTGACATCGAAAAGCTCGGCAGTAATGTAAGACCGATACAGGCTTATTTCGGCAGATATATGATTTACCTTATGGTATCAATAATTCAGGCGATAATAATCGCACTCGGCGACCTTTTGTTCCTGAAAATACAGTGTGAAGACCCGCTGTTGTTCATCATCGCCGCCGTTGTATCTTCTATTGTATTCTCACTGCTCATCTACTCGCTGACGATCACATTCAGCGTAATAGGAAAGGCTCTTGCGGTAATTATCCTTGTACTTCAGGTTGCAGGCTCTGGCGGTACATTCCCTCCCGAAGTTCTCCCCGAATTTTTCCGCAGCATTCTTCCCTATCTGCCCTTCAGATACAGCATCAACGCAATGCGTGAAGCGGTCGCAGGCGTATATGCGCAAAGCTACATAGAAGACCTGCTCTACCTGATGATTTATGTTGCGATAGCCCTCTTTATCGGCATAGTGCTGAGAAAACCGTGTATAAGAATAATGAAGTTCTTCAATAAACGTCTTGAAGATACCGATCTGATCATATAGCAATGCAATCCCCGACGAACTTTTCAAATCGTCGGGGATTGCATTTTTGACTATATTATGCTAAAATATTCGCTGAGGGAAACCTTGGACGATAGGCGGTCAAATTCATCTCCCAAAAGTGCGAAAGCGCTTTGAAAGGAGGTGAAGCTGTGTACATAACTCTGGACAACTTAATTCAGATTGGTATTTTCCTAACGGGATTTACTGTTATGATATTCAGTATCATTTCTTTTGTTATAAATTTTACAAATAAAAAGAAATAACCGCCCCCTGTCGCAAACTGTGAGCGGTTATTTTGGCTCTTACAGGGAGTGACCGTCTGTCGTTTCCCTCTTTATTTGTATTATAACATAAAATTAAGTCGGTGTCAACTTAAACTCACCACGGCTTTACCGTGCCTACAATATCGCTTATCTTCTCTATTTTCTGTTCGGCGAGGAACTTTTCCATTCCCTCGCATACCTTTATCGGCGCATAAGGATCGTTGAAGATAGCCGTACCCATCTGTACAGCAGATGCACCTGCCATCATCATCTCGATAGCGTCCTCAGCCGTTGCGATGCCTCCCATACCGATAACGGGTATCTTGACCGCATTCGCCACCTGCCATACCATTCTTACTGCAACAGGGAACACAGCAGGACCCGAAAGTCCGCCGACATTGTTGTGCAGGATAGGCCGTCTTGTTCTTATATCAATTCTCATACCGAGCAGAGTGTTTATCAGCGAAACGCTGTCTGCACCCTCAGCCTCAACAGCCTTTGCGATTTCTGTGATATTCGTTACATTCGGAGTCAGCTTTACGATAACGGGCTTCTTTGTAGCATTTCTTACCGCTCTTGTAACGCTTGCCGCACCCTCGCAGGTAACACCCCATGTAGCGCCGCCCTGCTTTACGTTAGGGCAGGAAATGTTCAGCTCTATCATATCAACATCGGTAGCGTCCAGCTTTTCTGCAACAGCTATATAATCGTCAATTACCGCACCTGCGATATTTGCGATAACCACAGTATCCTGCGTTCTGAGTCTGGGCAGATAGTAATTTATAAACTTGTCAACACCGGGATTCTGAAGTCCGACGGAGTTTAATATTCCGCTCGGAGTTTCCGCTATTCTCGGAGGAATGTTACCGTCCTTCTTGTTTAAGGTCGTACCCTTGCAGGAAATACCGCCGAGTGCCGACAGCGGATAAAGGTCGGTATAATCCTCGCCGAAGCCGTATGCGCCGGAAGCGGCTATTACAGGATTCTTGAAATGTTTACCGCATACATCTACCGAAATATCAGGCTTGAAACTCATAACACTACCTCCTCGCCGCTGAACACAGGGCCGTCCTTGCATACTCTAAGCACCTTTTCTTCTCCGTCACGGATAACCGTGCAGGCACATACAACGCACGCACCTACGCCGCAGCCCATACGCTGCTCAAGTGAAACCTCCGAGTATACCCCTGCCTGCTTTGCCGCCGCAACGACCGCTTTAAGCATAGGAGTAGGGCCACAGGCATATACCGCCGCAACATCGCCCTTTGCAAGCTCATCTGCAAGCGGCTGTGCTATCGTACCGTGTACTCCCGTGCTTCCGTCGTCGGTACATACTATAACGTTTGCCCCTGCAAGCGAATAATCCTTGTCAAGTATAACCTTGTCAAAACTCCTGAAGCCAAGTATAGCCGTACATCTGTCGCCGTACATCTTTGCAATGTCAAGCAAGGGAGGCGTGCCTATTCCGCCGCCTACAACTATTACCCTGCCGTCCTTCTTTGCAGGAACGGTAAAGCCGTTGCCGAGCGGAGCGATAACGTCCATAAGATCCCCCTTGTTAAGTTCGGAGATCTTATCCGTACCCTTGCCCCTTACTTCAAAAACGAGCCTCATAGTGCCGTTTTCCTTATCTACCGAGCATATAGAGATAGGTCTGCGGAGCATATATCCCTCCGCCTTTATCTGAACGAACTGTCCGATATGTGCGTTTTCGGCAACTTCGGGACATTTCAGCGTATATGAATATATCCCCTCACCGAGCGCTTTTTTATCAACTATCGGATATGAATCACAAAAAAAGCTCATACATTTTCCTTTCCTGCGGTTTTGCCGCTGTGTAAAAATCAAGGCAACACGTTAATTTATCATGTTGCCTTGCTTCCTTGTTGCATAATCAACTACGCATTATTGTATTGTCATCCTTGACAATTTTCACCTTCGCCGTAAGCGCTTCATCATCGCTTTCGCTTTGCTTCGGCTTTATCACGTTGCTCTTCTTTCTGTCTGCAGGCTTCGCTATCGCCTTCAGCCTGCCATACATAAAGTATACAACGAGCGCCCCCACTATAACGTCAAGCACTGTCTGAAGGCTGAACCACGATTCCATAGCTCCCATAAGGTTGCTCTGTGTTATATAAGTGTAATCCCACAGTGCCATAAGCACAAGTATTCTCAGCAAGCTGTTTGTTATCATCAGATTGTCGTAATACTTCTGTGCATTGTCAGCCGTGATTACAAGCGTCCTCGACCTATGAGGTATAAACATATACACTATCGAGAACACGAATGCCGCAAGTGCGATAAAAGGCACTATGCCGCCGCATATCCACATATATGCAGGTAAGCCGTCAGGATAAACATTATTCAGCACCATTGTCGGATGCGCCATCTGATAATAGTATGCGTATGTTGTCTGATACATAAGTACCGCCATTATAAGACCGAAAGCGTCTATAAATCCCCTCAATATCGTGTAATTGAATTTTACTTTATATTCGCCTGTTCTCAAAATCGCACCTCATTATATCTTTGTTATATCTACCATTTCAAGATCGTCTACAGTCTTGTCCATAGCGATACACTTTACAAGAGCGTTTGCCGTATCGACAGATGTAAGACAAGCGATAGAACGCTCAACCGACTTACGTCTTATCTTAACGCTGTCGAGTGCAGGCTTTCTGCCTGTTTCGGACGTTGAGATAACGTAATTTATCTTGCCGCTTTCAAGCAGGCTTATTACGTTAGGCTCCTTGTCCTCGTGTATACGATAGGTAAAGTTTGTAGCTATCATATTTCTGTTCAGCATGGATGCCGTACCGCTTGTGGCATACAGTTCAAAGCCGAGCTTTTCAAATTTCTCCGCCAGCGGTACTATCTCGGGCTTGTCTGAATTCTTGACGGTGAACATTACTCCGCCCTTCTTGAATATCTTGAAGCCTGCCGCTATAAGTCCCTTGTAGAGAGCTTCCTCAAATGTCTTTGCTATACCGAGTGCCTCACCCGTTGACTTCATCTCAGGGCCAAGCTGTGTATCAACATCGTGGAGCTTTTCAAAGCTGAATACGGGAACCTTAACCGCAACATAGTTGCCAACGGGATAAAGCCCGCTGTGGTAGCCCTGCTCCTTGAGAGTTTCGCCGAGCATTATCTTTGTTGCAATATCGACCATCTGAACGCCCGTAACCTTGCTGATATAAGGAACGGTTCTTGATGATCTCGGGTTTACCTCGATAACGTAAACCTCGTTGTTATATACAACATACTGGATATTTACAAGTCCGATTACGTTCAGTGCCTTTGCAAGACGCTCCGTATATGTCACTATCGTGCTCTTTATCTTGTCGGATAATGTCTGAGCAGGATATACCGAGATACTGTCGCCCGAGTGAACGCCGGCACGCTCGATATGCTCCATAATACCGGGGATAAGGAAGTCCGTGCCGTCGCAGATAGCGTCAACCTCGACCTCTGTACCCATAAGGTACTTATCTATCAGCACAGGGTTTTCAAGTTCTGTAGCCGTGATGATAGTCATATATTCGGTAACATCGCTGTCGCAGTGAGCGATTATCATATTCTGACCGCCCAGAACGTATGACGGACGGAGCAGAACAGGATAGCCAAGCTCGTTTGCGGCTTTGAGCGCTTCCTCGGTCGTGAATACCGTATGTCCCTTAGGACGAGGAATTTTACACTTTTCGAGCAGTTCGTCAAACTTCTCTCTGTCCTCTGCGTCATCAATGCTTTCAGCCGAAGTACCGAGTATTCTTACACCGCTCTCCTGTAAGTGCTTTGTCAGCTTTATAGCAGTCTGACCGCCGAACTGTACTACAACGCCGTAAGGCTTTTCGGTAGCTATAAGCGAATCAACATCTTCAAATGTCAGCGGGTCGAAATAAAGTCTGTCGCCTGTATCAAAGTCGGTCGAAACTGTTTCGGGGTTGTTGTTGCAGATGATTGCTTCATAGCCCATTTCCTTGAGCGCCCATACGCAGTGTACCGAGCAGTAGTCGAACTCGATACCCTGACCTATTCTGATAGGACCTGAGCCGAAAACTATTATCTTCTTTTTATCTGTAGGATGCTGTTCGATAAATTCCGCAGCCTCGTTTTCATCGTCATAAGTGCTGTAGAAGTAGGGCGTTTCAGCCGAGAACTCAGCGGCACAGGTATCAACCATCTTGTATACTGCGTGACGTGTCTTTATGCCCTTGTCAGCAAGCTTCTGACCCGACAGCTTCTCGATAGTCCTGTCAAGATAGCTGTACTTCTTCGCAAGGTCGTATTTCTCCTGCGTAAGTTCACCGTCCTCAAGCCACAGTTCAAGTTCTGCAAGGTTTTTAAGCTTGGTTATAAACCACTTGTCGATAGTGGTTATATCATGTATCTCCTGAACGCTGAAACCTCTTCTCAGTGCCTCGAATACGCAGAACGAACGGTCAACATCGACATCGTGGAGCTTTGCTCTTACTTCTTCGTCTGTCAGCTTCTTGAAAGCCTTTTTACGCATCGTGTCCATACCAAGCTCTATTGAACGTACAGCCTTCATCATAGCTTCTTCAAAGCTCGTTCCGATAGCCATTATTTCGCCTGTAGCCTTCATCTGAGTGCCGAGCGTTTTCTTTGCGTATACGAACTTATCAAACGGCCACTTCGGGAACTTTACTACAACGTAGTCAAGCGCAGGCTCAAAGCAGGCGTAGGTCTTGCCTGTTACCTGGTTTACGATCTCATCGAGCGAATATCCTATTGCTATCTTTGTTGCAACCTTTGCTATAGGATAGCCTGTAGCCTTTGACGCAAGCGCCGATGAACGTGAAACTCTGGGGTTTACCTCGATTACCGAGTATTCAAAGCTGTCGGGCTTTAATGCAAACTGACAGTTACAGCCACCCTCGACCTTCAGCGCCTGAATAATGTTCAGCGCCGCTGTTCTCAGCATCTGATATTCCTTGTCTGCAAGCGTAACCGCAGGAGCGATAACGATACTGTCACCTGTATGAACGCCGACAGGGTCGAAGTTTTCCATCGAGCAGACGGTGATAACGTTGCCCTTTGCGTCACGGATAACCTCGAACTCGATTTCCTTCCAGCCCGAAATACACTTTTCAACAAGTATCTGTGTGATAGGCGAAAGACGCAGACCGTTTGTTGCAATCTCGTGTAATTCGTCCTTGCTATATGCAATACCTCCGCCTGTACCGCCGAGCGTGAACGCAGGACGTACAATTACGGGATAGTGTATAACCTCGGCAAAATCCAAAGCGTCCTCAACGGTTTCAACTACCTTTGAGGGAATACACGACTCGCCTATAGCCTCCATAGTATCCTTGAACGCCTGTCTGTCCTCTGCCTTGTGTATAGTTTCGGGATTTGCACCGAGCAGCTTTACACCGTTCTCGGCAAGGAAGCCTTCCTCCGCAAGCTGCATTGAAAGTGTAAGACCCGTCTGACCGCCGAGCGTTGACAGAATGCTGTCCGGCTTTTCTATCTTGATTATCTTCTTTACTACATCAAGCGTCAGCGGTTCAATGTATATCTTGTCCGCCATATGCTTGTCCGTCATGATGGTAGCGGGGTTTGAGTTTATAAGTACGACCTCAAGGCCCTCTGCTTTAAGCGCACGGCACGCCTGCGTTCCCGCATAGTCAAATTCAGCAGCTTGTCCGATTACGATAGGACCCGAGCCTATAACGAGAACTTTCTTTATATCACTTCTTAACGGCATTTCTTATTCTCCTCCATCAGACTGATAAATTTATCGAACAGATACGCAGTGTCATGCGGACCTCCGCACGCTTCGGGGTGGAACTGCACAGTGAACGCAGGTGCATTCGTGTACATAACACCCTCACAGGTCTTATCGTTTCCGTTGATATGGCTTACCTTGCCTGCGCTTTCGGGAAGGCTGTCGCTTACGACCGCATAACCGTGGTTCTGCGATGTGATAAATGTTCTGTCAACAGTAACATCGGTTACAGGCTGGTTTCCGCCTCTGTGACCGTATTTCAGCTTGACAGTTGTCGCACCGTTTGCAAGCGCTAAGAGCTGATGACCGAGGCAGATGCCAAACGTAGGTATCTTGTGAGGGATAAGCTCCTTCAGCGTATTTATGGATACCGTGTTGTCCTGTGGGTCACCCGGTCCGTTTGAAAGCATTATGCCGTCTGGAGCAAATTTCAGTATTTCCTCCGCACTTGTGTCGTAGGGGAATACCGTCACGTCACAGCCTCTCTTTACAAGCTCACGTCTTATATTGAACTTATAGCCGTAGTCCATAAGCGCAACCTTGTATTTGCCGTTTTCGGCACTGAACTTCTCAGGCTGCTTTACGCTTACCTTCGGCACAACAGGACCTACAACATAAGCCCTTATCCTTTCAAGCGCCTGTGCCTTGAATTCGTCTGTCGGCTCGCTTGTTGTGATCATGCCGTTCATAACACCTGTTTCACGGATTATTCTTGTAAGCCTTCTTGTATCTATGCCGAACAATCCGATGATGTTGTGCTTTTTCAGAAAGCCGTCTATGTCGCCTTCACAGCGGAAGTTTGACGGTACCTCGCAGTATTCACGCACGATATAACCGCTTACCACGCTTGTCTTTGACTCGTAATCCTCGTCATTCACGCCGTAGTTTCCGATAAGAGGGAATGTCTGCGTTACAATCTGTCCGCAGTAGCTGGGGTCTGTCAGAGTTTCTTCATAACCTGTCATTGCCGTTGTGAATACTATCTCGCCTACGACCTCGCCCTCACAGCCGAAGCTCTTGCCCGTGAACACCGTTCCGTCTGCAAGTATCAGATATGCGGTCTTTGCTTTGTTAGCCTTTAAGTCCATTTAATTCGTTCCTTTCATATATTTTTCTTTTTTGTTCTATCACTTAAGGGAGCTGTATCTTTCCTACAAAGCCCATTATCTCATCTCTCATACGCAGTGCCTCTCTGAATGCCGCACCTGCGAAATCATGCTCGTCACAGCCTTCTTTTTTATATGCTGTCATTATTCCTCTTGAGCTGTTTACTATACCGCCAAGACCGTTCGCATCAAATGCGGCGGCAATGTCCTTGGCTGTTGCACCCTGTGCGCCGTATCCGGGGATAAGGAAGAATGTGTGAGGGAGCTTTTTACGAAGTTCGGCGATCTGTTCGGGATATGTCGCACCTACTACTGCGCCTACGCCCGAATAGCCGTACTTGCCGGGAAGCTCCTCTCCCCACTTTTCACACATATTGCCCATTCTTTCATATACGGGAACACCGTCTATCAGCAGATCCTGAAGCTCGCCGCTTGACGGATTCGATGTCTTTACCAGTACGAAAATGCCCTTGTCGTTTTCCTTGCACACCTTGATAAGAGGATTGATACCGTCGCTTCCGAGGTATCCGTTAACCGTCAGAGCGTCACCCATAAAAGGCTCGTATTCCTCGTTTCCTACCTTTACCTTGCCCAGATGCGCAGCGGCATACGCTTCCATAGTTGTGCCTATATCGTTACGCTTGCCGTCTGTGATAACATACATACCTCTGCTTCTTGCGTATTCCTGCGTCTTGTACAGCGTTTTCATTCCTGCCGTACCATACATTTCATAATAAGCCGCCTGAGGCTTTATTGCAGGAACTACCTCGTGGAGAGCGTCTATAAGGCACTTGTTGAATTCAAGTATCGCCTTTGCCGCACCCTTGAGCGTTTCGCCGTACTTGTTGAAAGCCTTGTCCTTTATGTACTGAGGCACATAGTCGAGCTTGGGATCAAGTCCTGCGACTGTGGGGTTCTGCTTTTCGCAGATTGCACGAAGAAGATTATCCATTGACATTTTCGTATCCATCCTTTTTATTTATTTCAAGTATATCGGAGCTTACTTGTCCTCGTATACTATTTTTCCGTTTACCAGTGTGTACTTTACCCTGCCCCTAAGAGTCATTCCCTTGAAGCAGGTGTTCCTTGACTTTGAGTGGAGCTTTTCGGGATCTACCGTCCAGCTTTCGTCAGCGTCAAATATTGCGATGTCCGCAATATCGCCTATGCCGAGCGAACCTCCCTCTATTCCCAGTATCTTTCTGGGGTTGACGCACATAAGTCTTACTATGTGCATAAGGCTTATCGTACCCGTGTGGTAAAGTCCCGTCAGTGTCGCCGCAAGCGATGTTTCCATTCCCACAACGCCGTTGGGAGCTTTCTCAAAGTCTGCCTTTTCCTCTGCACTGTGCGGAGCGTGGTCGGTTACTATGCAGTCGATAGTGCCGTCTATTATAGCGGCGGTTATCGCCATAACATCGTCCTCCTCACGAAGCGGAGGATTCATTCTGTAGTCCGCATCTCTTGACAACAGCTTTTCGTCTGTCATCATAAAGTAGTGCGGAGCGGTTTCGCAGGTACACATAACACCGATATGGGTATTTCCTCTTATCGTGTTCACACTGCCTTTTGTCGAAACGTGCGCAATGTGTATCGGCATCTGCGTATCCTGTGCTATGGCAAGCTCTCTTGCCGTGATTATATCCTCGCTCAGCCTGCTCATACCCTTTACGCCGAGCTGCTGAGAGATCTTTCCCTTGTTGATTATACCGCCGTCTATTATCTCAAGATCCTCGCAGTGCGAAATAACCTTCAGTCCGGCATAGTGCGCCTTTACCATTGCCTGCGCCATCATATTCGCAGATTCAACGGGTCTGCCGTCGTCGCTCACCGCAACACAGCCTGCCGCCTTAAGTTCGTCATAGTCGCACAGTTCCTTGCCCTGCATACCCTTTGTGATACAGCCGACAGGATAAACCTTCGCCTTTGCTTTCTTTGCCTTGTCGAGAATATATTTTACCGTTTCCTTGTTGTCAACGGGCGGTTTCGTGTTCGGCATACACGCAAGCGCCGTAACACCGCCTGCGACAGCCGCCTCACAGCCTGTAATAATATCCTCTTTATATGTCTGTCCGGGATCTCTCAGATGAACGTGCATATCGCATATACCCGGTATTACCGTAAGCCCGTTGCAATCTACCACCCTTGCGTTCTTATCGTCGCATTCAAGGTTATCGCCGAGCGCACGGATAAAGCCGTCCTTTATAAGTATGTCCTTTTTGCCTTCAAAACCGTTCACATAATCAACAACGTGACCGTTTTTCAGTAAAATTGTCATTATAGCACCTCGCAATTCTGCACAAAAGCCGTGTCTTTCTTCCTTGACGATGAAAAACACGGCTTTAATTCATATCCGCCCTTAGCAGATAAAAGATCCCATTTTACGAAAGATATGCTAATATCTGTATCGCACACCCTCGCCTATTTCCATAGTCATTTTATTATACTATATTTTCTGCCGTTTGTCTACAAGTTTACGAAATTTTTTTAATTTTTTATTTCACTTACCGGTACTTTATCTGCGTCCTCGTTTCTGAGTGCAATTACCGCACCTCTTACAAGATATGCCTTTATTCCGCTACCGCACAACACGCAGGTGACAGTTGTTCCTTTTGTAAAGCCGAGATCCATGAGCCTTCTTTTCATATCTCCTGCAAGTAACAGCCGTTCTACCCTGCATTTTTCATCTCTTTCAAGCTGTGCCAGACTTCTCACATAAACGCCTCCTTCATTTCTTCGCTTATTGCCAGTTTATGAAAGAAGGCCGCAGGCGGTTAAACCAATCAGTTTGTAGAAAAAGTCTGTTTTTTCAAAAAAGTGCTTGTTCTCAATTCCTATCCCCTTTAGGACACTCTGTGGGCTTTGCTTCTGTGCAACAGTGGTCGTTTGCTGTCGGTGCGTCCTGCACCGACTTTGTTCGACCACTTGTAAGCATCCATGCTTAAAGCTCGGTGTGTCCTTATTTCGGCATCCTTGCCGAAAACCCCTTTCCCCGGTGAAAGGCTGTGTATGCTTGGCTGGCTTTGCATCGTGCAAAGCCCTTGTGCATACACGCCCGGCGTCCGTGCCGGGGCTGAATTTGGGGCTGCCGCCCTCACCCCGCTTGGGGCTACGCCCCAAACCCCAATTTTAAAAGTTATGTAGGTTTTTCGACAGTCTGAGGCGGTTAAACCGTCTTTATATTATTCCAGACACGTTTCCTTATGCGGATTGTCATAATACTCAAAGCACAGCCTTATCTGCTCCGCCGTTGTTTTCTCATCCGCAAGATTATCCGGCAGAGCGTTCCTGTCAAACAGCCTTGTTTCCGTAGTTTCGATATTCTCTTTGAACTCTCCGCTGTCATATTCGCACAGCACAAAGAATTTCATAATGCCATAAGGGCAATTCAGCCTGTTATGCCTCCTCCAGTCCTGCACGGCAATCAGCTTTTTGCAGTGTACCGAAAGTCCCGTTTCCTCCAGCACCTCTTTTTCTGTATTCTCTGCAACCGACAGATCTACATCGCACCATCCGCCCGGCAGCGACCACGTTCCGTTGTTTTCACGCACAAGCAGTATCTTCCCGTCAATAAAGACAGCCCCTCTGGTATCGAGCTTCGGTGTCTGGTATCCGCTCTCGTTGCAGAACAGATCGTATACCTTTTCGAGCGGAATATCGGTCTTTGCCGAGATCATCTCTGCGGATATTTTCCTCAACTCCTCATAGCG
>ULQO01032074.1_pt1 | contig 13841 bp, 2 predicted proteins | sample 1954601 | NCBI WGS metagenome assembly ULQO01 (sample SAMEA4835658, study PRJEB28245) | human gut metagenome | biome: gut microbiome; material: fecal sample | place: Denmark | collected 2008
TAAGTGCAGGTGCATGGCATAAGCACGGGTAAATCTACAGGAGGAAAAACATGAAGAAAAAATTTGTACGGCTCATAAGTGCGGTGCTGTCTGCGGCAATGACGCTGACGGCTGTACCGTTATCGGCATTTGCCGAGGGCGAGGCACATACGCATGACGGCGAGAGCAATGTCATCACGACACCGCTTGATTTCAGAGAAAAGACGGCGGACGAAAACGGTGTCGGCTGGAGCTGGGATCATGACACAAAGACGCTGACGCTTAACGGAGTGAACATTCAGGCGACAACAGAAGAGAATATGATGAGCGTCGTAACAGTCCCTGACGGTACGAAAATAGTGCTGAACGGTGAAAACACTATCGTACAGACCGATACCCTCGAAAGCGATACATACGTTCTCAGTGCCGTAAATAATAAAGAGGTCAATTGTGACGGCACAATGACGATCAGCGGCGACGGTGTGCTGAATGCAGAGAACCGCTCTACAGACAGTATGGCACGCTCTCTCGGCGGATCAATAATCCTGAACGGCGGTACAGTAAACGCAACAGGTACTGTAAAGACAAATTCGCTTGAAATACATAATGACGGTGTGCTGAACGCAAATGCGACAACTGCATCTTTTGAGGGTGTGGCTGTCAATGTCAGCGGCGGCATTACTGTTGACGGCAACGGCAGTCTTACTGCAGTAGGTTGTGCTAATGAATCTACGTTAAACAGTGCAATATTGCTTACCAGTAATTTCGGTGACAAAATTTCCGTCAGCGAAAACGGCAGTATTACTGTGCCTGAAGGCAATGCAGCAAGAGTCGGAATATACTACAGCGGAAACAACGGCGACGGAATGGATGCCGAAATAAGCGGCGGTAAGGTCACTGCTTACGGTACTAAGTATGGCATTTACAAAGTAAACCTTATAATGAGCGGTACAGGCTCGGTATATACTACGGGCGGTTCATACGCTATCGGTCAAACTGTACCGACAATAGACGAGAATGAATTTGTAATAAAGGGTTCGACCGAGTCCAAGGCTTCAGAAAGCGCTGTAACAGGCGAGGTCAAGCTTAACGGCGGCTATTATGAGATTGACGGAGCGGACGCTAAGACGGTAGTTATAAAGCCTGATACTTCTCCCCGTATAATACTCGGAAAGCAGACAGGAATATTCAAGACGGAAGAGTATGAAATAATTGAAGGCATGGACATGACTGATACCAAGCTCAAGGGTACGGTTTACTTTGATATTACTCTGAAGAATATGAGCGATGAAGAGTTTGCAGACGCAAGAGGCTATTTCGGCGGCGATGAACCCGATTTATTAGCAAGCATAATCAAGACCGATTACGGCTGGGTGTGCATGGTCTGCGATACCGAGTTTTCGACTACATACGACACTGATAATACTCTTACAATAAAGTGCGGAGATATTGTATCCAATACCGTTCAGGTAAAGTCGAATGCAAACCGTTTCAACAAGGTTACACAGGGTGACAACACAAACAGAACGGTTTTCTATACAAACACTTCGCAGGAAGAGAAGGACAATTACAAGCTTGTAAGCACCTATACGGTTGACAGTGAAAGCATAAGCTATAACTGGTACAGTACGAACAGTGCATACAGTGCAGATGAGCTCGGTGCGGCAGTATCCGGAAGCAACGGCGAATTCAAGCTTGCGGATAATATTCCTGCCGGAAATTATGTTCTGTATTGCGATATAACCTATTCAGACGGTGACAGCACAGAAACTGTTACAGAAAAATTTACATTTACATATAAAGAATGTGCACATGAAAACGGTTATTCCGACGGTAAATGCACAAACTGCGGAGCGTTATGTGATCACAGCGATATTGACATTGGCATGGGTAAGTGTAACAAGTGTGAGCGTCAGTTTGTTGCTACGATCAGCACAGACGGCAATGCGCCGACAGGCTATGACACGCTCGCAGACTGCCTTGACAGCATTACTGCCGATACCGGAAACTATGTTAAGATCTATCAGGATATCGGCGATGCATCGGCAACTGCAATTTTAGATACTATAGATGTAAAACACAATGTTATGATCGACCTTAACGGTCACAAGCTGAACAATATCAAGCTTGGGGTCAACAAACTTGGGGTCAACAAAGACGTCACGCTTACATTAACCGGCACAGCGGGCAGTTATGTTACGCAGGTGTATGTTCGCAAAGGCGGCGGATCATTCATAATTGACAGCGAAGCAAATGTAGAATTTAATACAATTTTTGTTGAGGACAGTGCACGGCTTGCTGTAAACGATGGCGCAAAAGTAACTACAGAACAGTTGACTGTGATAGCATCCGTGAATGATGACGGAACTACAACGACATCTGTAAAGCTCGCTGCGGGAATGAAGTTAGGTGGGCTGACATATCATCGCCAAAACAATTCCGGCGCTCTGAAATTAGGCAATCTTCTTGATGTTACCCGGCAGGCACTGCGACGTGAAGATAACGGCAATTATCTTGATCTTTATAAAGAATATGAAAGTATGGGTTATTCCGTTGCGCTTACTGTTGTTGAGCATACTGACGCTGACCACAAATACGGCAGTGGAACAGGCAAGTGCGAGGAGTGCGGAAAGCCCTGCGAGCATGGCGGTGATATAAACACGGACACCGGCATCTGCTCAATCTGCGGTGCGGTTGTGTCTGTCGCACTCTATACAGACAAGAACGGAAGCTTAAAGTATGTAGATACCGATGAGCTTCACTCTTTACTGAATGAATACAACGGAAGCGGTACGATAAAGCTGTTTAAGGATTATGATAATTCAAAAGCTCAGTATGACTTATACGGAGAACTTACAATTGACTTAAACGGACGCCAATTTAAAATCCGGAGTATTACTCCTTGCAAAAGCGGAAAGCTTACGATCAAAAACAGCGGCAATCCGGTTATGCTCGGTTGTAATGTATATCCGACAAACGACGCTTCATACGCCGGCGGTACGCTTATAATAGACGGCGATGTAGTTTTAGACACTTCGATCTATGTATATGATTCGAGTACGGTTATATTGAAAGCCGGTGCATATCCAGCCGGACTTTACGCCAGGGACAGCAAGACATTATACGATATGCTCGGCGAGGGTAAGGCTTTCTTCAAGGCTGACGGAACTCTTTTCAACGCAAGCGTTAAGGAAATATCAAGCAGTGAAACGCTGACAGTCAAAGACCACAGCCATACCTATGTTGACGGCAAGTGCGGCTGCGGATATGTTTGCCCTCACAGCGATGTTAACAGCGAAACGGGTAAGTGTACAGAGTGTGAATATCAGTATGCGGCTGTTATCGTAAAGGATGGGGCTGTAGCTTCCGTTTATGAAGAAAATGAGATGGGAGCGGCTTTTGAAGCGGCTGACAGTGACGCAAACACCGGCTGTACATTAAAAGTATACAAGAATTATGCAGGCAGCTATACAACACTCAGCCGTAAGTTCACGCTGTGGATCGCTGAGGAAGCCAATGTAGGTACGTTAACTGTTTCGGGAGATATAACCGTTACGGGATCGGAAAAAAATAATAGTATTTATGGCGATTTCAATGTAGTGGACGGCGGTAAGCTGACATTTGACGAAAACTGCGGCGCTAAGGGAACTGTGTCGGTAGGTGCAGGTACATTTGACTGCTATCGTTCACTCGGCATAATACTCAATATAAACGATGCAAGCAGTGACGTAATTCTTCACGACGGAGCTTTCCTAAAAATACGCTATAACGGCGGCGGGGACAGAGCAAACGCAGAAATACTGACTTTATTGGCTGAGAACCGTATGTTTATGACGTCTTCCGCTGTGCCGATAGACGGCTCAAAAACACTGTTGAAAGACGGTTTTGTAACACCTGTTATTGTAGCACCACATGAAGATCACAGTTACGACAGCACAACGGGCAAGTGTACGATTTGCGGTAAGCGGTGCGGTCATACGGATGTTGACAGCAAAACGGGTGTATGCTCTACCTGCAAATATCAGCTTACTGCGGGCATTTCGAGTGCGGGAACAGCGAAGTATTTCGATAATATAGACAACGCTTTTACTGCGGCATTATCGGAGGTAAACAGCGGCTGTACGCTGACATTGTATAAGGATTGCTCGCTTTCGACGTCCGCAACAATCACCAATGCAACGGTTACTGTCGATGTGAACGGATATTCACTCGGCGGAGAGGCAGATATAAGTGTAAATAACGGTGGTGTGCTGTACCTTAAGGACAGCAGGAAAAGCACCTACTACGGATGCATAGACGCACCTTTTAGTGTAAACGGCGGTACGCTTATAAACGGTACTGCAGACGGCGGCAGTTCAGCCGCAGATGTACTCAATTTAGTCATTAACAGTGCTAAGTGTGTCGAAATATACGGCGGCGTATTTGAGAATGTTTATATTGCACACGCAAGCGGTGTAGTTTTATACGGCGGAAGGTACAACACCATCTGCGGCGAGGAAAGCAACAGCACACCTGTAAACACTCTGCTTGCAAAGGGTTATGCATTTGCGACCTTAAACAGTGTCACACATCTCCCCGAAAGTATAGTTGACGGCAGTGCGAAGACGATCGGCGACGGACTTACAAATGTCATGGTTGTAGCGCATGAGCATAGATACAACGTGGAAACGGGCAAGTGTCCGTGCGGCGTTTGTGCGCTTGCTATATTTACCGAGACAACACAAAGCTCTGAAACTTATACATTTATTGAAAGCGAAACACAGTTTAAAAATATTGCGGAAAATGAGGCTGACGGTGTATTAAAGCTGACCGGCGATGTAGATTGTATTGTTAAGGGCATAATAATAAACGGCAATAAAACGATCGACATGAACGGTCATACGCTGAATGTTTCGGTCGGTACCGAGGAAATAAGCGCAGTAGCGGTTTACGGAAATGTAACCTTTGAAAACAGCGGAAGCAGCCGTGCAGTTATAAACGCCACCGGCGTTTATTCCTATGGAATGGTAACTGTAAACGGAGATATTGAATTCGATACTTTTGCAACATTTGAAGACGGCGACGCTTTGATCAATGCCGGAGTATTCAAGAGCATTTATGTTCAGGGAAGAAGTGTAATTGAAATACTGGGTAGCGGTAAGGCGCTTGCAAGTGAAAGCGGAGAAATACTGAATGCAAGCGTACAACAAATATACAAAGCAGGCGATAATATATTTGTTACGGCTCACCCGAAGCATACATACGATGATCACGGCAACTGCGCTTGCGGATATAAGTGTCTGCATGACGGCGAGGGTCAGGTAAATGAAGACAGCGCCAACAAGGTGTGCAGTGAGTGCGGTGCGAAAATTTACGCAAAGGTAACTACTGCCGACGGAAAGGTAAAGTATTTCGACGACATAACCGAGGGCTTACGGTATGCGGATAAGGCTGAAAACAAGGGCTGTGTTTTCACTCTTGTAACAAGCGGTGAGATCAAGAGCGAGGTTACGCTGTCAAGCGGTCAGTTTACTATTACCACTGCCACAACGAATAATAATTATGTCCTCGGTCCTTACGCAGGGAAAATAACTATTGACGGTGCGGATGTTATTGCTGAAGGCGATATGTTCATCAGGTGCAAGGTTAATGTGAAGAGCGGATCTCTTACATTACCTGAGGGCTCAAGCGCCGGATTTGATAGTATTGCTATATCAGGCGGTACCGTAACTGTCAGCGAAGGTGTCAATGCTGACAGTTATGTGGGTGCTGATAATTTATTTGTAAGCGAAGACGCAACTGATGTAAAGCTTACTATAGGCGGCGGTACTTACGGCAATGTCTATCTCGGACAGCTTAAATTAAAGGACGTAATCGCAAGCGGTGTGCGTGTGATAAGCTACGACAATCCGACAGATCCGACTGCGGAGAAAACAGCAACGGCTTTATTATACAGCGATATAGCCGAAAAAAATAATTTTGACTCCGAAAACAATACTGTAAGCTATTATCTGTTTACCAAGTGCGAGCATAAGAATGAGGACGGCAGTTATGCCTTTAATGAGGGCGGTATATGCAAATACTGTAACTCTGAGTTTGCCGCAAGCGTAAGCTATACAGCTGACGGCGGCGAAAAGACAGAACTGTTCGGTGATATTTATGACGCTTTTGACAAGGCTAATGAGATAGGTACGGCTACTGTAACGCTGCAGAAGAACATCACGGACGATATTACAGATACGATAGCTGTTACAGGCAATGTTACGCTTGAACTTAACGGTAAAACACTGGGTGGTCGTTATGGCATAGCGCGTATATCGGTATCTGACGGTGGCACGCTTACTGTAAACGGCGATGGCGATATGGACACACCTATTTACGTTAATGAAAACTCAAAATTAGTCATTAACGGCGGTGGATACTTCAATTCTGTGTCAGTTAAAAAAGGAGGCAACGCAGAAATAGGCGGCGGCACTATACGAGGTCTGTCCGTTCGCGGTAACGTAAAACTCAGCGGCGGTAAATTCAACGACATCGAGATATTTAACGGCAATCTTGAATCTGTTCTGGCTGACGGTTATGCTTATAAAGTGGACGGCGGTGCATGGCTTTCGATTGATGAGCGTGAAAAAGATAGCTATTTGGGCGGTTCTAAAGGAGCGTTATCCGTAGAAGGAGCACCCATAAAGAGCGCAAGTATTGCGTGGGTAGGCGAAGAAGCGCCTGTTATATACCGTAACGGAGAGAAATATTTATACGTCGATATTACATACGAATTGGCGGTCGGTTCAAGGGGTGCAACCTATTCGGATTTTGTAAACGGCAATAATCGCATTAAAGATTATAATTTGTACAATAAATATATGGTACACTGTTATGAAATCGGTAAGCTTGCGGCTAAAGACGGCGAGGTTGAATATTACATTGTACTTAAGTGCAACGGATACGAATATAAGTCGAATGTGCTTAAGCTTACACTTGCGACCTGCTCACACCCGAAGGATAGCTTTTCATACGAAAACGACGGTTTTGTAATCTGCGGTATATGTGATGCATTGATAGAAGCCGAGGTAGTAGATGCTGACGGCAAGTCGTTAGGCTATGCGGATATAGAGAGTGCCATAAAGCTGGCACAGGAGAACGAGGGCAGCACTGTAAAGCTGATGTCGGAAGGAGTATCTGAGTCCGTTACCGTGACAGGCGGCAGGTTTACTGTTGACTTTAACGGTAAGAAGGTATTTTATCAGTTCGATGTCAACGGCGGTGACGTGACTTTCACTTCTTCGGTAAAACAAGCCGATGCAGAAACTCTGATAAGCGGAATCGAAGTAAACGGAGCTGACGCTAAGGTTACAATTGACGGTAAAATCAAGCTGGGAAGTGTAACATTAACAAGCGGTGCGCTTGCAGTAAACAGTGCCGAGAGTTATATTAAAGAACTGTCAATAAATGGCGGAAAGACTGTTGTAAACGGTGCAAATATTGATGCACTGAAAGCTAACGGCGGAGACACGGTCATCAATTATGTTACAGCCGATTCTTTAAGCGTGAATATCAACGGGTCCGGTAGCATCTCTATCGTAACCGGCGAGTTCGGTAGCACCACTTGCAAAACAGACAGCGGTTATACTTTAGGTATGGCAATTGCGAGTGGAAGCGTAGTTTTCGGCAATAATATAAATGGCTTTACTGTTTACACATACGATGCTATTCAGACCATGACCAAAACCGATAGAATTTTTGTTGAAAAGTGCGTCCATAAGGACGGAAACGGCAGTTATGTGCTTGACGGTAATCCCTGTCCTTACTGTAATCAGGAAATTGTTGCAACTGTAAGCTATACGGCAAACGGAAGCGAAAATACGGATCTGTTCAGCGATATTTATGACGCTTTTGACAAGGCTAATGAGGTAGGTACGGCTACTGTAACGCTGCAGAAGAACATCACGGACGATATTACAGATACGATAGCTGTTACAGGCAATGTTACGCTTGAACTTAACGGTAAAAGGCTCTCACAACCCGGTACTGATGTATGGTATTCCATAGAAGTAACGAGCGGTAAGCTGACCGTTAACGGCAGTGGCTTAATAAAACGTGTTGCCGTTTGCAACGGCAGCGATGCGGAAATCAACGGTGGTACTCTCTCTGACTTCATAATTAAAGACGGCGGTAACACTGTAATTAAAGGCGGTCAATTCTACAGCTTACAGGTTTCAGGCGAAGGCAGAAACGTAGGACAGCTTCTTGCGGACGGCTATGCCTATTGGAGTTTTATCGATTCCGGCATCTGGTCTACTATTGCAGAGCGTGAAAAGCAGGATATAGCTAATGTAGAAGTAAAGGAAGCGCCGATAAAGAGTGCAACAATTTCCGCTGAGAACGAGTCACCGATAATATACCGTAACGGTAAAAAGGCTTCAACTTTCGCGGCCGATGTGACATATTCGGGAAATGAAACACTCTATATTACCGGATGCTTAATTGACGGAACGGTAATAAGCGAAAAAACAGAATTATTAAACGGTTACTGTTATTTACTTGGCGATCAAGTTGATAAAGTGGTGGCAGAAGACGGAGAAATCCAATATTACTGCATATTTACCTATGACGGATATGATTATAAGTCGAATGCGGTAACGCTTACAGTAGCTACCTGTCAGCACCCCGTTGAAAGCGTAAAATGTGATGATAACGGTTGTGTATGCGGTATATGCAACAGAGCACTAACGGCTTCGGTAGAGCTGTCTGACGGCACGTTATCGTATTACGAAAACTGGAATGACGCTATCGGCGCTGCCGAGGAAAGCGAAGGCTGTACATTAAAGCTGTTAGACTACAGTGGTGTTAATGATGGTGAAATATTTGACATAAGCAAGGGTAGATTTACCGTTGATTTAAATAAAAATGACGGCACCACAACATTTGCATTTGATGTCAAGGGCGGAGATATAACGTTTACGGCATCGCAAGAAGCCTCAAGTTCACTTACCGGTGTAACGGTATCGGGTGAGAATGCCAATGTTTTAATTGACAGTAAAGCCACATTGAATTATTTAGTTGTAAATTCCGGAAAGGTTAGTGCCGATGGTGCTAATATCGGCGCAATAACGATAAACGGCGGAGACACGGTCATCAATGATGTTAATGCCGATTATTTAAGCATGAAAGCAGACACGACCGGTGGAAGCGGATATAATGTCTCTATAGTAAGCGGTACGTTCAACATCTTCACTTGCGAAAATGAAAGCAATTATACTTTAGGCAGGGCAATTGCGAGCGGAAGCAGAGTTATAGGCTTAAATGCGATTGTCGGTTCAGGTTTCAAATATGCTGAAATTCAGAGCATGACCAAAGCCAATTATCTTAATGTTATAAAGTGCGACCATAAGGACGAAAACGACAGTTATGCGCTTGACGGAAACCTTTGTCCTTACTGCAATGAGGAAATCGCCGCAACTGTAAGCTATACGGCTGACGGCGGCGAAATGACAGATCTGTTCAGCGATATTTATGACGCTTTTGACAAGGCTAACGAGGCAGGTACGGCTACTGTAACGCTGTATAAGGATATTACAAACAGCGAACTTACACGGTACATTACCGTTACGGGCAATGTAACGCTTGCACTGAACGGTAAAAAACTGGGTGGCACTTTTGCTTTCAACGCACCTGTAGAAGTATCCGACGGCGGTATGTTTACCGTAGGCGGCGATGGCAAAATGCGGATGCCTATTAAAGCTTACGCAAACTCAAAGTTAATCATCAACGGCGGTGAATTCACATCGGTGATGGTTTACATAGACGGCGACGCAGAAATAGGCGGCGGCGTTATAGACGCTCTGACCATTATAGGTAACGCTAAAGCAAAAATCAGCGGCGGTAAATTCTACAACATCGAGATAGCAAACGGCAGTCTTGAATCTGTTCTGGCTGACGGTTATGCATATAAAAAGGACGGCGGTGCATGGCTTTCAATTGCAGAACGTGCAGAGAGCGTTTATAGCAGTGTGAATAACGACAATAAACCGGTGAATGTAGAAGAAGCGCCGATAAAGAGCGCAACGCTTAGCACAGAAATAAACAAGCTGTATCGCAACAGCAACGCAAACCCCACGCTGAAGTTCAACCTTGCTCTTGCTCACGGCTCGAACCTGAACGACTCGTATGTAAGTAAGAGATACGGTATAAACTCCTATGTAAGCGGAGATATAATTTATAGCAGCTTAAGCGCACTTGTAAAGGACGCTAAATTGTCGGCAGACGAAATAATTGATAAGGCGGGCAACAGCGTTGCTGCCAAGATATACTTCGTAGTTATTACCGATGACGGCTATGAAATAAAGTCGAACACTGTAAGCATAGACCTTGTTGACTGTGATCATTCTCAGGTGGTCGATCCTACAGCGGACAAGGAAACCTCAGGTAACATTACTGAGCCGACATATTGCGAGATATGCGAGAGCAAGTTCAATGCAAAGATAACAAAGGGCGACGATGTCAAGTATTATAACAATCTTGACGAGGCTGCGAAAGACGCTCAGAAGAGCGAAAACGAGGGCTGTACCTTATATCCGCTTTATAACAAGAACGGATACGGCGGTCAGTTAGTCATAACCGAAGGTAACTTCACGCTCAAGTACGCAGTTCGTACAGCGTTCTCACGTCCGATCATCATAAACGGCAAGGCAAAGCTGACGGTTACGGGACGTTGTGCGGTGACAGCGTTTGAGAATCAAGACGCATTCATAGTGAGGGGCGGTGATGTCACATTTGACGGGCTTGCTACAGGCAGCAATGTGACCATAAACGGCGGAAATGTTACAATGGCCTCCAACAATATAAATTGCCTTACTATAAACGGCGGTAATGTATCCATTTCGTCAGGTGGGTTTGCCGAAATCGTAACTACGGTCAGTGATAAGGTGATAGCCGATTATATCGATCACGGCTTCTGGGTACAGGACAGAGGAACAAAAGAGTGGATAGATATATACAGTCTTAATAAGGCAACGGCATCATCGACAAACGGACTTACGGTACGGTTGTGTCCGATGCAGATAATCAAGCCGATTGATACTGTATATTACACCAACGGTTATTATCCAGGCGACATACCGTCACTTCAAATAAGTGCAGTGCCGTGGTATTCAGGCGAGGTCGACGCAAAAGTTGCTTATCAGTGGATCGCCATTGATGAAAACGGCAACGAAACAGAGATAGAGGGCGCTACAGACAGAAAGCTGTCGCTCGAAAATCTCACAACGGGCAGGTACTACTGCCGTCTTACCTACAGCAATGCTACAACGGCGGGAGTTTCGATGAAGTCGGACGTTGTAACGGCTACGATAACCGAATGTGAGCATTCCGGAGGAGAGGCTACCTGCACCGAAAAGGCAAAGTGTGAAATATGCGGTGCGGAGTATGGCGAACCTCTCGGTCACGACTATGTTGTAATCAAAATAGTTGAGCCTGACTATCGCAACGAAGGCTACAGCGTATTTGAATGCACAAGATGTAAGGATTCATATATCGGAAACCGTGTTCCCGTAAAGCCTATTCCCGACGTGGAAGAAATAGCGGTTGAAAAGACGACATACAATGAAGTCGATATAAGCTGGAAGAATATAAGCGGCGTTGACGGATATTATGTCGAATGCTATGTCGGCAATCAGTGGAAGCAGATCGGCTTCAGCACGGACGGCGACAGAGTAGCGGCAAAGCTGAGCGGTCTTTCTGCAGGCCTTAAATATAAGGTAAGGATAGCGGCTTATGCAGGAAGCTTCACCGGCAAGTTCAGATGTTTCTATGTTGATACTGTTCCTTCTCCCGTATGGAATATAAATACGGTGAAGGCTACCGATGAAACGGTAAGAATAAGCTGGAGCAGAAACGCCAGAGCGGACGGCTATAAGGTAGAGTGGTACATTAATAATCAGTGGTCCGTAAAGACTGTTACCGGCAACAATAATATATCGGCGGTTATAGACGGACTTTGTGCAGGAACACGATATAAAGTAAGGGTAAGCGCATATAAGGGTGACCTTTACAGTCCGTATACATACGGCTATATCGATACGCTCCCGTCAAAAGTTACGGGTATTACGCAGACAGTCACATCTTCTTCGTTTACGCTTAAATGGGATAAGAACGAAAGTGCGGACGGTTATACCGTTCAGTACTATGCAGACGGTAAGTGGAATGAAAAGACGCTGACCGGTAATAAAAAAACTACCGTTACAATAGGCTCGCTTAAGGGCTACAAAACCTACAAGGTCAGAATAAAGGCTTATAAGGGTGAGCTTGAGAGTGCATTCGACGATATTTATATCACTACCGCTCCGACAAAGGTCAGCGGTCTTAAGGTAAAGAGCGCAGTTGACTCAAAGGCAGTAGTTATATGGAATGCGGATGCGAACGCTGACGGATATAACGTAGAATATTATATCGGCGGTAAGTGGGTCAAAAAGACCATAACCGATAATAAGACAGCAATGGCTGTGCTTGGCGGACTTACACCTTACATCACATATAAAGTAAGGGTAAGAGCGTATAAGGACAATCTGTACGGCGATTACAGCTATACTACGGTTACTGCAGTGCTTTCACCGGTAACCAATATCAAGGTTGTATCGGCAAAAAGCAACTCGATAACCGTTAAGTGGGGTAAAAACGCCAGTGCAGACGGATATAAGGTTGAAATTTACAAAGGCGGCAAGTGGGTCAAAAAGACGTTAAAGGGCAGTACGAATGCTACTGTCACTATTGGCGGACTCAGGGCCGGAAGCGTGTATAAGGTAAGGATTGCGTCTTATAAGGGTGCAAATACAAGCACTTATACTTATGCAAATGTGAAGACAGCCAAATAAGCTGACAGTAAAAAAGAGAACACCGGGCGACCGGTGTTCTTTTTTGTGTATCAGATGCGTTTTTACTATAAGAACAAACTGAGCCGTAAGCAAGGGTGCTTACGGCTGTAGTTTGTTTATTGCTTTTTATGATGCCGCCGTTTTGCTGTCCTGCGATAAGCAGAATTTTGAAAAGGCGAATTTGGTGCGGCTTACAGCCGCCGCTTACTTGAAGTATCTGTTCAGCAGACCCTCGAAAGCCTTACCGTGACGAGCCTCGTCCTTAGCCATCTCGTGAACTGTGTCGTGGATAGCGTCAAGATTCAACTGCTTTGCTCTCTTTGCAAGGTCAAGCTTGCCCTGTGTAGCGCCGTGCTCTGCGGCAACTCTCTTTTCGAGGTTTTCCTTAGTCGATGCGCTTACAACATCGCCTAAAAGCTCTGCGAACTTTGCTGCGTGTTCAGCCTCTTCCCAAGCTGCCTTTTCGTAGTAAAGGCCTACCTCGGGGTAACCTTCTCTGTGAGCGGCTCTTGCCATAGCGAGATACATACCTACCTCTGTGCATTCGCCCTCAAAGTTAGCCTTTAAACCTGCGATGATCTCTTCATCCTCAACTGCCTTTGCGATGCCTACCTTGTGCTCGTCAGCAAATACAAGCTTTTCGCTTTCTTTAAGCTCTATGAACTTGCTGCCGGGAACCTTGCACTGGGGGCAGAACTCGGGAGGTGTATCTCCCTCATGAACGTAACCGCATACCGGACATACCCACTTTTTCATAGTAAATTACCTATCCTTTCATAGTGATAAAATCATTATTTTCTTATTGTTTTTAGCGAAATCAGTAACGTTTACTGATTTGTTGATTTTATTATAACCGATACTTCGGCGTTTGTCAATAGGTTTTTGAAAATTTTTTTGTAAAAATTAGGTTAGTTAGGACTTACTAAAAAAGGCGAGGTTTTGGAAGGGTTGGTGTGGGGCGAGGCGGCGGTGTAGCAATCCCTCCGTCTTGACGGCAGAAAAGTTTGGTGAATA
>ULQO01042877.1_pt1 | contig 13653 bp, 9 predicted proteins | sample 1954601 | NCBI WGS metagenome assembly ULQO01 (sample SAMEA4835658, study PRJEB28245) | human gut metagenome | biome: gut microbiome; material: fecal sample | place: Denmark | collected 2008
TCCAGCGTTACCGGAATCTGGAACTCGGAATTGCCCTCGGTCTGGATCGGATCATACTGCACGTCATCCACCAGCATATACTCATAGTTCGGGCTGCTCCAGACAATATCGGCAGTCACCTTTCCATCCTTGACGATAATGGTCGCCGGGCTGTCCACCGATGCTCTGCCGGAACCTCCCTGCAGGGTTACCTCACAGGTATAAGTGCCGTCTGCCACATCTGCAGTCTGCCCTGCCGTTTTCTGGGCATCTGCCGCATCATCGCTATTCTCCGTCTCGGATGATGCCGCTTCCGCGTCCTCTGCCTCTCCGGAAACCGGATTTTCTACCTTTACTTTGTGGTCGTACCAGGTGCCCTTCTTACCAATCAGAGCCAGGTCAAATTCTTCTCCGAGCGCCGGAACCGGCACATCGAAGCCGTTGACCTCCTCGCTCAGACCGTCGCTGTAAGTAACCGTGTCCACGGTTGGCTGCAGCCAACCGGCTTCATCTTCCTTGGCTTCGTCCGCAGTACCCAGATACAAATTCACGATATTTTTCGAGGTCAGGCTGATATGGAGTGTCGCCTCGCCATCCTTGACCGTCAGGACGCCTTTTCCATTTTTCGATTCATTGACCTTGAACATACTGCTGTCCGTCTTAAAATCGACGGTGTAGACGCCGTCTGCAAGGTCAATGCTGCTCTTTTGATCGGCATTCTCGGTTTCTGCGCTCTCTGTCTGCGCCACGGTGTCAGCTGCGTCCTGTTTCTGTCCTCCGCACGCTCCGAGAAAAGCGGCAGCAAGCAGAAGCGCCGCTAAATTCAATTTCTTTTTCATATACATTATTTCGCAATAGAATCAATGGCTGTCCGTGTATGAGCAACATAGAATGATTCTACCGCTTTAATTCTGCCCAGACCGGAAATCTGAGTATCTACCTTGTCAAATGCACCTGATGCCTCAAACTGGCTCTTCCAGGAATCATCATCATCGCCTGCCATATCGTTGTTTGCGTGATCACCTGCAACTACCATCAGCGGACGAAGAACGACGTTCTTATAACCAGCTGCCTTCACTGCCTCGATAACAGACTCACAGGAAGTCTCTTCCGGCTCGCCCTCTACGGTACCGATAAATACGTTGCTATATCCAAGATTCTGCATCTGGGTCTGCATCTGGCTGTAGGTTACCTTTGCAACGTGTGCGGTACCATGACCCATCAGAACGAATGCGGTTCCCTGATCGGCTGCGTCAGCTGCATCTTTAAAACCAGCTTCCGAAGCTTCTTCTGCTACAACTGCTTTTGCAACTGCCTCTTTATCTGCATTGATAACGGCTGCATCGTCGCCAACCTCACCTAACAGCGGCTCTGCGACAGCTACCTGCTCGAATTTATCCTGATACTTCTCGATCGCCTCAACCATCTCGTCGTACTCAGCACCGTGCATGAGGTGGGTCGGCTGGACAACCAGCTCTTTAACTCCGTTCTCCACGGCTCGCTCCAGTGCCTGATCCATATTGTCGATGCACTCGCCGTCACGAGCCTCAACGTGGTTGATAATGATCTGTGCGGTAAATGCACGGCGGACTGCCCAATCCGGGAATGCATCCTGGATGGAATCCTCGATACTCTTGATATCTTTCACACGGCTGTCGTTGAAGGAAGTACCAAAGCTGACTACCAGGATCTCCTTGTCGCCAATCTCATCCTGATTGCGCGGATCGTCCAGGCTCGCATCGCCGGTATCACGACCAAAATAATCTGGATCTGCGTTCTCGCCTTCTACCAGCTCCTTCTGCTCGTCAGTCAGGGCATCCCATGCCTCTTTGGCTGCCTTGCACTGCTCATCCGTGTCATCGGTGCGCTCCTGTACATAGATGTCATCGATCAGCTTTGCCACCTTATCTGCTGCTTCCTGATCGGAATCGGCGCTCTCAGCTGCCTCGGTCTCTGCCTCAGAAGCCGCCTCCGTCGAGGTTGCCTGGCTGGATGTACTGCCGCCGCAGGCTCCAAGCAATACGGACATCGTAACTGCCGCTGCACTTACAACTACTTTTTTGTTTTTTCTCATGTTTTCCTCCTTGTGTGACTCGCACAAAAATAGTTTTAACCGATATGTTCACGACAGCCGGCAGGTTTCCTGGCTTTCGGGTCATCATGCACGCCGCACCTTCTCACTTTCGCAATGGCATCTGCGGCGCCACTCTCCGGTTCACAGTGACGAGATCGCACAGGTTTTGCACCTGTTTCCCTTTTACCCCCTGTCCACGCCTGCCAATCCGAGCAATCTGACTGGTCTGGCACAAACAGCGGCACCCACTGCCCATATCAGCTTGTTTCATTATAGATGGGGTATGCTTAAAAGTCAATTTATCCTGGAAATTATATCAAAAAAGCACCTGTCATCCGGATAAAAGGTGCTCTCCTCCTCTTAATGATTTTATATCTTTTATGGCATAAATTTCCGGTAAATCGAAATAATTTTCTCATTCTTCACCGTCACAGCCGTGTTATATGGCTTAAACTCCCCGATCAGCCGATCACGGATCGCGAATAATTCTTCCGCGGTATACACCTGCGGCGGTGTATCCGGGTCAGAATCATCTGTCAGGACAAAGTTCTCATCCATCTGCAGCGTAACCTCTCCCAGCTTATGGTAACTTCTCCCGACTGCCATCTCCGAGCCATAAAAGGAATCCTCCTCTACCATTCTCAGCTCTTCGCCCCCCTGTGCCGGACCGCCATTGATCTCGATCCTCCCAGACTCCTGTCGGTCAATCGAAGTAATGAGACATTCTTTCCCATCGATGAGCAGCGTATCTCCCGCCTGCAGTTCATCGATATCTGCCTTATGAAAATGCTCATAGTCATAGACCGTCAATGTGATGATAACATTGCTTTCATCCTGATGGATCTGCTGCGGTTTGAACCCAGCTGCAAAGGTACAGTTGTCAAAATGCGTCATATTGAGGGTTTCCCGGACTGGTTCAACCGTGAGCGGTTCCGTCCGCTCAGTTTCCTGCGTTTTATCCCGTTCGGGCTGCTCCTGCGCCTGATCATTTTCAGTCACAGCCTCGCGGATCGCCCCCTGGCTCTCCTCATCGACAGCCCCTTCCTGTGTGGCTGTCTCCGATGCCGCGCCCGCACAGGCGGTCATCCATACACTCATCCCAAGTGCTGCGGCGATCCATCTTTGTTTCAATCGTCTCATGTTTGCTGCCGCCCCTTTCCGGCTTCTCCTTTTTCCTGGCATTTTCGTAACTGTTCAGTACCTTCACAGTCACGCGCAAAAATCCATCAAAAATTGCCTACGGCAATGGGATTTTTGCCTGCTGGCCCATGTTTTCGTACGGTCAGCGCAGTAAATGCGCAGACCTACTGAACAGTTACACATTTTCAGCAAAGTCTTATGCCTGCTTTTTCTTCGCCGCCTCAACCAACTTCTCCATCTCCCGCATTACCTCTTCAAAATCCAACTCAGAAGTATCCAGTAAAATGGCGTCCTCCGCCTGCTTGAGAGGCGACAATTCCCGGTGCATATCGCGGTAATCGCGCTCGATGATATCCTGCTCGATCGCCTCCAGGGAACAGCTTTCCCCGCGTTCGGTCAGCTCTTTATAACGGCGTCCAGCTCTCACACGGCTGCTCGCGGTCAGATATACTTTCAGGGTCGCATCCGGCAGAACCGCCGTTCCGATATCCCGGCCATCCATCACGACATCCCGGCGTCCGGCTAATTCACGCTGCAGCTCCACCAGTTTTTTGCGGACCGGCGCATAGACAGAGGTATTCGAAGCCATATTTCCAACCGCCTCTGTCCGAAGCTCGCTGCTGACATTCTCCCCATTTAAATAAACCTGCTGGATCCCATTTTCATATTCCAGTGAAATGGAAACCGTCTCACAGGCGCGTCCGATCGCCGCCTCATCATGGCTGTCGATGCCCTGGCGCAGAAAATACAATGCCATCGCCCGGTACATCGCCCCCGTATCAACATAAATATATCCATAATCTTCCGCCAGCTTCTTTGCCACTGTGCTCTTTCCAGCCCCGGCTGGTCCATCAATCGCTATATTAATCGGCATTTCGTTTCCCCTTTTTCATATCGTTATAATTCATGATTTTCCGCTGCGCTCCGTCCCGCCAGCATGCCGGTCGACCACGCAATTTGTAAGTTGTAGCCGCCCGTGACTGCATCGAGATCCAGCACTTCCCCTGCAAAATAAAGCCCTGGAAGCTTCTTCGACTCCATCGTGGATGGATTCACTTCTTTTACCGTCACACCGCCCTGGGTAATGATCGCCTCATTGAAACCTCGCAGCCCGGTCAGCGTCAGTGTAAAATGCTTTGTCACCTCCGCCAGCCGTCTCCGCTCTTCCTTCGTCACGGCGTTGACCTGCTTGTCCGGCTCAATGCCGCTGCGGCGAATTATGACCGGTATCAGTTTTGATGGGTACAGATGATTCAGCGCATTTTTAAACTGTTTATTCTTCTCCGCCTCAAAATCGCGCAGAATCCGCGCATCGAGCTGTTCCATGGAAAGCGCCGGTTTCAGATCGAGCATCAGAGTCAGCGGACCCTTTTTCAGTTTTTTCGCCGCATAACTGCTGGCACTCAAGAGTACCGGACCCGAAACGCCATAATGGGTAAACAGCATCTCACCAAATTCACGGTAAACTTCTTTCTTTCCATTTAAAACAGCAGCTTCCACGTTCCGCAGGGAGAGTCCCTGCAGCTCCTTCACATCTTCCTTCGTCTCAAACGGAACAAGCGCCGGCGAAAGTTCCGTCACCTTGTGCCCTGCTGCCTCCGCAAACCGGTAACCATCGCCGGTTGAGCCGGTCGTCGGGTAGGACAAACCGCCCGTCGCCACGATCACTGCATCCGCAGCTATGTAGGAGTCCTTTTTCCCACGCTCATTACCGCCCTGCGCCAGAATCACACCTTTTAATACACCATCCTCCAGCCACAGTTCCCGGACTCCCTGATTCAATTCTACTTTCACGCGCAGTTCCCGCAGCCGTCTTGCAAACGCCGATGTCACATCCGATGCCCGATCAGACACCGGAAAGACACGGTTGCCGCGCTCCACCTTAACATGACAGCCGTTCGCCTCCAGAAAATCCTTCACATCCTGGTTACTAAAACCGTAAAATGCACTGTATAAAAAGCGGCTGTTTGTCACAACACTGTCAAACAGACCTTCCATATCACAGTCATTCGTCACATTGCAGCGCCCTTTTCCCGTGATATAGATCTTTTTTCCCAGTTTCTCATTCTTTTCATAGATCGTTACCGCGCAGCCATTTTCCGCCGCCGCAATCGCAGCCGCCATGCCGGCTGCCCCGCCGCCGATCACGATTATTTTTTTCATATTGCTATCCTTTTCGTTTTTATATCGCCTGGTGCTATCAATCCTGTACCAGGTGGATCGCAAATCCGCCGACTTCTTCTTTAAAATAGGCGAAAATACAGCGACCCTGCTCATCAAAGCGCTTCGTCTCTTCCCGAAGCGTCATACCGCGGTTCACAAAGTATCGGATCGCCGCCTCGCAATCATTTACGCCAAAGCCAATATGACCGTAAGTTCCGTGGCTCTCCACCTTCATATTTTCCGTCAGGTCACCGCTGAACACCGCTTTCTCCGTCTCGCGCGGCATCAGCCCCATCAGGCGCGCCAGTGTCTCAGCAACCTCCCAGGCCTCGTCTTCCGATTTTGTATTGATTCCCACGTGTTTTACGTGCATATGAAATAATTCCATCGGGGTTGGATCCCCCGCATGCTCTGCCATAAATGCTAGTGTGCGCTCTTTTGCTGTCTGCTCCATTTTGTCCGCTTCCTTTCTATCGCTACATTTAACGCAAAGTTTACACAAATGTTTGTATTTTTCAAAATTGCCGTCTTTTTCTTTAAATATTGATTTTACTGTATCTTACGAAGAATTGCAACCGCGCTTCTTCATATTTCCACACATGATTACCAAATCGGCCGTCCGCTTCTTTCTATCACTTACGCAGCTTTTTTACCTCACGGATCTTCTCCTCCATCGCCTCCACAACCGTTTCCAGCACCTTGACGCGCGCGAAACATTTGGAATTTCCTTCTACGATCGTCCACGGGGCATAGGTAGTAGAGGTCCGCACCAGCATCTCATTGACTGCCTGCTCGTATGCGTCCCATTTTTCACGGTTGCGCCAGTCTTCGTCCGTGATTTTCCACTGTTTTGCCGGATCCTCCATGCGCTCCTTAAAGCGGCGTTCCTGCTCATCTTTATCAATATGAATCCAGAATTTCACGATCACCGCGCCAAAATTCGCCATGTGCTCTTCCATCTCGTTGATTTCCTGATATGCCCGTTTCCAGTCCGCCTCACTGCAGAAACCCTCAATCCGCTCCACCATCACGCGCCCGTACCAGGTGCGGTCGAAGATCGCAATATGCCCCGCTTTCGGCATCTCCCGCCAGAAACGCCACAGATAATGGTGTACCTTCTCCACATCATTCGGTGCCGCCGTCGGATTGACCTTGTAGCCGCGTGGATCCAGGTGGCTTGTCAGGCGCCGGATCGCACCGCCTTTTCCCGCCGCATCCCAGCCTTCAAAGCCGATCACCACCGGAATCCGCAGCCGGTACAGCTCGCCGTGCAGCACCTCCAGCTTTTTCTGCAGCTTATCCAGACGTTCCTTATATTCCTCGCGTGTCAGCGTTTTCGTCAGATCCACGCCGGAAAGCACGCCATTTTTAAACCGCTCATCTGGAAGTTTGACCGGCGGATGCACCGCCCCTTCCTCGCGTTCCATTCGGCGACGGTTCAGCTCATACTCCAGCCGGTCTGTGACGGTGGATAAAATCTTGACTGCCGCATAATTTTTATCAGTCGCTTCCACAATCGTCCACGGCGCGTACCCGGTATCCGTCCGCTGCAGCATTTCCTCATTCATCTCCAGAAATGTATCGTAATCCTTGTTGCGCTTCCAGTCCGCCTCCGTCACACGCCACGCAGTCTCTTTGCTTTCTTCCAGCCGTTTAAAGCGCTTTTTCTGCTCGTCCCTGGAAATATACAGAAACAATTTGATCAGAATCATGCCGGAATCTGCCAGCTGCTTTTCAAATGAAAGGATATCCCGGAACGCCCCGTTTAGCTCCTGCCGCTTCGTCTCTTTGTCAAACCGGTCAACGGTAACCTTATCGTACCAACTCTTGTCAAAGATCATCATTCGTCCATCTTCCGGTGTCTTCGTCCAATACCTCCATAAAAATGGACGCATCCGTTCCTCTTCCCCCGTCTCCCGGCTCGCATAAACATCAAAGCCGCGCGGATCCAGCGGCTGGATCAGGCGGTTGATCTGCGTTCCCTTACCGCCTGCCCCGAAGCCGTCAAATACGATGACAACCGGGATCTTTTCCGCCTTACAGGCGCGCTGCAATTCTCCCAGCTTCACATCCATCTCTTCCCGAAGCTTCTTGTAGTTTTCCTTATCCACTGATTTATTCAAATCTACTTTTTCCAGCATCTTTCCACCTCCACATCAAGCAGTAAAATGACCTTTCAACAATCCCATGGCATCACAATGCTTCGTCTTTACCTTTCCCCGTCATCATCTCATGCTCTTTTTTGATCTCTTCATATAATTGTACCGAATCCCACTTCATATTATACGGTGTCAGGACTGCTTTATAATCAATCCGTCCGACTCCCTTTTTTCGGAGTGCATGGATAAATGCATCTATCTGGGCGGAAGAAAAGCCTGCCATGATCGCCATCTCATCTGAGAAATCCATTTTCCTGGAAGAATCGTTCTCCGGCACTTCTCGCTGCATCCTCCCGTCTGCCTGTTTCTGAGCGGACTCTTCTTTTTGCGTTTCCTCCACAGCCTCTATTGCTTGTCCGGCTTCCTTGAGGACATCCTCATTCAGTCCTTTCACACCAGCCAGCACGCCCACCGGCAGCCCGTACTCCTCCTTTGTCACTGCCCTTAAGCGGAATCCCAGCGGCATCAGCGCCTGCTGCACCTTCATTTTTCTTTTGGAATCAGTAAAATTATACAATAATACAGTTGGTTTCATCGTAATTTATCGATTCTCCTCTCTGTTTCTTATTCCCGCCTCATCAATTCTCCGGCTTCTCAATATGATTCTCTATTATATCCTTTTTCCCCCCTTCTGTGCAAGAAAAACAAAAAAACAGCGGCATCAGCCACTTGCTTTCGCTCGTCCGCTGTCTGCCGCTGTCTAATTTTTATTTCATTTATGTATGTTTCTGCATCTCAGATCCTCTTCCGGTCTGCTGCCAGATAGCTCCCTAGTGAAGAACACCATTTGCATCCGCTACCATACCGTTCGGAGTTACCATGTTCGTCCAGAGTGCTCCGCTATTCAGGTCAAACAGATACCATGCGCCATCGATGAACTGATAGCCTGTCTTTCTTGCACCACGGGTACCGTCGGATACCGGATTCAGATAATACTTGTACGGTCCAATCTGCTGCCAGCCGGTCAGCATCTTGCCTCTCGTACCATCGGATACCGGGTTTAAATAGAACCAGTTATTATCAGTATAGATCCAGTCTGTATCCATGAAGCCGTTTGCATTCAGATGATACCACTCATTATCAACATATACCCAGTTGTTCTTAACCGGTACACCATTGATGTAGTAAGACCAGCCGTAAATGCTGTTTACCCACTGACCATTCGCATTTGCCGGAGTGGAACCACCAGAAGAATTATCGGTCGGAGGTGTACCTGTATACACATCTGAAGAATTCATATAATATTCATCGGACTCATCACTCCACTCACCCTTGTCGCTTCCATCAACCGCGCGTACCTTAAAGGTATAATCGCCGGATTTCGTCATGTATGGGTAGAAATTGTAGCTTGTGCCTGTGGTTGTAACAGTCGTTACGGTAGAACTGTTGCGGTACAGTTTAACTTCATACTTGCTTGCATCCGATACGCTGTCCCAGGTTGCGGTACGATTGCTCCAGCTAAGATCTTCGACCGTATCCAAATCGCCGTCAACAGCTGACATCGTAATCTTAACTTTCCACTCGCTCTTATCGCCAGATCGCTTCGTAACTTTGTAAGCCGACTTGGTTGCAGAAAGCTTTGTACCGGATAACTGATAACCGTCCTTTGCCTCGATCGTCAGGTAGATGACCGGCTTATCACCTCTCTCCCACTCGCTGTCGTCATTGTCAAACTCCTGCTCGGTAATCTCAACATTACCCTTCGTAACTTGTACATCCGGATCCCCGATGCTGTCGCCCGCTTCCGGTTTCGCATTGACACGGAACTTAACTTCCGAAATCTTTTTGTCAGCCGCGTATGCCGGAATACTCATAGCCAGTGCCGCCATGATAGCAAGAGCGGAAACCGCCGCTGCCTTCAGGTTATGTCTCATATCCCATCCTCCTTTTTTAATGTACTCTCGCGTACAAACTCTTGTTTCCATTATAACAAACATATCTGCCTGCGTCAAAATAAACTGTCGGTATTTTCAAAATTTTTCCCTTGTTTTTTGAAGTAAATGTCTGTTTTCTGTTATTGACAGGATAGCACACTTTTATTACCTGAGAATAACTTTTTGTTTAAGGTTTTCTGACATTTTCGTCAATGATAGAATTTATATCATAATCGATATTTTCTGTGACATAAAAAAGAATGTACCTTTTTGTGTGATGGGGAATTCCAAGGAATTTTCTATCACACAAAAATAGACCGGGGCAGATTTCTGCGATCCGGTCTATTTCTACCTTACTTAAAAGCAGGTGTTCATTTTATTTGAAATACTCCACACCTGAAGCAAACAGCTGCATATCCTGATTTCCATAGATATTCATGCCTGTATCGCTCCAGCAGCGCTCGTTGTGACCCATCTTACCAAGAATACGTCCATCCGGGCTTGTGATACCCTCGATGCACTGGTAGGAACCGTTCGGGTTCCACTCCTCGCTGACGGATAAGTTTCCGTTCGGATCGCTGTACTGGATCGCGATCTGACCATTTGCGCGAAGTTTTGCAAGCCACTCCTCGTTGGCTACGAAACGTCCTTCACCATGGGACATCGGGTTGCAGTATACGCCTCCCAGCTCTGCTTTTCTGAGCCACGGGGACAGGTTAGATACAACCTTTAAGTATGCCATGCGGGAAATGTGGCGTCCAATGTTGTTGGTTGTCAGAGTCGGGGAATCTGCTTTCTGCGGCTCAATCTTGCCTCCGGTTAAAAGTCCCAGTTTGATTAATGTCTGGAAGCCATTGCAGATACCCAGTACCAGGCCATCCCGGTCATGAAGCAGTTTGTCGATCTCCTCCATCATCGCCTCGTTGCGGAATACCGTAGCGAAGAATTTAGCCGAACCATCCGGCTCATCACCTGCGGAGAAGCCACCCGGGAACATGATGATCTGGGATTTCTTGATATCCTCTTTGTACTGCTCGATGGAAGAACGGATATCGGATGCATTCTGGTTGCGGAATACACGCACAATCGTCTCCGCTCCGGCTGCCTCAAACGCTTTCGCGCTGTCCAGCTCGCAGTTGGTACCCGGCATTGCCGGAATAAATACGGTTGGTTTTGCCACTTTATGCTTGCATACATATACCTTATCGGTATTGTAAAGTGTCTCTTCTGCTGCCTTCATCGGTGCGCCGGAAGCGGTCGGGAACACCTTCTCCAGGGTTCCGGTCCATGCTTTCAGAGCCTCTTCCATGGAGATCACGGTACTGCCATACTCGAAGGTTCCCTTGTCGGTTACCTCACCGATCACGGTGTACGGAATGGACAGCTCGCCTACCTTGCCGTCCGGAACCTCGCAGACAATATTGCCCCAGCCAGCGGCGAAGAAGTCTCTCGGATCTACATTGTGCTCAATCTTTACGCCCAGGCGGTTACCAAATGCCATCTTGCTGACAGCCTCTGCTACACCAGCACCCTCAACCGCATATGCGGAAATAATCTTTCCAGACTCCATATCGCGGTAGATTTTCTCGTAACCATCCATGATCTGGCTGTAAACCGGCAGGTCATGTGCATCTTTCTCGATGGTAAAGAGAACAATCTTGCTGCCCGCTTTCTTAAATTCCGGAGATACCACGTGTTTGGTATCGGAAATATCAACTGCAAAGGAAACCAGTGTCGGCGGTACATCGATTTCTCCGTGCTCTTCATCATAGAAGCTGCCGGACATACTGTCCTTGCCGCCGATGGACGGAAGTCCAAATCCGAGCTGCGCACTGTAAGCACCGAGCAGAGCGGAGAACGGTGTGCCCCATCTCTTCGGATCTTCCGTCATACGTTTGAAGTACTCCTGGAAGGTAAAGCGGATCTTGTGGAAATCACCGCCGTTTGCCACGATCTTAGCAACAGAATCCAGCACTGCGTAAGTAGCGCCGTGGTACGGGCTCCAGCTGGACAGGTACGGATCATAGCCGTAGCTCATCATGGTAACGGTATCGCATTTGCCCTTGCTCATCGGCAGTTTTGCCACCATCGCCTGTGTCTCGGTCATCTGGTGGACACCGCCGTATGGCAGGAATACACTGCTTGCGCCCACGGTGCTGTCGAACATCTCAACCAGACCCTTCTGGGAGCATACATTTAAGGAAGAAAGCATGGACAGCCATTTTTCTTTGACATCCTTTACTTCCTGTTTATCAAATACATTGCCTTCCCTGGTCGGAACCTCAACGGTAACGGTTGTCTCCTGATGAGCACCGTTGGTATCCAGGAATGCACGGCTTAAATCTACGATCGTCTTGCCTCTCCAGTTCAGAACCAGGCGCGGGGACTCAGTAACAACGGCAACCGGAACTGCCTCCAGGTTCTCTTCTGCTGCATAAGCAAGCATCTTATCAACATCTTTCGGGTCTACCACCAGAGCCATACGCTCCTGTGACTCGGAAATCGCAATCTCCGTTCCGTCCAGACCTGCATATTTCTTCGGAACCTTGTCAAGGTCAATCTGAAGTCCGTCAGCTAACTCACCGATCGCTACCGACACGCCGCCAGCGCCAAAGTCGTTACACTTCTTGATCAGACGGCTGACCTCTGGGCGGCGGAACAGTCTCTGTAATTTACGCTCGGTCGGTGCATTGCCCTTCTGAACCTCTGCGCCGCAGACCTCGATGGACTCCTCGGTATGTACCTTGGAAGAACCGGTTGCGCCACCGATACCATCACGGCCGGTACGTCCACCCATCAGGATGATTACATCGCCCGGATCGGAAGTCTCACGGATGACGTTTTTGCGCGGAGCTGCTGCCATAACAGCGCCGATCTCCATACGTTTTGCCACATAATTTGGATGATAAATCTCTTTTACATAGCCGGTAGCAAGACCGATCTGGTTACCGTAAGAGCTGTAGCCATGTGCTGCATCCTTTACGATGCGCTTCTGCGGAAGTTTGCCGTGCAGTGTCTCCGACATCGGACGGGTCGGATCAGCCGCACCGGTCACACGCATAGCCTGATATACATAGGTACGTCCGGAAAGCGGATCACGGATAGCACCGCCCAAGCAGGTGGCAGCGCCGCCAAACGGCTCAATCTCGGTCGGATGGTTGTGGGTCTCATTCTTAAAGTTTACCAGCCACTCTTCTTCCTTGCCGTCGATGGTAACCGGAACTACGATACTGCACGCATTAATCTCCTCAGACTCCTCCAGATCCTCCAGCTTGCCCTCACGGCGAAGCTTCTTCATAGCGAGAACAGCCAGATCCATCAGGCAGACAAACTTGTCATCGCGATCTTTGTAGAGAACCTTGCGATCTGCCAGATACTGTTTGTAGGAAGCTTCCATCGGCTCATTGTAATCGCCCTTTGTAAAGGTAACGTCCTTTAACTCAGTCTGGAAGGTCGTATGACGGCAGTGATCGGACCAATATGTATCCAGCACGCGGATCTCGGTCACAGACGGATCTCTCTTCTCTTCGTTCTTAAAGTAGTTGTGGATATGCTCGAAATCCTTGAACGTCATCGCAAGGTTCAGGGAATCGTAGAGTTCTTTTAACTCTGCCTCGCCATAACCGCAGAAACCATCGAAAATCTTGACATCCTCCGGCTGCTCAAATACCGTTACCAGCGTTTCCGGCTTTGCGTTGTTATTCTCACGGGAATCCACTGGGTTAATGCACAGGGACTTGATGCCCTCGATCTGCTCCGCGGTCAGTGTTCCGGAAATAACATAAGTTGTCGCGGAACGGATCACCGGATTTTCCTCTTCATTCAGAAGTTTCACACACTGTTCTGCGGAATCGGCTCTCTGATCGAACTGTCCCGGCAGGAACTCAACGGAAAAGATCGTATCGCCTTCCTTGGACGGGAATGCCTCCTCATAGACAAAATCAACCGGCGGCTCAGAGAAGATAGTAATCAGCGCTTTCTGATATGTATCCTCCGATACATCCTCAATATCATAGCGGATCAGTACGCGGACATCGGTGATCGTGTCGATCCCCAGATAGCTTGCGATCTCCTCTTTCAGATCGTGAGCCAATACGGCAAATTCCGGTTTTTTCTCAACGAAAATACGTCTTACGCTCATGTTTTCCTCCTGTTTTTTCGTATTTTAATGTTTCATGTTCTGTAAAATACATTCATTTTTTAGTATAAAAGGCAAATGCCTTCTTCTAGCATCTGCCTTTATCATACACAATTTTTATAGATT
>ULQO01052857.1_pt1 | contig 13555 bp, 10 predicted proteins | sample 1954601 | NCBI WGS metagenome assembly ULQO01 (sample SAMEA4835658, study PRJEB28245) | human gut metagenome | biome: gut microbiome; material: fecal sample | place: Denmark | collected 2008
GACGAGCTTCTGAAAGCAAAGGAAGAATTGCAGCAACAGGCAGAAGACTATCAGTCTGCGTATCAGCAGATTTATCAGCCGCTGAAACAGTCTTATGAAGAACTAAATACACAATATGAACTTCTTTTACAGAACTATGAGGCACTGAAAGAAGAATACGACCGGAAGCAGGAAGCAGGAGAAGAAGATCCAGAATTAAAGGCTCAGTTAGAACAGTTGGAAGCTGAAAAAACAGCAATGGAAGAGAAGTTGACTGAATGGAAAGCAAATCTGGATAAAATGGAACTGGAGGCGAAAGCTGCCGAAGCGGAGATTCAGAAAAACCAGACAAAGATCGAAGCCGGATTGACGCAGATTAACGAAGGGCTTCCAGCAGTTGAAGCCGGGATAGCTCAGATTGAAGAAGGTATTCCGGTATTGCAGGATAATATACAGAAACTGACGGATGTGTTGACACAGGGAGATGCTGCAATCCTTACCGCAAGTCGGCAGATAGATCAGGCAAAGGCGCAGATTACATCCGGTCAGCAGCAGATTGACAGCGGATGGCAGCAGATCAGTGAGGGACAGAAGAAGATTGAGGAGGCACAGCAGCAGTTAAGCAGCGGAACAAAGGAGCTGGAAGACGGTTGGGCAGTGTATGAGGAAGGTCGTATAGAAGCTCAGAAGAAGATTGAAGATGGAGAGCGGCAGATTACAGAAGCAAGAGAAGAGCTTGCGAAAGCACAACAGAAGATTGATGATCTTGAAAAGCCAAAGTGGTATGTTTATGATCGGAACAATCTGACAGAATACAGTGGATACGGAGATAATGCAGACCGTATGCGGGCAATCGGTAAAGTGTTCCCACTCATTTTCTTCCTTGTTGCAGCATTGATCAGTCTGACAACAATGACACGAATGGTAGAGGAGGAGAGAACGCAGATCGGTACTTTGAAGGCTCTCGGATATGGAAATGCTTCAATTGTTGGAAAATATCTCTGGTATGCGATCCTTGCGACATTAACCGGTGGTGTTTTCGGAATTCTGATTGGAGAAAAGATAATTCCATATATCATTATCACTGCATATAAGATCCTGTATCGTCATATGCAAGATATTGTGATCCCGTATAATTTGTATTATGCTGTAACAGCATGTGCAGCGGCACTTGCATGTACAGTAATCGCAACACTGTTCTCATGTATGAAAGAATTACGAGAGCAGGCAGCAGAATTGATGCGTCCGCCGACACCAAAACAGGGAAAACGAGTATTTCTGGAACGAGTTCCGTTTATCTGGAAAAATCTGAATTTTACATGGAAATCGACCGTGCGTAATCTGGTGCGGTATAAAAAACGCTTCTTCATGACAGTATTTGGAATTGGCGGTTGTATGGGCATGATGTTGTTTGGTTTTGGATTAAAAGATTCTATCTCAGCAATCGTTCCGCTTCAATACGAACAGATTCAGCTTTATGATGGAGACGTTATTTTAAAGGAAGATGTGACAGAAGAAGAGAGAAATGAGGTTCAGAAAGAACTGGATACGGATAAGAAGGTATCAGTGACTGCAGAAAATCTTTTGAAAAATATTGAGGTCAGTTCAGGAGAGTCTTCTCAGGAAGTTTATTTAGATGTACCAAAAGATGTGGAAGCATTCAAAAAGTTTGTCGTGATCCGGGATCGGAAGACAAAAGAAATTTATTCATTGGATGATAAAGGAGCAATCCTGACTGAAAAAGTAGCGAAACTGCTGGAAGTCGATGTCGGTGATAAATTAACGATTGATACAGATGATGGAGAGAAAACAGTCTTGATCAGCGCAATCTGTGAGAACTATATGGGACATTATCTCTATATGACATCTGAAGTCTATGAAAAGACATTCGGTGAGGCTCCGGCCTATAATTCAATTTATTATAGAACTCAGGACCGTACAACAGAGGAGGCAAAGGATGTCGGCGAAAATATAATGAAGTGTGATGGAACACTTAGCATCAGCTATACGACAAGCCTGAAAAAGCAGGTGGATCATATGCTGGAGAGTCTGGACATCGTGATTGTTGTATTGATTATTTCAGCAGGAATGCTGGCATTTGTAGTGCTGTATAATCTGAATAATATTAACATTACAGAGCGCAAGAGAGAACTGGCAACATTAAAGGTACTTGGATTTTATGACAAGGAAGTTTCTTCTTATGTTTACAGAGAGAATATCCTGCTGACCTTGATTGGGGCACTGGCGGGATTGTTGATCGGAAAAATTCTGCATCGCTTTATTGTTGAGACAGTGGAGATTGATTCGGTTATGTTTGGACGAAATATCGATCCACCGAGTTTCCTGTATGCCTTTCTTCTGACAGTGGCTTTTTCATTGTTTGTCAATGGAGTGATGTATTTTAAGTTAAAGAAGATTAACATGGTTGAATCACTCAAGAGTGTAGAATAAGACAGATTTGTCAGGAAATATAATAACGAACATAATAATGGATTGCAGAGAAGCTGCATGGAACATAGATATAATTGTGAAATGTTCCATGACAGCTTCTTTGTTGTTGCCGGCCGCATATAGCGTAAGCAGCAACCGCACGTAGCATGAACAGTAACTTTTTGTTAAAAAGCACTTGAAATATACCTGTAGGGGGTATATATTAATAATTAGAAAATATACCCCCTGGGGGTTATACGATAGGAGAAATACAATGGAAGAAAAGAAAGTCTGTCCGGGATGTTGTCACAAGACAAAGGATCGACCGGAAAAAGAATATAAAGATCTGATGAATCGTCTGAGTAGAATTGAAGGACAAGTCAGGGGAGTTCGAAGGATGGTTGAAGAAGGCGCGTATTGTCCGGATATTCTGATTCAGGTATCTGCGGTGAATGCGGCTCTGAATAGTTTCAATAAAGTGCTTTTGGCAAACCATATCCGGACATGTGTGGCAGATGATATCCGGGATGGAAAAGATGAAACGATTGACGAGCTCGTGACGACACTTCAGAAATTGATGCGATAAAAGATCTGAAGAGAGATCTGGCACAAAAAGTCCGGATCACAACTTGAAGGAGGAGTAAGATGGAACAATATAATGTGACGGGAATGAGTTGTGCAGCCTGCAGTGCCCGTGTTGAAAAAGCGGTTGGAAAAGTCCCCGGAGTAGAGAACTGTTCAGTCAGTCTTCTGACGAATTCCATGGGAGTGGAAGGCACAGCAACAGTAGATGCGGTCATTGCGGCTGTTGAGGAAGCTGGATATGGGGCAACGTTGAAATCTGCAAAGAATGAAGGGCATGGGATGAATCAAAGTGAGCAGAACTGTGCGGAAGATGCGTTGAAAGACAGGGAGACACCGAAGATGAAAAGGCGTCTGATCGCTTCTTTGTGTTTTTTGATTCCGCTCATGTATCTGTCAATGGGGCATATGATGTGGGGCTGGCCACTTCCGGTATTTCTGGAAGGGAATCATGTGGCGATGGGGCTGGCGCAGCTCCTGTTAACGACAATCGTTATGGTGATCAATCAGAAGTTTTTTATCAGTGGATGGAAAGGCATGATCCATAGAGCACCAAATATGGATACGCTGGTTGCACTTGGTGCAGGTGCATCTTATGGATATAGCGTGTATGCATTATTCGCTATGACAGCAGCGCAGACGGCAGGCGATATGGATCATGTGATGGAGCTGATGCATGAATTTTATTTTGAATCAGCAGCAATGATTTTAACGTTGATCACAGTAGGAAAGATGCTTGAAGCGCATTCAAAGGGAAAGACAACAGATGCATTAAAAAGCCTCATGAAGCTGGCACCAAAGACAGCAACGCTCCTGCGTGATGGAAAAGAACAGGAAGTTTCGATTGACCAGGTGAGAAGAGGAGATCAGTTTGTTGTAAGACCGGGGGAGAATATTCCGGTGGATGGAATTGTTCTGGAAGGAAACAGTGCAGTAGATGAAGCTGCCCTGACCGGAGAGAGTATACCGGTAGATAAAGCAGAAGGGGATAAAGTGTCTGCGGCTACAATGAATCAGTCAGGTTTTCTGCGTTGCGAGGCGACGAGAGTTGGCGAGGATACGACATTATCACAGATCATTCAGATGGTAAGTGATGCGGCAGCAACAAAAGCGCCAATTGCCAAAGTGGCAGATAAAGTTTCAGGAGTATTTGTTCCGGCAGTTATTTCTATTGCAGTTGTCACAATGATCGTATGGCTGCTTGTCGGAGAGCCTGTTGGATTTGCACTTGCAAGGGGAATTTCTGTTCTGGTGATCAGCTGCCCGTGTGCATTAGGTCTGGCCACTCCGGTTGCAATTATGGTTGGAAATGGAATGGGCGCGAAGAATGGAATCATGTTTAAGACAGCTGTTTCGCTGGAAGAGACAGGAAAGACGGAGATTGTCGCACTGGATAAGACAGGAACGATCACAAGTGGAGAACCGAAGGTGACGGATCTGCTCCCTGCGGACGGAATGACAGAACATGAATTATTATTTTTTGCAAATGCATTGGAGAAGAAAAGTGAGCATCCGCTTGCCCGGGCAATTCTTGCAAAGGCAGAAGAAAATGGGGAAGCAGAGCAGAAAAGTGAAATCACACAGTTTCAGGCAGTTCCGGGAAATGGTCTGTCAGGAAAACTTGGAGAGGACTGGCTGTACGGAGGCAATTTTAAATTCATTTCTGACAAAATGAAGATTTCTGCCAGCATAAAAGAACAGGCGGAACGGTTGGCACAGCAAGGAAAGACACCGCTGTTCTTTGGAAGGAATAAGCAGTTCCTTGGCATGATCGCAGTTGCGGATGTGATCAAGGAAGATAGTCCACAGGCAGTGAAAGAACTTCAGAATATGGGAATCCATGTTGTTATGCTGACCGGAGATAATGAGCGCACAGCGAAGGCAATTGGTGAGCAGGCAGGTGTGGATGAAGTGATCGCAGGTGTTCTTCCGGAAGGAAAAGAACAGGTGATCCGCAAGCTAAAAGAAAAAGGAAAGGTTGCGATGGTAGGTGACGGTATCAATGACGCACCGGCACTGACCAGGGCAGATATGGGAATTGCCATTGGAGCGGGGACAGATATTGCAATCGATGCAGCGGATGTTGTGCTGATGAAGAGCCGGTTAAGTGATGTGCCGGCGGCAATCCGTATGAGCCGTGCAACATTGCGCAACATTCATGAGAATCTGTTCTGGGCATTTTTCTATAATGCGATAGGAATTCCACTGGCAGCAGGAATCTGGATCCCGGTCTTTGGTTGGAAATTAAATCCGATGTTCGGAGCAGCGGCAATGAGCCTGTCCAGTTTCTGTGTAGTAACAAATGCATTGAGACTGAATCTGTTTAAAATGTACGATGCCAGCAAAGACAGAAAAAGAAAGATGAAAAAGGTAGAAACAGCAGAAAATACTGTTTCAGATATTGTCTTAGCAGACAAAAATGAGTCAGAAAACAAGGAGGAGACAAAGATGACAAAGACAATGAAAATCGAAGGAATGATGTGTGGACACTGTGAGGCGGCTGTGAAGAAAGCTCTCGAGGCACTTGAGCAGGTTGATACAGCAGAAGTCAGCCATGAGGCCGGAACAGCAGTTGTAACACTGAATTCCGAAATCAGTAATGAAGTGCTGAAAAACACAGTCGAAGACAAAGATTATACAGTAACAGCGATCGAGGATTAATGAGCAAAGAAGAGGTCCCCTGCGGAAATGAAAGATTCTGCAGGGGACCTCTTAGATTAATCCTTGTATACAATCTTTCCATCACAGATTGTATATTTTACTTTTCCATACAATTCCCATCCGGTAAATGGAGAATTAGAAGACTTAGAAGCATAAGTCTCAGGAGTCCATTTCTCATTCGGATCAAACAGTACAAGATCAGCTGATTTTCCTTCTGCGACAGAACCGCACGGAAGGTGATACAGGCTGGCAGGATTGATCGTCATCTTCTCGATCAGCTGGCTTAATGTCAGGTGTCCCGGACGTACAAGGGAAGTGATTCCGAGAGCAAGGGAAGTCTCAAGACCAATAATACCGCTTGGTGTTTGTGTGATAGGACGGGATTTCTCTTCCGTACTGTGTGGCGCGTGGTCTGTAGCAATCAGATCGATCGTACCGTCTTTGAGACCTTCGATGATAGCAAGGCGGTCATTTTCTGTACGAAGCGGTGGGTTCATCTTGGCAAGTGCGCCGTATTTTAATACAGCTTCATCTGTCAAAGTGAAATGATGCGGAGTTGCCTCTGCATGTAGATTTGCTCCCATAGCTTTAAAGGTACGTACCAGTTCAACGGACTGTCCGGAGCTGATATGCTGGATCACGACCTGTGCACCGGAACGAAGCGCCAGCAGACAATCTCTGGCAACAAGAGATTCTTCAGCAATCGAAGGAGATCCGTAGATGCCCAGCGCATCAGATACAGGTCCGTGGTTGATTCCGTTTGTTTCAATAAATGCAGGATCTTCTTCATGAAGACTGATCGGAAGGTCAAGTGCCTTCGCCTCTTCCATTGCCTTATAGAGAAAGGCAGCATTCTTAAGAGGGATTCCGTCATCTGTGAATCCACAGGCACCGGCAGCGGCAAGTTCCTTCATAGAAGTCATCTCTTCACCCTTGAGTCCGCAGGAGACAGCAGCAGCCTGGAAAATATGGATGTCTTCCAAAGCCTCCCGTTCCATCAGTTCTTTGAGAACCGGAACAGAATCGATGACCGGTGAAGTATTTGCCATACAGATCACGGAAGTAAATCCACCGGCAGCAGCTGCTAGAGATCCGGTATGGAGATCTTCTTTATAAGTAAATCCGGGATCACGGAAATGAATGTGTGTGTCAACAAGTCCTGGAGAAATCATAAGTCCTGCAGCATCAAGCTCATCCTCTCCATTTTCAGGTGTCAGAGTTCCGGCATCTGCGAGTGTCTGGATCAGACCGTCTGTGATGCGAAGGTCGACAAGACGTTCTGTATCAGATGCAGGATCAATTAGAAAACCATTTTTTATAAGCATAATTCATCCTCCTTTTGCTGTTAAGTATACCGTATTTTTGATAGAGATTCAAATTTATTAGAAAATGTGTTATCATAAGCACACCGTAATATGAAAAGAAAGAAGGCAGAAAGGTTATCTCTGAATTTTACCGGATCCAGATAATCGTTCTGCGGAAAGAAGGAGTAAATGAAAGAATACGATTATCTGATTGTCGGAGCAGGTCTTTATGGAGCTGTCATGGCACATGAATTAAAGAAAAAAGGGAAGAAATGTCTTGTGATTGACCGAAGAGATCATATTGCAGGAAATATTTACTGTGAGGACATAGAAGGAATCCATGTACATAAATATGGTGCACATATTTTCCATACGTCTGATAAAAAGATATGGGATTACATGAATCAGTTCGCGGAATTTAATAATTACATCAATTCACCGGTAGCAGTTTATAAAGATGAGCTTTATAACCTGCCATTTAATATGAATACATTCAGTAAGATGTGGAATATCCGCACACCACAGGAAGCAAAAGAGATTATTGAAAAACAGCGCAAAGAGACAGGAATCACAGATCCACAAAATCTGGAGGAACAGGCACTTTTTCTTGGCGGAAGAGATATCTATGAGAAACTGATCAAGGGTTATACAGAGAAACAGTGGGGAAGAAAGTGTACAGAACTTCCGGCATTTATTATCAAACGTCTGCCATTCCGCTTTGTTTACGATAATAACTATTTCAATGACAGATATCAGGGAATTCCGGTTGGCGGTTATACAGCAATCGTTGAGAAGATGCTGGAAGGGACAGAAGTTCGCACAGGGATTGATTTCTTTGAATTCAGAAAAGAGAATCCGGAGATTGCAGAGAAGATTATTTTTACAGGAATGATCGATGAATATTTTGGATATCAGCTGGGAGCATTGGAGTATCGTTCGGTCAGATTTGAGACAGAAGTTCTTGATTGTGAGAACTATCAGGGAAATGCTGTTGTCAATTACACTGAGCGTGAAGTTCCGTATACAAGAATTATCGAGCATAAGCATTTTGAGTTTGGCAAGCAGGAGAAGACGGTTATTTCCAGAGAGTATTCATCAGAATGGAGTGTTGGCATGGAACCATACTATCCGGTAAATGATGAGAAGAATAATGCATTGTTTGAAGAATACAAGAAGCTTGCAGAAAAGGAAGAAAATGTAATCTTTGGCGGACGACTGGGTGATTATAAATATTATGACATGGATAAAGTTGTTGCCGCAGCTCTTGACAGACTGGAAGAATTCAATTAATATGAGAGTCACACTTCAGTCGTTCTGACTGAAGAATCAGGAAAGATTCTGAAGAGTAGTTCGTATCAGATTCTGATAATTTTCAATTGGACAGGTATTGTATCGTGTGCGGTGTGGGGCCGCACACGTTTAGATGACAGATTGCAGTAGAATTAAATATGGAAAAAATGTATGAAGTACTTCGCTTCGTGGAAAAAGGAACCGAATGCCAGCCAAGTATCGATTGCCTGCAGGGAGAACTTTTGATTTATTATCTGCGGGATAATACACAGTTGGATAAAGCGGTGTTATTTGAATGGTTCCGACAAATTGCCGGAGAAATAAGAAAGTATCAGCAGTCGAGACGCGGGCAGAATTATCGTTGTCTGACGCCGTATAGTATTGTTGTGACAGAAGAAGGAGAACTGCTGCTTTTAAATCCGGATGCACAGGAAAATGAATTTGTTATGAAGAAGATGCAGCAGAAAGCGGTGAGAAGTCATTTTATCCGCCCGACAGCGTCAGGCAGCAGGAAAAATTGTTCCGTGGATTTGTTCGGATATGGTAAAATTTTGCAGTTTTTACTGGCATATACAGAGCAGATTCCAGAACTTAGCAGAAGTGAAGAACGCAGACTGGAGCGGATCATTGAACGTTGTACCGGTGGCGGAAGACGGCATTATGATAAGATCAGCCAGGTGATACGTGATCTTCCGGAGGAACGCGAGGAATGGAATCTGGAACAGAAAGTAAAATTTCGGAATGTCAAACTGGCGGTTCTTTTATTTGCTGCCGGGGCAGTAATTGCGGCAGCAGGAATTGGGATGAGCCGGGGAAGAGAAAGCAACAATACAGTTGGGAAAAGTGAAACGGCAGTGCAAGATCAGAAAGCAGACGATGTAAAAACAATACCAGAAGAACATAGTGAAACTGAACAGGAAAGAAAAAAAGCATTGGAAGATATGAAATGGAAGAAAGAGATGGAGGAACGGGTTCAGGAGATTCTGGAATCGGTCAAAGCATGTGAAAAGAAGATAGAAGAAACGACGAAAGAAGAGAATAACGGGGAAAACAAGGAAGAAACAGAGCAAACGACAGAACAGCAAACAGAGGAAACTGTGGAAAAATCTGTAGAAGAGGAAATACAACAGGAAACGAAACAAGAAGTGATAAATGATCCGGTTGTTCCGGAATAAGAAAAAAGTCTCCATAAAAGGGAGGATGCCGGGTAACCATTTACTGGTTCCCGGCATGTATTATGAAAAAGTTTATTCAAAGTTTTTTGTTTTTTCCTTTGATGCTTATAGTATATGTGAGAGAAATGAAGAAAAAGTGATAAGAAGATGAAAGATTTTTAAATGATAAATGAACAAATTATGAACGACAGATGTAGTGGAAAATAACGGTTTAAAAAAGAATGGCAGTGTGGTATTCTACATCTAAAGAGAACTTCGGAAGTTACTGTTCACTCCCGTGTCAATCACTCCGCTGATTGACACGGAGGATGCGTGTTTTGACTTGAATGCATCTCGCCCCATCGCCAAAGGCGATTTAAAATGGCGAGATGCGTTGCTGGTCGCACATCGTGTGAACAGTAACCTTCGGAATAGGAGGTAACAGTTGAATATGACAAGACAGGAATTTATCCGAAAATTACAGGAGGCTTTGAATGGAAAGCTTGATGCCGCAACAATTCAGGATCATCTTAAGTTTTATGATGATTATATTATAGAAGAAATGAGAAAAGGAAAGAGCGAGCAGGAGGTCTTGGAACTGCTCGGAGATCCGTGGGCAATTGCGAAAACCATTGTGGATGCAAGTGATGGAACAGACGAAGAAGTGGTTTATGAGAACAGAAGTCCATTCAATAATTCGTACAACCAGACAACGCAGGCACAGAACAGCTATACTGGTTATGGACAGAAGGATGAATATGGAACAGAGCATTCTTATGGTTCCTATCATGAGTTCAGATTAGATACCTGGTGGAAGAAGGCTTTGCTGATCCTTGCAGTTGTATTTGTAGTCGTAGTAGTTGTGTCTGTTATAACAGGAATCATCAGTTTTCTGGCACCGGTTCTTGTTCCTCTTCTGATCATTATGATCGTGATCAGACTGATTGGTGGGAACCGACGATATTAGAAAAAAGAAAAGTAAAAGACCGATGGGGGAGCCATCGGTCTTTTGAGGGGAGTATAAATAATTAATAAGGGGTTGTAGAAAATAATCTTTCTACATGAATCAGTATAATATATGCATTTGGAAAAAGCAAGCAAAATATTCAAAATATGGTTGAAACAAAATGCATAAAAAGACCTCCGTTTGGGATAATAAAGATTGTACTAAATAGTTACTGTCAGTTAATAAGAACAGTAACACCAAATAAGGAGGAAGTATCATGGCAAAAAATTATAGCAACACAAGTAAAAATTCTCAGAATGGATTCTATTCATCGAAGGAAGAAAATCAGAGTAAGAACAGAAATTCAACATCTAATTCAGGTTCGAATAAGAATTCCAGTAAAAATTCTTATTCAAATCAGAGTAAGAACAGCACAAACTGCAATTCCAAAAATGCAGATGACTGCTATGGCGGAAAAGATGATTATGATGAGTCAGACAGATATTAACAGATACTGTGAGCAGTAACGAATAAGATTCTTATAAACAGTAACAAGGCAGAGAAGAAAGGCAATCGCACTTTACTCTGCCTTTCATTTATAGTAAAATTATAATACTGTAAAAAGAATCAGTTAACAGTAATTAATAAGTACATAAAGATAATATGAGGTAGATATGGAAAGAATGGAATGGATTGCGCCGTGTCATTTCGGTCTTGAATCAGTATTAAAAAGGGAGATTCAGGATCTGGGATATGAGATCGCACAGGTGGAAGATGGAAGAGTTACCTTTTACGGAGGAGCAGATGCAGCGTGCAGAGCGAATGTATTTCTCCGTACAGCAGAACGTGTTCTGCTCAAGGCAGGAAGTTTTAAAGCAGTTACCTTTGATGAATTGTTTGAGAAGACAAAAGCAATTCCGTGGGAGAATTATATACCGAAGAATGGGAAGTTCTGGGTGGCGAAAGCTTCATCGGTAAAGAGTAAGCTGTTCAGCCCTTCGGACATTCAGTCAATTATGAAGAAAGCGATGGTAGATCGTCTTAGAAGCAGATATCATGTACAGTGGTTTCAGGAAGATGGAGCTTCTTATCCACTGAGAGTATTTTTGATGAAGGATATCGTTACGATCGGAATCGATACATCGGGAGATTCTCTTCATAAGAGAGGATACCGTCCGTCAGCCGGTAAGGCACCGATTTCTGAGACACTGGCAGCAGCACTGATCATGCTGACACCGTGGAGAAAAGAGCGTATCTTAGTGGATCCGTTTTGCGGAAGTGGAACATTTCCAATTGAGGCAGCAATGATGGCAGCAAATATTGCACCGGGAATGAATCGTTCTTTTACGGCTGAGAGCTGGGCAAATCTGATTGATAAGAAACTCTGGTATGAGGCCATTGATGAGGCGAATGATCTGATCGATGATCAGATTGAGACGGATATCCAGGGATATGATATTGATGGGGATGTTGTGCGGATGGCAAGACAGAATGCAGAGAATGCAGGTGTGGATCATCTGATCCATTTCCAGGAGAGACCGGTCAGTGCACTGAGTCATCCGAAGAAATATGGATTTATCATAACAAACCCGCCGTATGGAGAGCGTCTTGAGGAGAAAGAGGCACTTCCTGGTTTATATCGTGAATTTGGCGAGAGCTTTAGGAAACTTGACAGCTGGTCTGCATACATGATCACAAGTTATGAAGACGCAGAACGTTATTTCGGAAGAAAAGCAGATAAAAACCGTAAGATTTATAATGGTATGCTGAAAACATATTTCTATCAGTTCCAGGGACCAAAGCCACCGAGACCGAAGAAATAAGAAACGCTGTACCAGATTGTTGGTGAAAAAGAATAGAAGGTAGAAAGCAAAATGAAGAGAAGAATTGTATTTGCAACAGGAAATGAAAATAAGATGAAAGAGATCCGGATGATTCTTGCTGATCTTGGTATGGAGATCGTATCGATGCGTGAGGCAGGAGTCGATGAAGAAATCGTAGAAGACGGAATGAGCTTTGAAGAAAATGCAGAGATCAAGGCAAGAGCTGTATCACGAGTGCTGGTCAACGATATTGTTCTTGCAGATGATTCAGGTCTTGAGATTGACTATCTGGATAAGGCACCTGGAATTTATTCTGCGAGATTTGCCGGAGAGGATACTTCTTATGATATAAAGAACAGAATCCTTCTGGACAGACTGGAAGGGGTTCCGGACGATGAGCGTACCGCAAGATTTGTCTGTGCGGTTGCAGCAGTATTTCCGGATGGAACAACAAGCGTAGTCCGTGAGACGATTGAAGGACAAATTGGACACGAGATTGTCGGTGCGAATGGATTCGGGTATGATCCGATCTTTTATGTTCCGGAATTCGGATGTACAACAGCGGAGATGACACCGGAGCAGAAAAATAAATTGAGCCACAGAGGAAAAGCACTTCGAGCAATAAAAATCCTGCTTGAAGAGAAATTGAACGAGGAAGAAGCATGAAAATTCTGATTGTCAGTGATACACATGGAAGACACCAGGCACTGGACCGCGCATTAGAAGAGGCTGGGAAAATTGATATGTTTATCCATCTTGGAGATGTAGAAGGCGGAGAAGACTATCTGGAGGCTGTCGTAGAGTGTGAGAAGCATATTATAAGAGGAAATAACGACTTTTTTACAGAACTTCCGAGAGAAGAGGAGTTTGAGATTGGTCCTTATCATGCATTTATTACCCATGGACATTATTATTATGTGTCCATGGGGATGGAAACTATCATAGAAGAGGGCAGATCAAGAGGAGCGGATCTCGTAATGTTTGGTCATACACATCGTCCTTTCTTTCTTCAGAAGGATGGAATGACAATTTTAAACCCGGGAAGTCTATCTTTTCCACGTCAGGAGGGAAGACGAGGCAGCTATATGATTATGGAAGTCGATGGGAACGGAAAATTGAGTTTTGAGCAAAAATATCTATAATTGTTCTAATTATCAGAAAACTAAAACAAAAGAAACAATTTGCACACTCTTCTTGCGAAAAACAGGTAAAAAAACAGTCGTAAAAAAGTAAAAAAACTTTAAAAAACCTGTTGACTTTCTGAGAAACATGCCATATAATATATCTTGTCGCTGCGGGAGATACGAAAGAAACACAAAGCCGCAGGGGCAAGCAAATAAAACTGATATCGGGGTGTGGCTCAGCTTGGCTAGAGCGCCTGGTTTG
>ULQO01023027.1_pt1 | contig 13442 bp, 6 predicted proteins | sample 1954601 | NCBI WGS metagenome assembly ULQO01 (sample SAMEA4835658, study PRJEB28245) | human gut metagenome | biome: gut microbiome; material: fecal sample | place: Denmark | collected 2008
TGTGTATATCTGGGGGGGACATCCGCGCTCCCGATGGCAGAAGCGGCTGATTATGAGGTTGTTGTTCACGACAATATGGCATTTGAACCAACAAATAGTGGGGATACTGTGTTGGTGAATTGGTCAGATTTTCAGGCTCTTAAAGTAAGCGGGGCAGCTCCTGCTGCTTATGACGCTTTGTTCCATGCTAAAAATTCAGTTGCAATCGGTGATTACGGCGCTTATGCCTGGAACCTTACTAATGCTATAGACAGTTTTAATGCTGCTGATACTGAGCACTGCGAATTGGGCTTAGGTGATAATAATCTGACTATTACCTCTACCGGGGTCCCTGGTTACCAAAATGGTTTAGTTGTCTTTGGGAAGAATGAAAGTGATGTAAAACTGGCAGGTACAGGCAGCCTGACACTGAAGTCTAATGGAAATATCACAGGTGCTTTTAATCGTGACTATAGCATGATGTATATAGGCGGCATGGGTAATGAAAACAAGGTCACTGTAGATATGGCTGAGTTTAATATTATCGCTAAAGAAAGTGTTGGCACCAGCGGCAACAAAATGTTAAGCGGTATTTACATATTAGGAGATGCTAATAGTACTGCTAATCATAAAAAAGAACTGACTGTAACTGGCGACACTAAAATAGAGGTGGAAAATATCACTAAGAGTGCCTGCGGACTTTATTTAAAGAATATTTCTGGCAGTAACAATATGAAAACTGATTTTCAAAAAATTACTGTTGATGTCAAAGCTGCAGAAGATGCTTATGGTATATATTCACGGGCTAATTTTGCCTCTCGTAACGATTTGATTTTTAATCAGGCTGCTAGTTTTACAGTGGAATCTACTGATCCGGCGAACAGTTCTGATGCATATGGTTTGGTTACTATCTCAGATGGATATCTGAGTGATAGAGCTGTTCATCAAGTCGAGTTTAAGGATAGCTCGCAAATAACTGTGCAAAGTAATGCCGTTTCAGTAGGAATTTATGCCAGCGTAAACAACGAGGGTGAAAATATTTATAAATTTCAACGAGACGCGGCTATTACAGCCAACTCCAATACTGCAAATACGGCTTATGGACTATATGTGACAGCTGGAGCGCAAAGTACTTCTGTAAATGCTGTAAATCGTTTTGATTTTTCCGGAAAAGCTGATATTCATGTAGGGTCTGATGGAAAGGATGCTGTTGCTGTTTTCAGTGAAGCTCAGGGAACAGGTTCTTTAAATAAAATCGATTTTAACAGTGGGATTAATATCAGCAGTGGTACAGACAGTAACCGTGTGACTGGTCTGCATGGAGTAACTAAGGATGATGCCGCTCAAAGTATCATCAATGTTAATGGTGAAACCAGTATTATCACAAACGGTAATGACAATGATTATGTAGCGCAGGGATTTGGCGCAGGTACAGTTGTCAATGTCAACCAGAATGGCGGCAGTAAAGTCAGAGGTATTGGGCATCTTTATGCCGGAACAGGTGCGACAATCAACTGGAATATGGATACTGCCGGCAGTAGTTTAGAAGGATGGCTGCAGAGCAGTGCCAGTGGTGAAGTGAATTTAACAGGGCGAGGCAGTCAGGTCATCTTTGAAGGTGGCAGCCAGCTTTTAGATACTGACGGCATTATTAATGTTGATTTGCAGGATGCGGCTTTGTGGAAGCTGGCAGACAGCAGTGAGTTGACAAATTTGCAAATGGCTTCTGCTGCTGCGCTGGATATGCGGGCCGACGGTAATGCTTACAGCACTTTGACGACGGAAAATCTGAGTGGTACCGGCGGCGTGTTCAAAATGGATGTCGATGTGCGCACCATGGAAAGCGACCAGATTTTAGTCACCGGTGATTTCAGCGGTACGCAGGCTTTGGATATTTACCAGAAGGATGATTATATCCCGGCGGCCGGCAGTACGGAAGGGATCGGCCTGGTGCTGGCTTCTGTCAACGGCGATGGTGTATTTACCGCCAAAGACCGTGAAGGGACGCTGTTCCGCAGCCATTATGATCTGGCAAATAAAGCCAGCACAGCAGCAGGCTATGCCACGGATTGGTATCTGGACAAAATAGTCCTGCAGGACCCGTTCGAGGAACCGACGACCAGCGTTGGAACTGTTCTTTCGGCAAATGCACTCAACTACCATACCTGGCGCAGTGAAAATGACAAGCTGCTCCAGCGTATGGGTGAATTGAGAAATAACGGTGAGGCTGCCCAGGGTGCCTGGTTCCGCATGCAGGGCAGCAAGATCGGCCGCAGCGGCAGTTTTGGCTTTGAAAACAAGTATACTGCCTACGAGCTGGGATATGACGAAGTTACTAAAAATACTGCCGATGTCAAACGTTATCAGGGCGTGGCGCTCAGCTATACCGACGGTAACAGCAGTTACAGCAGCGGCAGCGGCGATAACAGCAGTAAGGCGATCAGTTTTTACAATACGGAGATCGGCAGCAAAGGCCATTATCTGGATCTGGTGTTTAAAATCAGCAATATGGATAACGATTTTGCTGTTTACGACACCAACAGCAACAAGATCACCGGTGATTTCAATAATACCGGTGTGGCGCTGAGTGCCGAGTACGGCAGGAAAAATGCTTTAAATAACGGCTGGTACGTCGAGCCGCAGGCGCAGTTCACTTTGGGGTATCTGGGCGGCGATAACTACACCGCCAGCAACGGTGTCGAAGTAAGCCAAAGCGGTATCAGGAGTGCTGTGGGACGTATCGGTTTCAATATCGGTAAAGAGGTTGGCAGCAAAGGCATCGTTTACGCCAAAGCAAACCTGCTGCACGAGTTCGGCGGCGGTTATGACGTAAGTATGCGCGACAGCAGCGGCAGAGTGGCTGTCAGCGACAGCTTTAACGATACCTGGTTTGAATATGGTATCGGCGCTGCGCTGCAGACAGGTAAAAATAATCACATTTATTTTGATGTGGAACGCAGCAGCGGCAGTGATTTCAAAAAAGACTGGCAGTGGAACGCCGGCGCACGCTGGACGTTCTAAAGATACCGTCCCTGTTTTGGGACGGTATCCCAAAACAGAGAGGATGGATTGAATGATACAAAACAAAGCTTTAAGCAGCAAAGTGTTAATGTCTTTGCTGACAATGTCGTGTGTATATCTGGGGGGGACATCCGCGCTCCCGACTGTTGAAGCAGCGGGGCAGGTTGCTCCTTATCATCCGGGGACGATCACCGACAGCGAGGTCAGGATCGGTTCACCGGGTTCGGTCAATACGCTGCTTTTTGATGAGGGCGGTGTTTATACGGTCAATAATGCCAATAATAATACTCTGCATGTAATAGCTGCCAGCAGCGGTGTCCTTAAAGTCGACAGTGGTGAAACGATTACGGTGAACGGTAATATCAAAATAGATCAGCAGGGTTACAGTCAGCATTACTGGTCGGGATACGAACAGGTTGCCCATAATGGGAAGCTGGAAGTAAATGGCGATTTTTACTGGAACAATACGTGGGAAGGCGGCAGTTGGTATAACCTGAGAGAGAATTTCAATATCAGGGGTCAGGCTGATTTTAACTGTGCTTTGACGCTGATCAATGATAATGAGATCGTGGGCGGCAGTTCGCAGACGACTTTGAATGTGATCGGGGTTAAAAAAGGTAGCATTTTGGGCTTTGATATTGTTGACCCGGCGATCGTGAATGTGGCTGGTGATGCTTACATTTACAACAGGGTGGGCAATGATGTCAGCAGCGGCGCAAATGCAGTTTATGCCAAAAATGGCGGTATCATCAATTTTAATGGATCTACGACCAGGATCATGGCGGTCAGCAACCAGCCGGACGCGATCAGCGCTAAAAATGATACTGAAAATGCTTTGAGCAAAACTCAGGTCAATATCAATTCGCAAACTACGCAGATCCTGGGCTCGATAGACGTTGCCGGGTTTGGCAGTGTCAATGCTGTGCTGAGCGGTAAGGATTCGTACTGGTATGGTGATGAAAAAAATCCCGGCTATAGTGGTATTCCGCATACAGGCGATTTAAATATAACGTTAAAAGATGGCGCCGAGTGGGGCTATTTTGGCGACGGTACTGTGTATGGCGGTTATAATGATCATTACGCTCAGGGGAAAGGCGTAACTGCTTTAACTTTAGAAAGCGGCGGGATCGTCAATATGTATGATGATTACCTGAAACAGAAGTGGTACGATTACGGACTGGACAGTGTTTATACCGCTATCAACAGTGTGCAGCATGATTATGTGTATATCGGTGACCTGAAAGGTCAGGACGGTATTTTTCAGCTGGACCTGAATTCTACGGATAAAAGCCAGAGCGATATGATCTATATCAGTGAGTCTTCGGAGGGTGAAGGTACACATTCGCTGCAGGCTTATGCCAATGATGCTTTTGCCAATGTCAGCGCTGAGAATACCCTGCGTTTTGCTACGGTAGGCGCAGCGGCGGCAGATAAGATCAAGTTTAAGGATTCAGAAAATCTTTATGGCAAGAGCCTGTGGGATTATAAAATTTTGATCGGCAGCGAAGCTTATGACGTTAATGATCCTGATAATGCTGTTTATAACGATAAGGCTGCCGGTAATACAGTAGTAGAGGCTATTCTGCAAGATGGGGCTAAAAACTGGTTCATCTATGGATATGAGAAAAAGATGACGGCCAATGCAGAATCTTTGCTGGCTGGCAGTGATGTCTTGTATGCGACCTGGGTCAACGGCAATAACACTTTGCGTAACCGTTTGGGTGAGCTTGTTTACCAGAATGATAATCAGGGCATGTGGGCCCGTATCTATGGCGGCAAGCTGAAGGGTGACAGCTTCAGTAGTAGTTACCAGACATATCAGCTCGGTTATGATGCGGCTTTTGCCGATAAAGATGGTAAGCAGAACGGTGTCTGGTATGGCGGCGCTGCTTTTGAGTATACCAAAGGCAATACCGGTTATACAGCTGGCAGCGGCGATCTGGATATGGGTGCGGTGGCTTTGTATGCTACGAAAAAAGGCAAATACGGCGATAATGTGGATATCGTTTTGAAGCATGGCAAGCTGAAGGGCGATATCGATACTTACGGCAGGATCACTGACAGCGGTGATTTTGACACCAGGGCTACCAGCTTGAGCTTTGAGTACAATAAGCGTCTGACGCAAAAGAGCGGGTTCTTTATCGAGCCGCAGGCACAGCTGACGCTGGGGCATATCGACAGTACTGAGTATACGACGAAGAATGGCACCCGGATCAAATATAACGGTATGGACAGCGCTGTCGCCCGTTTAGGGCTGGCAATGGGCCGTGATTTTGAGCAAGGCAATGTGTATTTAAAGGCTTCGGCGCTGCATGAATTAGGCGGCCGGGGCGTAGTAGAGATGCTGGCGTCAGATGGGGCCTGGCTGAGAGATGCAAAGGATTACAGCGGCAGCTGGTTTGAACTGGGGTTAGGTACAAACTGGCAGACGGCTGCAAACAGCCATGTATATTTTGATGTGGAACGCAGTTTTGGCGGTGAGTTTGCTAAGCAGTGGCAGGTCAATGCCGGTATGAACTGGACATTCTGAGCTGATCAGAGGAAAGGGGAGCGCAGTTATGAAAAAAATATTAGTGCTTGTATCGGCACTGGCGGTAATGGCTTTTTGTAATGTCGTTGGGGCAGCCAATGATTTTGCGGCAGTCAAAAGTATGTTGGACACGGCTGAGAGGATCGTGCCTGCAAATGCTGAGATAGTCAGCACGGAAGAGGGGGCGGAGACGACGCTGCTGGTATATGTGGACGAAGAAACGATGACTTATTATGATTTGTCATTTAATACGGCAACACTGAAGCTGGAGAAAATGCGAGCACAAAGCAGCAATATCATCGGCAGTACGATGATGTCTAAAACAGTAGGGGATATCGAGAAAATTGTTTTGCAGGAATATCCTGAGGCTGCCGATCTTGAAATCACAACGGTGAAAGACGGATTGAATACCTGTTATAAGGCTGCTTTTGATACGGCGGCTTACCGCGCTGTGCTGAAGCTGAACCCTGTGACAGGTGCTATTGGTGAACGGGTATTATTTTACAAATGATCAGGAGGATGAAAATGATGAAAAAGAAAGATTTGAGCAGCAAAGTGTTAGTGTCTCTGCTGACAATGTCGTGTGTATATCTGGGGGGGACTTCTGCGTCCCTGTAACAGAGGCAGCATATTTAGAAGGAAATTCTGTAAACGGTAATGCTACCTATAGCTTTGCTGATGGTTATACGATAAAAATGAATGTCGGTTTAGGCGGAACGCCAATTTTGGTACACGCTGCCGGTGAAAATATGACTATCAATGCCGAAGGTGATTTAACGATAACCGGTGGGGCCGGTGACGGTACGGTAAGGTCGGCCGAGGGTACTTTGAATTTTACCGGTAAAAATGTCATTTTAAATAACCCGCATTATGGCGGAAGGATAACTGGTATAGTTGCTGATCACGGAACGATAAATTTCAATAATGATTATACAAAATTAATGACGGAGAGCCAGATCACAATTGGCAGTAATTCTACTAATTATGTGTTAGCAGGCTTGAATGGTTCTGTTATCAATTTTAAAAACAGGGTAGATATTTATGGCAGCGCTACGGAAAAAGGCGTTGTGGGGATGTATGCAATCCAAAACAGCGTTATTCATGCCCAGGATAAAGTGATGATCGAAACTGTTGGCGGCGAGATAAATCGTGGTATTCAGATCGACAGTGGCGGCAGTGCGGTATTTGAAGGTGACCTGGATGTCAAAAGCATCGGCGGCATTGGCCAAAATCATAGCGTCCTGGTTATGAACGGCGGGAAAATGAACGTTAAAGGTGCTCTGCAGATTGCAGCAACAGGGGAAAATGCTACGGCTGGTTTACACGTACAGGGGGCAAATTCTGTTGCGCAAATCAATGGCCAGGCAGAAGTGAATTTGATAACCGGCAATCGCGGTTATGCAGTTACCGCACTGAATCAGGGGCAAATTGATTTTAATGATGCGGTGTTTATTAATGTAAATAATCTCCCGGAGGATCATTTAAAGAATGCTGCTATTGCTGCACAAAGTAATAGTACGGTGAATATAAACCAGTCCGGCGGGAAGCAGGTCGTCATCAAAGGCGGCATCAATGCTACCGGCGGCAATCTGAATCTTACTTTGGACAGGGCTGATTCTGTGTTGGAAGGCCTGATTGTTTCCGGTGGAGGCAGTAATACTGTACTGAAGTTATCTAATGCGTCTGCCTGGAGGGTGTCAAATATTGTGCCCAGTACAGTCGATAAAGTCGAGCTTGGCAGTGATGCAACGATAGATATGACTTTTGACGGAATGACTGATACTCAAATCAGTATTGGTGATTACAGCGGTACTGACGGCAACTTTATAATGGATACCGATCTGGCCAGTGAAACAGACGGTGACAAAGTGGTTATTACTAACGCCGCGGCAGGAACGACCTATGTACAGGTGAAGGATGCCAGCCTTACTAATGGCAGTGTGGTTACTGGGCCTAAAAATTTGCTTTTGATTACTGACGCCAGTAAAAATGCCGCTTTTGCAGGTAAGAACCTGAATGTCGGCGGCTTGTGGGATGTGACGCCGACTATTGAAAACGGCTTGAAGGTGACGCTGAATGATGGCACGCAGGGCGCAGAGGAGCAATGGTATCTGACGAAGATCGAGAAGACTGTCAATAACGATACCGGTGTTTTGCTGGATGCAGCAGACAACAGCTATGCCTTGTGGCGTAACAGCAATGATACGCTGCGTAAACGTTTGGGCGAGCTGCGTTACAGAGCTGATAAAAATGACGGCGACGGTATCTGGGCCCGTTATACTGGCGGCAAGTTTGGCAGCAGCGGCTTTGACGGCAGCTACAATATGTATCAGCTGGGTTACGACAAGGCGGATAACGCTAAAAGCACCTATGGCTTTGCCGTAGAAAGCGGCACGGGCCATGCTGATTACAGTTTGGGCAGCGGCAAGGACAAGCTGTGGGCTGGCAGTCTGTATGGTACTTGGCAGGGCGAACATGGCAATTATACCGATGTGGTGGCCAAGATAGGGCAATTTGATACAGATATCAATTCGTACGGCGATTATCCCGATAAGGCCAGCAGTAAGAACCATGCTTACAGCCTGAGTGTGGAATACGGCAAAACGATAGAACTGAGTGAAGCGCACGGTACCTTTATCGAGCCGCAGGTGCAGTTTATCATGGGCCGTCTGGGCAGCAGCAGCTATACGACTGACCGCGGCAATAATGTTTATTTAAGCGGTGTCAACAGTTATATCGGCCGTTTGGGATTTGCTTTAGGCCAGAGAAATAATAACGGCAGCGATATTTATTTGAAAGCGAATCTGCTGCATGAGTTCGGCGGCGACCGTGATATTTATATGCAGGCCGCTAACGGCGAAACATTGAGCGACAGCCGCGATTATGGTGATACCTGGTTGGAGCTGGGTTTGGGCGGCAATGTCAAATTAAGTAATAACAGTCATTTTTATGGAGATATCGAACGCAGCTTCGGTGCAGAGATCCAGAAGAAATGGCAGATCAATGCCGGCGTACGCTGGACGTTTTAAAGATACCGTCCCTGTTTTGGGACGGTATCCCAAAACAGGGAGGATAAAAATAATGAAAAATAAAGATTTAAGCAGCAAAGTGTTAGTGTCTCTGCTGACAATGTCGTGTGTATATCTGGGGGGGACTTCTGCGTCCCTGTAACAGAGGCGGCGGAGAATGATGCCGCCAATACTGCCGGGCAGGTAATCACTGTCGGCGGCAGTTTAACTGGCGGCGATATATTTAATTTTACGGCAACAAGTTTTGCTAATGATACAGCTGTACGTTTTTATGGTGAAAACTTAAATATACCCATGATTGGCAGCGGCGTATATACGGTCAATGGTACTGGGGCTACTAATAACGGCATTACCGGTATCCATTTTTCCAGCAGTGAGGATATTACTACTGGTCCTTATGGTACTTCACGTAGTTTTGTCAGAGCAGTCGGTGCAGTGGACGGTGACTGGCAGCTTAATTTGAAGTCCGATGAGGGGACAGCTTATGGCGTTGTGATCGATGGCGGTACTAAGTATATCAATCCGGGCACTTTTGATTCTATTGATGATGCCAGCGATATAACTTTTAATGGCAAATTGAATATTGATATCGAAGGCAAGGGCATATATTCGCTATATCTGAATAGCGGAGCTAAGGGGACTTTTAAGGATGACGTTGCTATAACGGGTACCAGTAACGGTTATAATTCTTTGTATGGTGTTTATCTCAATAATTACACTGATAATTCTGGTTCTGCAGTTTTTGAAAAAGATCTTACTCTGGATTTATACCATAACAGTACCCAGCAAGGCAGTAATCTTGGCTATGGCATCAATGTGTTCGGAACAAATAATACGATCACAGTTCAGGGTAAAACAACTATTGATATCGGTTCAGCTGGACAAACGATTTATGGTATTCGGTTGAACGGCAATGGTTCGACTGGCACTTTTGGCGATACAGAGATCACGATGACTGGCGGTTCTCAGCAGAAGGGCATCAATGCTGCTAATGGCAGACTTGATTTTACAGGTGATACTAAGATTACTTTGAATAATTATTCTGCTGACAGCGGCACGATGAAAGCGACTGCGATAGGCGCACAGGACAGCGGTGTGGTAAATGTCAATAGTGCGAAAGATAAAACTGTGCAGATCAAAGGACATTTTACTTCTACATCTAATGGCATTGTCAACGTGGCGTTAAACAATGCGCAGTCATGGTGGGAAGGCGATGCGCAGCTCAATGCCAGCGGCGAGGCTATCAATGTAGAATTGGCGAACGGTGCAGTGTGGTATCCAGGCTGTGACAGCACGATCTATAATAAAGGTTTAAATTTGCATTTGTATGATAACGGCATTGTCGATATGACAAAAACTGCTTCTAAATATGCTGATCTGACGATCGGCAGTGTGAATGGCAGCGGCGGTCTGTTCCGTTTGGAGACAGACGTGGTGAATATGCAGAGCGATAAGGTTTACATCAATGCTACGACTGATGCCGGCGATCACAAGCTTGATATTATCGACGTTAATGAAGTGACGATGGATCAGATAGCTGCTGATGCAGGGAAGGGACTGCTGCTGGCAACTGCGCCTGATGCCATTAAATTTGCAGCTAACGACAGAGAACAGACTTTATTTTATGTGCGCTATAACCTGAAGGAAGAGGCTTTGGGGACGGGAATGACGGAATGGAAGCTGGATGGTTTTGAAATAGTGAAGGACATTCCGGCAGATCCTGATAAACCTGATATCAAGCCGACGACCAGCGTTGATACGGTGCTGTCGGCAAACGCACTCAACTACCATACCTGGCGGACGGAAAACGACAAGCTGTTGCAGCGTATGGGTGAATTGAGAAATAACGGCGAGGCTGCCCAGGGCGTCTGGTTCCGCATGCAGGGCAGCAAGATCGGCCGCAGCGGCAGTTTTGGCTTTGAAAACAAGTATACTGCCTACGAGCTGGGCTATGACGAAGTGACGAAACGTACTGAGGATGTGACCCGTTATCAGGGCGTGGCGTTCAGTTATACCGATGGTAACAGCAGTTACAGTCGGGGCAGCGGCGATAACAGCAGTAAGGCGATCAGCTTCTATAATACGGAGATCGGCAGCAAAGGCCATTATCTGGACCTGGTGCTTAAAATCAGCAATATGGATAATGATTTTGCTGTGTATGACACCAACAGCAACAAGATCACCGGTGATTTCAATAATACCGGCGTGGCACTGAGTGCCGAGTACGGTAGGAAAAACGCTTTAAACAACGGCTGGTACATCGAGCCGCAGGCACAGTTCACTTTGGGGTATCTGGGCGGTGATAACTACACCGCCAGCAACGGTATCGAAGTGAGCCAAAGCGGTATCAAGAGCGTTGTAGGACGTATCGGTTTCAATATCGGCAAAGAAGTCGGCAGCAAGGGCATCGTTTATGCCAAAGCAAACCTGCTGCACGAGTTCGGCGGCGGTTATGACGTAAGTATGCGTGACAGCAGCGGCAGAGTGGCTGTCAGCGACAGCTTTAACGATACCTGGTTCGAGTACGGTATCGGCGCTGCGCTGCAGACAGGCAAAAACAATCACATCTATTTTGATGTGGAACGCAGCAGCGGCAGTGATTTCAAAAAAGACTGGCAGTGGAATGTCGGCGCACGCTGGACGTTCTAAAGGTTTGTTATTTAAGCGTTTTAGTTTAAATAAAGTTTAACAAATGCAAAGGAGAGTGTTGTAAATGAGAAAGTTGTTAGTTGTGTTTTGTATGTTGGTGGGTGTTATGGTGATGGCTGGCTGTGGTGGCAGCAGTATCGGCGGCAATATCATCAAAGACGAGGGTGCTTTGGTGAAGATCATGGACGAGTTTAAGAATTTGGACGGTCTGAAGGGCAAGGAAATACTGGTATTCCAGGATGTGAACGTCTATACAGGAGAAACAGGTAACAGGATAGTCATCAATATTTTAAAACCGGGCACGGAAGACGAGGTCGATAATTACGAATATCGCAACGGCTGGGGCAAAGCCAGACCGGTACAGCTTTCCGGCAGCGGCAAGGCTATCAATAACTGTATTCCGCTTGCAAAGCTGGATTTTGCTAAAGTGCCTGTGATGTATAAAGAGATGGAAGCAAAAATCAAAGATATCGAAGGTGCCAAGATCAAAGAGTATTTCAGCTTTAATTTCTGGAATGGCAGCTGGTATGGTTCTTTGAGTGCTGAAAGCCCGCGGGCTAAATATTATGCTGAGTTTGATTTGAATGGTAATTTAACTAAATTTAAAAAGAGCTGATAAATTTGGTTTAGCAGTTGCAGCAGTGCAAAAGAAAATGCTATACTGTTGAAGTATTCTTACAGTATAAAAATTTGGAAAAGGGGATGCTTTATGCGTTATGAAATTATGCAGCCGGGTGCTTTTGCCTTTTTAAAGGTACAGTTAGAGGCAGGCGAAAGTATCAAGGCTGAGTCGGATGCCATGATGGCAATGTCGGGGAATATCAAGATCGAGGGGAAGATGGAAGGCGGGATGCTGGGCGGCTTGGCCCGGAAGTTTTTGAGCGGTGAGAGTCTGTTTTTTCAAAAACTGACAGCGCAGGGGCAGGCTGGCGAAGCACTTTTAGCGCCGCCGATCCCGGGTGATGTATCGGAGTATGAATTGACTGGCAATACCTTGTGCATTGCTTCCGGCGGTTTTCTGGCGGCGGAAGAGTCTGTAAAGATAGAGACAAAAATGCAGAATCTTGGCAAAGGGATTTTTTCTGGTGCGGGGCTTTTTGTGGTCAAGGCATCTGGTAACGGATTGGTATTTTTTAATTCCTTTGGCGCTATCCATACGCTGGAACTGGCAGCTGGTGAGGAGTTGATCGTCGATACCGGGCATTTGGTAGCCTGGGATGCCGATATGCAGTATAAAGTCACTAAAGCCAGCTCTGGTATCATGTCCAGTCTGACTTCAGGCGAGATGCTGGTGTGCAAATTTACTGGACCTGGTAAGGTATATACCCAAAGCCGTAATCCCGGCAGCTTTGGCGGCTGGGTTGACAGCATCATTCCTGCGCAGGGATAAAAATTTATCAGGGAAGCTTTATGTGAGTTAAGTACAGCTCCCAAAAACAGGTTACATTTAGAAAATAAAAGCAGACGCTATTAAAACTTATGTTTTTAATAGCGTCTGTTTTTTCTTGTCGGCTGCTTTTAAGTTACAGTTGAAAGCTGGGTTATTCTTTAGTTATTCAAAAATAGCTTCGTTTTTGAAGGCGGTGCCGAAATCGGTAAAGTTCAGGCTGGCGCCTTTAAAATCGGTTTCATTGAGAAGTGCTTTGTCGAGGGTCGCGTTATTGAGGTTGGCGTTCTGCAGCAGGGCCTGGCTCAGGGTAGCACCTGTCAGATCGGCATCGCTCAGGTTGGCGTTGTTCATTTTGGCGTTAAAAAGATTGGCGTTATTTAAAACAGCGCCGTGCAGATTGGTGTTATAAAGCCAGGCATAGGCCAGGTTAGCCTGTGTAAAATCGGCTTCCAGGCAGTTGCTGCTGTCCAGTGTTGCTTCCTGAAGGTTGGCCAGGTAAAACACGGCAAATTGCAGGTCGCAATTTGCGATTTTGGACCTGAAGGCGTTGGCCTGGGTAAAGTCAGCCGTTTTCAGGCTGCTGCCGCTCAAGTTGGTATAGTTGAGCTGCGCTGCTTTAAAGCTGGCGTTGTCGAGTTGGGCGTTGGTCAGGACTGTTTTGGTCAGGACGGCTTTGTCCAGAACCGCTCCGTCCAGTTTGGTTTTGACCAGTCGGGCCCCGGTCAGATTGCTGCCGGTCAGGTTGGCGCCGGTCAGGTCCAGATTGCTCAGTTCCGCTCCGGAAAGGTCGCCGTAGGGGCAGCTGCCACTGCTGAGCAGGGGATCAAGATCGTAGCTGTTATAG
>ULQO01043302.1_pt1 | contig 13297 bp, 14 predicted proteins | sample 1954601 | NCBI WGS metagenome assembly ULQO01 (sample SAMEA4835658, study PRJEB28245) | human gut metagenome | biome: gut microbiome; material: fecal sample | place: Denmark | collected 2008
TGCTAGTTTGTCTGCAATTAGTGGCATTGAAAATATCAGTAAATACGCAGATAATAGTTTACAGACGGAAAAATCAAAAGGAAGCGGCACAGCAAGCTTTGACAGTTTGTTAAATTCAGCGATGAATTTAGTGCAACAGACGGAAGATTATTCCAATGCAGCAGAAGTAGAAGAAGTAAAGTATGCAATGGGACAGAGCGACAGTCTTCATGATTTGATGGTTGCTCAGCAGAAAGCAAATGTATCACTGCAATATACGGTAGCAGTAAAAAACACAGCAGTAGAAGCATATCGTTCGATTATGAATATGCAGATTTAACTGACAAAGGCGTTGAGGAGCGATAGAAAACAATGATGGAACAATTGATTGCACTCAAGGACAAAATTCTTGAGTTTTGGAATAAGTATACGTCAAAACAGAAAACAATTATAATTTGTGTAGCATGCGCAATTTTGGTTGCGATTGTTTTGCTTGCTTATTTTATGACCCGCCCGGTGTATACCGACGTTGCTACGTTAAGTGGTGAAACTGCTACGACGTTTGATACGGCACTGCAGGGGGCTGGACTTGATTATGTAAAAGAATCGGATAACAACGGAAATACAACATTTAAGGTGGAGCAGTCACAGTATTCAGATGCCGTTTTGCTGATGGGGGAAAATCAGATTACGGATGATGAAATGACATGGGAAAAAGCACTTCAGTCAGACATGACGACATCTTCAGATGAAAAGCAGACTAAAGCAACACTGGCTTTGCAGTCATCGATTCGCAAAGGACTTTTGAATTTTGATGGCGTGGAAGATGCGACTGTTTATATCAACCGCCCGAAAGATGATGGCACGATTTATGCGGACAAGCAGGATACTTCGGTGAGCGTATCATTTAAAATGGCGGGCAACAAAACCATGGACAGCGATACTGCAGATGCGATTGCTTATTATCTTGCCAATGCAGTAGGAAGCACCAAACCGGATCATATTGTCCTCACCGATACAAAAGGAAATCTTTTGTTTAACGGACAGCAGGATGCCGGACTTGGCGGAACAATCAGCAGTACCGAAGATTACCGTGATAAACTGAAAAATAACTTCGCTAAATATGTGCGTGACCTTTTGACAAAAGCAGGTTATGACGATGTTGAAGTTTCTAAGAATAATATTGTGTTCGACATGAACAAATTAACGGAACTGGTTACTACATATACGACAAATGAGGGACAGGATCAAGGATTGTATGGCAGTTCCTACGAGTATAAATCAACAGGAGCCTCCTCTTCCGGCGGCGTGCCTGGAACCGATTCGAATGGTGATGTTACTGACACGATGATTACCGATAACGGAGATAGTTCATCGGAAACGATATTAAATAAATATGACTATCTGCCGAATAAAACCGTTCAGAATATTGAACATGAAATTGGTGCAGTAAAGAAGGATGAGTCCTCTATTGCAATTGTGCTGACACATTACCGTGTGGTGAAAGAAGAGACTTTAGAGTCACAGGGTGCTCTTGATAATATGACATTTGATGAGTATGTGGATGCAAACAGTAATGTGACGGAACAGCAGGTGCCAACCGATTTGTCACAGCTTGTGGCTGCCGCTACCGGTATTACTGAAAAAAACATTCAGATTCGTGTAGTGGAAAAACCGGTATTTGAGGCAAAAGAAGCAAGTTCATTTGGAGATAATGTAACAAATTACCTGATGGTGATTCTCACGGTTTTGATTGCAGGTTTGTTAATCTTTGTTATTATTAAAGGTACTTCACCGGTTGAGGTTACCGAGATGGAGCCGGAGCTTTCCGTGGAAGATTTGCTCGCTACAACGCAGGATAATGCGCAGACATTGGAAGAAATCGAACTGGAAGACAAATCCGACACCCGCATCATGATAGAAAAATTTGTAGACGAAAATCCGGAAGCGGTAGCTTTGCTTTTGCGTAACTGGATTAATGAAGATTGGGGGGCGATGTAATGGCAGGAAATTCAGCATCATCCTATAGTGAAATGGATGGGATTCAGAAGGCGGCAATTCTCCTCATTACGTTAGGACCGGAGAAGGCGGCTGTCGTATTTAAACATTTAAAAGAAGATGAGATTGAACAGCTCACACTGGAAATTGCCAATACCAGAAGTGTGACACCGGCTCAAAAAGAACAGGTTTTGAATGAGTTCTATGAGGTATGTCTTGCCCAGCAGTACATTGCCGAGGGTGGTATTGGATATGCAAAAGACTTGTTGCAGAAAGCTCTTGGTGAGAGCAAAGCACAGGAAGTTCTTGGCAAGCTGACGGCGTCGTTACAGGTTCGTCCGTTCGAGTTTATCCGCAAGACAGAAGCTTCTCAGATTTTGAACTTTATTCAGGACGAGCATCCGCAGACGATTGCATTGATTTTGTCGTATTTGTCCCCACAGCAGGCGGCCGGCATTATCAGTTCTCTTACACCGGATAAGCAGACAGATGTAGCAAAACGTATTGCGATGATGGATCGTACTTCACCGGATGTCATCAAAGAAGTGGAAAATATATTAGAGCAGAAACTGGCATCACTTGTCAGTCAGGATTACACAATTGTCGGTGGTGTGGATTCGGTGGTCGAAGTATTGAATACAGTAGACCGTGGTACCGAGAAACACATTATGGAAAACTTGGAAATCGAGGAACCGGAACTTGCCGACGAGATCCGAAAAAAGATGTTTGTGTTCGAGGATATTCTTATGCTGGACGACCGCTCGATTCAGCGTGTGCTTAGAGAAGTGGAGAACAGCGAACTTGCTGTTGCACTTAAGAATGCAAACGAAGAGGTACAGAATGTAATCTTTAACAACATGTCCACAAGACTTGTTGATATGATTAAAGAAGATATGGAATACATGGGACCGGTTCGATTGAAAGACGTCGAAGAGGCTCAGCAGAAGATTGTAAATATTATCCGCAAACTGGAGGATTCTGCTGAAATTGTAATTTCCCGTGGTGGAGGTGACGAGATCATTGTCTAATCTCATCAAATATCCCTATGTGAATATGCAGGGGAAAGAAGCAAAAGTGATTTGTTATGAATCGGAGGAAGAGAAGTTTCAGCCGCTTGATGCAAAAAAGAAAGTGGTAATGAAGACCTTTGAGGAGGTTGCCAAAGAAGAAAAAGAGAGAGCACAGGAGGAGACCGGTGATGAATCTTTTCAGGAAGGACTTCCGGTAACCAATTACGATGAGGTAATTGAAGAGAAAATACAGAAAGCCGAAGAAGAGGCAGAGGCAGCTATTGCCGAGGCAAGACAACAGGCAAATGAGATTGTCGAACAGGCAAATAATCGGAAAAATCAGATTTTGGAAGAAGGCAGACAGGAAGGAATTACCAGAGGGTATGAGGAAGGTCTTTTGCAGGCGCAGGAGGAGATTCAAGCGCAGAAAGATGAACTTTCCAGTCAGCAGTTAAAAAAAGAGCAGGAATATCAGCAGATGTTAGCGGAAACCGAAGGACGCTATGTTGATGTTTTATGCAATCTGATTCGTAAATTATCCGGTGTGATTTTGACAGACAGAAAAGATGTTATTTTACATTTGATTCGCAGTGGAATTGCAGATATGGAACCGGCAAAACGCTATATTATCCGTGTAGCATCGGATGACCTTTTGTATGTGGAAGGGGAAAAGGATGCTTTAATGGAAAAGGCTGGAATTACCGGTACAATAGAGGTGCAGGAAGAAAAAAGCCTTTCCGAAGGTGATTGTATTATAGAGACAGATAATCAGATGATTGACTGCGGTTTTCGGACGCAGCTTGATAATATGGTTCGTACACTACGCATGCTTGTGTAAATATGTACTCGCGCAAAGAAGGTAGAACTATGTCACTCATTAATTTTGAAAAATACAATGTACTCATGGACAAAAGTTACACCAGTCAGTTAGGAAAAGTTGCTAAAGTGGTTGGTCTTACGATTGAGTCCATCGGGCCAAGTGCAAAATTGAATGATTTGTGTTTGATTCGCTCAAACAACCGAACAGAACCCGTAAAAGCGGAAGTGGTTGGCTTTCGTGATGACAGGGTTCTTTTGATGCCATATGATGATGTCGAAGGTGTCGGACTTGGAAGCTGGGTGGAAAATACCGGAGCACCTTTGCAGGTTGCAGTTGGCGAGGAACTTCTTGGCTGCACATTAAATGGTGTAGGAGAACCGATGACAGAACTTGAGTTATCGGAAAATTGTCCGCGGTATTCAGTAGAAGCGACACCACCTGACCCGCTTACCAGAGAGATGATAGCGGATGTTCTGCCGCTTGGTGTAAAAGCGGTAGACGGCTTGATTACCGTTGGAAAGGGACAGAGAATTGGTATTTTTGCCGGTAGTGGTGTCGGGAAAAGCACGCTGATGGGTATGTTTGCGAGAAATACGAAAGCAGATATTAATGTGATTGCACTGATTGGAGAGCGCGGACGTGAGGTTCGTGAATTTATTGAGCGGGATTTAGGCGAAGAAGGTATGAAACGCTCGGTTGTCGTAGTAGCAACCTCGGATAAACCGGCTTTGATTCGTAATAAGGCGGCGAAGACGGCGACGGCGGTTGCGGAATATTTCCGGGATCAGGGGAAAGATGTTTTACTTATGATGGATAACCTGACCCGTTTTTCCATGGCACAGAGAGAAATCGGACTGGCTTCCGGAGAACCACCGGTTTCGCGCGGGTATCCGCCAAGTGTATATGCGGAAATGCCGAAATTGCTAGAGCGTGCCGGAAATTCAGATAAAGGTTCCATTACCGGATTGTATGCGGTCTTGGTTGATGGTGATGATTTTAACGAGCCGATTGCCGATACGGCGCGTGGTATTTTAGACGGACATATTGTTCTGTCGCGTTCCATGGCACAGAGAAATCATTATCCTGCAATTGATGTTTTAGCGAGTATATCCCGTGTTATGAGTGTTGTGGCGTCCAAAGAACATAAGAAATTAGCCGGAAAGATGAAAAATATACTGGCGGTTTACCGGGATGCAGAAGATTTGATAAATATCGGTGCTTACCGCCCCGGTTCCAATAAGGAAATTGACTTCGCGATAGAAAAAATTGATGCCGTTAATGAATTCCTTCGTCAAGGAACCGATGAAAAATTTTTATTTGATGACATTATTCAGATGATGCGGGATATTTTTGAAGAGGATTCCGTAGAGGAAGGATAGAGAGGGTGAACGATGGCACGATTTATTTTTTCTATGCAGAATATTTTGAACATGAAAGAAAAGCTTGAAGAGCAGGCGAAAAATAATTTTGCGCAGGCGAACCGTTCCCTTCAGGAGGCACTGCTTATGCAAAAACAGTGTGAAAACAAACTGGAAGCAGGAAAGCAGACGTTGAAAGAAGCAATGCTTGAAAATCTGAAAGTCGGGCAGATAAGGAGAAGGGAAGATGACGTTGAGATTTTTCGAATGTATTTGCGACAGCAGATATTAGTCGTAAAGCAGAAAGAAAAAGAAGTTGAGGTGGCAAGAGAACATCTCAATGAAGCAATGAAGGAAAGAAAGACTTTTGAAAAGTTAAAAGAAAAGGCTTTTGAAAAATTTGTAGCGGAAGAAAATCAAAAAGAGCAAAAAGAAGTGGATGAGCTTGTGAGCTACCGCTATGGTGCAGAGAAATTCGAGTGAAAGGAGATTTGTCATGGCAAAAAAAGATAAGAATAAGGAAAATAAGGTGTCGACAGATGAAAGTACAGGAAGCAAAATTGTTACGGTACTGATTGTGCTTGTGATTGTTGTGATATGGCTTGCTATTTTTGGTGTGCTGATTAAACTGGATGTGGGAAATTTCGGAAGTGAAGTGCTATATCCGGTTTTGAAAGATGTTCCAGTTGTGAATATGATTTTGCCGGAACCGGCACAGAATCAGAGTGATACATCGACAAGTAAAGAATATGATAATCTGACGGAGGCAAATGCGAGAATTAAAGAGCTTGAGAGCCAGCTCGCAGCAAATAAAAATGCCGGCAGTGCCAACCAGAGTGATGTGTCCGATCTGCAGGCGGAAATTAACCGATTAAAGAAATTTGAGCAGGAACAGAGTGCGTTTGCAAAACGTGTGCAGGAGTTTGATAAAAACGTCGTTTATAACGATAAGGCACCGGATACGGAAGAGTTTAAAAAATACTATGAAGAAATAGAGCCGGACAATGCAGAAAAAATTTATAAGGAAGTCTGCAAGGATTATGAGTATTCGCAGGAAATCAAGGATCAGGCGGATGCATACGGCAAAATGGAACCTGCCAGCGCAGCAGCAATTTTGTCCGAGATGACCAATGATTTAACTTTGGTTGCAAAGATACTTGACAGTATGCAGACTTCGAAAAGTGCTTTGATTTTGCAGAACATGAAACCAACGACGGCAGCTCAGGTTACGACGAAGATGACGGCGATGAAAAACAAATAAAAACTAAAGAAAAGACAGGTAAATGCCGATATAAAATCTGTAGTAGATTTTTAAGAAGAAAGGAGGGAAATGAAATGACGATGCAGGGAATTTCAAATGTTCTGCCAAAGGCTGCTGCAGCAGTTGCTGAGAAAAGCGAAAAGGCAAAAGGTACCTTGTTTGAGGCCGTAATGAGCAGTCAGGGAAATAAGCAGCAGACAAAAAAGACCATGGATGGTTTTGTACCGGATGATAGAGTAGATAATCGCATGGCGAAAAAAGAGTTAGCGGCAAACCGTTATCAGAAATCAAAAGCTATCAGTACAAAATCCGACACAGCGGCTTCAAACGATACGCAGGATTCGCTGACAGTAAATCAGATGGCGGATGACGAACTGGATATCGAAGAAGTTACCGTTGTTCTTGCTTCGCAGGTAACGGTTTTACTACAGGATTTGTTTGGACTTACAAACGATGAGTTACAGGATATCTTAAATTCACTCGATTTACAGCCGGAATCACTCATCCTTTGTGACAGTGAGAGTGGTATTATGGCAGTAAATGCGGATGCGCTTAAACAGCTGGTTCTCGGTGTGCATGGCGTAGAAGATGCGAGTGCATTTTTAACCAATGATGCATTGAATACAGAACTTTCAGAAGTGACTAATGCACTTACTGATTTTGTGTGTGACATGCTCGGTGTAACGAAGGAAGAACTTGCTTCTCTTAAGGCAGAGGCGATGCCGGAACTGTTAAAGCAGGCAGTGGATACATTGCAGGCGGCAAGTGAAACGGACACTATGGTTGTAGACAAAGATACGTTAAACCAGACAGGAACAGTGGAGAATACCATGACCGCAATAGCGGAAGATGCAAATTCTTCAAATTTGCAAAAAGATTCACAGCAGGATATGTCTATGCGTGATGACAGTGAGATGTTGCAGGGCGATGATTCATTGGTTCCTACCCATGCTACGATGGCGGAAACGTTTACAGACCGTCTTTCGCAAGCACTTGAAAAATCAAGTGGCATGAAGGGGCAGAGTGTAACACAGACGATGAATCAGATTGTGGAGCAGGTTGTTCGACAGGTTCGCATCCGTGTAATGCCGGAAACGACCAGTATGGAACTTCGCTTAAATCCGGCAAGCCTAGGCCGTGTCAATATCACGGTGGCAGCAAGCGCAGGAATTGCGACAGCGACGATGGTTGTAGAAAACCAGATGGCAAAAGAAGCACTTGAAAGTCAGATGATTCACTTAAAAGAAGCTTTTAACGAGCAGGGACTTAAAGTGGATGAGGTAGAAGTGACAGTCGCTGAGTTTGGACTGAAAAAGGACGGCGAAGGACAAGAGCAGACCGGTTCCAAACAGAGCGGAAACCGCAAATTCCGTCCGAATGAAAGTTTTTCGGATGAGGAAAAGAATGAAGATTTGACGACAGCGTCTGAACGGCGTGACGTTAATAGTATGGTCGATTATACGGCCTAGAAAGGAAGTGAGAAGATGGCAGTAAGCAGTACAAGTGATTTGACGACAGCATTGGAAGATTTAACGTATGGAACAACTGAGCGTAAAGTTAATCAAAGAGGTTCAAGTGAACTTGGTAAAGATGAGTTTTTAAAACTTCTTGTGACTCAGCTTCAGAATCAGGATCCGTTAAATCCACAGGATGATACACAGTTTATTTCTCAGTTAGCACAGTTCTCTGCGCTTGAACAGATGACCAATATGAGTTCTACGATGTCAAATACAAGTGCTTACAGTTTGGTTGGCAAAGAAGTTATTGTACAGACAACTGATTCTGCGGGAACTTACAAAGAAGTACGCGGAACGGTAGATTGTGTCGAAATGAAGAATGGCAAGGCTATGTTGGTTGTTGATGGAAATTCGTATGACTTAGACGATTTGGTACAGGTAATGGATAGTTATTATGCTATTAAAGAGTATTTGCCAAGCGTTACAGCACAAACGAAGACATATGATCTTTCAAACCCATCCCTTATTGATGTTTCTATTGATTTAGGAAGTAAAGGATATGAGGCAAGCAGTGTGGCAGTTGTGCTAAACGGTCAGTACATAGATTCCAAGTATCTAAAGTACGATAATGGAACGTTAACCATTTCCCCGGAAGCTTTCAGTGAATTAGAGCCGGGTGATTATTATTTAGGCTTTTACTTTGATGATCCGCTTAAAACAACAGTCAAAGATAAGGTATGTATCAAAGTAGTACGAAGTGGTATTCCAAACGGAGATAAGGATTCTTCGGATGCGAATAAAGACACCGAAAAAGCTGAAGAAACAGAGAAGACAGAGGCTGAATAAGTGTGACAAGGAGGTCGGGTGCTATGAATGTAACGAATGGTTTTACATCCATGGAACAGATTCGTCACCGGATGCAGACAACAGATTCACAGAGACAGGTAAAAAAACAGACTGTGCAGACAAATACGGCATCGTTTGATGAAATCTTATTTTCCAAACATGCGTCAAAGCGGTTAGAAACCAGACAGATTGATATGTCGGCAGATCAGAAAGAAAGACTGTTAGAGGCAACCTGTAAGGCGAAAGCAAAAGGAATGAAAGAGTCCTTAGTTATGGTTGACGATTTTGCGTTTATTGTGAATGTGAAGAATAATCTGGTGATTACTGCGGTAAATGACACAAAAAATGCTGTATTTACCAATATCGATGGAGCGATAATTAACTGAAAATAAATATATGCTGGCCCTTAACAGGAAGCATACATGCTCTTGACTGACAGAGAGAGCATAACGATAGTAAAATTGGAGGGTGATTCATTATGATGAGATCATTGTATTCCGGTGTATCCGGATTGAAAGTTCATCAGACAAAGATGGACGTAATTGGTAATAACATTTCAAACGTAAATACGGTTGGTTTCCGTGGAAGTACAGTAAACTTTACCGATGTATTTTATCAGACAACACAGAATGCATCCGGTCCGAACGCAACAACCGGCACAGCAGGAACGAACGCGGTGCAGATTGGTCTTGGTTCTAACGTGGCAGCAATTAGCGTGGACTTAAGTGGTACCGGAGCAACGCAGCGTACCGATCGCGGCATGGATCTTATGATTAACGGTGATGCGTTTTTGATTGTAAGAAGCAATGGAAATACATATTTCACAAAATCCGGGGCGCTGGATATTGATGCAAATGGTACTTTATATTGTACAACAAATGGTGCTTCTGTTCTTGGATGGGGTGTTGATGAGAACGGAGAAATCCGTAAAGATACTGTATCCACCTTGAATCTTATGGGTGGTGAGAATGCTTATTCCGACCCAAATGCGACAACAAAAGTTTCCCTTTCCGGAAATGTAGACCAAAAAGACCCTTTAGTTGCTTATAGTGCAGATGGAGCCGGTTACCCAATCGCTGTCAGCTTTTATGATAACTTAGGTAATTTGTGTACGGCAAAATTCAGTATTATTCAGACGAGTGCAGATTCATCGAATACTTATCGTGTCCGTCTTCATGACATTCTGGGTGCTGATGGTAAATCAGTTCTGAAAAAGAAAGATGACGCGACCGGTAATTATGTATCTACTGAGCAGAAAATTAACTTTAATTCATTAGACCTTGGCGGTACAAATTACAAGGTAGATCCAAGCAGCGGTGACATTACATTCCCTGCGGATACAGACTGGCCAACACTTACCTTTAATCCGGTAACCGGTGCATTTACCAGTGTAAGTAGTGCTGATGGCAAGGTGCTGAACTTAAACTTAAGTGATACCGGAAATTCGTATCCAACCAGTGGTGTGGATGTTAACTTCTCGGATTTGACGATGTATGCGAGCAATAAAACCTGTAAAGTAAAACCAAACCGTGGTGACAGCAATAATAACGGGGATGGCGCCGGTAATGCGGCAGGAACTTTAAATGGTTTCAAAATTCAGACCGATGGTATGATTTATGGTTTATACAGTAACGGTGACAAAAAATTGTTAGGACAGATCGCAGTGGCAACATTTGCTAATCCATCCGGTTTAGAGGCGGTTGGAAACAGCATATATGCAGCAACCTTGAACTCCGGTGATTTTGATGGAATTGGTGTGGATATTTCAGAAGTCGGTAAATTCTCAGTCGGAGCTTTGGAAATGTCCGATGTTGATCTGGCAACCGAGTTTACCAATATGATTACGACACAACGTGGTTTTCAGGCAAACTCCCGTGTTATTACTACATCTGATACAATGCTTGAGGAACTCATTAATCTGAAACGATAATGATTAGGCATATTGACCCATCCGCATGAATTATGCGGATGGGTCAGTGTGCTTTTACAAGTAAGGAGGGTTTTATGATTGATGTGACAAGAATGAATGGTTCATTACTTACCGTTAATAACCATTTGATTGAAATGGTAGAGGAAACACCGGATACGGTGATAACTTTAACAACGGGAAAAAAAATAATTGTAAAAGAAAGTAGACAAGAAGTGAAAAATCTAGTAAAATTATACGAGAAAGAAATAACATGTAACAGTTAGGTGGTGTCATTTTGGATATAGCTACAATTATAGGCCTCGTAGGATGTGCGGGAGCCGTAGTATATGGTATTGTTTCCGGTGACTTAGGATTTGCTGCATTGGGAAACTTTTGGGATTATCCGTCCTTTTTGATTGTTATTGTTGGATGTTTGATGTGTATGCTGACGATGTCCGGCAGCATTGGAGAACTTATAAACTGCTTAAAGTCATTCCTTTTGACAATCAAAGTACAGGAATCCAGCGAGGGGGAGACGATACATAAAATTATTGATTTGGCAAACGTAGCTCGTAAAGAAGGGCTTTTGCAGTTAGAAGAGGCAGCCAGTGACATAGATGATGATTTCCTGAAGAAGGGAATTATGTTGATTGTTGATGGCACGGATCAGGAATTGGTATCAAGTATTCTAGAGACAGAACTTGATTGCATTGAGCAGAGACATAGCAAAATTTACAGCTTCTGGGATAACTTGGCCGCTATGGGTCCTGCATGGGGAATGATTGGTACTTTGATTGGATTGATTAACATGTTAAAACGTTTGGATGATCCAAGCTCAATTGGACCGAACATGGCGGTTGCGTTGGTTACTACTTTATATGGTTCGCTGATTGCCAATTGGATCAGTATCCCGATTGCAACAAAACTGCGTGCGAAAAACCAGAAAGAAATTATGATGAAGGAAGTTATCTGCGAAGGAATTCTTTCTATTCAGGCAGGTGAAAATCCACGTGTGATTGAGGAAAAACTGAAATCTTTCCTTGCACCTAGTGAGAGAGAAGAAGTTCTTGGTGGTGGTAATAAAGGCAGCGGACAAGGTGGTGACGCTTAATGGCCCGAAAGAAAAAGAAGGCGGAACAGGAGGGTATTAGCGCCGGATGGATTAATACCTTTGCCGACCTGATGAATCTTTTGCTTTGTTTTTTCGTCCTTTTGTTTTCAATGTCGACTGTCGATGCTGATAAGTACGAACAGTTAGTAACATCCATGACGGAGCGGATTAATATCTTTGATGGTGGCGGTGCTGCTGTTGGGGAAGGTGCATTTGTATCAAGTGGAACCGATCAACTCGTTTCGATTTCGGAGTATTTTAACGAATATGAAAATTCCGGAGAGGACAATCAGAAATCGGAAGAACAGGTTGACAAGCAGGATGGTAACAAATCTGAGCAGGGCAACCAGTCAACCGGAGAAAAGCCGATGAATGATAAAGCGAAAGCAGAAGAGGAATTTTTAAAAAAACAACAGCAGGAACAAAAGGAAAAGGCAGAAAAATTGTACAAAGAACTCACACAGGATGCAGAACATCAGAACGTGGAAGACCAGATTAACATTAATATGGATAAAAAATATCAATTTGTTCAAATTTCATTAAATGGTGCACTGCTTTTTGAATCCGGCGATATTGAGTTTAAGAAAAACATGGTGCCTTTGATGAGCAAAGTCGGAGATATTTTGAAGCGATATGCAGACCATCGGATCAAAATTGAAGGACACACGGATAATGTTCCAATTTCCGGCAGATACAAGAACAATATGATGCTTTCAACAGCACGTGCGAATACGGTGTTTGAATATTTGGTAAATAAAAAACATATGAAGCCAAAGGAGACGGAAATTGAGATTTCCGGTATGGGTGAGTATGAGCCGGTGGCATCCAATAAAACAAGAAAAGGACGCGCTCAGAACCGGCGTGTTGAGATTAAGATTTATACAAGTAAGTAAATGGAGGAATTTCTTATGAAGAAGAATATATTGACCATTATTGTTATGGCGGTATCAATTGTGAATCTTGTATTGGGGATTGTACTTGTCTTTTCTATTGTACCTGCCTCAAATAAGACAGCTGCTCTGGTTGATAAAGTGGCATCGGTGATTGATTTAAATATTGATGACCCAAATTCCGAAGAGCAGGACTATACAATTGATGATTTGGTGGCTTATACGAAAACTTATGATTCGGCAGTAAATATTAACCTAAAAAAAGATGCCGGTGACGACAGCAACCATTATGCGCAGCTTGCCGGTTTTACAATTTCTTTTAACAGCAAAGCCGATGATTATAAAAAGGTGAGTGAATCGATTCAGACCAATGATATTTATGTAGATGATATTGTGAAAGAAACACTTGGAAGTTATACAGCTACAACATTAGACTTGGTAAAGGTTCGTTCTGAAATTGTGAAGAAAATTCAGGAAAAATACAATACAAAGGCAGTTGTTGAGATTTCGTTAAAAGATCCATTGATTGCCTGATTGTAAGAATCGAAAAAAAGACTTTAGTTTATGAAGGAAATATGATATAATAAACAACAGTGTGAGAAAAGAGGTGAGAACAAATGGGTGACGTATTGTCGCAGAATGAGATAGATAATTTGTT
>ULQO01013937.1_pt1 | contig 13292 bp, 22 predicted proteins | sample 1954601 | NCBI WGS metagenome assembly ULQO01 (sample SAMEA4835658, study PRJEB28245) | human gut metagenome | biome: gut microbiome; material: fecal sample | place: Denmark | collected 2008
TCTGTTTATCTATCCCGTCCTCCAAATATTTGAACTGCACGTCCTGCCCGATGTCACAATAGTAGTTTTTGCCCCATAAAACGACCTGTGAGGCGGTTTTCTCTTCCACGTGATAAGATTTATAGACCTGTCCCCATTCGCCCTTAAAACCGAAAGGAACGCGTTTTTCGACTCTTATATTCTTCACGGCTTCACCTCAGTATTTATCCGTATCCAGCCGAACGAACTGCGGGAGCATAAACCAGCGCGTCAGCCCCATGAAATCGAGCTTATAAACCGTTCGGGGGGAGATGTAGGAGTTATCCCTGAAATCTTCTTCGGGGGCTACTCCCGCGCTCTTGCCTTTGGATAAGTCGAACGCGGAATATTTCGTCGTTATGCCGTTATCGATGATATATTTCGCCTGTATGATAAGCGCTTCCTCAAACTGCTTGCGGAAGGTATACGGGTCTTGATAAATCTGACGAGGCACCGTAGCAATCCGATACAGCATGACCTGAAAGGTTTTCCAGCCCGATTTATATTGAATATAATCGTATACCGTATCGGTGACAAGCCCGATAAATTCCTGCATTTTGTTCGGGCTGTCGCTGATATACTTTCTTTCCACGTCGACCCCGTTGAGCGCCAGGCATTCGGGAGTCAGAAAATATTTGTGCTGTAACGGGTCGTAAATCATAAGCTGCGTAGAGCAAGGGTATTTGTTGTTTCCCTCTTCGAATCCCGCAGGGTCTGTATAAAAAGGTACGTCGCTTTTTTTCATGTCGTTACTCCTTAAACGCTTCTCTCTGTTTCATCTTCTTAACGCGCTCTTTAAGTTTTGCGGAATCGGCGGCGACCTTCCTCGAACTCAACAGTTTCGCTTTTGCCGCCTCCGCCGTGCTGTCGTTGATGGCTTTCTTGTTCGTGCCTATCCCCTTCAACAGTTTCGGGACCTGCTTTTTGAACGTTTTTCGCCGCCGCTTGCCGCTGCTTCCCGTTTTCGGTCTGCCCTTTGCGGGAGACTTTGAAGTCGTCGCAGAAGCCGTTTTTACGGGCTTTTCCAACGGCGGGAGATTGTGTTTCTTTCTGTACCGTTCCTCGCTCTCGCGCTTCCAAGCCTCTTTGGATTCAAACGGTTTGCCGCCGGGCAGGGAAAGCAGCTCCCTGCCGCCGATCGTTTTTATGAATATCCCCTCGCCCGTCAAACGCTCGACTTCGCCCGCGGCATTCTTTTCCGAGTTGGATTTTGAAATGGTGAACATGGTGTTGTAGGTTCGTCCGCTCCGCTTATTCGTCACGGGCGCGACGACCTGCTGGCCTGTTCTTAAATTGTCGTCGCCCCAATAGACATAGAGCTTGCCGCTCAAATGGTGGCCGTAAGTGCCGTAATATAATCGCATATCGAACCTCTATGATTTAGACGGCCGCGGGAGTTGCACCCGCTTTTACTTCTCACCGTCATAATAAAGGGACGGAAAACCCGTCCCTTTTACCGTTACGACGCGGAGGCCGTAACCTTGGCAATCGCGAGGGCGGGATTGGTGACACCGCCGCCGCAGACCGCCTGAATTTGCGCATACGAGCCGACAAAGTCAATCGCGTTGATCATGCGAAGCCCCTCGAAATCGCAGGCGATTGCGAAAGTTTCGTGATCGTAGATTATGTACTCACACTTTGCCATGTCGCCCGTATTCGCGGGCGCGTTGCCCGCAACGGGAAGCACGGAGGGAGTACCGCTTCCGATCAGGTTAGACGAAAATACATTCATGCCGTACAATCTGCCGATCTTGCCGTCTTTGATAAGCGCTTCGTTCGTTTCGGGGATAAACGCATTGCCCGATTTATAGGCGTTTGCCAGGAACAGCGCTTCCATTTCGGGACTGATAATCAGCACGTCTGCGTTTCCGCCGTTGACGCGAATTTGCGTGCGGTCGTCGAGAATAGACCCTATCAGCGTATCGAGGGTAGAGTCTGCCGTAGTGCTTGCGCTTCGGGTAGCGCCGCCGACGCCGACCCCGTTTGCCGCTACGGGCGTTTTCAACAGATAGGACATCCACTGAATTTGACACCCTTCTTTGAACTCCTCGATAACCTCGCTGACCTTATCGACGGATTTTCCGCTCGCGCGGAGCGTTTCTACCAGGTCGTAGCATTTCTCGCTTCGGGAAATCGCGTCCGTTTTCTGAATGAGGACCAGGCTGTCCGCCGTTTCGGTATGAGTCAGATCCAGCCCGCCCGCGCTCGTCGCGGTCTTGACCGTCGCCGCGGTCTTTCCCAAACGTCTTGCGTAAATCTGTCCGCCGCGTTCGTTGTATTTGTTCGTGAACGTAACGCCGGGTTTGAAAGTGTTGTCCTTGAAAAGGTTGTTTACAAGAATTTTGCTGAATACCGTATCCACCGTTTCTGTCGCGTTAAACTTAAACGAGGACGGCAATGCTTCCGTATATGCCATAATTTTTTACTCTCCTTTTAATCTCTGGGGTTAATACCCATTTGTTTTAATCTCTTTTCTTCCTCGGAGAGATTGTCCGAGCCGTTGTCAACGTCCATTCCAAAGCCCTTCGACGGTTTATAACCGTGCACCCATTCGGGAAAGTCCTTCAAAATGTCCTCGACTTTTCCGAGTTCTTCAAGGCTGCCGATTTCGGATTTTGCCAGCCGCATAGCGGGACCGAGCTTTTCCTCGCGCACCCCACCGCGCAAAAGGGCGTTCTCGATCTTCGTTTCCAGCAGCATATCCTCCGTCTTATCTCCTTTGAGTTCGTCGACTTCCTTGCCGATTTCCTGCGTTTCCCCACGTTCCTCTTCCGCTTTTTCGTCGCGTTTTTCAGAGGTGTCCGCTTTTTCTCGTTCGATCTTGTCGATCTCCCGTTCGTCCTCGGCTTTGTCGATGTCCTCGACCTTCTCCTCGACTTTTTCCTCGTCTGCGACGCCCGATTTTTTGAGCTTTTCGTCCTCGGAGTCTTTATCCCCGGGGAAATATTTTTTAAAAAGCTCTCTGTATTTCGGGTTAAAAAAATCGACTCCGGAGAGTCGAGAAAGTTCTCTTTTTAATTCGTTGCTTCCCATGTTTTTTATATCCTTTAAATTTAAGTTATTTAGCCTTTTACGTGTCGCTACTCACCGCATATCGCTGCCGCGTATTTAGCCTTTTACGTGTCGCTATTCACGAATTTAGCCTTTATTATGGAGCGCTATTCTCCGTGGGGGTCTTCTCTTCCTCCTCGGCTATACCGTCGGGAGTTTCTTCGGGGCTTTCGCCCTCCTCAACGACGGGCACGCCTTGCGACGCGAGAATCTGCATAAATTCCTTTTCCGCGTCCTCGTCACTCATGCCCTTGTTGAGTTCTTTAATCGCCGTCAAAGGCGCTTTAATTCCTCCGTCCACTTGCTTCACCAACACGTCCGTCACGTTCTCAACGGTCGGATTCGTGTATTCGTTGAAAGTAATATTGATTAGATCGGAGTAGTCCTGTATCTCTTCGCCGCTTATGTAGTCACGTACCTGTAAATAGCGATTAAACAGTTCTTTTAAAGTCTTTCTCCACCCGTTTAACGCTATCTCCCGCGTGCGCATGGACGGCTTCTCCCGCGCGTCCTGGCTTTCCACGGAACTGTTGATGCTTTCCAGTCCCGTAAGCCCCAACGTCGTCGGAGAAAGCCCCGCCTTGTTTATCGCCACCGACATTAAATTCTGGATCGTCTTTGTGTACGCTTCCCACTTAATATCTCCCTGCACGACGTTCCATAACGCGGAACTGTCGCCGGGGGTGGAACTGCCCTTCGTAACGATAATCGTTTTATTGAAATGATTGAGCCGCATATCGTTTCCGTTTTCGTCCTGCGGGATCAGTTCATCGGAAACAAACTCTTTGATTCCGCCTTTGCGGATAGCGTCTATTAAATCGCTGATACTTTCCGTCAGCGCGTCCTCGATACTCGCTAAGCCCTGAATATCCGGAACGCCGCGTTCGCCCTTATAAAGCTGGTTTGCGTTATCGTTCTTTTTAAAGATTATCAGAAAGTCTTTCAACGGCAATTGACGGGGCGTTATCTCTATATCGGGGGCAAACATCGCTCTGCATTCTTTCATCAACGCTTCGTCGTTCTTCGGGACATATTTGCCGTCTATCGCAAACCGATAGTCGATACAGACATAGCCTTCGTCGTTTTTGTAGTGAATCTCTCTAAGCTCATAGCTCGGATCGTCGCTCGAAACCTCTTTTACCACAAACGATTTTATTTTCCCGCGCTTGTAGTTGACTTCCAGATGCTGCGGCTCGATAATGTCGACGATAGGCGTGTCGCAAACGTCCGGACAATAAGAAATCCTATAAGCGACGTCACCGATCCCGCTTTCCCAATACACGCCCTCGCAGAACTTCTTTTCCAGCTCCGCTTCGTCTTTGAGCTGATTGAGCACGTCGTCGATCTCCTTATCTTCGCTCTCGCATTGGAAGCCGTTTGAGGCTACGAGATTGACCTTGGCGTTTACGATCATGGGAATGATACCGAAATAGGCAAACGCCTGACCGGGGGCGTAGTGCCCCAGGAATTTATCCGTCCCCTCCATAGCGAGCCATACGTCTTTGAAGTATTTTGGAATCTGTACCTGATAAAATCGACGAATGACCGTCGGGTCGTTACTCAACAGCGCGAGATTCTGCGCCATATTGTACTCATAGACCGCGGGCGAGCGAATATCGTCGATGATCTCTTTATTTTTCAAATTGAAGTTATAGCGTGCCATCTTCGTTGTCCTTTATCAGCTTATCGTCAAATTTTTTCGGAGCTGTTCGTTTCATTTTGTTCGTATTCTTTTTGATGATCTCGTCGTAAGGCGTCGGCGGCGTTGCTTCTTCCGAAGACTCCTGCCCTACAATTTTCCATCCCTTCGGTTTATAAATCGCCTCGTACTGTCCTTCGTCTATTACGTTAAAGATTCCGTCCTTCATAATGTTATAAAATTTCATGGTCTTTACCTCCGAATATTCCGCGTGATGTCGTTCCATTTTTCCGTCAGTCCATACGCCAACGAGTCCCCAAAATCGTTATCCTGAATCCCCATATCCAATTCCGCGCCCTCGTCGTCAAGCAATATGCGGGTATGCGCGTTATAGGAATTTATCGCGTGTGTGCTCCACAACAGCCTACCCTGCATGAGAAGCTGTTGTTTCAGTTCGCACCGCGTGCGAAGCGTAATCACGTCCTTATACGCCTTTACAGCCCCTTTCACTTGCATGGTGTTGAACTTATTGCGGGCTTTCCAGGTGTTGATCAATATCGCTTCCGCGCTGTCTATCGCGACCTTTTTCAGCTTGAACATCCATTTACACCACCACGGCTCTATTTCTTTTTCTACGGCGGCTATAATCGCGTCGTGGCTCGTCGCGGGAATTACCCACGATTCCAATACCATGACGCGCTGACAGTTATTGGAGTATCCTATCAGATTCGCCACCGTAGACGCTTTCTCCGTATTTTCGGGATCGCGGTTTGAGCCTATATCGACAAACACGCCCATTTCCACAATCTCCCCGATATTGATCTTTTCAAACGGTATCAAATGTCTGTCTTTATTCATAAGCGGAGCATACGCCGCGCCTTCCACCGCACCCCGACAGCCTAAGATTTTGCTTGTGTAATAGAACGAGTTTTCCGGGTACAGCTCTATCAACTGTTCTCTCTGCGTTTCCGTCAAATGCGGCGCGTCGTCGTTGAGATTGAAATGATAGTAATGCATATACCGCCTATCTTCTACCATTTCCGAAAGCTCTATGGCGGGCACCGTATCTCTGAACTGCACCTCTGCATGGTTTATAAACTCTGTATAAAATTCCTGCGTCGGCAGTCCCCCGTTCGTGGTGCCTATCAATTTACAGTTACGGCTGAACGCACGCCCTAAACATTCGCGGATACAATCGATATGCAGCACGGATAACTCTTCCAGCCACAAGCCGTTAGGATTTGCGCCTAAGATTTTAGACCACGCGTTTCTGTCGTCCGCGCCTAACAAATACACATATTTATCGCCGTATGTCCCGTGAAAGATAAATTGCAAGCCGCCGTCTTTTCCGCTCACATACGGCTCCCGCATGAAATCGTACATATTATAGAAACTGTCTTTATTTTGCAGGATATTTCTCACGCCCGTCCCGCGATCTTTGAATATCATGTAAAACTGCGTGTCGTCTTCGGGGGCGTTCATGAGCCAATCCATGAACTTATGCCCCGCGACCAAAGTCTTTGAACAGCCCGTCGCTCCCGTCAAAAACAAAATGCGAGCTTCGTCTTTCATGACTGCCCGCATTTTATCCGTCCAAATTATGTCGTTGAGTTTCATGTCCCTCTTTTAACGCTCTCTAAATACTCCTTCATCAATTCTTTATTTTCGTTTGTGACGCTTGCCTCAACTTTATCCGTAGGTTTCTCCCCGCTCGTATCCCTGAGTGCCTCAAATGCCCTTGTATCTCCTTCCAGAGCCTTATTCACCTGGGCAGCCACTATGTCCTCTAACAAGGTACTTCCGCTTTCTGTACGAGCTTTTAAAGCCGCCAGAATCGCTTGTTGAAACAATTTCTTTTCCCGCCGAGCTTCTCCGCTCGCTTTCCCGCCTTTTGAGCCTTTTTCTCTTGCTTCGCTCGCGCTCTTGATAGGTTTCAAGTTTTCGTCATTCATCTGCTTTCACCGCCTTTTTCGTATGAAAAAAGCGCCTTGCTTTCGCTTGGCGCTCCTCTCTTCTCTTTTTCCACGATACCATTATAACATATGAAAACGGATAAAAACCGCAAACTTTTTGCGCCCCTAAAATAAATCATATTCTTCCGCTATAATCTCGGCAGTAAAAAATATTTCGTTTGTCCAATACAAAGCGGTTCGGTCTGAAATATGTGATTTATAGGCTGAATACCGATACCCGCTTAATCTTAACCACCGATTGATTATGTATTCAACCTTCCGTTCTCCGCTATGTTTTTTGTCCTCGATCTTATAATGTTCTATCGTTCGACGAACTATCTCTACTTTCTTTTCCAGTTCTCGTTTCTTATCCACATACTTCAACGTGGAATTTTCCGTGCCATTGGCAAAGTTATCCGAAACGACAGAAGGGCGGGAGTAATCCACCCCGCCCAAGCCCGGTATTGTCATTTGTTCAATCCTGCGTTTATTCGTTATGTAATCCCGAAACGCTAATTTGATATACTCCCGCTTTTCTTTACTCGTCATTCTCTTTCTCTCCTAAAACGGTATATCGTCGTCATCGTCCATAGCCGTTAAAACGGGCTTCTTTGCGTTTTTCGCTTGTCCACGGGTGTTTCCTCGCGGCGGCTCGTTCCCCTTCTCCTGCGTTTCGTGAGGGCTTAAAAACTCTATCTCCGATACCTGCACTTCCCACACTGTCTTTTTTACGCCCTGCCTATCTTCATAAGCGCGGGATTGCATACTCCCGATGACGGCGATTTTGTTGCCTTTTTTGGTATACCGCGCTACCGCATCCGCCGTCTGCCGCCATGCGGTACAGTTGAAAAAGTCCGTTTGCTTTTCCCCGTTCTGGTCGGCGTATGCTCTCCTGACTGCAATGGAAAACTTGCACACCGCGACTCCTGCCGCCGTTTCTGATAACTCGGGATCTCTTGTTAAATTGCCGATTAAGTGTATGCGGTTCATTTCCCTTTCTCCTCCAATTCTTTCAACCGTGCTTCTGCGGCTTCACGGGTGAGGAATACAAACTTCCCAAAATCGTCGCTAAATCGTTTCTTGTTATGCTGTGAAACATTACTTTCCCTTAATACCCAAAAACCATTTTTATCAGAGACATTCCAATAACGTTTGTATATAAGAAAAACTTTATCTCCAAGCTTAAATGAAAATTTATTATCCGCTTTCGGCTCTACAAATACAAGCCGTCCGTCCTCGATTTTATCTTCTAATAGCATAAGGCGGTTAAGCGCGTTTGTCATAGCGTTTAATTCGTCAAATGATAATTCGCCTCCCCACCTTGTACTATCACACCCGATTACTTCTGCATTGTTAAATTCGTCCCTTTCCGTCAATCTTTTATACTCGCTCACTCCTCTACCTCCTCGTCGAACGCCGTCACACCGTATTTGTCGGCTATCTCCTTGTATGCCTCATCTATCGCCGCGTCAAAGCCTTTCGACCATTCCTCCGTCGCGTCGCAACCGCCGATATTATGCAGGATTTTCAAGCACTCCCGCGCTGTTTCCTTCCGCACTTCCTCGGCTTTCCGATAGCCTGCTTTATAAAACGCTTCGGCTATGGATTCCGCTTGAATTGGTCTATCTTCTGGATCTACTATGTCCCCGTCACCAAAATGTATCATTAATTCTATTTCGGCTATCTTCGCCATTTCTTGTATTTGTTCCTGTTCAGTCATCGCACACCTCGATGTTGATAAAATCTTCCTTGGATTTTTGTTTGATTTCTTCTTGAATTTTTATATCAGCTAATTCATGAGTCCAAACGGCTCTGCCCAGTTTTTCCTCAATATATTTGTGCATATCGGAAAAGTCCCCGATTAAAAACCCTGTATAAGCCGATACAATCGCCGCTTCTCTTTTAGTCACCGCACACCTCCGTTTCAATCTCATTTATCTTTTTATAAATTTTATCCACGTCGTCGTCCACTACACAGCAGTTGCCGACTATATAACTTTTCAGCTTCTCTCCAAATTCTTTTACTGTATCTTTAATTAACTTACTCCATTCACAATCTTCGCAATAATCAAGACAGCGATTTTTATATGGACAGCTTTTATTTCTCACCGCACACCTCCTCGTCAAATGCCGTCACACCGTATTGCTCTTTAAAAAACATCTTTATTGTATCTGGAGCAACGTTTATCACACCGCTTTTAACTATATACTCGAATATCTCCCGCGCCGTTTCCTTCTGCACTTCCTCGGCTTTTCGATAGCCTGCGTTATAGAGTATCTGCGCCCTATGGATATTACAAGCCCCAAAAGCTTTTACTTGTTCTTTATCCATTTTCGGGCACTTCTCACTGGGACATTCGCTTCCGTCTATAAATTTCGCCATTTCTTCGATCTGCTTTTCCTTGTTCATTTCAGTCTTTGCCTCCTTTAAAGATCATGATTTTACATTCTTTTTCGGGTTTTATTTCGGGGATTTTCAATCTAAAACCTTTATTTAACAGCGGCACAAGTTCTTTCAAGAACTCTTTTATACCTTTGTTATAATCGCTTTCTTCTGCTATATTGCTATTAAGTATATTTACCAGCTCTTTTATCTCTTTTTGTATATAATATCGGTTCTCGTCGAATATATCTCGCTCTTTCGATAAACGGTTGTAGGCTTCTTCCAGTTGTTGTTTCGTCATAATTCCTCCAATTCTTCCACGTAGCACCATGACTGCGGGGCGCGGGTGACAGGCTTTTTGCCTAAAACGGTGCAGAAGGCATATTCACACCTATCACACCTTTTTGTTCTTTTGTTCGGCTCGCAAAGCGTATAAAACTCGCCCAGCTCTTTCGGCTTGTCGTAGAAAATTACGTTTTCCATATACAGGAATTTAAGAGGTTTTCCACTCGCATACGCCCAAAGCTGTTCATCTGTCAAACGGGTTTCGGAACAATTGTTATAATACGCCTCTATCATGTTATCCGCATAGACTATTTCAACCTTTCGGCAGATATATTCCCCGACGACTTTCCCGCACCCGCCGCGACGGATAATTACTTTCGTTTCCACACCGTCTATCGTCTTGCTTATAAACGATTTTTCTTTCTGCTTCGTTTCGTAAATATATGCCTTGAACGGTGTTTCATCGGGCGAGGTTTTTCTCACCTCTATCCGCTTTAAGGGAAACCGTTTTCCACCGAAACGCATATTGAAAACGTGTTCGGGATTTATGCTTTGTATTATCGATTTCATTTCTTCTCCTCCTTTTCCTACTTCCCGTTCATGTGCGCGAACGGGGTTCGGGTATCAGCCTTGTTTTCCGTTTTGCTCTATCTCGCAAAACTTAACTGTTTCCTTTTTCTTTTTATTCACCACGCGCGCACCGAAGCGTTCTTTTTCAAATCGCGTTCAGCTCCACTTCCACCCGCGCCGCTTCTCCGTACTCTTTCTCTACCGTCACGGCTATCACCCCGCTGTCGTCAAGATACGCCACCCCGTTCAGCGCGTCCAGAATTACCTTTGTAATATTATCCACGTCAGGCTTCACGCAAGGCCGTATTTCGCCCCGTAGAGCCGCTTCTCGCTTCTTCTTGGGATAAGACACGGGGACCTCGTATATCGCTCTTATAGCCACCGTAAATTGCCCTTTTCCCAGATATGTACCGCCCGCCGCTTTATAGCTCCAACGGATTAAATCCTCATAGCTTCTTGTCTGTTCAGGAGTTATACTTTGCATTTTGCCCATGCGGCTGTTCCAAAACGTCCGCGCCCGAGCTTTGCCTTGCGGCTTTCCTTCAACGACGAATTTCATCTCTCGCCTCCCCATTGTTCTGCCATAGCTTTCGCTATTCCCGGGAATGTCTTGCTCCTCTCTCGGCTTCGTTCCTCTTTCGGCAGTCTTGCAAGCTCCACATACCACTCCGGCATGGAGTTGCAACTTTTGAATTTTCTTCGCGGCGGAGGCGTGACTATTTTTGTCGGTTTGAGCTTCCGTAACCCTTTCAGCCATAAACACGTCCGTTTTTCGTACGGGTCGCCGAATTGCCACGGTTGTATGATTTGATCACATTCCCTATAAGCCGTCGATAAAGCTCCTAACGGATTTTCTATCGCTATTTTTTCGCAGTCCGCCATGATAAATTTATAAAAAAACGCTATCGCCTTCCGTTGCTCCACCATCCTGTTCCACGCCTTTTCCCCGTATTTTCCCGTGTCCAGCCACCGATTGGCCGTCACGGTCAAATATGTACACGGCGGGTGCGCTATGATCATGTCCCATTTGCCCTCAAACGTATGTAACTTCAAATCTTCCGTGAAAAACGAACAATCTCCGTTTAATAACGGCAGACAGTCTCCCTGTATATGCCATTCGGGGTGTCCTCCCGAGCACGGCTGTATATCGCAGCTGTACGCCTCATGCCCTTTCTCCCGAAACGCTATGCATACACGCTGGCTTTCCTCGCACGCCACAAGCACCCTCATCTCCACCGCCTCCGCGCTTCTTCTACCCGCTCCAGCCGATATTCCGCAAATACCATGCTTTCTCCGTTACGAGATTTCCCGACCCGCAAGTAGGTCTTTATCGGATAACCTTGCTTTTTCAGGTCGTATATCCGCGCCCCTAACCGCATAATCCCGTACAGTTCTACCGCTTCCAAACTCGTGATTTTTTTGTTATCTAACAGGTGTCTCAAGACTTGTTCATTCTGCGTCATCTCTCACCCCTTAAAATTCCATTTGTTGCAGTCGCGTCATACGTCTGCTTTTTCCCGTCACTAACAGCAACGCCTGTCTTTCTATCAATCGGTCACATATCCGCTTCGGTAGTTCTCCGTTTACCGCCATGTCCTCTATCGACTGATTACTCGTGATTACTATCGGACGATGGTTATCGTATCGACGGCAAATTATGTCCGAGAACTTATCCAAAGCGAAACTTCCGCTCTCCGTTTTTCTTACGAGTTTTGTTCCTCCTACATCATCGATTATCAGGCAATCACACAATTCCAGAGCCCTTAAATACCCCTGTTCCGTTTCCGACGTCGTGCTTTTATACGTCGCTTTTATCGACGAGAGGATTCTTTCCAGCGTCGTGAATATACACGTTTTCAAATACTCGTTTTCCAGCTTGTTGAGTATACATGCCGCAAGATATGTTTTACCAATTCCCGAAGCTCCGTACAACCAAATCCCGTGGCCTGTATTTTGTACCTTGTCAAAGTTATCGCAGAATCTCTCACACCTCTCTGCACTTTCCAAATATTCTCGGCTTGCCCCTTGCATATCCAATCGAAAAAATTCGGCTCGGCGATATGTATCTCCCAACTCGTTGAAATTCAGTTTCTTGTACTGTTTTACGCAGTATGCACGCTCTTCACGTTCCTTTTGAGCTTTTATGTTTCTATACTCGCATTCGCACATACAGTTCAAAAACACGCCTCTTTCCGGAGCGTCAAATGATTTCACTTTCCGACAGCTCTTACAGTAAATCTCCCCGCCCTGCATAAACTCCTTTGCCGGATTTATCTTCGATAACGCCATTTCCCTCTTTTCGGCATACTCTTTTGCGCTATGTAAAAATACTTTATCAAGGATTTCTCCTATCGGCGTCAATCCCGCTGCTCGTTGCATTTCCTACCTCCCTCGGTCTCCGTATACCGCGCGAAATTCCGCACGGCGTTTCGCCTGTTCCGGCGTATCTCCGTTTTCGTCCGTCGATTCCGCCTTCTTGCCTCGGTCAAAATCTCGATAGCCTCCTCCCGCTATTTTCCGATAGTTGTGACACACCCATGAAAACGATTTTGTCTCTCTCAAATACTTGCTTTCGTCGAAACATTTCATCAGCAAATCGAAGTCTATTTCCGCGTAATCCCCCGCCGAATAGTTGTCTATCTCAAAAGGATACCTCTCGAAAAATTTCCTCTGCGCCTCTGAACGTACGTCCGCCTTTTCTTCTTCCCTTTCCCCTATGTCCCTTTTCTCTTCTTGTTCGTTCTTCTTATTCTTGTTCTTATATTCTCTTTCTTGTTCTTTATTCTTGTTCTCATAGAAAGGCGAAGAATCGTCTTTTGATTCCATTTTGTTTTTCGTTTGTTTTCCGTTTGTTGTTCTTTTGTTTTCCGTTTGTTGTTCTTCCGCTTCCCCTTTGTCCTCTGTTTCTTCCGAATTTGTTTTCTTGCTTCCGCTATCCGAACGTAAACGGGAAACGTCCAGCGACGGACGTATCAGATTGAAAAATCCGCGACATACGCCTTTCAGTTCCACAATTTTACCTGTAAATACATACGTAATTATGGCATTATATATCAGTCCGCGCTGTTCGTCCGTTAAACCGTTTTCGGGATCGGATATACTCTCATAGTAATTTTCAAAAAATGTAAACCCTTTCGCTTTCGACATATCCTACCTCTTTACTCCGTAAATCTTGCAGATCGTATTATCTGCCGTCACCCCGCCTTCGAGGTGGTATCTCGCCATGAACGCTTCCTTCCCGATCGTGTGTATCTCCGTATGATGTTCCCGGCAAAGACTCATCACCTCTCGCCCTACGTTATGTGTTTCCGTCCTGTCGTTTCCCATTCCGATCGCGTCGATATGGTGCAAATCCGCTCTCCTGCCGCAAATACAGCATTTTTTATGGATAAGG
>ULQO01026289.1_pt1 | contig 13131 bp, 8 predicted proteins | sample 1954601 | NCBI WGS metagenome assembly ULQO01 (sample SAMEA4835658, study PRJEB28245) | human gut metagenome | biome: gut microbiome; material: fecal sample | place: Denmark | collected 2008
GCATTTTATTAATAAAATATAATTTTCAGGAATTATTATATCATCAATAACCAAAGATATGCAACTGTATCTAAACGGCTAAAACTGATCATACCTGTTTCTTAACAGTCGATAATTTTCACTTGTTTTTAAAAAGCCTGCTGTTGCAGGGCTTTAGCAACTATGATATAATACCTTTTGTAATCAAATCATCATCTGCGGGTGTAGCTCAGTGGTAGAGCAGCGGCTTCCCAAGCCGCGTGTCGCGAGTTCGAGCCTCGTCACCCGCTCCAAACCGCAAAATAATAAGCCGTTTCCGAAAAATCGGAAACAGCTTTTCTTTTTTCAGCCTGGTTTATTACTCAATAATACTCTAATTCACGTTCAATGATCACGCCGGTCGCGGGGTTGAATTTCAGCTCGCCTTTAAAGCGGTCACCTGCAAAAAAGGCCTGATAATAAGAATTATTGCCGTCTTTAACCAGACTTACCACAATGTCACGCGCGTCAGGATAAGCAGCCAGCACTGCGGCTTCGATGTCCTCCTGATTTTTGTTGATGACAGTGCTGCCTAAAACAAAAACTGCGCCTTCGACTTTGACTTCTTCTACTTTAGACGTTGCGGTAGCAACCGTTACAAAGTAATACTCCAAAGTTGCCGGATCCTGAAAAGTGATCAGGCTGTTCGCGTCCTGAGTCTTATACCCCTGAAAATCGCAGCTGGCCGGGATCTCGTTTTTAGCAGCCGCAATAGCGGCTCTGGTCAGCGTCAGCGGGCTGGGTCTGTCATCGGCAAAGCCTATGGCTGCCATGCCGAGAACAGCTGCCGCAAGCAGTACAGAAACAATGTTTTTCAATTTCATAAAAATTCACTCCCTTTATTTTTTAGCATCAACATAACTGTAACTATTGTACAAAATATTTTTCACCTTTTCAACTCTATGCTATCTATTATCTATATTTATTAATTGACCGTTCTTGTTTTCCAATACGCTGTATTTATGATTTTATCCATACTGTTTTAGCTGTTTTTAAAATAATCAAAAAAAAATTTCGTCCATGTCAGTATTGCGTCAGCTTTAACCTATCGCCAATTTTTTCTTGCAGCACCACTCTCAGAATAAAAAAACAGGCTCCCTGTTCTTGCTCAGGAAACCTGTTTTTTAACTTGCCGTCAGCACTGTTTTTCTGTCTGCGTTTTTTCTGCAGCAGCAGTATTCACGCCGTCTTCTTCTTTAAAAAAGTATTTCATAACGCCGCCGACTAACCCCTGTACCAAAAGATATTTATATTCGTTTTCGATCCGTTTTACTTCCCGCTGTACTTCTTTTTTGATAAACCAGAAGGATAAAGCCACACCCAGCATCGCACCGAATAAAGCGCCAAAAAATGCGATCCAGATCGCAGGTATCGAGATATTGATCATTTACGCCACCGCCTGTCTGTTTTCTTTGATTTCAAAATATCACATTCGCCGGGACCTGTCAAATTAAAGAAAATTCCTCTTTTCTTCTATTGCCACTAATAGACCAAATATTATATAATATTGTAATAGTTCCAATACTTTTAAAAGTGAAAGGGTTGTTACCAATGGAAAAAATTTACGAAGGCAAAACTAAAACAGTATATTCCCTGGCAAACGGCAATGTACTCTTAAAATTCAAAGATGACTGCACCGGTAAAGACGGTGTTTTTGATCCCGGTGAAAACAGCATCGGCCTGACTATCGAAGGCATTGGCAAAGCCAATCTCGAAACTTCTATCCATTTCTTCGAGATCCTCAAAAAAGAAGGCGTCAAAACCCACTATGTCAGCGCTGATATCGACAACGCAACTATGGAAGTCCTGCCTGCTAAAGTATTCGGCAAAGGCCTTGAGGTCATCTGCCGTCTGAAAGCAACCGGCAGCTTCATCCGCCGTTATGGCGACTACATCGCCGACGGTACCGTTCTTGAAGGCGGCTACGTCGAAGCAACTCTGAAAGACGATGCCAAAGGCGACCCGCTGATCACTTCCGAAGGTTTAGCCGCTCTGGGCATCATGAGCCAGGAAATGTTTGACAGCATGAAAGAACAAACCCTGAAGATCACCAAGATCGTTGCTGCCGACCTGGCTAAAATGGGCCTGGATCTGTACGACATCAAATTTGAATTTGGTTACAACAACGACGAAGTGATCCTGATCGATGAAATCGCCAGCGGTAATATGCGTGTCTATAAAGACGGCAAATATGTCGATCCGATCACATTGACTTCGATCATCCTCGGTAAATAAATCTTTCTATGCTAAAGGCACAGCAAAAGCTGTGCCTTTTTTGCTTCTTAGTCATGTTAATGCTATAATTACCTTAAAGCGTAATGCCCGCTTTAATTTTTAAAACAAAGGAACGATGCATTATGAACAAATTAGATCCGCGCAATATTTACGACGACTTACATCAAATTCCTGAACTTGGTTTTGAAGAATTTAAAACCTCTGCCTACCTGGCAGATAAATTAGAAGCAATGGGCTACAAAGTTACCCGTAACATCGGCGGCACCGGCGTTATCGGCGAGATCAAAGGCGCCGAGCCCGGACCAGTGATGATGCTGCGTGCCGATATGGACGCATTGCCCTTTCTCATCGACGGCGCAAAGAAAAATATCCATGCCTGCGGTCACGACGCGCATTCCGCCATGCTTTTGGCCGCTGCCTCAGAACTGGTTGGCAAAGTTAAGCGCGGCACGCTGCGCATCCTGTTCCAACAGGGTGAAGAAACCTTAAAAGGCGCTTTGGCCGTTATTGACGCCGGCGTCATTGAAGATGTCGATATAGCACTTGGTCTGCACATCCGTCCTATACAGGATATTGCTTATGGCGAAATGTCGCCTGCTGTACGTCATGCAGCCAGCACGTTCGTACATGTCACCATTAACGGTCTTTCCAGCCACGGCGCCCGTCCGCATCTGGGCGTCAATGCTATCGAAGCGGCAGCTGTTGCCATCAATGCGATCACTGCCATCAAGATCAATCCCATCGTCCCCTGGTCCTGTAAGGTCACAAATATCAGCGGCGGCGGGACAGCCCCCAATATTATTCCTGACAAAGTAAAAATGATCGTTGATACACGAGCACAAACCAACGAAGCCATGACTGAGCTTTTAGAGAAACTGCGCCGCGCGGTGACCAATGCGGCAGCGGCTGTTGGCGCAACCGCCGAAGTCACTACTCCCGACGGCGTGATCCCCGCTGCTGAATACGACGACGAACTGACCGCAGAAGTTGCCGAATGTATCGTTGAAGTCGTCGGCAAAGAAAAACTGGCTAAAGAACTTGTCAATCCCGGCGGCGAAGATTTCCATTACTTCGTCAACAAATATCCCCATATCAAAGCAGCTTACTTTGGCGTCGGCGCAGCGGCAGCTCCCGGACTGCATCATCAGGATATGCACCTGAACAAAGAAGCGCTGCCCAGCGGCACTGCCGTTCTGGTAAAAATGGTCGAACGTAAATTAGGCTGAAAATAAATCATAACCATCCGTTTCACGGGTGGTTATTTTTTTAACTGCTTTTAATTTACTGACTTGAATCAAAAGCAGTTAAAACTATCTGAATACATAAATAATAAATGCCCCAATCTAAAAGACCGGAGCATTTATGGGGAAATATTTAAGCAAAGTAGAGGGTTAAAAAACTTTGCAAAAATCAATTCTGACTTTATTTGATTTTTTCTTTCAGCAACTCTATTTCATGACTTTGTTCTTCTATTTTGGCTAACAGCAGCTGGATCTTCTGATCCTGCGCTTCCAGCGAAGTATCTACTTCCGTACGGGTGTAAATGCGATGTTCTTTTTTGCGATCCGGCGAGCGGTCCAGCGCAAAGTTGACGCCGAAGTTGCCCATTTTGCTGCCGCCTTCGCTGATACCCATGCCCAGCGAGAACATCACTTTTTCGTTGGGGGCATAGAAGCCGCCTACTGCTAAAGCACTTTTACCGCCGTAGCCACCGTAGGCCATAGCCAGCTCGCCCTTATTACCGTCCTGGAAGCGCGGGTGCAGACCGGCCATTGCTGCCGAGAGCGCGCCGACGCTGTCGATCTCGTCGCCCAGCTTGCTAATATCGTGATTGATGTTGTTAATGTCCTGTTTGACCTGATAGAGCTGACTGCCGTTGACGGCATCCATCGAGGTAGCGCTCACTTCGCCGGCGGCGACGTTACCGATCTTGGTGCCGCCATTGCCTTCCAAAGTGATCTTGTTTTTATTGAGGTTACCGTTGCTGTCGACGTCATATTTAGCGGCGCTGTCATGCACGGCTTTCAGCTGATCTTCGGTAGCTGCCTGCCCGGTCGCATAATTATCAGCGTCCCAAGTCGTATTAGTCAGGCCGCCCACTTTGCCATTATTGCCATCGACAGTGACTTTGTTAGCGCCGGAGCCGATCTCGATCACATCGTTCAGCCTGACCTGGTGATCGATACCGCCAGTACCATTAGTGCCGCTGTTATCGACGATCAGGTTATTATCACCGGCCGATACGGTGCTGTGTTTGGCAGCCTCTGTTGCAGCGTTAGACGCTGTGTCATGGATAGCTTTGAGCTGGTCTTCGGTAGCCGCCTGGCCGCTGGTGATATGATCCGGGTCCCAGGTCGTATTGGTCAGGCCATTGACAGTGCCTTCATCATTTTTATTGATAGTGACGCCGCCGGCTTTGACTGAGCCGTCGCTGCCGTCGAGAACTACTTTGCCGCTGGTGCCGACAGTGATCTTACCGTCGCCTGTGCCGTCGATGACGGCAGTGCCGTTACCGCCGACATCCAGCTTATCGCCCAGTTTTACTTCGTAATCAGAGCCGCCGCTGCCGTTCGTTGTCGGCGTAACAACGACATTGCTGTCGCCGGAAGATACTGTAGTCTGCTGGGCGGCTTTCTGGGCTACTTCATAGAGCTGACTGCCGTTGATAGCGTCGGTCGAATCAGCGCTGACCCGGCCCGCCGCCACGTTTTGGATCTGGCGTGTCCCGCCGCTGCGGCCTACACTGACCACGCCTACAACGTCATCGACGCCAGCCCACTTAGTATAGCTGCTGTTGCCCTTAACATTATTGATCGCCGCCGCGACAGATCCGCTGCCTAACGCGACGCTGTCTTTCAACGTCATCTCGATATTACTGCCAAAAGCAAAAGAATCCGTAGCAGAACTTGCTATATGATTAGAATTACCAACAGCAGTACTGTTAGCAGCCTCTACCGTATTTAAATAGCCAAAAGCGTTAGCATTGCCAGCGGTACCTGCTATATAATTAGCAGTACCAACAGCGGTACTGTTAGCAGCCAGCACTTCATTGTCATAACCAAAAGCATTAGCATTCGTATTGCTGGCCATATTATTATAGCCAACAGCGCTGGCATTTTTACCGCTTGCCTTATTGGTAAAACCAATGGCACTGGCATGCATACCGCTCGCCGTATTGTAATAACCAAAAGCATTGGAACCCTCTCCGCTTGCTGTATTATAAGAACCGACAGCACTGGCAGCCATCCCACTTGCCACATTTACAACACCAATAGCACTGGTATACTCGGCACTTGCTGTATTATAAGCGCCAAAAGCACTGGCATACGTATCGTTTGCCTGGTTGCCGGAACCAAAAGCACTGGCACAAAAAGCATCGGCTGTATTATAATAACCAAAAGCGCTGGCATTTCTGCCGCCTGCCGTATTATTAGTGCCAAAAGCGCTAGCATTTTGTTCACTTACTGTATTTTTGTCACCAAAGGCACTGGAAAACGCCCCACTCGCTGTATTGCCACGACCAACAGCACTAGCATAGCCGCCATTTGCCTTGTTATTCTCACCGACAACAATCGCATTTTCACCGCTTGCTTCGCTATTAGCGCCAACAGCAATAGCATTTTCACCACTTGCAGTAACATTTTCTCCCGCAATAACTGAATTTGTACCTGTTCCACTCCCAATAGCAGGAGCCGCCTGTACTGTGTTGACAAAATAGAAACCTATCCCGGAAAAAACACAGGTACTTAAGAAAATCGCTAAGTTTCTTTCTAATTTTCCTTTTTTTAACTTTTTCATACACTATTCCCCTTTTTGATTTTTTATTGCAAAGAGCAGTAAGTTTCTACTCTTCTCAAGCTGCATAAAAAGCCCCATCATTTTATTTTCTTTAATTCATTTGTATTTAGGATAATTAATTAACAAATTTAAATTTATCATTCTTTAAATTATATTAGCATAATTGTCCCCCCCCGCAAGACTTTTTTGTTCGTTTTAGATTTTTTTTCGCTTGTCTTGCAACTGATAACTTTTTTATACCTGCTTTTATTCCATAAAAAATAACCTCACCGTTATTCTAACGATGAGGCAGAGAGCCAATTTGCTGCAAATATGCACTTTACTAAGGGACTTCGTATTCCTTGACATTTAATTTATCAGCCATTAACTCATCATTCCTTTCCGGACAGAGTGACCTGCATGATTACGCTTCTATGTGGAATGATAAGTTTTTGTTTGATAATCTATGTACACATACATAGCGGGTGATTGTTTCTTACAAATGATTTTTTATTATCTAGCTTGAATTACGGTCATTTAAAACTGTCTGAAGACATAAAAAAAGCGCTGCTTCCCAGGAAGCAACGCCTTTTTTATATCTTTTCAATTATTATTTATTCAGCCGCTGGCCGATCTTCAGCATATACATCGGGTCCACATTCTGGCCGTCGACAAAAACCTCAAAATGCACGTGCGGGCCGGTGCTGTAACCGCTGCTGCCCACAAAGCCGATGATCTCGCCCTTGCGCACACTTTGACCGGGCGCCACGGCAATGCCGCTCATGTGTCCGTAAGCCGTTTCATAACCGTTACCGTGGTCGATACGCACATAACGGCCATAACCGCCGTTCCAGCCGGCGACCTCTACCGTGCCCATCGCGCTGGCGTAAACAGGCTCGCCAAAATCAACGGCAATATCCACGCCCGGATGCCAGTCGTAACCGCCGCCGATCGGGCCTGACCGTCCGCCGTAGGGAGAGCTGACCGTACCGCCTTTAGTCGGCCACAGGTCAGGAAAGACCGACCGTTTATTGTTGCGCCCTTCCAGCTCTGAAAGCAGTTCGCTCATCGAAGTTTTTTTCTCATCGATCTGCTGGGCCATATTTTTATTCTGCGCCGTCAGCACAGCCGCCATTTCCTTCACGCCCAAGTCAGCAGGGCCGCCCTGCCCCAAATATCGGGGCGTGCTGCCGGCGTTCGTCGCCGCCGCTCCTGTCGTGCCGCCAAGATCGCTGCCCAGCTTCGTACTGTCGGTATCACGGATCAACGCACGGCGTAGCTTGGTTTCCAGCGTCGTGATCTCGGACATATCGCGCAGCATTTTTTCATTGTCTGCCAAAAGGCTTTGCAGCTGCGCTTCCAGCTCGCCTTTTTTCGCCTGATATTCTAAAAAATCAGCGCGCTCCTGCCGGAACTGATAAAAATTATAGCCCATATAAACAAGCGCGCCCGCCATACAAACAGTACAGATCAAGACCGCGCCGGCCAGCATTTTAAAGCGTCTGGCCCCTAAATGATAGACCTTCTGCCCTTCGGCCCGCGGTACTGTAAAAGTATACTCTTCCTGCCGCTGTAAATCTTTTTCTTCCATGTTTCTACCTTCTTATCTAAAATACCCTAATTTCTGACCGGCAGCCAGCAATCTGCGCCCAATAAAAGGCAGGCTCTCCAGGTCGTCCCTGCCCATACCGCCCACAGCCAGCAATACGCCGCCATACACAGGTACGGCCACGGCCATCGCCGCCAGGATCGCCCAGGCGCCCCAGTCTGCCGTCAGCGTGATCACACCGTAAACGGCAGCGCCCATAACAGCAGCCGCAGCCGCAGGTTTGAACACACCGCCGAAAGACAGGGCAAAGCCCGTATATTTGTAAATAAAGATCATATTCAAAATGGCCGCCAGACCAAAATCAACCACCGTCGCCATCGCCGCGCCCCGGATACCCAAAGTCGGTATCGCCGTCAGCGTCCAGCTCAAAAACACCTTGACTGCTGCCGCCAGGATCATATTGATGACCGGGATCGAAGTCCGCCCCAGGCCCTGCAGGATACCCGTACTGATCTGGTGCAGTCCCAGCAGCATGATCCCCACGCTCATCGTCTGGATAGCCGACGCCGCACCGGGAGCATTATAAATCAGCGCCGCTATTTTTCCCGCCAGAAAATACATCCCGACAAAACAGGGACAGGTAATGATCAAAGCGACCCTGAAGGCCGTCCTGGTCTTGGCCCTAATGCCGAACACATCGTTTAACGCCCGCGATTCAGAAATCGCCGGCACCAGACTGATCGTCATGGCAGCAGTAAAAATAGTCGCCAGATTGATCAGCGGTACGGCCATCCCTGTCAGATAACCAAAAAACTCCGTCGCCTGGCTGATATGAAAGCCGGCCGCTTCCAACCGCTGCGGCACGATCAAAAGATCAAGATTAGCCACTACCGGCAGCATCAGGCTGGACATGGACACAGGCAGCGCCAGCCGCAGCAGACGGCTGATGATGGCCCGCGCCGATTCTCTCGTTGCCAGCGGGTTCTGATGCTGCAAATCCTCTTTCAGCTTATGCTTGAGCCGCCTGTAGAACCACATCAGGACCAGTAAAGCGCAGAAAGCGCCGACGCCTGCGCCCATACTGGCGCCGCCTGCCGCATAAGCCAGGCCGTGCGGCATAAACATATTCGCAAAAACGATCATCGTCACCACACGCATCAGCTGCTCCACGATCTCGGAAGCAGCCGTCGGCGTCATGATCTGCCAGCCCTGCAGATAACCGCGGAAGCTGGCTAAAAACGTAACAAAAAATACGGCCGGAGCCAAAGCAATGATCGAATAATAAGCACGGCCATCGCGGATCCAGTGATGATCGATCAGCCACTGAGCCCCGAAAAAGAGTGCCGACGCAAAAATCAGCCCGGTAACGAACAGCAGCCGCAGCGAAACATTAAAGACCCGTTTAGCGCCCAGAAAATCCTTCTGCGCCAGTTTTTCCGCCGTAATGATCGAAATGGCTACCGGTATCCCCGCCGACGACAAAGTGATCGCCATCAGGTAGATCGGAAAACCCATCTGATAAAGGCCGATGCCCTCACCGCCCAAGACCCGCGATAAAATGATCCAGTTCAGCGAGCCGATGACCTTGACAACGATACTTGAAACCGTCAAGATCAGTGTACCTTTTAAAAATTTATTATTGTTGCCTGCCGTCTTTTCGGTATCGCCCATGCTTACCCGCCTTATCCCAATTTACATTTACACATACTCATACATTATAATTATCTACTTAAAGCCGCTTTTTGACAAGCTTTTTCGGTTTTATTTCACAAAATCTTACTTTCTCAGCAAAACTGCCGGCCTGTCAACACAGGCCGGCAGTTACTGCAAATATTCGTTATTTTATCCGGCCGTGCAGGCAAGACCTGCTTTTAGAAGGTCCAGCTGGCGCCGACATTCCACTGCCAGTCCTTTTTATAATCGCTGCCGGCACTGCGTTCCACATCCAGGTAGAAATAGCTGTTTTTGCTGCCCTGGAAAGCAACACCTGCGCCATATTCAAACCAGGTATCATTAAAATCATCGTCCAGTTTAGCGCGATTACCAAATTTATCGGTAAAGGTCACATCATAACCACCGCTGAATTCATGCAGCAGATTAGCCTTCAGGTAGAAATTGGTTTTCCTGTCGATGTCACGGCCGATATTGAAGCCAAGCCGGCCTACGACGCTGGAAATACCGCTTTGATCTACCTGTACCTGATTAGACAGATAGTTGCTGCCGCCTAAATAACCAATGGTCATCTGCGCCTGCGGCTCAACGTACCAGCCGTTTTGGCTCAAGCTGTTTTTGCGGCCATATTCAGCGCTCAGCGAGACACCGGTATTCTCAAAATCCCCGGCTATCCTTTTGCCATTGCTGTCAAAAACAGTAAAGTCGCTGTCCATATGGTTGAACTTCGCCACAACGTCTACATAATGCCCTTTCTCGCCCAGCTGTGTCACATAAAAGCTGAGCGCTTTATTTTTGTTGTCGCCGCTGCCGCTGTCATAGCTGCTGCTGCCGTCGCTGTAGCTCATCGACACGCCGCCGTAGCGGGTATAATCGGCCGTCTTTTTCATGACCTGGTCATAACCCAGCTCATACATCGTATATTTGTTTTCAAAGCCATACTTACCGTCGTGGCTGAGCTTACCGCCTTTCAGCCTTACCCAGACGCCCTGTGCGTCCCCGCCCTGCTGGCGCAGATCGCCCATACGTTCCATCAGCTTGTCATCGATACGCCAGGTATGATAAGCCAGCGCGCCAGCCGCCATAGCGGTTTTGACCGTAGTCGTCGGGTTATTGCCCGGATTCAGCGTATTGACCGCTTTCAGATACCAGTCTGTATAACCGGTACTGCCGTTAGCCTGCGAACCAAGCTCATACCGCTCCCAATAAAGCGAACCCTCATGGTCGTCAGCAGTAAAAACGCCGTTACCGTTATTGACAGTAGCCAGTACGGTTCCCACGGCGGCCTGCCCCAGCCCAATGTCGCTGTCACGGCCGTTGATTTCCTGCAAAGACAGTACCTGGTTACCGGTAAAGGTATTATTGACGATCAGCTTATCACTTTGATCAACGGCGGCACCGTCAATATCCATGATGATCGTACCGTTGCCGTTCAGGTTGTCAACTGTCAGCGTACTAAAGCTATTATTGTCCTGACGCATATCGATCACCGCGTCATTCGTCAGCGCCGTCAGCGAGGACGTCCCCGTCAGCTGCCACAGCGAACCGCTGCCCAGCGTCAGCCTGTTTTCCGCCCCCACGCCGTCGACCATCGTACTGCCGGTAAACAGCGAGCCTGTGCCGAAGGAAAAATCCGTGCTGCCTGCTGATGCCGCAATGATATCGCCGATCAGCCGCGAATTATCGGCCGCCGCCACCTCTATTTTACCGCCATCGCCTGCATAGATACTGCCGTCAATATCTATCTGCCCCTGCCCCGTGATACTTGAACCGCTTGTATAAGCGTGCAGCGCGTAGGCATTGTTTTTTTCAGTCATCGTGATCTTGGCAGCACCGTCAAAACTGATCTTACCGCCAGCATTGACTGCCAGGCCATGGGCTTCAGTGCCTTCGGTAGTTATGAGCACATTCTCCAGCTGGATATTGCTGCCGGCGCCGTCTGCGCTGATACCGTTAGCACCGTCACCTGAAGTTTTCACCTCTGCCGTGCCCGTCAAAGCGATCGTACCGCCATTGGCACTGATGCCATGCGCTTTATCCGCCTTTGTCGCTACCGTGATCAGGCTTGGCGTTGTCGTACTGATCTTACCGCCATTGCTGACACGCAGGCCACTCGCGCTATCCCCCTTGGTATCCACCACTGCTGTACCAGCTAAAGAGATCGTGCCGCCATCGGCACTGATGCCATGCGCCTTGTCCGCCTCTGTCGTTACCGAGATCATACTTGGTTCTGTCATACTGATTTTACCAGCGCCGCTGGCATAAATGCCGCTGGACTGCGCACCATAGGTATCAGCCTTGATCTGCCCGGCCAATTCCAGCGTCCCACCTTCCTGCACATATAAGGCATGAGCTGTATCGCCCTTGGTAACTACATCAGCTGTACCTGACAAGTTTACCTGTGCGGTAGTACCGCCCGCATAAACGCCATGCGCCGCAGCGCCTGCTGTCGTTACTGTCAGATCACCGCTTTGAACGATCTTGCCGCCGTTCTGGGCAAATAATCCACTGGTTTCAGCGGCAGCAGTCGTTATATCCACCTTGCCGCTGCCGTTGATCGTGCCATCAGTGGCATAAAAGCCGTGCGATCGTGAACCTGACGTCTGGATCTGTGTATCCGAGCTGTCAGTCAACGTCACCTGTCCGCCAGCGGCAGCCGCGATACCATGGGAATCCTGAGTGCCTGTAGTGTTTATTACTAAAGTACCGCCAATAGTAGTTTTACTATCAGTACCATTAGTATAAACCCCGTGAGAACCGCTGCCGTCAGTTGTGATCTTAACATCGGAGCCATATGCCAGCTTGACATCACCGTCCGCCCCAGCCATCACACCATGCGAAGACTGGCCTTTAGTAATGATCGTCAAATCACCGACACTGCTGACTATACCTCCTTCAGCCAAAATACCGGAAGCATTCGCACCAGTAGTTATAACATTGACCTCCGAACCATCCATAAAATATATTTCACCGTTGCCGGACGCCTCTATCCCACTACCATATTGGCCACTGCTCTCGATATTCAAAAGGCCTGAACCGGTAATAGCACCGCCATTAACAGCAGAAAGCCCTTTGCCGCCATCGCCTGTAACATTAATATCCGTTTTTGACTTGGAACCCAGCTCAATTTTGCCGGCATCAGCAGAAATAGCCGAACTCCAGGCATTACCGCCTGCCGCCGTTATTTTCAGATAACCATTACTGGTTACCTGACTGCCAGCAGCAGCATATATACCAGTAGTACCGCCGCTGGTAATGGTGATCGCCGTCTTGGAATCCTCACCTAAAACTACGTTACCATTTTGAGCAGCTATTGCATAAGCTGCACCCCAGCCTGTATAATCCATCACAATATTCAGCTCACCGTTATTCATCATCGTGCCGTTTGAGGTAACATAAATACCATGCGAGCCGTTGCCTTTAACGGTGATCGTAGTATCGGTGCCTTCTTTTACAGCAACCCTGCTCCCATTTTGGACAACGATACCGTGAGAATTAGACTCCCAGTTATTATTTTTACTGGTTATCTTGTTGCTGCCATCCAGCGTCAAATCGCCATTATTATTTACATTGACCGCAGGAGAACCAGTAGCAGAATATTCTAAATCGAGATTCTGCTGGGTTTCTATACTACCGTCTATATTTATCTGACTTGTCGTTGCAGCTAATGCATAGGTTGAATGATTCCCCCATGCCGTTAGCGTGGCCATTATCGCAAGCGCAAGCATTTTCTTATTCTTCATTTTTATTCCCCCTGTATATTAAGATATTAAAACAAGAGCATTATAACATACAGAAAGTGTAATTAAAACATAGTTGAATTTTATCTTTAATTCTATAATTAATTTGATTATTGAATTAATTATTAATATTTTAGTTTA
>ULQO01038368.1_pt1 | contig 13120 bp, 9 predicted proteins | sample 1954601 | NCBI WGS metagenome assembly ULQO01 (sample SAMEA4835658, study PRJEB28245) | human gut metagenome | biome: gut microbiome; material: fecal sample | place: Denmark | collected 2008
TCCTGCGCTTCTTTTTTCACACGCTCGATCTGTGCCTGTACCTCATTTTTAGCAGCTTCTGCCTGCTCAGCTGCCTCTTTTGCCGCCTTCTTTGCCGTCTCCAGTTCTTCCTCGCTGACGGTGCGCTCATTGCGGAGACTCTCGAGTTTCATCTGGGTGCTGACCATCTCATGTTTCAGACGGTATGTCTCTTTTTCCATGCTCTCTTTGTCGGATGCAAGTGCCTTCGCACTCTCTTTTTCTTTAAAATAATCATCCGCCAGATTCAGATAAGTCATAATACTCTGGTAGTCTTCCGGCATTTTCAAAAATCCCGGCTGCGCCTTGAGCTGGAAAATCTTCCCATTCAGATACGTGGCAATCTGCTGTACATATCCTTCCGTCTCACTGCCGCCCAGGCTATACACTTTTCCATCAATTAATACATCTATATACTGTTTTGCCATCGCATTCTCTTCTTTCTATCTATAATAAATATGGTTCGACGTTGTCACGTCACCCACACAGAAATACCACCTTCAAATCAATCAAATATCAAATCTCAGAAATACCGTTTTTTTCTTGATTCCAGGCATACCCGAGATGCCGATACGCTGCTTCGGTCGCCATCCGCCCGCGCGGAGTCCGGTTGAGCAGACCGTTCATCAGAAGATACGGTTCATACACATCTTCCAGTGTCCCAGCATCCTCGCCCAGCGCTGCCGCCAGCGTCTCCAGTCCGACCGGACCGCCGGAAAACTTGTCGATAATCATATGTAAGATCGCACGGTCGTTGTTGTCAAGTCCCAGCTTGTCCACATCAAGGATATCCAGTGCAAAATCCGCGACTTCTTTCGTAATCACGCCGTTGTACTTGACCTGTGCAAAGTCCCTCACACGTTTTAACAGACGGTTTGCCAGACGCGGCGTTCCTCTCGAACGTCTCGCAATCTCATAGGCGCCCGTCTTATCAATCTCCACATTCAGAACTCCCGCCGTCCGCAGGACAATCGTCTGCAGCTCTTCAGGCGTATAAAAATCCATCTTCTGCACGATGCCGAAGCGGTCGCGCAGCGGCGCCGTCAGAAGTCCCGCGCGTGTCGTCGCGCCTACCAGCGTAAATTTCGGCAGATCCAGACGAATCGAGCGCGCCGTCGAATCTTTTCCCAACATGATATCGATCGCATAGTCCTCCATCGCCGGATAAAGCACCTCTTCCACCTGGCGGTTTAAACGGTGAATCTCATCCACAAAGAGGACGTCTCCCTCCTGGAGCCCGTTGAGAATCGCCGCAATCTCCCCTGGTTTCTCGATTGCCGGACCGGAAGTAACCTTCATACGGGTTCCCATCTCATTGGCGATAATGCCGCTAAGTGTCGTCTTTCCCAGTCCCGGCGGTCCATAGAAAAGAACATGGTCAAGCGCCTCGCCGCGGGATTTCGCCGCATGGATAAATACCTTTAACGTCGATTTGATCCGCTCCTGACCGATATATTCGTCTAAGGTCTGCGGGCGGAGACTTCCCTCAATCCGCTTATCCTCCTCCGTCACCTCGGTTGTAATCGTCCTTCTGCTCATACTTGTTTCCTGTCTTTCCTGTTTTTCTCTCTCATTCAATTAAGCCATGACAGTTCCATTTTCTCATATCTGCCACACATTCCAAATTTTCATCTGACGCACAAGCACCACTATTTTTTATGATCCTGCAATTTCGAATGTCCGACACATAGGTTGTTTTACAAAAACGCCAGATATTTCAGCGATGCCTTCAATACCGCCTCGGAATCCATCTCTTCCGTCACATTGGCGCTCTTGACCGCCTTCACCGCCTCGGCATTCGTATATCCCAGCGCCACCAGCGCCTCCACGGCTTCCTTCGCCGCATTGCCTGAAAGCCCATTTCCCGCAGCCGGCGAAACCGCCGCACTGCCATCTAACAGCGGTGTCAGCAGATCCTCTGCCTGTACTTTATCCTTCAAATCGAGAATGATCCGCTGTGCCGTCTTTGCCCCAACGCCCGGTGCACGGGAGATCGCCTTCGCATCCCCAGTCATAACCGCAAGACGCAGATCCTCCGGACGCAGCGCCGACAAGATGCCAAGTGCCCCCTTCGGACCAATGCCGTTGACCCCCAGAAGCTGGCGGAACATCTCCAGATCCGAACGGCTTAAAAAGCCGTACAGGCTCATATCATCCTCCCGCACCTGCAGGTGCGTATATATCTTTACCTCTTCCCCGAGCGGCGGTAAAACTTCCAGCACCGACATCGGGACAAAAATCCCGATCCCCATCATGCCGGACTCGACCACGATACGGTCCTTTGCTTTCTCCGCCAGGATGCCTTTTACATACGAAATCACGGTAAATTCCTTTCTTTTCTCACTGGTTCAAGATCTGGTTAAAACTAAAAAAAGAACGCTTCAAAATGCCTCCAAATCTTCTTTTCAGTATACCATAGCACAGTTTTCATTGCAAGGAAAGTGCAGAATTTCGAACATATATTCTGCCCGGTTGATTGAATTTCATTTTTACACATTATCGGGAACCTATAAATGAAAAAGCTTTTCAATTGTAATATCAATGATTACAGTCAAAAAGCCTTTCCAAAGGATGAGAATTATTATACTATTTGCATTGTGCAGATATGCACACTCCTGCGCTTTCATCTCGGTAATTGAATTGCCGAGGATTCCCGCTTATTGTCCTAAATCCGACTTATAAATACATTTCTTTTGGATTACTTGGCGCAAATCTGAAAAACCTTGGTAGAATCCGACTCCAATCGCTGCCATCAGTGCATCTCCATAAGCTGCCCCTATGTCTTCCTTTTGTCATTTTGCACAATAAACCATTTTCTTTTTTGATAAGAAAAAGCAATTTTCACAGTTCTTTTTTACGAATCTTTCCGCTTTCAGTCTTTGGAAACTCCTTTAGAAAGACAAATTCGCGTGGAATCTCATAATCTGCCAGTCTTTCTGCCAAAAATTCCCGAATTGCCATATTGGTACAACCACATTTTCCGCTGTCACTTCCGGCAATTTCTTCCCTTTCAGCTTCTTTCTCCCACACAATCCACACTTTCAGATAATCGCGCCCATGCTCATGGACTGCCTTCACTGCCGTCTCTGCCACTCCCGGAAATGTCCGCACCGCCTCTTCGATCCGGAGGGATGACACTTTTCTCCCATTTATGTTGCAGATATCATCATCCCTCCCATCAAAATAGAAGAGTCCCTCTGCATCTGTGTGACCGCAGTCCCCAATCACCGCGTCATTTCCAATTCCAAGAATTCCATACCGCGTTTTTACATGGAAATGGTCGTTTTCAATCCAGACATCCACCTCTGGAAATGCACGGCCAACCAGCGTCGTATCTTCTTTCATCTCACTTCCACGGATATAGGTAATATAGTTCAGCTCGCTGGCGCCATAATACAATGTAATCTCCGCTTCGGGAAATGCCTTTTTAAACTGCACTGCCTCCGCACCGCCCATACTCTGGGAGCCGCTGACAAAAGAAATAATCCGGTAATTGACCGCCTGTTCCCGCTCATAGATACGCCGCAGCGCCCGCAGCTTGACCGGAATCAGATAGACGCTGGTCGCCTGTTCTGCCTCGATCATCCGCTTCCAGAGGCGCGGATCAAAGGAATCCGCCGCAACGACGCTTCCGCCGGACGCAAGCTGCGCCATATAAAGGTTCAGGTTGCCCGTAAACGCCAGGCTCCCCTGCATAAACGTAATGCTTCCCTCTCCCATTTTGAAAATTTTATTCTGAAGCTTAAAAAAATCGTGCCAGCTTTCAAAGGAGCGGAACAATACTTTCTGACGACCGGAGGTTCCCGACGTCATCACACCCATATATGCCCCTTCCGGAGGTGTCACGTCACGCAATTCATCGGAAATTTTTACATCGGACGGTGCAATCACCGGAACCGCATTTCCGTCTCCATATGCCAGAAACTGAATAAGCTGATGCGCGATCGTCGGTTCCTGGATCCAGTGGATGTGACGTTTTCCCTGTTTTTCTTCTATCTCTTTCGGATGTTTCCTTACACGTTCTGCCGCCTCGATGAGCTCCCCGAACGTATAGCGCTCTTTCTCCGTGATCAGGGCTTCCCACTCTGGCGGGTATGCCCGGAGCGCATCCAGATATGTATTTATACGTTGTGTCTGTATTTCTTTCATGATTAATTCCTGTCTTTTACTTATTTTTATATAGAACTTTTTACCAATTTGAGCTTTTAAATTTACCACATTTACTTTTTATATCATTCAAGCACTGTCTTCATCTACTTCATTACTTTCTCCACCAGAATACTGCTTCCGATCCCTCCGGCGGCTGCCACGCAGCACATTCCCAAATGCCCATTTTTATATTCCAGTGCTTTCATCAGATGCAGCAGAATCATTGCGCCGGAGACTCCATATGGATGCCCATAGGCAAGTGCCCCGCCCCAGATATTATAACGGTCTTCAATTCCCGGAAATGCACGTTCAAATAGAACATCAATAACGGCAAACGCTTCATTGACCTCAAAAGCATCGATCTCCTGATAAGAATGCCCCGTTTTTGCAAGTATCGCCTTAGCAGCGCTGACGGCTGATTTTGGGCTCATCATCGGATCATCCCCGATCGCTGTACCAAACCGGAAACGGCATTCTGCTTTCCGTCCCTGTTCCCGCAAAAACCGTTCCGAACAAAGTACCACAAATGCCGCACCATCGTGCATCAGGCACGCATTTGCCGCCGTGATTTTCGTGCCATTTGGAAGCAGATACGGCAGGCGGTCGATCAGACGCTGGCTCATTGTCGGACGGATTCCCTCATCCCGGCTGCTGCCGTCGATGGAAACCGTTATATCCTCCAATATTCCCTCTTTGCGCGCCTGCGCCGCCCTCTTATGGCTCCGGAGCACCCAGGTGTCCATCTCTTCCTTAGAGACATTTTCCCGGATCGCAGTCTCCTCCGCGCCCTCTAACATAACCTGCTCGCCGCGCTTTCCCGGCACAAACTGTGCAACCGTATACACCTTTCCACCGTCATACTCCGGATGGTTCGGGGACATCATGCGGTACGGCTGTACCGAAGAACTCTCCATTCCCCCGGCAATGACCAGATCCGCCATCCCGCTCTCAATCTTGGCTGCTGCCGCGCTGATCGCCTCCAGCGCCGACCCGCACTGCAGATCCAAAGTAACCGCCGGAATCCGCTCTGGAAACCCTGCCGAAAGTGCCGCCAGACGCGTGATATTGCCGCCTCCCCCGACCGCATTTCCTCCTATTATATAGTCGATCGCATCGGTTGGAAGCTCAAATCGCGAAACCACCTCCCGCAGCACCTCCGCCCCCAGCTTTTCCGCCGGGATATGACGGTACATTCCATCTTTCACCCCGATGTAACTGCGCAAACCGCCCAGAATATATACGTGATTCATACTTTTCTCCTGTTTTTCTTCTAGTCCTAATTAAAATTAAAGGGATGCGGCAACGGACTCCTCATGCCTCCTAGCTGCATTTCTGCACTAAAAGGCTGATTCTGTTCACTACCACATCCCATCTTTATTTTCTATCTAATTTCCAAATAAGCCCGTCCGCTTCAGCGCCTTTCCAAGTGCTACCGCTGCCACACACTTAACGATGTCCAGCGGAATAAACGGAATTATCGACTGCACGATAACTGCACCCCACGGCTGTCCGGTCACGTGTTTCATCCAGCCTGCACCGAATGCGTAAATCACCGGAATACCAACTACAATCAGGAACGCTGTCTGGAATGCAACATTTTTCCATTTCCGGCAGAACAGGGAAATCAGGAACGCAACAACCAGAAATCCGATATAGTAACCGCCGCTCGGTCCAAGCAGTTTTCCCGGTCCTGCGCTTCCGCCGCTGAATACCGGCACGCCGCATAAGCCTAACAGCAGCCAGCTCGCCATAACTAAAATGGTATCCTGTGGTGCAATCAGCAGACCGATCAGGTTGACAATCATCGTCTGCGCTGTGATCTTTGCATCCGAAAACGGAAGCGGAATCGCAATATACGAAGACACACTGATAAGAGCCAGCATCATCGCCAAAAGTGTAAGCCGCTTCGCGCTCCATGCGCCGTGTACGTTCACTGCACTTGTCTCTGAACTCATTATATATACCTCCTCAGTGATAAAATTCTAAGCCGTGTAATGCATTTTCCTATGAATCACACACAGAGAATCCTTGCTAGAAAAGAGTATATCGGAATTTCAGAGGATTGTCAACCTTGTTTTTATAAATGGTTTACATATGCATCCATAGCTCCTCTGCACCCACTTTATCATCGGCATCCCTATTTTTCTGTAATCGAAAGAATTTCCTTTCCCTCTTGCTTCGTTCTCAGATACACCGCGTTTCTTCCCTCCTGCCCCGAATCCGACAGATATACCTCCTCATCAGGACGAAGTGGGGCAAGAAAACGTACTTCCAGAGCGGTCTGTCCCTTCATCCAGCCCTTCTTCCACAGACGAAGCAGGCAGGCATTCATAACAAGAAACCCCGGCAGAACTGCCGCTTCTCCCTGATGGATCGGATTGGTATCTGCCGCCTCCCGGAGATATTCTTCCATCTGGCTGCGGCTAAATGCCAGCGTATCATCATCCTCACTTCCCAGTTCCGTAATTGCTTTCATGAGCGTCATTTTCTCTTTTTCCGGGACAAGGACGCTCTGGCGCGGTTTTACCAGCAGCACTTCCATCTCCTCATTTTCCCGTTCCTTTTCCTCCTCCGCTGCCGCTATGCGGACCCGGATTGCCGAGCGGCCTTTTTTGATGATTTCTGGAGTTAATTTGGTATGGCAAAACTCATTCTCCCCCTGTTTGGGCTGCCAGTCCAGATGAAGTGTAGTTGTGCCTATCATCCATCCCTCGTATCCTTCCAATGTGGAGAGAGCGCACTCAAAGCAAAGAAGCTTCTTTTTCAATCTATCATTCACGGTATTTTCGACCTCTTCGTTATAAATTATAAATCTGACTCGCATGCACTTTTCGCTGCTCATTATACTAGATCTGTTTCAGAATCACAATATCCGAATTTCCCGCGTCTCCCCCTGATCCACCGGAATAAATCGGTCTTTTAAGCCCGGCGTCAGCCAGATCGTGCCGCTCTCGTCAACCAGGACTGCCTCATAGTCCTGATGCGCCGCCCAGTGTGCCGCTGCCTTTTCCCGTCCCATGACAAACAGGGCGGTCGAAAGCCCATCGCAGCGCAGTCCGCATGGTCCGATGATTGTCACAGAAATCAGCCCGCTATGCGCCGGCGCCCCAGTGGACGGATCCATGATATGCCAGTAAATTGTTCCGTCATCATCCGTGAAATAGCGCTCATAGCCGCCGGAGGTAATGACCGCCTCATCCTGCACCCTGACTCCGCCCAGATAGTCGTCGCTCTCCGGATCCTTGATGCCGACATACCATTTCTCGCCATCCGGTTTTGTTCCGATCGTCTGGATATTGCCTCCAAGACTGAACAGTGCGCTCGTCACGCCGTCCCCCTTCATGGTTTTTACCACCTCATCCCCGGTAAATCCCTTTCCGACACCGCCTAGATCCACCATCATTCCTGGCTCGATCGATGCCGTATCTGCTTCTAAACCGACCAGACGATAATCGACCGATTTAAGCAGACTTTCCCGCTCGCTCTCACTGGGGACCCGGTAATTTCCCGTTGTAAATCCCCAGCTTTGCACAACCGGGTAAATCGAAATATCGAGCGCACCATCTGTTTCCGCTCCCAGTGCCAGCGCCTCCTGCATCAGGTAACGCGTATCATCGGAAAGTTTCGCTGTTTTCTCCTGATTTAGATAGAAAATATCGCTGTTTTCCTGCGTTGTCGAAAGCTCCCCTTCCAGCTCTTCCACCCGCCGTTTCACTTTTTCCTGCAAAGCCGCACTTCCACCGTAGGCATCAAACTGCATCACAGTATCCATCGCAAACACCGTCCAGTTCTGCCCTTCTCCCGGATTCTGATTCGAATTTGAGGGATTTTTCTCTAAATTTTCGTTTTTTTCTACTTCTGCCACACTTTCTGCCGTCTCTTCCGTAGACGCAGATAAACGAGGACGGTCATTCTGGACCGCCCCCGTTTGATCCGGCTGCGATGAAGCACCGCAGCCACACAGCAGCAGGGTTAATAAAATCCACCACTTCTGTTTCAATTTTTACTCCTTTAAATACAACTACTCTTCTTCAGAAACAGACTCTTCTTTCTCAGAAGCATCGCCTTTACCTCCGTCGGATTCTTCCTTATCAGAAGTATCATCTTTTACGTCACCGGTCTCATCCTTCTTGGAATCGTCACCAGTTTCGCCGGATTCATCTTTCGAATCATCCTTGTCAGCATCGCCTTTATCTGAAGTTTCGTCTTTCTTCTCATCCGAAGTATCCTTGGACTCGTCCGAATCCTCTTTCTTGTCCTCGTCTACTTCCGGTGCCTTGTTCGCATCGTCTGTCTCGTTCTTCTTATCGCCATCCGGTACATCTGCCTTGTTTTCGTCATTCGTCTTCGGCTCTTCCGGGGTTGTATCCTCTGCCGGTGTTTGCTCCGGTGTGGTTACTCCCTCGGTTGGGGTGGTGACGATCTCGCTTGGGAGGACTTCGTCGGCGATGAGCGTTTTGGATTCCTTGATTAATTTCCAGTTTTTATCAAGTTTGCACTCAATCGTTCCGTTATTCTTAGTGTAGATAAGAATTTCATTATCCTCTTCTTCACTTAATCCAGACGCTGAAACCTTTAAACAATCATAATTATCATTGCTATAAGATGTATCCGTTGCATGCGGTGCAAACTCACCACTTCCAAGGAACGAGGAAACGGATGCCTTGCTATACTCTGTTCCATTTACTGCAACCGAATCAATCTCCTTTAAGAAAGTTTTTAACTTTTCCCCCTCAACTCCATTGAAACGGATCAGTAAATAATCTCCTGTCCAACTACTCTCTTTTACAACACTGGAAACCTCAATTTCTGTATCTGCTTTCTGGCTCTCAACTGTAACCGTGATCGACTGATTCTTGTAACCTTTTGCTTCGATCACAATCTCATTCAAGCCACTATCCAGTGTGCCAGTCTGAATTATCAATGTTGTACCATTTACTGCAAATTCAAGTGCAACATCTTCCTCCTCATCATTGCCAGTTACTTTTACAGACTTAATTGCTTTCAGATACTCTTCATCACCAGTCAGAACCAGCGGTTCTCCCTCATCAACCGTAGAGTTGCCTGTCAGCTTCGGTGCTGGAAGCAGTTTCTCTTCGTCACCCGCTAACTTCATATCCTTTGTAACTGTAAAGGTAAGCTCTTCGTATCCTTCTGCCTGGATCGTTACATCGGTGCTTTCTTCGGTGCTGAAACCGTCTAAAGTGAAATCGATGCAATCAAAATCCTGTACATTGTTATCTGGATCATCTGCATCTGTCATCTTCCATGTAGGGTTATACGAACTAAGGCTGTAAGTTGCTTTCGTATACTCTTTATTTCCAACTTTCACGGATGTAATCTTAGTCAAGTAGTCTTTTACACTCGTTCCCTTTGAAGCTTTAAAAGAAGCACGTCCAAAATCCGGATCAAATGACCAACTGGCTTTATGTTTGCTAAACTCCACTACTTCTGGAGCTGCCATCTCTTCCTTAATTTCTTCCTCTTCCTTCTCAACCACAAATTCACATCTCAGGGCCTCTGTGTAGTAATTCGAACGAAGTGTCAGTTTATAAGTTCCCGGCTGAACCTGATGGAGAATCAGCTTCTTGCCATCCCCGGATACTTCATAGTAAACATCGTTGCTGCTGGACACGCCCTTCGTGTAGATATTTCTCTCAACCGCATCTTCCTCGTCAGAAAGCAGGGTAACAGATTTCAGGTTCTTCAGGAAATCTCCCTTGCTGCCATTAACGGTAAATTCAGCATCTGCAAAATAGTAAGTCTTATTAGAATCTTCTTTTTTCTCAGCTGCAAACGCCTCTTTATCATCCGCATAATCAACGGTCAGCGATAAATCGTTTTCCAGCACCTTATCGTATGTAAATGCGATACTCTGGCTCTTATATCCCGTTGCATCGACAGTCAGCTTATACTCCTCACCAGCCTTGAATACATCCGCCTCTATGGTAATGGTGCCAGCTTCTTTATCGATGGAATACTTGTCCTTGCTGAGTGCCTGCCAGTTTCCGTTGACAACGATACTCTGAACCGCCTCGATATACTCTGTAGCCTCTGTCTGCAGGACTACCGGCTCGCCCTCTTTGTTCTGTACAACTGTAATCGCCGGTGCATCCTGACGGGAGAAGTTTCCATTGTACTGGATATCGCCGAGCAGACCATCTTCGAGAACTTCTTTTGCCGTTGCCGGATGGTTCGGATCCAGTGCTCCATTTTCACGGTAATCTGCAAATGGAAGCATTCTGTTCTCTTCGTATTTCTGATTCTCGCTCTTATTTACGTAGTCTGTCCATCTGAAGAAATCATCATCTCCAGTATCAAAGACTGCATCCGGAATCGCATTGTACCACCACTCCATCACTGCCTTGGACGCATCATTTTCCATCTTGGTCTGTTCAAGGAGATGTGCATTTACAAGCAGATCTGAATCAAAAATCAGGTTTGCAGAGATTGCAGAGCTTCCTGAGCTGCTGCCGCTGGAGCTTCCACTTCCGCCGGAACCAGTCGATGCGGTGCTGATACCGTCGAATCCGTATGCCGCCATTTTCTGACCATTGGTCTGTTCCTTCTCTTTTACCGGCTCTGCGCCCGTTGTCACCTTGAAGCTCTTGGAGAATGACCGGAAACCATTTGCATATACCGTGATCTTGTAATTGCCCTTGTATGGCAGATGGTCTGTATTATCATTGTACAGAACAAATAAATCCTGGCTGTAGAGATACCAGTCATCGATCATCTTAAGGTCGCTTACTGTTCCGTTCGGATCTTCCAGGGTCACACGCTCGATCGGTGTCTCAATTGCATATACCAGATCGCTGACTGCAAAATGGAGATTCTTACCGGACTGCGGTGTTTCCTTAAGCTCCAGCGTCGGTACTGTCTCATTGACGACATGAATCGGGACGAGCGCGGAACCGCCTGCCGACGATACAACCCGCACATAATAACGTCCATTATTGTAGAAATTGCTCTGTCCTGTCTGGATAGTCAGCTGTCCAACGCGTCCCTGTCCGTGCGCCACATTCTTTTCACTGTCAAATACGAGGCTTGAATTGATTGTGTTCTTCTGCTCATCGTATTCAACCAGCTCCAGTTTGCGGATGCCGTCAAACCACTCTTTTTCCTCATCTGTATTATAGTTAAACAGAATGGTAACAGCTGCTTTTCCATTTTTTGGAAGAACCGCATCCGGCGAATAGCTCGGATGAGTCTGCTTCTCCTCATTCAAGTTATAAGTAGTCTTTTTCGGAGAAATGCGGGGATTTCCGTTTTCATCGTAATTGGTCAGATAATAGTCCCAGTAAGCAACTGACTCATGCGTCAGAATCTTCTCAGGCAGATAGCCGTCGTTTTCCTCATATACAGCATCTTCCTGGCTCTCATTGCTCAGAACCACCGTCTCTTCCTTTGCCCCATCTTCTTTGCTGCTGACGGTTACTTTGCCCGGTGTGCCAAGAAGCGCCAGTTTTGCCATACGTCCGTCATCTGTGATCGGAGTTAAAAGATTGGTTACATCTTTTCCATCGACCTTAACGACCGTATTGTCTGCATTGTATCCCTCATCAAATGCAATCGGAAGCCACCAGCCCAGGGAATTTACTTCGGTAAGCTTTGTCTTCGTCTCATCTACCAGCGAAACCATCTGCGGCTTGTCTGGATTTTCAGTGTTTCCGTTATCTCCGGCATTTCCGCCATTCTGATTTCCGTCATTCCCGGAATTACTGTTGCTTCCAGAGCCCCCCGAATGGCTGCCGCCGGAACTGCCGGAATTCCCTGAACCGCCTCCTGATACGCTGCTTCCGTTGCCGTCTGCTGCCGGGCTGCTCGCGTAACCTCTATCCGCACGGGTCTGGACCTCTCCATTTTCATTGACCCACTGTCCATCCGCATTGACGCTGTAGCCGTCCGGCGTCCGACCTTCGGTGTGCATCTGACCATAGTTTTCTGCGCTCAAGTTATCAAAATAATAGCATTTTCCATCAATCCACTGCCATCCGGTCACGGTCATACCTTCCGTTCCATCGGATGCAGTGCTGAAGAAATACCATTTTCCTGCATTGTCCTTCCACCAGCCGCGGCGCATCTGTCCTTCCACGCCATCGGCAGTTGTGTTCATATAGTACCGGCGTCCATCGACGGTGATCCATCCAGTCATCATCCGTCCGGTCTGCGGATCCAGATAATACCAGCCGCTCTCGGTCTTGACCCATCCAGTCTTAAGCGTTCCGTCCGTTCCCTGATATTTCCAGTCCTGTCCTTCCTGAATCCAGGCGCCGGTCTGTACTCCGGACTCCGATGCCGGTCCGGTTGAAGCATAAGCAGTACCTGCCTGCGCCGCCGCTAACACGGTCACCGCTGCCAGAATTGCCTGCCGGGATCTTCCCTTACCTTTCATACATATTCCTCCATATAATCTTTTGTAATATCTTACTCTCCGCACCGGATTAGGCATCCCTAACTCAGGCGGCCGAGGAGGTTAGTATAAACTAATCTAATAAAATCTGTCAATTATTTAAATCTATTTAAAAATGAGAATTTTTATCTATTTTTAATTGAATTTTATTCTCAATAAAGCATTAGTTCTTTAACTGCTAAAACTAACATGCAAATTTCTTTTTCCATTCATCACATGTTAAGTCTCATTTTGCAGCGATTTTTTCCGCCTTTTTCCCTGATATTGCCTCGCTTGCCATGAATTTTAAAAAAACATATTTTGAGAATTTTTTTCTGTTTGCTTCATTTCGTATATTTTTATCCTTTTCGCACATACTCCATCTGTAAACATTTTGTCCCATTCCAGTCCCTTCGCGGTCACTGATATTGGCTTCTCTGATAGGAGATTTACACGATGCAGATTTCTTCATCCATTGAAAATAACCGGACTTTTTTTCAAAAAAAGCTCCGACCGGACATCAGTTTTGATGTCGTAGATCGGAACCTGATGATCGGCGGG
>ULQO01050967.1_pt1 | contig 12966 bp, 11 predicted proteins | sample 1954601 | NCBI WGS metagenome assembly ULQO01 (sample SAMEA4835658, study PRJEB28245) | human gut metagenome | biome: gut microbiome; material: fecal sample | place: Denmark | collected 2008
CGTCTTTAGCCACTGCCGAAACGATCGGAGTTTCAATAACTTCGGGGTTAACGCTCATCTGCACTGCTTCCAGCACGTTACGGCCTGCCAGGTCGATAGCGCAGGAACGCTCAAAGGTCAGAGGGATCTGGGCACGGTGTGCCGCGATCAAAGCGTCGATAACACGGTCGACGTTACCGCCGGCCAGATAATGGGCTTCCAGCTGATTGACATTAACGTCCAGACCGGCCTTATTGGCCTTGATCAGCGGCAGCACGATGTGTGAAGCCGGTACACGGCGGAACCGCATACCTACCAGATTGAAAATACCTACATTGACGCCGGCGGCAATAGCCGAGATCCACAGCGCCAACGGCACAAAATTCAAAAATACGGCAATAGCGGCAATGATCAGAATAAACATAAAGCCGCCGTTAAACAGAAAATCAAACATCATAACACTTCCTTTATTCTTTAATTTTTACTTCCTGAACGAACAGTTTATTGCCTTCCACTTTCACGATCTCTACCATCGCCCCGGGCATGATATAATCGCCAAAGCTCACCACGTCGACGCGTTCGCCGTCGATGATGACAGTGCCCGCAGGACGCAGCGGCGCTACGACCTCACCACGTTTACCCAGGTATCTGGAATGATCGCCGGCACCTGTATAACCACTGCGGTTCTCTTGTTTATCCCATAAAACAAAGGGATTCCACTTACTTTCAGCAGGCAGATAAACAAACAACAGCGCAATTACTGCCCCCAGTGCCAATACCACACCAAGCAAAATATACGCAGCCTCGGCACCACCGCCCAGCAGATAATATGAGCCTGCCAGCAGCGAGATCAGACCTGTAACGCCAAAAAATCCGAACCCCGGAACTATTGCTTCGATTCCCAAAAGCACGATCCCGACGCCCAGTAAAATATATTCCATTGGCATAGGCTTTTACCTCCCTTCGTATCGTTATATTATACCAAAAAACTTACCTATCAGGCAAATTTCACTATTCTTTTACAAAAGTAAACCCCCTGCCAAAAGCAGGGGGCCATCCATATTTTACCCAGACAGTATTTTTATTTTAGCTTAGGCCGTCACTCTTCTGTTTCTTCCAGCTTGATACCGTCACCGTCTACAACTACTGCAGCATAGTCCAGCAGCTTGTTTCTGCGTTTATCAAGATTGCGATATTCCTCCTGCTGCATCTTTTCTGTTTTCAAATGCGTCAGCGAACCGGTATATTTAGCGTCAGAGGCAGGTACAACAGGCTCTACCGGCTGTTCTGGATTAACTGGTGGATTGGGATTGACTGTTTTTTCTTTAATGATCAGCTTGCCGATCACGTTAAGTGCATAACCGTCCTGCGTTGAATACAGCAGATCGCTCAAATTATATTCCCCGATCTCTGTTTTACTATCGGCCAGCAGCTTATCAACGTCGATGATGATCCCCTGTTCGGCCAGCTTGTCGGCGATCGCCTGCGCCAGTCCTGTATAACCGCTGCCGGTATATTCTGCTTCTATATCACCGACATTGATGTCCAGCGGCTTCAGCAATCCCTTCAACAGCGGCGTCGTATGGTCGCCATAGGTCAGCCACAAGGCTTTATCGCTTTCCTGCATTCCTGCCAGAAAGGCTTCGTTAAAGGCTTCGACAGTGCCGTATTCCGTGCCGTCGCCATATTTTTGAAAACCGGTATCCGTTGCAAAATAGGCATTGGTGATATCGCCATTTACATCTGGGTCGCCTACTATCCCAGCTACATTTTCAGTCCCACTTACCGAACCGGAATTATAAACATTAGTCAAAGTATTACCAGCGCCATTAGAACCTACTATGCCGCCAATATAGCCATTGCCTGAAATACTGCCAGCATTATAGCTGTTATTAACTGCGCCGCCATTACTCAGCCCGGCAATGCCTCCGACGCAAATACCTTCTCCGTGTACAGTACCGGCATTATAACTTGAAGAAATACTGCCTTGATTATAATTATAGCCTGTGATACCTCCTGCCAAACCAAATCCATCCTTATCTACATCAGCCTTCACCGCACCAAAATTAGCAGCATTTTTTATTTCGCTCTTATCATTGTACCCAGAAATGCCGCCCACGAAGCTTTTGCCGTCAACCTTGCCTGTGTTGACAGCCTTATCTATTTTCCCACCATTTTTATTAGAACCCGTAATGCCGCCGACATTAGAGCCATTAGCTTTTACAGCTGCACTATTTGAACCCTTTGTTATTGTGCCGCTGTTCACTCCACTAATACCGCCGGCAGAAAAGTTTTTAGCAGTAACTTCTGTACCGTTGTTCTGCACTGATTCCAACGTACCTGCATTGGAACCTGCAATACCGCCAATCAAATTATCGCCACTGACAACGCCAAAATTTTCTGCCTCACGCACTGTTGCCTCGGCATAGTTTTCGCCAACGATACCGCCAACTTTTTGTACCCCCATCGCATTATTCGGATAGATATAACCAACAACAGTACCATTGTTTTTAAGATTTTCCATAAGGCCATAATTTCTGCCGCTGATACCGCCAACTTGACCGCTACCGCTTTCAGTTACCTCTACCTTAGCGGTATTTTCCGCAAACTTAACTGTTCCATTTTCAGAATTGGTACCGACAATGCCGCCAATCCCTCCCATTCCAGAAGAATTTATATTACCTGTATTTTTAACATTGATCAAAGTCCCGGCATTATGCCAAACCGTGTCGCCATTAACACCTGCAATACCGCCGCTGCTGCCATATATATTAAGCTCACCATTGTTGACAACATCACGGATCAGACCGCCGTTAGTACCAACGATACCACCCACACCTCCGCCTTTGCTGACAAGCTCGGCAGAATTAACGACATTATAGATCGTCCCCTGATTATAACCGGCAATACTGCCAAAATTAGACACACCTTCGATATGGCCGCCAGCCATGTTTACATTGCCCACTGCAGAGCCTTGTGTAATATAATCAAAAAGCCCTATATAACCATTGTAAGCACTGCCAACCTGTTTGATATATAAATTTTCGATCTTGTAACCCGCTCCGTCAAAAATACCGGCAAATCCGCCTGTTTTTCCATATATATTAAAATTACCGATAGGATTAAAACCATAGCTAAAACTGTCGGTCCAGTCCTTCGTCACACTGGCATCAATATCCCCAGCCAGCATATAATTACCGACCACATAATTACTGCCATTGACAGTACCGATATTTTTGTCGATAGCCTGCAGCTCATACACATCATGCACCAGCATTGCGTCGTTGATACTTTTGCTTCCACCTGTAAGATCGGTGACAGAAGCTCCGCTCAAAACGCTGCTGGCTTTCGTGCCACCGCCTTTAGTATAATCGCTTACCTGATGTATATTACCCTGTCCGTCACCTACGTCGATCGTTGTTTTATCAGTTACCTCGTAGCCGATATTGATATTTTCGTTGGCCCGCAGCGTGATTTTGCTTTTGTCAGCTACATCAAGACTGTCGGCGCCGATGATCGAAAGATTGTTACCTTCCAATACCAGTGTTCCCGCTGTCAGTTTGCCCAGATTGATAATGTCTGCCTGCACCTCCGCCGCCTTTGCTGTCGTCAACGGTGCCAAACTGCCGTCAAAGCCGCTCAGTTCACCTGCTTCCAGCCTGCGTGTCGATGCCGTCAGCTGCCCGACGTTGACCTGTGCCGTTTTGCCGAACAGAATACCACTGGGATTTACTAAAAACACATGCACGCCACTGTCGCCTTTAAGATTGCCAAAAATCTCACTTCTGCTGCCGCCGCTGACATAATTCAAAACGGCCTGCATATTTTGAAAATTCACAGTTTCGTTCTGGGCGATATCAAAGCTGTTCCAGTTGATCGCCACATTGCCGCTGCCGGTTACATCCATGCTGCTGCCATTAGTCACAATACTGCCGTTTTGAGTCACTACATTGCCGCCGCTGGGCATGGCATAACCCCAGTTTGGCAGCAACAGCATCCCGCCGCTCAGCAGCGCCGCCAATATTTTTTTAGACAAAAGTCCTGCTCCTCTTTGCATCTTCCTTTACCTCCCCAAAACCTCACTCACAAAAGTTTATACGCCAAAAACCACAGTCTGCCGTTTTTATCCTGTTCTTCACTTTGGAACGCCTCACCGTTAAGCTTGCGGGCATAGTCCAACCGCAGAAAATAATCATTGGGCCTTGCATATTCTATACCTACGCCCCAACCGGCCAGATTACGGTGCTGACCATAGCTTTTAGACAGCGTGACTTCGCCCCAGTCTGTAAAAGCCGCCAGACTGAGATAAGGTATCGGCGTCGCATAGCGCAGCTCAGCCGTAGCCTGATAACCGCTGTCGCCGCTGGCTTCACCCTGTGGATAAGCCCGCACGCCATCGGCGCCGCCCAGGCTGAACTGCTCACTTCCGTCCAGATCTCTGCTGGCCAGCTGGCTGTGGAAATTAAGATGCAGATTGACAGTATTGCCCAAACGCCGAATATGGTTGACATCAGTCGTAAACTTTGAAAAACTGCCTTCGGTAGAAGCTTCGCCAGCGTCATCATAACCAAGCCGGCCCCAATAATATAAAGCACTGTAGCCGGTAACGCTCGCACTGCCGCGATGGTTGCCCACAACTCCGCCATGCAGCATATCAGTATGCTTTTTGCTGCTGCCCAACTCACCAAAGCTTCTCATTTCATCTTTCAGCTGCCTGTTGTCATAACCATAAATAACGCTTAAATGCTCCCGGCTGGTATTGACCAGCGGCGTTGATGCGTAAATACTCAGAGTTTTGGCCCGCCCCACGGCATCCAGTACTGCAAAATAATCACCCAAAGTATAGTCCATCAGGCTGTAGCTGATCCCCAGTCTTGTGCCGCGGCTGCCCAGCGGCATCTCATAACCAAAATTATAGTTATGCAGATCTTCATTACTCAGCAACCCGCCGGCAAAAATTTTATCACCTGTACGGCCGGGATCATTAAGCGTTGTCTGAAAACCGTACCTGTAACGGCCGCTGTATTTACCGCCGTAGTTATCAGTATAGATAATACTTTCGGCCGTTTTACTGTCGCTGATAGTGATAGTTAGATCTGTACTGCCGATTTCTTCACCGGCACTCAAAATTCCGGCAGCACTGACACCGGGAAGATCATTGAAATTGTTGAGAACTGTTTCGATCCTGTTCGTTCTTACATAGCTCCCCGGCTGCAATACAGCGGCAAAAGCAGCTGCCGTATCGGCATTTAAGCGCGAAGTATTGTCAATTACTACCTTTCCCAAAGTACCTAAAAAGATCCTGAGCTCAACAGTACCATCCTGCACATTCTGCTGTGGTATTAAGGCTGTTGCCACCGTATAGCCCTGCTGCCGGCAATAATCAGTTACTTTAGCCGCAGCCTGTTCCAGTTCCGCAACCGTCACTTCCCTGCCCAGATAAGCCTGTGTGACTCGGGTCAGCTCTGCAGCGTCTATTTCCTGCTGCCCGGTAAAAACAAGTTTTTTCAGCAGCAGTTTCTGCGGCATTTCTTCTACTGGTGCCGGCATCTGTTCCTCCTGCTGCACTTCTGCCTGCGGCTGTCTGCCGCCGCGGTTCTGTTCTAAAGCTCTGACCTCAGGATTACTGCCCGGCAAAGACGGCGCCGCCCAGGCAGATGCTGCCAACCCCAGACTCAATACTGCCGCCAAAGCTTTTTCCACATTTTTTAACACTTTTATTCGCTCCTCTTTACTCTTTTTCATCAACTTTCCCATATATCCTTACTGCACTTTCAGAACAAAACGTACCTAGCCCAGGCCATTTTTTTCTGTATTCCTGCCAAGCTGCAATGTTTCTAAAAGTTGTTTTACTTCCTCCAGCGAATAACTGCTGTATGCGGTTTCCGCCTTTGTAGTTTCGACAGCACCCAACTGAAAAAAAACCTCCAACGTACAGTCAAACACATTTGCCGCACGAATCAAAAACCTTAAATTGACAGTGACCCTGCCATTTTCAATATTGCTCAGATGAGTCTGACTGATAGATAATGCTTTTGCCATTTCATTTTGACTGATGCCGCGGACCGTTCTCAGCAGCTTGATCCGGCCTCCCAGTTTTTTGAGGCAGCTTTCATCGTACATACTCTCTCCGTCTTTCTTCCCAATCAAATCCTTTAACTTTCTTACGTATTTTTGGGATTTTAATTAAAAATATTTTAAATAAGTTATACCCATTGTCATTATAGCACTGTTGTACCCCCCCACAAGACATACGAACAGATATTTTCGACGCAGTTTGGTTTCGTTATTGCCCATACGTTTTGATAGCCGCCAAAGTTCCCGGTGGCACCAGTCCCGTGGCTCATTCAACCAGCGGCGCAAAAAGTAAAAACAGCCCACACAAAAGAAAAGCAGACACTGTTAAAAACATAAATCTTAATAGTGTCTGCTTTTTCTTGACTGATACGATTAAAAAGCAGTAAATTAAATTTTTCATGCCAGCGTCAATTTTATTTATCTGTTCTTAGCATTATTCTTCTGTTTCTTCCAGCTTGATCCCGTCACCGTCTACAACTACTGAAACATATTCCAGCAGATTGTTTCTGCGTTTATCAAGATTACGGTATTCCTCCTGCTGTGTTTTTTCCGTTTTCAAATGCGTCAGTGAACCGGTATATTTAGCATCAGCCATCGGTGCAACAGGCTCCACAGGCAGTACAGGATCAACAGCTTTTTCTTTGATGATCAGCTTACCGGTCACGTTAAGTGCATAACCGTATCGGTTCGGTCGCTTTGTCTATCACGGTATACATAATAGACAGCTTCATTACTTGATCCATTTGCAGTATTCCTTTCTTGTGATATAATATATTTAAAGAAATGAACGGAGGGATACTATGTTTGATACTGCGTTACTGTTTTTCGGTATTGGCATCAGCATCGGCATGATGATTGCTATAGTAGTCGGTGTCATCTTAGCAATCCCTGTTGCTTTGATTTTCCTGCACGGCGTATATGAAGTGATTATCGCTCCAATAGCCAAAGGTTTTTGGGAAGGTTTTAGAGAAGGTTATAAAAGGGAATCCACTAATCTTCCTCCGAAAGCGCCTTCCGAATCGCATTAACCATATTTAGTTGCTCTCGTTCTTCAAGACATCTTGCAGATTCGGCATAGTCTATAAAATCTTGATCCGGTAAAGCATCTACCTGTTCAAGTGATAAACGAAAATATTTTGCAATCAACCCTCTGGCAGCGGCCAGAGGGTTTTCTTTATACAATAAACAGACCTATGACTGTAAAAGTCATAGGTCTGTTTAGTTTGTGGGCAGTTTTAAAAATAATTTATATTTTAAAATCTCAGCGCGCCGTAGCGGCTTTCCAGCTTTTGCAGATGTTCCGTCAGTATGCCCGGTTCGATATAGGCATATTCCAAAATCTGCAAAGCATGGGGAGCGTAATCCCTGATAGCGGCGAAATAAGGTTCCCATTTGATCGTCCCCAGCCCTACAGGCTGATGACTGTCACCGCTGCCATCGTTATCGTGCACATGTACAGCCAGCAACTTTTTCTGCAGGCGCCTGACCGCTTCAGGAAGATCCCATTCGTTGATATGGGCATGCCCCGTATCCAAAAGTGCCAGCGCCTGCGGATACCTGTCGAACAATTCCAGATATTCCTCAAAATCAAACAGTAACGAACCGCAGGGACGCAGGCCTACATTTTCAATGACTGCCTGCACGCCATAGCTTTGCGCAAGGCTGATCACTTCGCCTAAACGCTGATAAACCAGTTCTCTTACTGCTTTGGCCTCTCCGTGATAACCTTCGTTGGTATGCACTACCACAAATTCAGCTTTTATTTTCTGGGCATAGGCAAAGGTTTCAGCATAGGCCTTTAAATAATATTCATCACTGCTGTCAGCCAGATTTACGGCTACGCAGGGGCCGTGGATCGAAAAAGTGCGTTTTTCTTTATTGTTCTGCGCCAGCGGCAGCAGCACCTTATCCCAATAATGGTCGGTACCGAATTCATAAAAGAATTCTATGTTATAGGACAGCGGCAAGCCGCTGAGATATTTTTTATTGAAGCCGGCAAAAGCCAGATCACTGACAGCCCATTGCATCTGCAACAACCTCCCCTTTTTCAACATAGCCGATATTTTTGCCGCTGGCGGTGTCAAACAGGCTCACATCATCCCAGCTAAAGCTGATACCGCAGGAACTGTGTACATCGGCATTACGGTCACTAACAGTGACGCAGATGTTTTCGCCGCTTTCCAACTGCAATTCAACAGTACGCTGATTGCCTGTGTTTTCGACATAAGTAATACTGCCCTGCACGGCAGCGCCGCTGCTCAAATGGCAGTGTTCGGGGCGAATGCCCAGCAGCAGCTCACGCCTCTCGCCGATCACCTGACGCCAAAGTTCCGGTACCGGCAGCACGGCCTTGCCGATACAGATACAGTCACGGTCAAAACGGGCTTTGACGATATTCATCGACGGTGCGCCGATAAAACCGGCGACAAACGTATTGGCGGGATGACGGTAGATCGTATCAGGAGCGGCGATCTGCTGCAGTTCTCCGCCCTTCAGTACTACGATGCGGTCAGCCACTGTCATTGCTTCCACCTGGTCGTGTGTAACGTAGATCATTGTAGGTTTATAGATCTCGTGGATACGCACCAGCTCTGTTCTGGCCTGCTGACGCAGCTGGGCATCCAGGTTGGACAGCGGTTCGTCCAGTAGAAAGTAAGGTGACTGTTTGACCAGGGCACGGCACAAAGCCACTCTCTGCTTTTGCCCGCCGGAAAGCTGCTTGGGCTTATAGTTTTCGTAGCCCTGCAAATTAAGTATGCTCAGCGCTTCATCGGCCCTTTTTTTGATTTCCGCTTCCGGAAGCTTTTGGATATGCAGGCCAAAGGTGATGTTGTCCCAGACGGAAAGATGCGGAAACAAGGCATAGCTTTGAAAAACCATAGCGATATTGCGCTCGCCGGGAGCAATGTCGTTGACTACCTGTCCCCCCATTTTCAGCTGGCCGCTGGTAATATCCTCCAAACCTGCGATCATGCGCAGCGTGGTAGTTTTACCGCAGCCGGACGGCCCCAGCAAGATCAGCCGTTCGCCTTCTTTGATCTCCAGGTTAAGCGACTTGACGATCCTGGCCTCGCCGTAGGATTTGCAGACATTTTCAAATACGATACTGTTCATAGATTATCCTTTGACCCCCGATTGCATAAAGGTATTGAGTATAAATTTCTGGCAGATAAGATATAAGCCCAGCGGCGGTAAGCTGGTCAGCGTGGCGACTGCCATGGCGATGCCCCATTCGCTGCCGCCTTCAGCACTGATAAACATTTGCAGAGCCAGCGGCAGGGTGTAGGTTTCTTTGTCCTGCAGCACCAGCAGCGGCCAGAAATATTCGTTCCATGAATTGATAAAAAACAGGATACCGACCGCGATAACAGACGGCTTGATCAGCGGCAGCACCACCTTGCGCAGTACCTGCAGCGGTCCTGCATTATCTAAAACAGCCGCTTCCAGCAGGGGTTTTGGTATGCCGCGCATAGTCTGGCGCATCAAAAATACACCCATACCGTCAACAAACTGCGGCAGCATAACGCCCCAGGGCGTATTCAGCAGCTCCAGTTTGCTCATCAGCAGATAATTCGGCATAATCAGCACAGTGATCGGAATAAAAAAGGTCAGCAGCATACTGTTGAAAACGGTTTCTTTATATTTAAAATCATAGTAAATAAAAGCAAAGGCGGCCAAAACACTGGTCAGCACTTTAAATACCGTGACAAAGGCGGCAATAAAAAAGGTGTTATAGATATAAGTAAGCAGCGGAAAATTGCCCAGGACGGTCAGATAGTTATTCAGCGTCGGGGGCAGCGGCAAGGGATTCAGCGTCGCCTGAAAGATCTGGTCCATATCCTTGAGCGAAGTAGAGACCATAAAAACTATCGGCCACAGCTGGATAAATACCGCTGCCAAAAGCGGCAGGTGCCACCACAAATCTTGATGTGTTTTAGTTTTCATAATAAACTTTTTTCTCCAGGTATTTATTTTTCAGGTACAGGAACGCCATATAACAGAACATAGTGATAATGGCAAACGCTGCCGACTTACCGGTTTGGAAGAAAATAAAACCGTACTGGTATACGATATAGACCAGATTGGAGCTGCCCTGATCCGGCCCGCCCTGCGTCAGCATATTGACAGGCACCAGCACATACTGCAAGCCGAAAACTACAGTAATAGTAAAAACATAGATCGCCGTCGAAGATGTCATTGGCACAATGATGCGGCGGAAAATCGTCCAGTTAGAAGCATTTTCCAGTTTGGCGGCTTCGATCATTTCTTTAGGAACGGCAACCATTGCCGCCAGCATCACGATCAGATTATAGCCAAACACCTTCCAGCCAATGATCGTACAGATGGAAAAAATAACGAGCAGGTTTTCCTTGAACCAACGCGGCGATTCCAGACCAAACCACGAAAGCACGATACTGAGAGGCCCGGCCAGCGGATTATAGAGCCACAGAAACAGGATACTTGCTACTGCCAGCGATAAGGTGGCCGGCAGAAACAGTACGGAACGGTAAAACATTTTGCCGCGCTGCAGCAGATGACCCATGATAAACGAATAAATATATGGCAGCACAAAATTAAATAGCAGCATGATCAGCACAAAAACGATCGTATTGCCGATGATCTTGTACAATTCTTTACTGCCTAAAATAGCACCGTAGTTGGCCAGCCCTACATATTTCATCGTCGGGCTGATCATATTCCAGCTGAAAAAGCTGAGATATAAGTTCTGCAGCAGCGGCCAGTAAAAGAAAACTATAAACAGCAGCGCCGCCGGCAGCAGGAACCAAAACGCAGGCCACTTGGCTTTGTTCATAACAACTCTCCTTTGGTAAAAATCAGGATGCCGCAGCAAGCAGCACCCTGATCGGTTCAAACATTAGTATTACAATAAGTTATTGATCTTTTCTGACGTTTCGTGCAGAGCCTGCGCAGCAGTTTCTTTACCGCTCAGAATAATATCGCGGGCGTCGATCAAAAGCTGCTCGGCCTGCAGGCCGTTAGCGCCGGGGAAGCTGGCCCATTTCACCAGATTAGGCATCGTGGACAGAGCGACCTGGATATTTTTGTTTTCTTCGATCATCTTTTTGAAACCGTTGGGATCTTCGGCCACCCCTTTACGCGGCGGCAGATAACCGGTGCCGGTACTCCATTTAGCCAGAGCTTCAGGAGATTCGATATATTTGATAAATTCCCAGGCGGCTTTCTGTTTATCAGCATCTTTAGAGAACAGCATCAGGAAGTTGCCGCCGGCAGGGACTTTCAATTCTTTGCCTTCAAACTGCGGGAAAGGAGCAGCCATGACTTTAAACTTGGCGCTTTTTTCAAAATTGGCACGTTTGCCGATCGTAGTACAAACCATGCCCAGCTTGCCGGACAGATAAGCCTGGAAGCCTTCTTCATTGGTAGCATGCAGGCCGCTGCCGTCTTTTACCATATCTGCCAGCAGTTGATAGGCTTCTGCGGCTTCGGGCGTATCAAAACCGGCTTTGACCTTGCCGCCTTCATTTTTCAGCATCGAGCCGCCATTGGATTCGATGATAGCCTGTTGAGTCCAGTTATCAGCATATTCCTGCATAAAGAAGCCCATATTACCGGTCTTGTCTTTGATCTGTTTCGCCGCGCTCACTACCTCTTTCCAGGTTTTAGGCGGGTTATTGGGATCAAGTCCTGCCGCGGTAAAGATTTCAGGATTATAGAACAGCACCGGTACGCTGATAGAATACGGGATACCAATTTGTTTGCCGTCGTCAGTCTGAGCTAAAGCCAGAACATTAGGCAGATAATTGTCTTTCAGGAAATTTTTATCTTCAGGAGCCTGCTTTTCGATCGTTGACTGCAGGTCAGTATATTTAAGATTTTCAGCGGCATAGTTCAAATACGACCAGCCCATCTGCACAACGTCGGGATTCTTGCCGGAAGCGATAGCTGCCTGCAGATTTTGGGTCAGGCCTTTATACATATCAGGATTATATTTTTCTACGACCTGGATATTAGGATGTTTGGCATTAAAGTCAGCTACCAGTTCTTTGACTGTCGCACCGCCAAAGCTTTCGGAAGCCACATGCCAATATTCGATCTGCACCTTTTTCTCAACACTGCCTTTGGATTGGTTATCGCTGCTGCCGCAGCCTGTAAAGACCATCGCGCTGGCAGCTGCCAAAAGCAGCGCCGCAATTTTCTTTTTCATCATCATTCCTACCCTCCACATTTTTTTAGTTCCGAGCTCTGTTATGTATGATAGCTGATTTTGATTAAATCTAAACGCTGTTTTTGTTAAAGCTTTGTAAAGTTTGTTATAAAAATTTGCGCAATAAAAAAAGACAGTGAAACTTTCTTCAAGTTCCGCCGTCCTTCAGTTATTTAAAATTCAATATATTAATCCCCCGACTGTCAGGCAGCCGGGGAAATTATATTTCAACTAAAACATTTCCATGTTACTAGCAAAATCATCACTGGAAATTTACTTAGCGCCAGGTCTGTTTTTAAAGCAGGAGTACCTGCAATAATAGTAGCGCTTTCTTTTGATCAAAGCCGTATAAACATGATGCGCTTTATTGCAGACAAATTCTTTGCCGCAGACCGGACAGGTCATCACCAGCGAACCAACAATACTTTTGGCTTTTGTTTCGATTGTGTTTATCATTTCTTTTTCTTTCATAGCAGATCACCCCAAACTCAGAATATTTTTTTGGTCTGAGCTTTAGTTTAATGGAATTTTCACTGTACCACTCCCTTATCTGGCATTTGAGCTTTATATTCATCGGGGCATCCGTTATATAGCGCCAAAGTTTTGGCGTTGTTATGTTACCTGGTAATGACACCCGTCAGTTGCACCTAAAAAAACAAAATATCTCTGTTAGATACTTTCTAACATTCTTTTATCGTAATATTTTATAATTTGTAAATTTT
>ULQO01014976.1_pt1 | contig 12818 bp, 7 predicted proteins | sample 1954601 | NCBI WGS metagenome assembly ULQO01 (sample SAMEA4835658, study PRJEB28245) | human gut metagenome | biome: gut microbiome; material: fecal sample | place: Denmark | collected 2008
GAAGCCGGAGATTGCTGCGCGACGGCAGGCAAAGCGCTGAATCCCATCCCTACTGTGAAGGAGAGAGACCCGGTAAGTAATTTGTGTTTCATATTTCACTCAATTTATCGGTTAATACAACATTATTAAGAATAGAACATCAATGAATCCTGAATATCTTTATCCCATTCAAGAACGTCATCCCTTTCACCGCCTCAAAGTTCACCGTAAGGTTTCCACCGGTTACGGCAACATGCAGTTTCTTGGATATGCAACGGTTCCCGCCTACTTCTATCGCCGGAGAGAAATGATTCAGCCAAGGTCGGTTGTTGACAGAAACATTGAAGACACTGCCGCGGAAATCGGCATTGTCTAGGGTAGCGACAGCTCCCAAATCGTAAGTCACCCGCTCGGAACGTGCGTTCAGGTCAGCAAAAAGAAGCTCCACTTCATAGTCGCCGTCGGGCAAGTCGAAGCGATAGGCCTTGATGTCCTTGCGTTTGGTCTGGAGCAAAGGAACATTACGGGTGTCTTTCACCTCGGCAGTGGTTCCGATACGTCCCGGAGAACGGCGGAAAATCTCTCCACCTATGTAGCCCCAACTTCCAGGAGTATAAGCTTGGTCGGGAAGCCAACAAAGATCACTCTTGTCATCCGTAAAGAAACAGTTGCTGCCCACGTTCACTGCAAGTTCCAGCTGTCCGGAGCCGACTGCCGCGATATGGCGAGGCTGCATCTTCACAAAAATGTCCGAAACCTGCTCCACCTTCTTCCCATGGCAGATACCTGAAGCCACAAGCGTGTTTCGCCCCGCAACGAGAGGCACTTGCCACACTGCATGGCAATTCTCGATGCCTTGCACGGAGAGCTTCGTGCCGTTGACAGACAACTCCACCTTATCCAGATTGGAATACACTTTCACCGGATGTTCCACCGCTTCACCGTCCGAAACCACAGTCCGATGCTTCCAGTCATCCACAGCAATGTGCAGCACCGGAATATCCTTGCGCAGGAATGCCTGGAAATAATAGAACACATCTTTAGGACGGCGGTCATTGTACATCAGTCCTTTATTATTGATATGCGGCGTAGCCTCCTGGCGACTGGCAGAACTGAAATCAATGAAGTTCCACTCCGTGGCGCCCACTATGAACGGTCGCTTCATGATAGCGGGCAGATAGTATTCGAGGTACAACTGCTGCCATTGCATGGAGAAATCGAATATCTGCGGATCGAGCGACTGCAAGCGCGGGTCGGAACCGGCACCGAACTCACTGATTATTAACGGACGGTGCGGGTATTTACGATGCTCTTCGTCCACAAAGCGGTCGAAAGACTTGAAGTCGTTCTCATACCAGCCCTGATAAAGGTTCCAACCGGAAATGTCGGTGATATTGCTGAGACCGATTTTATTGTAAATCTGATTGCCGTGGTAGGCCATCGTACTCAGACGGTAGGGGTCTTCCCTCTTCAGAGTTTCCTCCAGATGCCGGGCAAGCGCCAAGGTATTCTCGTAGAAACCGTTGAGCCGTTGTTTCTTCACCCGATACTGCAGCTGGATGACAGCCTCGTTCATATACCCCCACATAATGACGGACGGATGGTTGTAATGCTGGCGAATCATTTCGCGCAAGGCGCTTGTGGCATTCGCGCGGAACTCGTCACCCAAAGCTATCAAATCTACTACCGGAATCTCCTCCCATACCAGCATACCGAGTTCGTCGCAAGCACGCAACACGGCATCGTCCTGCGGGTAATGTGCCAGACGGACAAAGTTCACACCCATGTCTTTCAGCAACTGCATATCCCTGCGGTGCATCTCATCCGAAAGCGCTATGCCCATCGGCATCTGGTCCTGATGACGGCAAGCTCCCATAAGTTTCAGGGGTTCCCCATTCAACTTGAAGCCTTCCTGCGCATCCACGCTGAACCAGCGGACCCCCAAAGGGACACGTGTCTCATCTTTCAACACCTTGCCACGCACATCTTTCAAAGAAACTTTCACGCTGTACAGATAAGGGGAATCGGGCGACCACAACTGTGGCTTTTCCAACTGTAACCGTTCCTCGAAGGCGAACGCCCCGTCGGCATCTATCCGGACGCTGCGCAAAGATTGGGTTACGGTCTTCCCATCGGTATCCAGCACCTCGACGTCCAACTTCAACACCGCACGCCGCACATCACGGTTCACCAAAGTCCCACGCACACTGATTTCCGCCCTATCCTCACTCACGGAAGGCAAATCGACATAAATGCCCGTAGAGGCATAGTCGGTAAGGCTGATGTGCTGCTTTGCAGCACTGATGAGCCACACATTGCGGTAGATGCCGCCAAAGATGGTGAAGTCGCCGGACAAAGGAGGTATCCGGTCGTTCTGATTATTGACGTGCACCATCAGCAGATTCGGGGCATCAGTCCTTACTTTATCCGTAATGTCTACGGTAAAGGCAGAGTAACCTCCTTTGTGGGTAGTGAGCAGCTCGCCGTTGAGGTACACATCTGCCAGAGAATTGACAGCATCAAATTTCAGGTAAAGCTGCTTATCCCGCATCTGCGCGGCATCCGTACGGAACTCTTTCTTATACCAGGAAGAAGCCCTGCGGTAGTTACGGGTAGAATAGGCATCCGCATTCCAGGTATGCGGCAGATGTACCTGCTGCCAACCTTCTTCATGGCGTTGCACTTCCTGCAACCGATTGTCATCACATGCGGCATAATACCAGCCGTCATTAAAACTCTGAACCACCCGCCCAGCATTGACAACCGGGTACATGGTGGACAGACACAATATTAATAAAAATATTTTCTTCATGTTTTTCAATAGATCATATTATCTTACACAAGTCAAGCAAATACTGCAAGAATACTGCATATAGTTTGCAGTGAAAATGCAGACAATATGCAGCAACAATGCCATTTCAACGCAGTGACTCGAATGCTGCATATTGCCGCCTTGGGAATCAGTTAGAGTAACTTGAACGCTGCTTTTTTTACGTCCCGGCAACTTCTGCCAATCATCACCTCAAAGTCACCCGGCTCGCATACAAAATCAAGATTGTAGTTGTAGAACTTCAGCAATTCGGGGGTAATCTTGAAAGATACTTTTTTAGATTCGCCGGCTTTCAGGAAAATCTTTTCAAAGCCTTTCAACTCTTTCACCGGACGGGTTACACTTCCCACAAGGTCACGAATATAAAGTTGAACCACTTCTGCACCGTCTCTCTTGCCGGTATTGGTCACAGTCACGGTAGCAGTCAGTTCGCCCTTATCCGTCATGCTAGTCTTGTCCAAAGCCACGTCGCTATAAAAGAATGTGGTATAGCTCAAACCGAAACCGAAGGGATAAAGCGGTTCATTGTCTATGTCTATATAGTTGCTGCGGAATTTCTGGAACCATGCACCGTCGGCAAGAGGGCGGCCCGTATTCTTGTGGTTGTAGAACAAAGGAATCTGTCCCACGCTCTTCGGGAAAGTCGTAGTCAGCTTCCCACTCGGATTCACATCACCAAACAGTACATCACCGATGGCAAAACCTGCCTCACTGCCCGCAAACCATACATTCAGAATGGCCGGCACGTTTGCCTGCTCCCAGTTTAGTACCAGCAGACGACCGGTAAACAGCACCAGTACCACAGGTTTTCCCGTTTTCAATAATTCCTGTAACAGTATGCGTTGGGTGTCCGTCATTTCAAGATTCGTGCGACAACTGCTCTCTCCACTCATTTCCGAAGACTCACCGAGCGCAGCCACAATAACATCCGATTTGGCAGCCACGGCAAGAGCCTCGTCCAGTAACTCCTTGTCCGAACGATTGTCACGGTGTAAAGAACGTCCGAACATAGTGGCACGTTTCTCATATTCGGCATCACTCATCAAATTACAGCCTTTCGCAGTCAGTATTTCGGCTTTACCGCCTGCTACCGCCTTCAAACCTTCAGCCAAAGAAGTTGCATTCTTCAATACAGCAGCCACACTCCAAGTACCCGGCATATTACTGCGGCTGTCTGCCAACGGACCTACCACAGCAATAGTGCCTTTTTTGGCCAGCGGAAGTACATTACCCTCGTTCTTCAGCAACACCAAGCTCTCCGAAGCAATCTTACGCGCAACGGCACGATGCTCTTTGGTAAAGATTTGCTTCTTGGCACGCTTCACATCACAGTATTTATAAGGATTATCGAACAAGCCCAACTTGTACTTAGCTTCCAAAATACGGCGACAAGCCGCATTAATAGCTTCTTCTGTCACTTTTCCTTCTGTCAATGACTTCTTGAGCGTACCTACAAATGCATCGCTCACCATATCCATATCGACACCAGCATTCAGCGCCAACGCGGCAACAGTCTGCGTATCGCCCATGCCATGGTCGGTCATTTCTGTAATTCCGGTATAATCTGTCACTACAAAACCGTCAAACCCCCACTGCTTACGCAATACATCCGTCATCAACCACTTGTTTCCAGTAGCGGGAATGCCATCGACCTCATTGAAAGAGGCCATCGCACTTCCCACACCGGCATCAACCGCCGCTTGATAGGGCAACATGTATTCATTGAACATGCGCTGATGACTCATATCTACTGTATTATAGTCACGTCCTGCCTCGCCGGCACCATACAAGGCAAAATGCTTTACACAAGCCATAATCTCATCATTACGGTTCATATCCTTTCCCTGATAACCACGTACCATGGCCTGCGCAATGGCTGCTCCCAGAAACGGGTCTTCACCGTTGCCCTCGGACACACGCCCCCAACGGGCATCACGGCAAATATCCACCATCGGACTGAATGTCCAGCAAATACCGTCAGCACTGGACTCAATGGCTGCAATACGTGCCGATTCTTCAACCGCCTTCATATCCCATGTACACGACAATCCCAAAGGAATGGGAAACACCGTTTCATATCCATGAATAACATCCATACCAAATAAAAGAGGAATACCCAAACGACTTTCTTCAACCGCCTGCTTCTGTACATCGCGGATACGTTCCACGCCTTTCAGATTGAAAAGCCCGCCCACTTCACCGGCACGAATACGTTTGGCCACATTACTACTTTTAGCCTGACCGGTCGTAATCTCACCGGTAACCGGCAGATTCAACTGACCTATTTTCTCTTCCAGGGTCATCTTCTTCATTAAATCGTCGATGAAACGATCCATATCAACCGGAGATTTCTGTGCATACGCACTAACGGCAGTAAACACCAACAAGACTAAAAATAATTGTAACTTGAAAAGTAAATGCTTCATGTCTTTCATGCTTTTAATTGATAGAAATATTATTTTACTGCAAATAAAAGAAAAGCATGCGACAATCTCCACATCCCGTACTACAACAAAAGTACAACCATCACTAAAAAACAAAAGAGGAAGTACAATATTAGTACTTCCCCCATTAACATTTCACTGTAAAACAGCTATTTAAAGTTTATAAGAAAATCAGTCAGACTTTCTTCCGGAAGCAGGTTAAATTTCTTGCGCAACCGGTATCTTGCAGCATCAACCCCACGCGTGGAAATGTTGAGCAACTTCGCTATCTCCTTTGTCGGCATATTCAAGCGAAGCAATGCGCAAAAGCGCAAATCTCCTGAAGTCAAATCTGTATATTGAAGTTTCAGATTACGGAAGAAGTTTTCGTGTATACGGTCAAAATTAGCCTGAAACATAGTCCAATTCTCTTCATCGGACACTATATTGCTATTAACTAAAGTGAGCAGCTTATCCAAGTTTTTACGGCTATACTGTCCTAACAACTTTTGCCGCTGTATCTCTTCTTTCAAAGAAATCAGAAATTCCTGATGAGCAATATTTGTCATTACCACACCGGACAACTCCTTGCTTTTAAAACGCAAATCGGCCTCAAGCTGCTCCTTTTCCAACTCAACAATCTTCTTCTCCTGCCGCTCAAGCTCTGCCTGATGGGCTACGCGCTGCCGTTCAATCACACGGTCTTTCTTTTTCTTCACGAAACGGTAGACCAAATATTGCAACAAAGCCAACAGACACAATCCTGCCAAGATATAACTTCCCACAGCCCAATAAGACAAATACCACGGACGCAAAATCTCAAAAGGAAGCTCTACCGATGCCAAAACTCTATCGGTATCATATATCTCCACCTGAAAAACATAACTTCCATAGGAGAGCCGAGAATACTTCTTCTGCAAATAGCGTCCACCCGGTACCCATTGGTCAGAATATCCTTCCAACCGATACCTTACCTTATAAGTATAATTACTATAAACCGGATAACACAATGTAAAATTCACCGTATTAAACTCAGGCTCCACCTTGGCTCCCGGCTGCACGACCAATGTTTTCCGCTTACCACTGAATTCATCAATGACCCGCATTCCCGAAATCCATAAAGAGCGTCTGACCCGAGATTTATATAACGAGGAACTGTCCGTCTCAATACGGGCAATGGCATTGTTCAGGCAAAGATAGGAACAGCCATTCCTCACGTCATAAGCCACGCTTCCCCGTTCTTCCACCGTCAGACCGTCAAACAAAGAATATGGAATCCGGAGTTCGATATTGAAAGTATTTATCGCACACTTCACTAAATACACTATCCTATCACCCACAAACCAATAGTAATCTCCGTTCGCACGACTCACTGTCTTGATTCCCTTCAATTCCATCAATTGTTCATTCATTGTTTCATAGGGAACAATCGAATCAGTCATATCTTCGTAAGTATAGAAATATTCCCCATTAGAAAAAACTACCCGACCATTGATTTTGAACAAAGTAAAACTCCCACCTTTCACTTCTCCCAGGCCCTCATACTTCCGTACATCCTTTACCTGCTTCATATCCGGATCAATCCGAAAACGATACAAACCATTCCTTAAGTGTTTCGCCCAGATATTCCCTTGATGGTCCACCTCTATGTGACGGACCATATGACTGAATCCACGCAGAGACCGGATAAAACCATATGCTCCCGAAGTATCTTCCGTATATAGATTTAAAAGCGCATAAGTTCCTTCCAATAAAAAAGATTCTTCCTTCGATTCAATCTTTTCCATACACATCCCTCCCTTTACATCAGATACCAACTTTGACTTCAACCCCGATATAAGGAAAGTTCCTTTGTTATGCCCGCAAAAAATCTGTTTTCCCCATTCATCGACGAACCACGCTTGTTCTTCCAAACCCGGAACTAATTCAGTCTTTCCATCCTTAAGCCAATAAAGTCCCTGATTAGAAGCAATATAAGCTTCATTTTCCCTTACCAGAACATCATATACCATGCCTATTTTACGAAATGGAGGTTCATAATAATAGATTAAAGAATTGTTGTGTATATAGGCAATACCTTCATCCAAAACTGTCCATATATTGTTGTCATCATCACAATATAATCTCAAAACAGTATTGTTCTGTAGTTTATTATCCGTATTGACCTTCCAAATCAGCTTTCCTTTTTTATCCAACGCATATATACCATCGGATATTGTGCCAACAACGTAGCAACTGTCTTTGGTCATCACCGCACGATTAATGGTATGCTTCCTGAATATATCATCACATTCGGTTTCCCATTTTTCTACCCTCCCATCTCGATAGAGGAGAAAACCTCCCTGATTACGGGTAAGCATTAAAACGGCATCATCATAAGGAAGCCCAGCCAAGACATCGCTATTTCCAAATACCTTTCTGGGAATAAGTTCTTCCATTTTCCTGTCGGAAAAGACACAAAGTCCACCATTTATTCTTTGAGAATAAAAAGTATTTCCAACCTGAAATAAGTTCGGAAGGCTCTTCACCCGAATACCTTCCACAGAATTTCCATTATAAAAAAAGAGAGAACCAAACGATTGAAATACAATTTCCCCTTGAACGCAAACAATGTTCCAGATTTCGTCGTTATGAAAAGTAAAGTCCTTCACCTCATCTTTTAGCGAGTGATATTCAAGGGTATTATAAGGAGTATGAACAAAATAACCGAATTCTTCGTAAGAGCCTACATAAATTCTTCCATCTTCACTGATATATATAGCACGCACAATTCCTTTTGTCGGTAATTCATACAGCCGCCAAGCACTTCCATCAAATTCCAGCAGCCCACTGTTATTACCGAAATACATCACCCCTCTTTCGTCCTGAGCAATGGCCCAATTCTGAATACCGGCATTATAATCCGACACCGAATAGCTCCTCACTATAGGAGAAAAAGGTATGGGTGAAGCTTGCAGCAAACTACTGAAAACCAAAGACAAGAAAAACGTTATTGCAATTCTCATGAGTACTGTTTATAGGTATTTACCAGCAAAGATAAAGCTTTTTGCGTTTTCGTAAAAACAAAATCGCAGATTATCCTCTTTTATAGAAAGATAATCCGCGATAATATCCAAATCCAATTTATTAATTTTCAGCAGTTTTCTGTTTTCCCAAAGGAATAGAAACACCCCAGTAAGCATTGACATTCTTCGTATTCTTACCAAAGAACATATAGTCTGTTCCCGCAAAGAAAGGACCCAGTTTCAGTGCCAGACCGAAGGTTTTACCGGCTCCTTGAAGTACGGAATAGCTGGCAGCTACATTGAAAGCATTCGTCGGACGGATGCAGGCAGAGAAAGTCAGCTCATTCAAAGTTTTCGGTTTGGCAAAACGACCGGTATACAAGGCACCCACTACCAGCCAATCATTCAGTAAGGCATATTCAGCGCCAAGAACCATTGTAGAAGTCAATCCACGGGTACGGCTCTTCTCAGAAGCCTCCTCCGTCTTGAGCTGCAACATGTCATAGTTAAGAATCTCGCCGCTGTTCACAATATTCATGAATTCCTGCTGCGAGGCCGGATCAAGAAGATCATAAGTCTGCTCCGCATTGGCTCGCGCTATACTGGTATTCGATTTAGACCATTTGATAAAGCCCAAATCAAGAACTGAAGCAGAAAGTGTCAATTTATCCAGTAACTTGTAAGATACTCCCAAATCAATAGCCCCACCATATCCGGCAAAACCAAAACTGCCAAAATCGATTTCATCGATATAATCACCATTCTCGTTCTCGGGAAGTTCTAACAGCTTTGACGAGTTCTCCAAAGTTGCATCCACTTGAATGGAAGCTTTACTCGTCACTCCTGAAGAGCCGACAGAAGGAGTTTCCACATGAATCTGGTTGATGTTCAGCTTTAAGTTACCGATACCCAGCAGCATCTTCACCTTACCACCTACAGCCAGTCGGTCTGTTATATTCCTTGCAAAGCCAAGGCCGACTTCCGCATAGGAATTTATCTCAAGCTTCTGTCCATTAATGGTTTCGTTAATACCCAAATAGTCAGAAATATTGTCACCGAACTCCCGGCTGCTCATGTTATTCATAAACTGGAACATGGTTTTCGGTATGGCGGCACCGATATCATTACGCAACCCCACATTGACTGACCAGAAGTTCTTTCCTTTATACCACCCGGCAGACAGAATGTCGGTACTCAAATTCACATTCAAGTTATTGGTAGCATCCAGTCGGTTCATAAAGTCATTGCTCATGAAATAGTCGCTATCATCACTGTTCTCAATAATGTCCATAATATCCCTATACCCCAGGGAACTGGAGTTGACGGTAGCATTCAACGAACCTATCACGGGAATATTCAGATAACCGCGTCCCGGCATCAAGGCCGGATTGAGCTGCATACGCTGGTTACTTCCTTCCATAAAGTAGGAAGTGCGTAGGAACTGGGCTTGTCCGGAAAGAGAGAAGCAAAGCAACAATACCACAGACAGCCATACTTTCAGAGAATTCAATTGTTTCATAACCTTGTCAATATTTTCATTATCACCTGCAAAAATATAAAACAAGTTAATACCCTACAAACAACTTAACCGGATAGTCGTGTATAAAAGGCTTATACAGAGACTATCCGGTATAAATTAAGGAGCAAATAAAAGAATCCTCTTAAGAGTGTCCTTATACTATTTCATCATAAACATGTTCATTTGCTCTCGTAGCGGTACTCAGAAAAACCGGGGCTGTCTCCTTTCTTTGTTGCAGAGACATTGACGTCACTGCCGGAGCACTCAACATTTCCTTATATTTTTCCGGAGCAGTGAGTATCTTTACAGCCTCTTTCAAATCATCATCATCTTTCAACTGCTGGATAATGCTTCCACGCTGGAAATAATAACGTTTGATGATTTCTACCGCAATCATGCTCTTGATGTCCTTGGAGAAATGGTCAAGGTCACGGTCCAGATTATGCGACAATTTTTTCTCCAGCGCTTCAAACTCTTTCGAAGCATCAGTCAGATAGCCCTCAAATTCGGCCATCTCCTTCAGGTTCTTCAGCATCTTCTCTGTCTGCTGGTCGTATTTGAAGTCCGCCTTTTTCACCATCGTCTTGAAGTCCGCATAATCGGCATCTGTAATTTCAAACTTCTCTGCTGAAGGGATGGTAGGATGTTTCAGGCAATAGTCCGTGGCATAATTGAAAATAAGATTGTCATTGACAAGATAGAACAGAATGTTGGGCAGCTTCTCCTGCTTCACCGCAATGTCCGGAGTCACGCCTCCACCATCACGCACTTCACGTCCGGCAGCCGTATGGAACACGGTAGTAAGGCTGTCCGGAATACGTCCCACACTGCCGTCCTCATTCCGGTGCTTGTAGTCGATAGCCTGCACACAACGGCCGCTGGGAATATAATATTTGGAAGTCGTCAGCTTCATGGTACCACCGTATGGTAACGGACGGGTGGTCTGCACCAATCCCTTACCGAAAGTACGGTTACCGATAATGACCGCACGGTCAAGGTCCTGCAAAGAGCCCGCAAGGATTTCTGACGAAGAAGCCGTTCCGCCATTGACCAGAACAGCCAAAGGAATTTCCAGATCCAACGGTTCACGCAATGTCTTGTAGGTATTGCTGGCTTGCTTAATCTTACCCTTTGTCGTCACAAGTGTTTTTCCGCGAGGCAGAAAGAAGTTGGCTATCTCTATAGACTCATCCAGCAAGCCCCCCCCATTGTTCCGCAAGTCAATCACCAACGAAGTCATCCCCCGCTTCTTCAAGTCCAGAAAAGCCTGCTTGAACTCCTTGGAAGGATTCCCCGAGAAGGTGCTGAGATTGATATAACCTATATTATTATCCAGCACCGTATAATAAGGTATGAACGGCAATTGGATGGAACGGCGCACAATGTCGAAATCCAACGGTTTCTCTGTACCGGGACGCTGCACTTTCAGCTTGAAGCTGGTACCCACTTGTCCGCGGAGCATCTCGCTGACTTCCTGGTTATTCTTTCCGGCAAGGTCTTTTCCGTCAATCTCCATCAAAATATCTCCGGCTTTCAGGCCTACATCGGCAGCGGGCATATTCTCGTATGGCTCAGATATCATGGAACGTTTCAGTTTCGGGTTCCAAGTAATCACAGAACCTATACCACCATAGGAATTCTTCAGCATCTGCTCCAGTTCGCTTTGGTCATCTTCCGGATAATACTCCGTGTAGGGGTCCAGCGAGTAGAGCATGGCATCAATGCCTTCACGGATAGTCTTGTTCGGATCAATCGTATCCACGTAAAACATATCCAACTCTTTCACAATGGAATTGAATATATCCAGATTCTTTGCTATTTGGAAACTGCGGCTATCACCACTCTTGAATCCCCAAAAACAAACGGCTCCCGCTACAATCAGCAAGGTAACCATCCAGCGTATCTTTAAAATTCTTCTCATAATTATGATAATGTGCTAATATGCCAATGTGCCAATGTGCTAATAACCTGCAGCGTAATAGCGAAACAAATATTGCGCAGCCAATTAGCACATTGGCACATCAGCACATTAATTAATTAATAAAATTTCTTCCTTGATTTTTTCCCATTGTGCAGCCTGAAGCTCCGTACCCACCACTTGTATCACATCTTTGGAGAGAAGGGAGCCTATCTTGCCACATTTCTCCAGCGAGTAGCCACACGTCAGTCCATACAAGAAACCTGCCGCAAAATAGTCGCCAGCTCCTGTAGTGTCCACCACTTTCTCTACCGGAGCCGCTTGTACCTGCACCATCTCTGTACCTTTGCGAATCAGAGAACCACGGGCACCCACCTTTACAATGGCTATGCTACACATTTTGGCAATGATGTCCAATGCTTCCTCCGGTTCCTTACCCGTAAAGGCCTTTGCCTCTTCCTCATTGGCAAAAACAATATCCACATATTTGTTGACCAACAGAGAGAAAAATTCAAGGTCTCCTTCTACTATATTGTAGCTCGCCATGTCCAAACATACTTGTAAGCCGGCCTCTTTAGCCAGCTCAATGGCACGGAGAATCATATCATGGTCTTGCACCAGATACCCCTCTATAAATAGGTAAGCATATCCTTTGAACATATCCAGCGAAAGATCTTCCGCCTTCAATGTAGAAGCCGCCCCCAAATAAGTGCCGAAAGTACGCTCCCCATCAGGAGAAATGAAAGTAGAGGCTACACCGGACGGAAGGGTAGTGGAAAGCAATAAATTCGCCTCTGTCCCACGTTCCAGCAGGCTATCCCGGAAAAAGTTACCGTAAAAGTCATTGCTTACTTTTCCGATGAATCCCGTACCCGCACCAAGGCATGCCATTGCCCGAATTGCGTTTCCGGCAGAACCTCCGTTAGCCAGGTGCGTCTTCATCCGGCTGAAATACTCACTAATTTTCAAGAACTTATCTTCATCAATCAGCGTCATGCTTCCTTTCGGAAGCTGCATCTCCGTCAAAATATTATCATCTTCAATGATTGCCAGCGCATCGACCAAAGCATTGCCCAACCCAATTATTTTATCCATCTTCGATATTTTTTTTGCAAAGATATTGCATATTTCAAAATATCCTATT
>ULQO01054575.1_pt1 | contig 12720 bp, 9 predicted proteins | sample 1954601 | NCBI WGS metagenome assembly ULQO01 (sample SAMEA4835658, study PRJEB28245) | human gut metagenome | biome: gut microbiome; material: fecal sample | place: Denmark | collected 2008
GGTCACGAGCCTTGTGTGTCTGGCGGCGGCAAAGCTCAGCCCGTGGCTGGGTCTTGCGGTGCAGATGTTCTGGTGCGGGCAGGCGCTGGCGGCAAGGGGCCTTGCGCAGGAGAGCAGGAATGTGTACGCTCAGCTTATTAAAAACGACCTGCCCGCCGCTCGCAAAGCCGTGAGCCGCATCGTGGGCCGCGACACCCAGGACCTGACCGCAGAGGGTGTGACCAAAGCTGCGGTGGAAACGGTGGCCGAAAATGCCAGCGACGGCGTCATTGCGCCGCTGCTGTATATGCTCATCGGCGGGGCACCGCTGGCGCTGACCTACAAGGCTATCAATACCATGGACAGCATGCTGGGCTACAAAAACGAGAAGTATCTTTACTTTGGCCGCGCAGCCGCGAAGCTGGACGATGTGGCCAACTACATCCCCAGCCGCCTTGCCGCCCTTTTGTGGGTGGCGGCTGCGGCCTTTACCGGCAACGATGCCAAAGGTGCATGGCGCATCTGGCGGCGGGACCGGCACTGCCACGCCAGCCCCAACAGCGCCCAGACCGAAAGCGCCTGCGCCGGTGCACTGGGCGTGCAGCTGGCCGGCCCGGCTTACTATTTTGGCGAATATTACCCCAAGCCCACCATCGGTGATGCCCTGCGCCCCATTGAGCCGCAGGATATCCTGCGCGCCAACCGCATGATGTATGTGGCAAGCGGCTTTGCGCTGGCATGGGGTGCAGCAATACGGGGGTTCCTTGCATGAAACAATTGACCCATGGCGGCGACTGGGCGGGCTACCGCGCCGAGTTTGGCCGCGACCCGCTGGATTTTTCGGCCAATGTCAGCCCGCTGGGTCTGCCGGAAGGGGTGGCAAAGGCCATTACGGCAGCGCTTGCCACGGCCGACCGCTACCCCGACCCGCTGTGTCGGGCCCTGCGTGAAAAACTGGCGGTGGCTGAGGGAGTGCCCGCCGAATGGCTGCTGTGCGGCAACGGCGCGGCAGACCTCATCTTCCGGCTGGCGTTGGCTGCAAAGCCCCGCACTGCACTGGTGACGGCGCCCACCTTTGCCGAGTACGCCACGGCACTGGAAACTGTGGACTGCACGGTGGAACGTCATTTTTTGCGGGAAGAAAACGATTTTGCGGTGACGAAAGATCTCCTGAACGCGGTGCACCCGGGTACAAATATGGTGTTCCTCTGTCAGCCCAACAACCCCACCGGCCAGCTGGCAGAGCCTGCCCTTGTGGAAGCGCTGCTGCGCAGATGCGAAGCCGTGGGTGCGGTGCTGGCCGTGGACGAATGCTTTCTGGATTTTCTGCCGGAGGGCGAAGGCCTTTCGGCAAGGCATCTGCTGAAAAACAGCAAAAAACTGATTATTTTAAAAGCCTTCACCAAGCTTTACGGCATGGCAGGCGTGCGTCTGGGCTATTGCCTGTGCTCTGACACAGAGCTGCTTGCCCGGATGCGGGCAGCGGGCCAGCCGTGGGCGGTTTCCAGTCTGGCACAGGCGGCGGGCATCGCTGCGCTGGACGAGACGGAATATGTGGCGAAGGTGCGTGCATTGATCGAAGCACAGCGGCCTGTGCTGGCAGACGGCCTGCGGGCGCTGGGCCTGCGGGTGATCGAGGGCCGGGCTAACTATCTGCTGTTCCGCGCGCCGGAAGCGCTGGGCGAAGCGCTGCGCCGCAAGGGTGCGGTGCTGCGCAGCTGCGGCAATTATCCGGGCCTTGATGCCAGCTGGTACCGCACCGCTGTGCGCACCGAGAATGAAAACCGGCAGCTGCTTGCACTGCTGGCCGAAACCCTGCCGGAGGTGGCACAATGAGCAAGGCAAAATGCATTATGGTGCAGGGCACCATGAGCGGTGCGGGCAAAAGCCTGCTGTGCGCGGCGCTGTGCCGCATCTTTGCACAGGATGGCTACCGCGTGGCCCCTTTCAAAAGCCAGAACATGGCCCTGAACAGCTTCGTCACCCGCAACGGTGCAGAGATGGGCCGTGCTCAGGTGGTGCAGGCACAGGCTGCAGGCGTGGAGCCGGATGTGCGCATGAACCCCATCCTGCTCAAGCCCAGCAGCGATGTGGGCAGTCAGGTGATCGTGAACGGCAAGGCCCGGGGCCAGATGCCTGCCGCCGCCTACTTTAAAATGAAGCGCAGCCTTATCCCGGACATTCTGGAAGCCTACAACAGCCTTGCCGCCGAGAACGACATTATCGTGATCGAAGGCGCGGGCAGCCCGGCAGAGATCAACCTGAAAGCCGACGATATCGTGAACATGGGCCTTGCAAAGCTGGTGGATGCGCCGGTGCTGCTGGCGGGCGATATCGACCGGGGCGGCGTGTTCGCCCAGCTGTACGGCACTGTGGAGCTGCTGGAAGCCGACGAGCGTGCCCGCATCAGGGGGCTCATCATCAACAAGTTCCGGGGCGATGTGGAGATCCTGCGGCCCGGCCTTGCCATGTTGGAAGAAAAAACGCAGTTGCCCGTGCTGGGCGTAGTGCCGTACCTGCGGGTGGAGATCGAGGACGAGGATTCTCTCTCGGATCGTCTGGAAGCAAAAAGTGCCGTCAAACCGCTGGATATCGCCATCCTGCGCCTGCCGCATGTGTCCAACTTCACCGACTTTATCCCGCTGGAACAGCACCCGCTGCTGGGTGTGCGGTATGTGCAGCGCACCCGCCAGCTGGGTGCACCGGATCTCGTCATCCTGCCCGGCACCAAGAACACCATGGACGACCTGCGCTGGCTGCGGGAAAGCGGACTGGAAGCGGCGGTGCTCAGGCTTTCGGCAGCCGGTACGCCGGTGCTGGGCGTGTGCGGCGGCTATCAGATGCTGGGCGAACAGCTCTGCGACCCGGCAGGGGAGGAGAGCGGTACCCCCTGCACCCTGCGGGGCCTTGGCCTGCTGCCCACCACGACGGTGTTCGGCACCGAAAAGCACCTGACCCAGACCGCAGCCTGTGTGACCACAGAACCCTTTGCAGGCGCAAAGCTGACGGGCTACGAGATCCACGCAGGCCGCACCGAGGTGCGGGGCAGTGCGTTCTGCATCCTTGCAGACGGCACGCCGGAGGGCTGTGTGCAGGACGGTGTATTCGGTACCTACCTGCACGGCCTGTTCGACACCGGCGAACTGACCGAAAAACTGACCGCATTTTTGTGCAAACGGAAGGGCATCGATCCGGCCGGGACCGAGCTTATCCCCATGGAGCAGTACCGTCAGCAGCAGTTTGATCTGCTTGCTGATGGTGTACGCGCGGCACTGGATATGCCCGCCATCTATGCCGCCATGGAAATGCAAAAAGGAGACAACACATGACACCGCAGCATCATCTGCCCGCCGACATTGAACGGACGAGCATCTCCATTATCACAAGGGAACTGGACGAGCTGGGCCTGACCCCGCCGCCGGAGACGGCTGCGGTGGTCAAGCGGGTCATCCACACCACCGCGGATTTCGACTATGCCAAAAATCTGCGCTTTACACCCGGCGCGGTGGAAGCCGCAGTCAAGGCCCTGCACGCGGGTGCTTTCATCGTTACCGACACCAATATGGCGCTGGCGGGCATCACAAAGCCGGGCCTGAAAAAACTGAACGGTGAAGCCATCTGCTACATGGCAGACCCCGCTGTGGCCGAAGCCGCAAAGCAGGCGGGCACCACCCGTGCCGTTGCCGCCATGCACCGCGCTGCCCGGGAGCACCCGGGGGCCATTCTGACCATTGGCAATGCGCCCACGGCCCTTTTGACCATTGCGGAGGAAATGGAAGCCGGTCTGCGGCCTGCACTGGTCATTGGCGTGCCGGTGGGGTTTGTGAATGTGGTGGAAAGCAAGGAAGTACTGTTTGCCGCCTGCGAGCGATACGGCGTGCCTGCCATCGCCGCCATGGGCCGCAAGGGCGGCAGCAATGTGGCTGCAGCCATCTGCAACGCCCTCATTTACTCTGCCGCCGAAATGCTGGACCCCTCTGCCAGAGGGTGGAACGGATAAGGTGGAAACAGCATAACATCAAAAACCCGGAACCCTTTTTGAGCCGTTTTGGCCGAGAAAAGGTTCCGGGTTTTGTTCATGATTTTTTCAGAGAGCTATTTTGCAACAGCCCCATTTTCACGGAAAAGGTCCGAACCGAGCACGGCATCCACACTGCCGGCATCAGGCTGCGGGGAACGCCTTGTTCCACACTTCGATCACCTTGAACTTCGGGGTCCAGCCTTCGGGTTCAAAGCGGTCGCCCTTGGCACCCATGGTGCCCTGCTCGGTGCACCACTGTGCGGCCTTGGCCATATCAGGGTCGGTCACATCCGCAAAGGCGGGTGCGCCTGCGGGTTCGGGCCTGCCTGCGGTGTTCCACACCAGCAGAGCCAGTTGGCCGCGGCTTGCCGGGATGACTGTACCCTCGGGCAGGAGGCTGTGCAGGATCACGCGGGTGGCGATCTCGTAGCCGCCCCAGATGGCTGCACCGCCAACGGCCACGGCGGCAATGGTACCGCCTGTGGTATCCATGGGTGCAGGTTCCACGCCGAAGTCTTCATCAAGAGGTTCGTCCGGGTCAGGCCGGGCCACCGGGCTGGCCGACCACTGAGCGACCAGTTCCACCGGGCCATTGGGCATTTTAAAGGTAAAGGTTTTGCTGGTGCTATCGTTTGCCGCTGTCCAGCCGCCATCCGGTGCTTCGGGTTCGGTATCTGTAGACTTCCACTGCTTGAACTGCTTGGCAATATCGTGGCTGTCGTCAAACACAACGGTCACCTTGGTGCCCGGCAGATAGATGCCGGAGGGTTTGCCGGTATCGCTGCTCTCGTCCACGATGGTGCCGCCGGTCACGGTGAGGTCGTACAGCTGCTTGTAATCAGCTTTCAGGCTCACATTGCCTGCGGGCATTTTAAAGGTAAAGGTTTTGCTGTTTTCCCAGTTCTCAGACGGCTCCACAAGAGCCGTGCTGCTGGTAAGCTCCCAGCTGCTGAACAGGTGATGTTCGTCAGACCCCGTCTCCGTCACGGTGATTTCATCGCCTGCCAGCGCACGGCTGCCTTCCACGCCATTTACAAGGATGGTGCCTTTTCTGTCGTCCACCGACACATTGTAAACCGTTTTGTACTCGGCTTCCAGGGTCACGTTGCCTGTGGGCATCTTAAAGGTGAATTTTTTGCTGTTTTGCCAGCCGCCCTCCGGCCAGCCAGCCGTCGGTGCTTCGGGTTCGGTATCTGTAGACTTCCACTGCTTGAACTGCTTGGCAATATCGTGGCTGTCATCAAACACAACGGTCACCTCGGTGCCCGGCAGATAGATGCCGGTGTTGGTTCCATTTACGATGGTGCCGCCGTTCACGGTGAGGTCGTACAGCTGCTTGTAATCAGCTTTCAGGGTCACATTGCCTGCGGGCATTTTAAAGGTAAAGGTTTTGCTGTTTTCCCAGTTCTCAGACGGCTCCACAAGAGCCGTGCTGCTGGTAAGCTGCCAGCTGCTGAACAGGTGGTATTTGTCAGACCCCGTCTCTGTTACGGTGATCTGATCGCCTGCCAGCGCACGGCTGCCTGCCATGCCATTTACAAGGATGGTGCCTTTTCCGCCGTCCACCGTCAGGGTGTAGGCCGTTTTGTATTCAGCTTTCAGGGTCACGTCGTCTGCGGGCATGGTAAAGGTAAAGGTGCTGCTGTTTCTCCAATTCGAGGGAGCATCTATGATGTTATCGCCGCCGGTCCACTTCTCGAACTTCTTTGTATCCGTGTCCGCCGGGGCCGTAACGGTCACTTCGGTGCCCGGCAGATAGTTGCCGGTGTCGCCGTTTCCGCCCACGATGGTGCCGCCGGTCACCTTTACCTCGTACTTGGTAATGGTGTGATAGCTGGCCCCCAGCGTTACATTGCTTGCAGGCATTTTAAAGGTGAATTCTTTGCTTGTCTCCCAACCATTGGGCAAGCCTGTGGGCTCCGTGCCGCTGAACGTCCACTTCTCGAACTTCGTTGTTTCGGTGTCCGCCGGGGCCGTAACCGTCACCGATTCACCGGCATAGAACTTGGTGTCCTTAGTGCCGCCGGTCGTTGCGGTGACGCCATCCGACAGGGTAAGGGTGTAAAGGGTGTCGGGTTCGATGCACAAATACGGCGTTGTGCCGCTGATGGCTTTGCGGGTATGGAGCTTTGTGCCATTCTGTGCAGTCCGATAGAAATAGCCATTGCCCGCAGGCGGCGTATAGGTGATGCTTTCCGCCGTCTGGCCGCCGGTGTCACTGTTGATGATCTCTACCTTACCGGTATTTTTAATGGTAGAACTGTCGGTAATGATCGGTGCAGAAGCCCGGCTTCCCGTCACGGTAATGCCGCCGCTCCGTTCTACATTCAGTCCGCCGAAAATCGCCGGGCCGCTGCTGTTGGTAATGGTAACGGCTCCGGTGGTGTCAATGCTTGCACCACACTTCACAAGGGCCGTACTGCCGCTCTTATTGCCGGTAACGATCACCTCACCGGTGCTGTTTTCCACGGTGAGTTTATTACTGGTCACCTGACCATTCGGGTTGCGCAGCTCCATTTTGCCGGTGCTGGTCAGGGTGATATTGCCGCTGACGGCAGGCGAGTTGGCGGTGCCGCCGCTCACCTTCACGCTGTTGCTGTCATGTACGGTCAAATTGCCGGACACGGCAAGGCCGGTGTTGTCTGTGTTGGTAATGTTCACCGCGCCCCTGCTGGTGATCTCGGCACCGCGGCCAACCGTGTTGCCGCCTTTGCCGCTCACCGTAACATCGCCGGTGCCGCTGGCGTTCTTCACGGTCAGCTTGCCGCCCACGGCAATGCCACGGCTGTTGCTGATGTTCACTGCACCGCTGCTGGTAATGTTGGCCGCATAACGGACAGCATTACGCTGTGTGTTGCCAACAACTGTCACGCCGGTGCTGCTGTTGACGGTCAGATTGCCATCAACAGCAATGCCGGTGAAATTGCTCACATTCACACCGCCGCCTGCTGTAATGTTGGCATCGCCTTTGATCGCAGCAGCAGCGTCGCCCGCACCGCCGCCCGTCACGGTGACGGCATCACCGGCATTCACAGACAAGCCATTGCCCACCACGTTTTTTGTGTCGTCACTTTTGATCTCAACAGCGCCTGTGCTCGTGATATCAACTTTGCTTGCTCCACCCGTAGTAGTTACACTTTTACTGCTGGTCACGGTCAGTTCGCCGTCAACCGCCTGATATCTGAGCTGCGCCCCAAACATTCCAGAAACGATGTTTTCAATTTTCACATCACCGTTGCTTGCAATGCTGGCATTGGTTCCAAAGGCTCCTGCAACGGCACAGATCGAGCCGTTTGCATTGCTTCCCGTGATCGTCACATTGCCTGTACCTGCTGTGTTGTCCACATCCAGAGAGTAAACGACCGCCGCACCGTGCGGATTGGTAACGGTCACATTTCCGTAGCAGTCTTTAACTTTCAATGCGCCATAAAAGGCTCCCGTATAGGTTTTTGAGGGATCCTCGGTCTTGATCGTAACATTGCGCATACCCGTAATGGTAAGGCCCCGGCCATCGTCCATTCGTGTATTATTGGTGCAGACCAGAACAATATCCGTGCTGGCTCCGCCTGCAAGCGTCACATCTGCCATTACATCTTCCTTGCTTGCCTCCATTGTGATGGTCACAGTGGTGCCATCGTATGCATAGCTGCATCCGGGCAGTTTTGTCCCAATAGTGATTGCATTCAGCAGCTGCACTGTTTCACCGGATTTCTGAATCCAGATAACGCGGTCATCTGCCGCCAGTGCCGGTGCGCACACGCTCAGCACCATGCACAGCGCCACGAGGGCCGAAAGCAGCCTTTGGGTCAGGGTCGTCTGCTTCATATGGAATTCCTCCTTTTTGCTTACGGGGGGGGGTATGCGTCCACCTTGAAAATACCATATTTCACCTTCTTTTTCAATAAAACCTGCGTGAAACGCCCCAAAAACTGCGTGAAAAACGTTTTGCACCGCTGTGCGCGCCTTTGCCCCCTCTTGCAATTTGTGCGCAAAGGGTGTAGAATACAGTCACAATCAAATACAGGGGAGCTTGTAAAGCAGGCTGAGAGGAAGTACCCAAACTTCGACCCTTTTACCTGATGCGGATAATGCCGCCGTAGGAAGTCAGAATGGATGATTTTTTGCAGGAGGCACCGCGGAAGGTGTCTCCTGTTTTTTGTTGTGTACCTATTACCATTAAGGAGGATGCCTTGTACTTTTCTGCGGAAGTGCCGCAGCGGGCTGAGGGGGAGCGCCCTGAGCTTTGTGACCGTCAGCGATGGGAAGCCGTGTTCCGGCGTGAGAGGAGACCAGAAAGTCTCGACCGCTTCTTATAGTTCCTGCGCCGGGTCTGGCACCGGGTGCGGGCTGTTTGCGGAGGCGCTGTATGGTTTTTGCTGCTTCCGCAGGTTTGGAAAGGAGCCTTGCCTTATGAAAAAACTCTCTGTGAAAAAGCTGGCGTTGGCCGGTATGCTGTGCGCTCTGTGCGTGGTGGGCAGCGTATTCAGCTTCCCCATGTTCGGCAGCAAATGTGCACCCATCCAGCACATGGTCAATGTGACCTGCGCGGTGCTGCTTGGCCCGTGGTGGGGCGTGGGCGTAGCCTTTGTGGCCTCGCTGCTGCGCAATCTGCTGGGTCTGGGCAGCCTGATGGCCTTCCCCGGCAGCATGTTCGGCGCACTGCTGTGCGGCCTTGTGTACCATAAGACCAAAAACATCCTTGCCACCATGGTGGGCGAGGTGTTCGGCACCAGCATTCTGGGCGGCCTGTGCGCTTACCCGGTGGCCATCTTCCTCATGGGCAAGAGCGCCGGCGACATCGCGTTCTATGCCTACATCGTGCCGTTCCTCATCTCCACTGCAGTGGGTTCCATCATTGCGGGCGTGCTGGTGTACAGCCTGCAGCGCTCCGGCGCTCTGCACAGCATGCAGAAGAGCCTTTCCTGACGGAGGGGCACCCGAATGTTCAAAACAGAATTCGAGAACCTGCGCCGCACCTGCCCGCTCATCCATAACATTACCAACTACGTCACCGTGAACGACTGCGCCAACATGGTGCTGGCCTGCGGTGCTTCGCCCATCATGGCCGACGATGCCGCCGAGGTGGAGGACATCACCACCATCTGCGGCGGTCTGAACATCAACATCGGTACCCTGAACAGCCGCACCATCACCAGCATGCTGCTGGCGGGCAAAAAGGCAAACCAGCTGGGCCATCCTGTGGTGCTGGACCCGGTGGGTGCGGGTGCATCCCGCCTGCGCACCGACACGGCTTTCCGCCTGCTCCGGGACGTAAAGTTCACCGTGATCCGCGGCAATATCTCGGAGATCAAAACGCTGGCCTCCGGCGCGGGAACCACCAAGGGCGTGGATGCCGATGTGGCCGATAAAGTTACTGAGGCCAATCTGGATTCTGCCGTGGCCTTTGCCAAGGCCTTTGCAGCCCAGACGGGTGCTGTCATTGCCATCACCGGTGCCATCGACATCGTGGCCGATGCCGAAAAAGCCTACTGCATCCGCAACGGCAATGCTATGATGAGCAGCATCACCGGTACGGGCTGCCAGCTTTCGGCCCTGACGGCGGCGTTCGTTACCGCCAACCCCGGCCATCCGCTGGAAGCTGCTGCAGCCGCAGTGTGCGCCATGGGCCTTGCGGGCGAGACCGCCCACAAACGCCTGACCCCGCTGGACGGCAACTCCACCTACCGCAATTATATCATCGATGCCATTTACAATATGACCCCGGATCAGCTGGAAGAAGGAGCAAACTATGAAGTGCGATAAGCAGAACATGCTTCTGTATGCCGTCACCGACCGCGCATGGGTGGGAAAGCAGACCCTCTATGAACAGGTGGAGAGCGCCCTGAAGGGCGGTGTCACCTGTGTGCAGCTGCGCGAAAAAGAGCTGGACGACGAAGCTTTTCTGAAAGAGGCTGTGGAGATCCATGCTCTGTGCCAGCGCTATGGCGTGCCGTTCTTTGTGAACGACAACGTGGACATTGCCATCCGCTGCCACGCCGAGGGTGTGCACGTGGGGCAGGAGGATATGGCTGCAGCGCAGGTGCGCGCCCGTGTGGGCGAGGGAATGATGATCGGCGTTTCCGTCCACAGTGTGGAGGAAGCACGGGAAGCCGTCAAGCACGGCGCAGACTGCCTTGGCGTGGGCGCAGCCTTTGCCACCCACACCAAGACCGATGTGGACGTTCTGCCCCACGAGACCCTGAAGGCCATCTGTGATGCCGTGGACATCCCGGTGGTGGCCATTGGCGGCATCCACAAGGAGAATATCCTGCAGCTCAAGGGCACCGGTGTGGATGGCGTGGCCCTTGTGAGCGCCATCTTTGCAGCAGACGACATCGAGACCGAGTGCAAAGAGTTGAAAGCCCTGTCGGAGCAGATCATCTGACCGATCCCGCGGCAAACCGGGGACACCACCTTGGGCCGCGTTATAAAATTCATGGAGAAAACCAACATGAAAAGCGTATTTTGCGCAGGTGCCGGCATCCAGAACGTTCTGTTTTTTCTGAATGACGGCTGCCTTTCCCTACCCTTGTATGACCAGCACCCTGCTGTTCAGAGATAAACTGTCATTTGGAGGAACAGAGCGTATGCAGACTTATACCACTCAGATGGATGCTGCCCGCAAGGGCATCATCACGCCGCAGATGGAGATCGTGGCTAAAAAAGAGTATCGCACCACCGAGGAGATCCGCCAGTGGGTCGCTGAGGGCAAGGTAGCCATTCCGGCCAACAAGCACCACGAGTGTTTGAACCCCGAGGGTGTCGGCTCCATGCTGCGCACCAAGATCAACGTGAACCTTGGCGTCTCCCGCGACTGCAAGGACTACAACGTGGAGATGCAGAAGGTGATGAGCGCCGTCAACATGGGTGCGGAAGCCATTATGGACCTGTCCAGCCACGGCAACACCCAGCCCTTCCGCCAGAAGCTGACCCACGAGTGCCCGGTGATGATCGGCACCGTGCCGGTGTACGATTCGGTCATCCACTACCAGCGCGATCTGGCTGAGCTGACCGCACAGGACTTCATCGATGTGGTGCGCCTGCATGCAGAGGACGGTGTGGACTTTGTCACCCTGCACTGCGGCATCACCCGCAAGACCATCGAGCAGATCCGCAAGCACAAGCGCAAGATGAACATTGTCAGCCGCGGTGGCTCTTTGGTGTTTGCATGGATGAGCATGACCGGCAACGAGAACCCCTTCTACGAGCACTTTGACGAGATCTGCGAGATCTGCGCCGAGCACGATGTGACCATCTCGCTGGGCGATGCCTGCCGTCCCGGCTGTCTGGCTGACGCCACCGATGTGTGCCAGATCGAGGAGCTGGTGCGTCTGGGCGAGTTGACCAAGCGCGCATGGGCACACAACGTGCAGGTGATGGTGGAAGGCCCCGGCCATGTGCCCCTGAATCAGGTGGCTGCCAACATGGAGGTGCAGAAGAGCATCTGCATGGGCGCACCCTTCTATGTGCTGGGACCCCTCGTCACCGATATCGCCCCCGGTTACGACCACATCACCGCTGCCATCGGCGGTGCTGTGGCTGCAGCCAGCGGTGCAGCTTTCCTGTGCTATGTGACCCCCGCCGAGCATCTGGCTCTGCCCAATGTGGACGATGTGAAGCAGGGCATCGTGGCCTCCAAGATCGCTGCCCACGCCGCCGATATCGCCAAGGGCATCCCCCACGCCCGGGACATCGACGATAAGATGGGCGATGCCCGCCGTGTGCTGGACTGGGATGCACAGTTCGCCTGCGCACTGGACCCGGAGACCGCAAAGGCCATCCGCGATGCCCGCCTGCCGGAGGACGACCACAGCGACACCTGCAGCATGTGCGGCAAGTTCTGTGCCGTGCGCAGCATGAACAAGGCGCTGGCCGGTGAGTACATCGACATTCTGTAAAAATCTTCTATTTTGCGCGCAGCAGCGTGCATCTTCCTCCGCCGCCCGGTATGACCGCCGGGCGGCTTTTGTTGTAATACGGCGAAAAATATGTTACAATAAATCAATACGGACGAGCGCATTGCACACATCAAAGAGCGCCATCCGGAGGATCTTCTTCTGTTTGAGCAATATGGACGGGAGGCTGTGCTTTCTCCTGATTTGATCATTCGGGACAGCAAGCATATTGGAACAGTTTTTGCCGTGAAAAAACTGCCGGATACGAACCTGAATGTTGTTGTAAGGCTTGTGCTGGAAACCGATGAAGCGGGATTTAAGAATTCTGTCATGACATTTTACAGGCTCCGCGAACGTAACTTGAAAAAACTTCTGGAGAAGAACCAGCTGCTTTACACGCGGGAATAAATTTGATATACCTATGGGTAGGATAAGGTAGCGTTTGAAGTAGAGAATGTGCTGCTACACGCCCCTTGGGCCAAAAGAAATGCGGGAAAGGGCACACCCGCCAAATGCTACTCGATGGGGAACGGTTCAAATGCCGTTCCCCGTTCCTGTTTTAAGGGGTCCCTTACGGATCTCTTTTTTATTATCGATTATTTCTATCAATTTTTTTGAATTTACAATTCTTCTGTACTGTACTATAATGAAGTTATCGTCTTCATTCCATTGATCTACAGGAGGAATCTGCCTTGCTGGTAAATCTTATCGAATCCGTCTATCGCCTGCTGTGGGGCGACCTGTTCACCATCCCGCTGGGCGGCGGCATCGGCATTTCCTTCATGGTGGTGCTGCTGTTCACGGCGGGCATCTGGTTCACCTGCC
>ULQO01010325.1_pt1 | contig 12642 bp, 9 predicted proteins | sample 1954601 | NCBI WGS metagenome assembly ULQO01 (sample SAMEA4835658, study PRJEB28245) | human gut metagenome | biome: gut microbiome; material: fecal sample | place: Denmark | collected 2008
CCTGTTACGCAATAAAAGTCTAACTTTTTGGGGTCACATCATTAAAGAACTTACTTTTTTTAATAATTTGGAGGAAAAAGTTTAAGCAGATACTCAATCGAACAAGTATCTTACTTGTACATTAATTATATCATAGAGAAAATAAGGGTTTGATTTTGGCGTAAAATGTTAGAATTGTTAGATAACATTCGACAAATATGTTAAACTATATTGGTGCTACCTCAGTACGGTAGGACGGTTACGCTCCAATCTGAGAGTACAAGCTCAGTTTATCGGATAAATGGTAAATTGTGCCGTAGTTAAAGAAAGGAGCCTTTTTATGTATTCAAAAGAACAAAAAGATATTGCTGCACTACGGATATATCATCAAACGGAGTCTGTAACTGAAACTATTAGGATATTTGAGTCCTATAGAGTACAGACATAGACTTGGATTGGTCACTTAGATAGTCCAAGAAAATGTCCGCACCCTCAATTGCATCTGTAAGTGTGTAAATTGACATTACCATTGCGCTACCAAGTGACGGTATTATAACAAATATGGAATAACTGTCAATTACTTATAAAACCGCTTACTCACTTTAAAAGATTTTACACTACTCCATTTGCCTTTGTCTTTTCCAACTATTGCTCTCACTCTTACATAATATCTTTTTCTAACACGTAATTTTCTTAACAGATATGTAGTTTTTCCTGTACGTTTTGTTCTTACGTTTTTCTTAAATTTTCTGTCAGTTGAATACTGTATCCGATATATTTTAACCTTACTTACCTTTTTAAAAGTAATTCTCACTTTTCTATTTTTAAGTTTTTTTACTTTTAGAATTTTTGTTTGCTTTAAACTCTTTTTATTTACACCGTCAACACGAGTTGTAGTTTTTCCGTTAGTTGTTGGTTCTAATGTAGTTGTCACTTCCGTTGTTGGCTTTAGTGTTGTTGTCACTTCCGCTGTGGTTGGTGCTTCTGTTGTTGGCTCTGATGTTGTTGTCACTTCCGCTGTGGTTGGTGCTTCCGTTGTTGGCTCTGATGTTGTTGTCACTTCAGTTGTGGTTGGTGCTTCCGTTGTAGGCACTTCTATAGTTGGATTCTCCACTTTGTTCTCCAATTTTGTGTATACCTTTATTCTTCCTACATAATTTTTAAGTTGTGTCCATCCACTACCATTGTTTATATATGACATTTCCCTGCCATTTTTATATGAAGTCATTATTTTGGCGTCGCCATTTTCATTTGAAACACTTACTATTGCAGAGAACCATTGGTCTTTTTCAATCTTTACCGGCTGATTCAGTTCTATTGTTACATATCCACTGTTTTCAAAATACGCCGTTGTAGTATTTGCCAGGTAACCACCTGAAACTGGTACATTGTCCTGTCCGCCATAAGGATAATCTACATTTTTGTATATCTCCACTTTAGCGGTTACATTTTCACCACCAATAGCCACATTTACTGCTTTTATATATTCATCTTTTAAATCATCAGATTTTTTTGCTTTAAACACATTTGCCACTGACTTATCTTTTCTTAATGGGAAATCGTCCATGCTTCCATCATAGTAATAATTAAAGTCATACTTGTCCTTTGGTGCAAATGAAAATGCATAAGAACAACTGCTTGTATTGTCATATGACAGCCAAAAATACTCCAATGATTTGTAACTGTTTTTTACAAGCCAGCCACCCTTTTGGGTAGCACCATTTGGCACAAATTTGTCTGATGGGATATTGTCATCCCAGCCAATGATTGTGCATGCATGTGGAGAAATTGTACTGCCATGTTCATTCTTTGGATTGTAGTATAATGTTTCTCTTGCATTGTTGTACTGAAATGTTACTGCCCCATATTTTGCTATGGCTTTTTTTATTGACCTAATGTATTCTTCCGGATTTGATTTGTTTTCAGGTATATAAATTGCATTTTCAAATCTATATGATGGATTTTCATATGGGTTTGTCGTAACCACATTACCCGATACCGGTGCCCACCACATTGAATATAACTTGGCAATTTTTAGTGGGTCTCCTGACTGCGTCAAATAATTTACTGATTGCCAGTCTCCATCTGTATTTCCCAATGGATCGCTTTCTCTCTTAAAAACTCTATAAGCTGCCGCCATCGGATTTAATGATAATGTATCTTTTGTTACTGTAGGATCAATTCCACTTTTCAAAATGGATGATTCTGCTGCTGCAATGCTTGAATATGCCCAACACAAATTGGTATCTCCCTGATCTTTTACTGGTGTTACTATGCCATCGTCCCTTCCATCATATTTTTCCCTGTCTGAGATTTCTTTAATTTCAGTCTGTTGTTCTTCAAAATCACCTTCTATTTTAAATGTTAATTGATTATCAGTTATGTTTGTGACTTCAACATACATATCATCGGTTATTTCCAAGCTCTGATTCAGTTTTAATGGTGCGTCAGATTTTGTTGCATATGTGCCACCTAATGTTTCATAATTCCACTTTCCTGCAACGCATCCCATATTGTTTGGGAATTTTGTGTCTTTGTCCACCAAATAACAAACAAGTCCTGAACCAATTATCAATCCTTTTAGCTTCGTTCCATCTGTTTTATACAATTCTTTTGACTGACAATCATACTTATTACCACCTGTGCCAAAATTTCTATATTCTAAGTACAGTGTTTTATTGGTTCCTTTTAAATTTAATTTGTATCCGACTATCTGTGAATCTCCTCTAGTCGATGCTTCCTTTAAGGTATACTGTCCATTTTGATAAATTGTTTTAACATTGTCAGATGTAAGCCACCCCTTTGCTTCTCTTTCTTTTACAGATATAAACTGTGGCACAGGTGACATATGCTTTGCCATTGCAGACATATAATATACCGGCGAACTATTTGAACTATTGTACAAGTCCTTAAATCCTAAAATGTGTCCCATTTCATGAGTTGCCACTGCCATAGGCAAAATCACGTTTTCCCGATTATCCTTGTATAAATAATTATAGGAATTTGTCACCTGTACATAGTTTTTACTTGTAATTGTTTTTCCATCTGCATTTATTTTTACGTAATCTGCATAATCCTTATAATTCCACAAAGGTGAGGACCAACCCACAGAGATACTCTGAGTTGTATTTTTATAAATAATGGTGATTGCATCGATTACCCCATCATTGTTTTTATCAAGTTCAGAAAAGTTGTACTTTTTTGTACCATCATAATTTGTAATCACATTACCCGCTGATATAGCTCTGTTTATAGATTCAGACCAGTCTGTTTTTAATTCGTACATACGCTCTGCTCTCTCTCCGTTGTCCCTGTAACCTTCAGGATTCTCTTCACTATACTCTGCATAGTATCCTCTTGTATGAGATAACTGCACTGAACCACCTTTATTAAACAAATACACGCTATTTATCTTAAGACTTCCCCTTGACGCAATTTCATAATAATCCGAAACATTAAAATATGCACTGTTATAAGTATTATCTGTAATTTTTCTAACAGATTCCCCATTATAAGAATTATCTATAAATTCATCTTCATCTAAAAATCTTGCAAATACTATAAGATTTGTAAAATTACTTTCTTTTGTTTTATTTTCTGTATTTTCATTCGTATCATCAGCAAAAGTTGCGCCACTAAAAAGCATTGTCATAACCGTAACAAACGCCATAATTATACTAAACCCTTTTTTCATAAAATCTCCTTTTAATCATTTATTCTTTTACACCTTAATTATATATTCATTATAGCATTTACCAGATTAAATTTGTGTTCTAATTTTTTAGAATTATAGGCTCATCATACCAGACATTATACAACCGCCTTTGCATTTCTTGCCCCTGATGTATTTGGCAGTAATGTAATATTATCAGGTATGTAGTCTAAAATATTTGCAAGCCCGCCCTCATTTGCACGGCGAAGTGCCAATGTTACAATCTGAGTTTGTGCTTTTTCTATGCAAGCCTTAACCAAATCAAGGGAAAATTTTCCTGACCCTAAAATAAAACGTGATTAAAATTCATATCCTCCAAGTAAATATGTGTCTTTATTATTCATAATAGTCCTCCTAATATTAATGTTTTACAATAACTTCCGACGGCTTTACCTCAGTTAAATATTTTGTTCCAGAGTCTCCGTCAAACAAATTTTTCAAAACTTCATTATCATTTTTCGCGGCACTTCCCGAGTAACTCTCGATTTCACCGGATAAATTTCCATTTATCTGATAGCTTAGTTCATTTGTTGCAATATTGGCGGTGCCCTTCTTATCATCTACTGTAGAAGTTTTAAATCCATCTGCTGATTCAAAGGATGTAGACCATAATTCTCTTTTTGTTATATCTGCATCTATCACTTTTCCATGCACAGTTTCGCTTTTCGTAACAAATCCCACAGGGAGAGCCATACATACTGCAAGTAGAATACCGATACCCTTTCTTAATTTTCCTTTCTTTGTCATATTTTCCTTCAGGACAGAACTCTGCTTCATTGTCTTTTCCATTCTGTTGCAGTGTTATTTCCCACATGTTCTTTAAAATGAACAAATCCAAAAACTTCACTCCTGGTTATATCATGGTTCTTCATACTTTTGGCAGGGATCTCAAATGGAATCCTCACATTCACTGCCTGATTTTTGAAGGTGGCTACAGCTATGCCCGCCTCCCGGCAGGCTGTTTTCAATTTACCAGAACGCCAACTACGGTCTTTCCTATAAAGAAAAAAAGACTCCAATGTGACTAATTAATCACATTGGAGCCTTTTTCTCCTATATTTGCCAAAATGGTATCATATTGGTATCACTTCGGTAATATTATATACAATTATGTGGTTCAAAACCCTTTATTTAAAGGCTTTTTAAAAATTTGAATTCAAAAAACTGTTATTCAAACTCGGCTTGCACCGAGTTAAACTTAAACATATTTGTTTAGGTTTCGTGTGCTTTTATCTGTTAATTTACCTATATTATATTATTTGTATTATCCTTCTGATTTCGTGTTGCCACGGAAGTATTATAACATAAGTCAGATTTTATTTCATTAAGTTATTTTAACACCTATAAAAAATACGTTTCAAATTTAATGAACTATCATTCTTCATAATGACATTTTATACACAATACTTTATTTTTTAGTGCTAGTGCATAAAATAATCTAATTGCAAATCAACAATTTTCATTACACTATATATTATAATGTATATAGTACAATATATGACTATTTACGTCATATAAAAATACACTGTAATTATCATTATTTGACCCTGCTCTCAGGCTATAATAGTCTCCTTCATTTATATTATCTGTTTCAAAGTCATACTTATTGCTATCCTCCATACTTTCATAAGGGAACTTATCAAAATAACTCTTTATATCATCTATATTTTCTTTTGTTACAATAGAATAATAACTGTTCTCCTCAAATTTTTTATCCTCGCTTTCCTTATAGAAATATTTGCAATAATCTATATAATCTTGAAATCCATCACTGTAATATTCTTCACAGTTACTATACCCTTCAATAATCTCATTACTTTTGGAACTGAATGCACTCAGTAATATCATACACAATATAATACATAATATATTTCTCCTCATACATATCTCCTCTCTATCGCACCTTCACTTGTTGCTTGGTAGTATAAATAGTAATGAAAGTATTATTTCACACTATTCTTATACTTCCCAAAGGAAGTATCATCAAATCAAAAATGCTGATTTTATGCGGCATTCCACCGCATCTGTTTCATCTAATGTTACTCTTTTCATATCTTTTTCAAAAACTTTAGTTGCAAATTAGTTGCAATGATTCAATATTGCTTCTACGAAATTCATGGCAGATATAATCTACTTTTACAACTAAAAACGAATAATCAAATGTGGCTTGCGGGTGCTTTATCATGTCTGCTGCCACACCCACTATGAAAGGAGTTTTTCTATGAGCAATCAACACAAACGTCCAACAATAAGTTTTAGAATCAGCGATGCTGAACGCAGACAAATTGAAGCCCATATCCTTGCCAGCGGTATGATGAAGAAAGATTACTTTGTCCGTTCCTGCATATATAACCGAATCTGCGTTGTAGGCAAGAAAGAAACCATATATCCGCTTGTGCAGACTGTTAATGCTCTGTATCTGCAACTGCTTGAAATGCAGAAAACATTTATTGAATGCTGTGAGCACCAAACTTTAAACAATCTCACTACATGCAATGAAATCAAGGAACTACAGACCGATTATAATAATATGCTTACAGCCATCATTGATCTGCTTGATGGCGCTAAGTATCTGTGGGAAGGAGAACATAATGAAACAAAATAACCCTTGTTGCCTGTTTGGAATGTATGAACCTAATACAGATTCTGTTATTGTTAATGCCATCAATAATACATATACCGGCACACCTCTAACTATCAGTTGCGAAAAATGTAATTCAGCCGTCTTGCTCGATACACCTGATGATATTGCATATCTATATCGGTTGGCACGTGAGAATTCTCTGCTGTATGCTGAATTAGCTTGTAAACCTAATGGATTACAGGAATATGTGGATGCTATGAATGAATTCAATTAATTTTCCCTAGTTGAGGAAGCATTTTATTGAAGTTAGTCTCATCTATGTCTCACCAGTATTGTAATGATTTGAGACTGGTGAGACTATGTTTAAATTCCAGTATTTTATTTGAATTACAATTTCTTCTCCACCTTCTCCAATTCATCCAACAATGCTGGTTTTCTTGGATATCTCTGCTTCAATTCCTCAATTAAAGACTTAGCGGTATCATTACCCTTCCATTTTATAAGCTGTGCAATATTCTTCGTTATCTTCTTATATTCTCGTCTATCCTTTGCCTGAGCACAGCTTTCACTTATTTCCTTATAACACAACTCATATATCTGCTCCGGATATTCCTTCACCAAATATTTTCCATAACAAAACAAATCATACGGATTCTCCATTACATCTTCAAGCAATCTCTTCTTTTCATTTTCTGAAATAAGAACACTGCGGTAGCAAACAGTTCGCTTGCTATCCTTTAATTCATCCAATAGGCTCTTGTAATTCTCATTCCACGTACCACACGCTTTGTAAATCTGTTTCAAAACACCCCAGAACTTCTCATTTCCCATTAATAACAGCTTTTTTGCCTGTGCGATTTGCTTTTCCCTGTTGTTTCCTGTCCTATATATGTCATATAGCATGTTATTCCAATCTTCCGGATCACCACTATGATAATGCCATGTCTCTTCTGCATTTGCCTTCTCTAAACAAAGCTTCTCTGCTTCATCATAATTCTTCGCTTCCATAGCATCCTTAATCGCTATAATACGGAGTTCATTTATCAGAATATTCTGATATAACTCCTTCTGCGTATTCTCTTTGCCATATAAATGTCTATGTAAAAGATATCTTACAATCAAATCTTCTTTTTTCGTGTATTCTGGAAAATAATCCTCCCGCGAAATTTCCAACAAAGTATCTAAAACCTTTTCAAGTTTCTTTGCACTCTTTTCATCACACAGGCAAATTCCACTTTTCAGCAGGTTATAACGCCAGTCAGTCCAACCGTCAAACACACTCTTTTTCGCCTCTTTTAGAATTAATGCTAGTGCTTGATCCCGCATTTGTTGGTCCTTTTTTTCGATTTCTTTTGTGCATTTATCTATCAGTTGGTATGTACACATGATAACATCTGTAAGCATTCCCGAACTACTATCCGCATGAGATGCTAACTTAACGCCAGATACCAAAATGTATGTAGCCACCTCAAGTGCAACCATATAGCCACGCTTTTCTAAGGTCTCAGCACACATATCAAGGCAGTCATGCATATCCATACAAATATTATCACAGCTACTCCAACCAATGTATCCCCGATGGGTGTTACATTTAATTGATGCAGCAATTGTGTTTTTCACTATCGGTATAATATCTTCTGTAGGTATCATAGCAACCCCTTTCTTTTATACAACAATATCAATCTTATGTCTTTCACACCATTGCCTTGCACTATTCTCTAAAATATACTTTATTCTTTGTTTTTCCATAACTATTAAGAATATCCAATTTTTCTGCCTTCAATAGCAGTCTACTTGCCGTCTTTATTTCCACTTTCAATAATTTTGCTGCAATAGAGCTATTTATTTTTTTATTTGCATCGAGATAGTGCAAAATAATCTGCATTCTTGTTCTTTCCAATTTGGACATTGATTCGGACATTGATTCGGACATTGATTCGGACATTGTCTCATTTCCTTCAAAATCGTGAGAAACATCATAATTCAGATTCGGCATTACTACAGTAAACTGATATCTGTCCGAGCGAAATGATGGTCTTTTACTCTCATCATAATTAATTTGAAATTCATATCCACTAATAATCTTTCCAAATCCACTACCTTTACGCTCCATATATCCAAGCCTGTTGAACACATCCGCAAGAACCGGATTTCTTCTGGTAGAAGGTACTGTAAGCGGATCTCTGTCCTGAATCATGGACCCATCCGGCATTCCTCCCGGAGAATAGATTTCCATTCTGTCATCGTATATGTCAATATGAACTTCACTTCCATTTACCAGATAATCACGATGTGCTAAAGCATTTACGAGTGCTTCATGATAGCTTCGCTCTACATACTCCGGCATTTCTTCTCTTGAATTTGCTGTTTTACGCCATTTCATTTTGCAATTACGTTTGATAAAGGCCTCCCCATTTTCAATCAGTGAAATAACACTGCCCGAATACTCAGCATCATCTAACGCATCGACTGCACCGCCACTTTTATTCAACCCATTCCATCTTGTACAAAACAGCCTTGAACAACGAATAGGACTTTCATCGGCAAGTAACGCTCCTGCATTGGTCAAGTTCCCCTGTTCATTTACCAGTCCAAAAGAAATCAAATCTTTATCGTCGAAACTGTTTCTGGTCCACTTCTTATATCTTTCCTTAAGCTTTGAAAAAGCATAATCTTCCGCCTTATAGGTAGAATTCTGCGAATCATAGGAAGTATTCTTTCCTCTGAGGACAAGACGTTTTAATTCTGTTGCAGTTGCCTTTACACTCTCATTTCCAACACGAACATAAGCTTCCAGTACACCATCTCCCGAATAATAATATGGAGTTTCGTCTCCTTTATATACTTCAAGGATGACCAAAATCTTTTCATCATCCGTTTTATGGAATCTCAGCTTAAATTCCGGAATCGGAGTTAATCTTGATTTTATGATTTCACTTATTTTTTCAGCATCCCCTTCCGGATTATTAAGTCCAACAACCTGTCCATCATTAGAAATGCCCCAAATTAAAGCTCCGCCAAATGTATTTGCAAACGCACTAACACTTTTACACCAACTTTTTGGTTTCTTTTCCTCCAATGCCAGCTTTTTATCGTATTCTGTTGCTTCACCAATTAAATCTTTTATATTCATACCAAACATTCACTTCCTGTTTAATTTATAGTCTTTACCATATTTATGTTTTCATACAATTCATCTGTCGCATAATCACCTTCACACACTTTTATAACCCAACTCAATTTGCTCCATAACAACTAGCTCCTTTTCAACATTTCTTATCCACTTCTGTAAAAAAGTACTCCAATGTATCCACAAACATATCCGCATCAAACAATTCTTTTATCTGCTTTCTGTCCATCCATGCACCACCAGATGGTATCCGTCTATCGGTAGCTGCTCTCCTCTTACATGGTCTTTTCCCTGAAGTTCTCGGTTTTCATTATACAAATCCCATATTTCTGCATCCGGTACATACTCTACAATGTCTCCAAAATCAGCATTTAAAGTCTTACATATCTTGCTCAAAATTGTGAGACTCACCTCTTCATCACGGTGCAATTTTGTCATTGTGTTTGGGGCAATTTCTGCCTTTTTACGCAAATCAGATTTGCTCATTTTTTTATCCACTAATAGTTTCCATAATTTGTTATATGATACAGCCATAACAATATCTCCTGCTCTGACTCCATATCGTCTATATTTTACACATTTATTATATCAATTAAATTCGGAATAAACTCTCTAAAGTACCTCCTATTTTTCCAATCATTTATATTGCCAATGAATGCTATTCTATATTTTGCTCTGGTGCATGCAACATTAAGTATATTAGCTTTCTTTACTACCCAATTCATTGCACCTGCGCTTTTATTTGAACAACCTAATACCAAAAGTACCTCATTCGCATCTTTACCTTGAAAAGTATGCACTGTACCAACACAATTTTTGGTCCACTTTGACAAGATTTCCTTATCATATCCTTTTGCTGAAAAGTAGCTAATGATAAACTTACGCATTGATTCTGCAACTGTTCTAAAAGGTGTAATTATAAAAATCTTATCATCTGTCTCAAACAAATCTGAATATATATGTACTGCATCTTCCATTAATTGGCATACTCTCTCAGCTTGATTTTTCACAAAATGATCCTTGCCACCATTTTCTACTCCTTCAACATTAATCCATCCAGATTTTTTTATCAAAAATGGATTTTCTGGTTTCAAATATTCTTCCTTCTTATTTGTTTTATTAAACATTCTATTGTCATATGAAATCAAATTTGAAATAGAAAACATTGGTTCTATGCACCTTCTGTGAACAACCAACGGACAACCAACCTGGCGTTCCCCGATCATACCGTTAAACTCATTTATATTATCAGCAAAAGTCTGAGCTGAATTTTCAATCACCTTATATTCATTTGCTACACAAGTACTATCAGCCAGTATGTCAATTAGCACTTTAGGAATTGTTACAACAGGTTCTACTTGCAATGGATCTCCCACAACAACTGCTCGCCTTGTTCTATAAATTGCTCCTAAAGCAGACTGTGGAACTGCTTGTCCAGATTCGTCAATGATAAGCATACCTAAGCTCATATTCCCAGCATGTTTTAAAAATCTTCCCACCGAAGCAAAAGTAGAAGACAACACAGGTATCACTACTGACAATGAATTAAACAAATGCGGAAACATCTGTTGTTTTTCTGCTATTGTATATTTCCCATTGTTATATGCTTCATATACAAACAGATTTCTTTTTATATATGGTGATTCCAAAATAAACGCTTTTCGCACTTGTAATGAAGCATAAAACAATGCCTCCCTAGCCATATCATATTCCTCAAATGTCCATGGACACGCATTCTGCGAGTCCTCAGATTCTTTAATATTTATATAAAAATTTTTATCTGCAAAATTATTTTTGTATTTGTTTTTCAAAGACCCATTATTTCCATATATTTTTTCTTTAAGTATCTGTACTTTCTTTGTTAAAGCAGCGATTATACTATATTGCTTTTCAATTTTTGTACATACTTCTTCTGTATTTCTCACAGCCAAACTATATCTACGTTTAATATCTTCGTGATTAATTATTAACTCATCGACATATTTTTGTTTTTCAGCAACATGCCTACCTATTTTCCCTATTCCCAAAAGGATAAGTAGTTTCTTAAAAATAGAGCTATGTTCCTTAATATACTTAATTTCCCCTTCCTGCTCTAAAGTCTCCTGTTCATTACTTTCTAATTCCGTTCTTACATCATTTAACTTTATATTTAATTGCTCCTTTTCTATGAGCAACTGTTTTAAGTCCAATTTACTCTTCGCTAAACCCTCTCCTTCTTTATAAAAATCATCCAAGAGTTTTTGGTCTTTTTTGATGCCTTCTCTTAATAACAAAACCTTTCTTTTAGCTACATTAAACTTATCAATAGCTTCATCCCACGAAATACTATCTTCTCTTGCCAGATCTAATGTCACTTTATCCGAAGCATCATTTTTTTTAGCGAATACACAAGATTCTAAAACTTCAGTAACATAGGATTTTCTTCCCATACGAGCTGATATTAATCCCCACGCACCTCCTTCTTTTCCCAAAAGATTATCTGCTACCGCTGAAAAATACACTTCTTTATTTATCTTTCTGTCGAAGTAATCTGTCCTAGTTTTATCTTTTTCCATATCGCCAGATTTCGGTAAATCGAGCGTGATATTTTCTACAGCTCCATTATTATTTGATACCACAAGAATTCCATATTTAGAAATTTCTTCTGGTATTTCATAATATTTTTCTGTATATCTAGCATTTGATGTGGATTCAACTTTCCTAGGAACAAAATTACTACCACTAATTCCATATTTAATTAAAACTTCTGCTAATTGGACAACATTTGAAGCAATGATCTCTTTCAAAAGAGTTGTTTTTCCCGTTCCTGGTGGTCCATTTACTGAAAATATTTTTTCCTTTCTATCGTTTTCTGATATAGCTATGTTTATAGCTATTTGCTGCATTAATGTCGGAGAAAACTTTGATGGATATTTTCCCATCGGAAATCTATCTACTTCTAACCATTTTTTCATGGAACAAACATCACTGTCTATCATTATCTTTTTTTGATTTCCTGCCAATAATGAGGTGGTATATTTTATCAAATTCTCATTATTCTTATAGTTCTTCTGAACATTTTCTATTTCGTCCAAATAAAAACTGGTAAAGTCACTTGTTTCATCTTCTTTTTTTAAACCTTTACATGCATATACTTTATCCGAAGCACTTTTTAGCCCAACTTCACTTTCAGACTCAATTCTCAGTTTATCAAATATAATATTTTTTACTATTGTTACATCTGTAAACTCCAATATT
>ULQO01031668.1_pt1 | contig 12487 bp, 10 predicted proteins | sample 1954601 | NCBI WGS metagenome assembly ULQO01 (sample SAMEA4835658, study PRJEB28245) | human gut metagenome | biome: gut microbiome; material: fecal sample | place: Denmark | collected 2008
CGAACACCCCCTTACAATCTGCTAATATCGCGCGGAATCTTTTTGAATGTAACGCCCATTTTTGCCAGCTTATCCTCGCTGATGGAGCAGCGGTCGGCATAGATCACCGTTCCATCGGCTTTTTCCATAATGGTGGAGAGGAACGCATAGTCCAGCACCGTCACGCGCTGCGGCTCGTAGTAGAAGTAATAGCCCATGTTGTTGTGCTTGCCAAGGTAATATGGATTGCCGCCGCTGGGCGGGGCGTAGGGCTGCTTGGTTTCCATGAACCAGATGTATTCTCGGATTTTCTCCGGGGCCACGGCTTCATTCAGGCAATCGCCCACAAGCAGTGGTTCGCCTAGGTCATAGAAGCTGAAATTGCCGCCCGTACCCTCCACGGCGTTCTTGCCCTCGCCGTAGCCACGGATCACACGCTTCACGCGCTCGGCGGTGATGCTGTCGGCGTAGTCCATCATCTCGACAAGGATGAACTTGCGGTGTCCGCCGTCCGCCTTGTTCATGTTGAGGACAGCGTGGGCGGTAGTGCCGGAACCGGCAAAGGAATCGAGGATGATTGAGTTTGGTGAGGCAGCTAATTTGAAGATGCGTTGCAACAGTCGAACCGGTTTTGGATAATCAAAAACAGCCTTACCTAAAATCGCAGCAACCTCTTGTGTGGCTTCCTGCGTATGTCCAACTTCCGTATTTGTCCACCAAGTCCAAGTCCCTTTTCCTTCACGTTCGTTTAGATATGTCTTTTTTCGAGGAACTCCACACCCGTCCGCACCAAACCACAGACGCCCCTCGGCAAGTAATTCTTTGTATACGCTTTCAAGATGTCTCCAGCAACGTCCTTCGGGCGGCAACATTTTAATCCCGCTGGGGGTCGTAATTTCGTACATTTGATTTGGTCGCCAACCCTGAGCCGTGAAATCTGACGAAACCCAAGGCCCGCGGGGATCGTTGTCAGGGTTCTTGAACTTTGCAGCATCTTTTCCCTCTATATCGAGCAAATTAAAACAGTCATTCTGTGAGTTCTTTGCATATATAAGAATGTATTCATGACCGCTGCTCAATTTCTTTCGGGCGTCCGGCGAAGTGCGCTTTTGCCATACGATAGATTCAACAAAGTTATTTACGCCAAAGATTTCATCGCAGATCAACCGTAAATTAGACTGCTCATTATCATCAATGCTGATGAAAATTGCTCCCTCATCCGCTAACAGCTTTTGCAGCAGCTTCAACCGCGGGTACATCATGCACAGCCACTTGTCATGGCGGGTCAGGTCCTCGCCCTCTTTGCCGACGACCTCGCCCAGCCACTTTTTGATTTTCGGGTCATTGACGTTATCGTTATAGACCCAGCCCTCGTTGCCGGTGTTGTAGGGCGGATCGATGTAAATACACTTGACGCGCCTCTCATACCGGGGCAACAGCGCTTTCAGGGCTTCCAGATTATCGCCCTGGATAATCATATTTTCGCTGCCGTTATCCGCGTCTGTCTGTCCGTTTTCGTCAAAGCTGTACTTGCGCTCCAACACCCGAAACGGCACGTCCTGATGATGATTGATCACCTTGCTCTTTCCAATCCATTCAAGTGTCGGCATGGCTGACTTCCTCCGTAATCGTGTTATCCTCATTTCAAGTGAGGGTATTTCTGCCCTGACCCTCAGCAGTAATGAGGGTCACTTCTGGCTATGTCTGTATAGCGGTTATTGTGGTGAAAGACATTTCCTGTCTCGGAAGGACTAATTTTTTGTCCAACGCTGTCATCGTTTGTCGAATCGACGATTTAGGTAGAGTCGTAACCAAGGGGTCAGTGCGCCCATTCGCACCCGCGAGGTGGAATAGACCCCATTATTTCGAGTTAGAGTCGCTGATATAATCTGCGGCTCCTTTTTCATTTTCGGCGGGCCTCTTGATATACTTGCCGTTCTTGATTCTTGCGTCCGCCGGCTTCTCTGCGTCCTCTGGAATCCCCCAGACCGTGCCAATGCGGATAGCACCGGGGACACGCCCCTCGCCGCACAAAATCTGAATACGGCGGGTGGAGATACCCCAGCGTTCGGCAGTTTGCGCGATTGATAAATACTTCATGGGCAGCACTCCTGTTGCAGTTCAGTTCTGCGTCTGCTTATAAAATCACAGTGTAATTATAATCGTCAAAGCGAATAAAATCAAGGACTTTCTGAAAAGTTCAGGAAGTATTTTCAATTCAGACATGAAAGGGGTGTGGGGATTCCCCAACAACAAAAAGGAGCAGTTCGGGCGCAAGGCTAATGCTTAGCAATCCGGTTTATACGAGGCGCGTGGCATGGGGAAAGCGACGGACAGAGAAAGTTCCCGGCAAAGATAACGAATATCGACTTGTGAAGCAGGATGAGTATATTTTGAGTGAGGTTATTTCCCATGAGGCGTTTGTTTCCAAAGAGGATTTTGACAAGGTGCAGGAGATCAAAGCCATTCGTGGGAAAAAGGGTAATCACAACATTGGTCAGTATAACGCGCATCTGTTGTCCGGTATCGTAAAATGTCCGCAATGCGGCGCACCTATGTATATCGGTATGACCAAGTGGACAAATCAGGACGGCACGGAGCGCCGCACAGAATCTTATGTCTGTTCTTATGCGACTAAACATAGGGGGACTTCGGTATGCCGCAGAAATGGTGTGGTAGCCAGTCAGGTTGAGGACGAGGTGATGGAGTACACCCGGAAGATTGTCCGCAATCCGCAGTTTATCAAAGATTTGCAGGAAAAGGTAATGGCCGCCGTGGACATGACCGAGGTCGAGAATGACATTACCGCCTATAAAAAGCAGCAATCCGCTTTACAGCGCAGCCGTGACAGCTTGGAACAGGATATTGACCGCATTGCCCCGGATGACAAGTATGCAGAACGCCGCCGCGCGGATATGACGCGCCGCCTGAATGCCCCCTATGACCAGAATTATAAGGCGGAGGATCTGCTGCAAGAGAGCCTGATGAAAAAGGCAACTCTGGAAAGCAAGCAGATGTCTGTGCAATCTATGATCGGAATCCTCTCGCCTTTTGACGCAATCTATGATAGAATGAATGCGGCAGAGCGGCGCGACCTTGTGAAATACCTGATTTCCGAGGTCGAGTTGTTCCCGCGTGAGGAGCAAAAGACGCAGAAACGCTTTGTAAAGGCGATTGCGTACAAGTTTCCTATTGAGCAAAAGGTGCTCACGCAATTTGACGAATGCGGGGCATCTGTTGAGACGGTATGTTTGCTGGTGAAATGATATTAGAAGATATGAAAGCGAGATAAGATATGACTCTGGAAAAGGAAAAACGATTTTTGATACTCCTGCAAGCCTTGATGTGCGGTACAAATGCAAGCAAAACAGTGGTGCTTGATACAATAGAAGCTAATGGATGGATTAAGTTGTCCGATAAAGAAAAAATGATAAAGCAGAACCGAAACGAATTGGTATGTCGCTTACTGGTGAAATAACATGAAACCACTCATCCACATTTACGGCGCGTCCGGCTCCGGGACGTCCACGCTGGGGCGATACCTGGCGGAGCAATTTCAGTATGCCTTCCTCGACTCAGACGACTATTTCTGGCTGCCCACTGACCCGAAATTCACGACAAAGCGTCCCATTGAGCAGCGTGTGCCGCTCATACGGCAGGACATTGCCGCCGCAAAAAACGGTGCTGTCCTCTCCGGCTCACTCGTCGGCTGGGGGGATGCTCTCATCCCGGATTTCACGCTGGCGGTGCGCGTTGTGACCGACACGCCCACCCGGCTGGCGCGTATAAAACAACGTGAGTACGCGCGGTTTGGCGTGCGCATTCTGCCGGGCGGCGATATGTACGACCATCATCAGGCATTTTTGCAGTGGGCCGCCGGTTATGATGACGGCGGGCTTGACACGCGCAGCGCTGTGCTGCATAATGAATGGCAGAAGCAACTTGCCTGCCCGATCCTGACGGTGGACGGCACTGCGCCCCTGGCCGAGACCGCCGCCCGTGTGGAGGAATTGCTATGCTCTGCAAACTGACCCCCGAAGAAGAAGTGCGTATGCACATACTTTTGAAAGGCATCGCCGATGACCCGAACGCGCTGGAAATGCAAAAATTCATCCAGCACGGCAGCGTGACCACCTACGAGCACTGTCTGCGCGTCACCCGCATCGCGTTCTGGCTCAACATCCATCTGCACGCCCGCGCGGATGAGGCCAGCCTTATAAAGGGGGCGTTCCTGCACGATTTTTACCTGTACGACTGGCATAATTGCAGCAACATCACCCACTGGCACGGCTTTAAACACGCTCGTATTGCACGCTACAATGCCGAAACCGTGTTTAAACTGACCGACAAGGAAAAGGACATCATCCAGAGCCACATGTGGCCGCTGAACCCCACCGACATGCCCCACAGCCGCGAGGCCGCGCTTGTCTGCATGGCCGACAAGATGTCGTCGAGCTATGAGACGGTGCTGGAACGGAAGGCGAAAAGAAAGAAATAAAACACTTCTTGGCCCCCTGCTCCTCTTCTGGCGCAAGCGCCATCTTCCCCCATATTGGGGGAGCCTGTCTCGCAGAGGGAGGCAAGATTATTATGGAGGTAACACCATGCCCGATCAATACACCCGCACACGTGCCCAACTGGGCACACCCGCACTGGACGTGCTGCGCCGCGCCCATGTGGCCGTTTTTGGCATCGGCGGCGTCGGTGGGCAGGCTGTTGAGGTACTGGCCCGCAGCGGGGTAGGGGAGTTGAGCCTGTTTGACAGCGACACCGTCGCACTTTCCAACCTGAACCGCCAGCTTGTGGCGCTGCACTCAACGCTGGGGCAGTACAAGGTCGATGCCATGGCCGCCCGCATTGCGGACATTGACCCTACCATCATCGTGCACGCCAGCCGCATGTTCTACAATGCCGAGACCGCCCCTGACGTCGACCTGACGCAGTTTGACTACGTGCTGGACTGCATCGACACGGTCAGCGCCAAGCTGCTGCTGATCCGTTGCTGCAAAAAGGACGGGGTGCCGATCCTGTGCAGCATGGGCGCGGCCAACAAGCTGGACCCGACGGCGTTCCGCGTGGCCGACATTGAAAAAACCACCGTGGACCCGCTGGCCAAGGTCATCCGCCTCGAGTGCCGCAAGCGCCGTCTGGGCAAGGTGAAGGTCGTCTTTTCGGAGGAGCAGACCCTGCCGCCGCTGCAGGAGGAAATCGAGGAAGCCCCCACCGCTGCGCGCCGCACGGTGCCCGCCAGCAACGCCTTTGTGCCCGCCGCCTGCGGGCTGGTCTGCGGGTCCGAGGTCGTCAAGGACCTGCTGCGCAAGGCCGGCGTTTACCGCGGCAAAAAATGAATTCTCTGCGCCCCGCTGGCACAAAAGCGGGGCGTTTTGCATGAAAAATACCAGTTTACCCCCTGTGTTATCTTGACATTTGCACGAAATCAAAGTAAAATTATATACAGGAAATAAAGAGCCAAACGGCAGGCGCGGCCTGTGCGTGGCTCCTTAAAGGGTGTCGCCCACCGGGAACGCCGCTTTTTTACGATATTTAACGTCCTGATGACGTTTTGTGTATATTCTGCGCGCAGGGGCATCGTGTGTCTTTTTGGCTGACCTGCCGCGTTTTGTCATGCAACAATGTCATAGTGAAAAGCGTCCCGCTGCGCGCATCCTCCTATTTTGATAAGGAGTGAAACCGACTATGTCACCAATTTTGACCGTGGTGCTGGTCCTTGTTGCTGCCGCTGTTGCCGGGGCGCTTGGTTTTTACCTCGGCGGTGAAAACCGCAAGCGCACCGCCGAGGCGAAGATCGGCAGCGCTGAGGAGGAAGCCAAGCGCATCGTAAATGATGCCATCAAGGCTGCCGAGCAGAAGCGCAAGGAAACCATCATCGAAGCGAAGGACGAAGCCTTCAAGCTCAAGAGCGACGCGGACAAGGAAATCAAGGACCGCCGCGCCGAGATCACCCGCCAGGAGCGCCGCATCGACCAGAAGGAGGAAGCCCTCGACAAGCGCACCGCCCAGATGGAGCGCAAGGAGGAGGACCTCAAGCGCCGCAGTGAGACCGTGGAGGCCCGCCTGGACGAGCTGGAGCAGCTCAAGCTGCGCCAGACCGAAAAGCTGGAAACCATCGCCGCCATGTCCAAGGAGGACGCCCGCGCCGTGTTGCTCAAGCAGGTCGATGACGAGCTGACTCACGAGAAGGCGATGAAGATCAGCGCCTACCAGGCGAACATGAAGGACGAGTGCGACAACCTCGCCCGTGAGCTGATTGGCCAGGCCATCGCCCGCTGCGCGGCAGACGCCACCAGCGAGGCCACCGTCAGCGTTGTGCCGCTGCCCAGCGACGAAATGAAGGGCCGTATCATTGGCCGCGAGGGCCGCAACATCCGTGCACTCGAAACCGCCACGGGCTGTGACCTTATCATCGACGACACGCCGGAGGCCATCACGCTGTCCAGCTTTGACCAGACCCGCCGCGAGGTCGCCCGCATGGCGCTGGAGCGCCTGATTGCCGATGGCCGTATCCATCCGGCCCGCATCGAGGAGACCGTGGACAAGTGCCGCCGCGAGCTGGAAATCCAGATGAAGCGCGAAGGCGACAAGGCCGTCATGGAGCTTGGCATTCACAGCCTGCATCCCGACCTTGTCAAGCTCATTGGCCGCCTGAAGTACCGCACGAGCTTCGGCCAGAACGTCCTGAGCCACTCTCTCGAGGTGGCCTGGCTGGCCGGTCTGATGGCCGGTGAGCTGGGTGTCAATGTCCAGCTGGCCCGCCGTGCCGGTCTGCTGCATGACATCGGCAAGGCCCTTGACCATGAGATCGAGGGCAGCCACGTCCAGATCGGCGTTGACATCTGCAAGAAATACCGCGAGAACCCGCAGGTCATCCACGCCATCGAGGCCCACCACGGCGACGTGGAGCCCAAGACGACGCTGGCGTTCATCATCATGGCCGCCGACGCGATTTCCGCTGCCCGTCCCGGCGCCCGCCGCGAGAACATGGAGAGCTACATCAAGCGTCTGGAAACACTGGAGGCTCTCTGCAACGGCTTTGAGGGCGTCGAGAGCTCCTACGCCGTGCAGGCAGGCCGCGAGGTCCGCATCCTTGTCCAGCCCGACAAGGTCAGCGACGACGAGGTCATTCTGCTGGCACGCAATGTCGCCAAGAAGATCGAGAACGAGCTGGATTACCCCGGTCAGATCAAGGTCAGCGTCATCCGCGAGAGCCGAGCAACCGAGTACGCGAAGTAAAATTCACAACTGCATACAGCAACAGGCAGACCGTCAGAATTGGCGGCCTGCCTGTTTTGCTAAACGATACGGCAGGAACCGGGCATGCCCGGCCCGCAGGCTTTCCCGCAAGAGGGTGCTTATTTTACAGTGCCGGTCCGCACATGTGCGGACCTTACCGCATGGCACCGCAAGGCCCGGCGCAGGTTCTCGGACTTAATCTTCCTGCAGCTGGCGCAATGCACCCAGGAAGGGATGAATACCTCCCCCACAAAATAATAAGCCCCCGACATAATACCGTACAGCGGCAGGTGTCGGGGACTAACGTATTCTATTACAGATGCAGCACTCTGTCCTTGATCTCGGCGGTTCGGCCCTGATTCCAGAACTGGGTGCCGATGTAGCCGCAGGTGCGGCGGGCGACGTTCAGCTTGTTCTGGTCGCGGTTGTGGCACTTGGGGCATTCCCAGACCAGCTTGCCGTCCTCGGGCACGATCTGGATCTCGCCGTCGTAGCCGCAGACCTGGCAGTAGTCACTCTTGGTGTTCAGCTCGGCGTACATGATGTTCTCGTAGATGAACTGCATGACCTTGATAACGGCCTCGAGGTTGTCCTGCATGTTGGGCACCTCCACATAGCTGATGGCACCGCCCGGGGAGAGCTTCTGGAAGTCGCTCTCGAACTTCAGCTTCGTGAAGGCGTCGATCTGCTCGGTCACGTGGACATGGTAGGAGTTCGTGATATAATTGCGGTCCGTGATGCCCGGCACAAGCCCAAAACGCTTCTGCAGGCACTTGGCAAACTTGTAGGTCGTGGACTCCAACGGCGTGCCGTACAGGCTGAAATCAATGTTGTGCTGGTTCTTCCACTTAGTACAGGCGTCGTTCATGTGCTGCATAACGTTCAGCGCAAACGGCTTGGCGGCAGGGTCGGTGTGGCTTTTGCCAGTCATATACTTGCAGCACTCATACAGGCCCGCGTAGCCCAGACTGATGGTGGAATAGCCGCCGTAGAGCAGCTTGTCGATGGGCTCGCCCTTCTTCAGGCGGGCCAGCGCGCCGTACTGCCACAGGATGGGCGCGGCGTCGCTCAATGTGCCTTTCAGGCGGTTGTGGCGGCACATCAGGGCCTTGTGGCACAGCTCGAGGCGCTCGTCAAAAATCTGCCAGAACTTATCAAAATCGCCGCCGCTGGACAGGGCCACGTCCACCAGATTGATGGTGACAACGCCCTGGTTAAAGCGGCCATAGTACTTCGGCTTGCCGTTCTCGTCGATATAGGGAGTCAGGAAGCTGCGGCAGCCCATGCAGGTGAAGCAGTGGCCCTCGCCGTTCTTGTCGACCTTGTATTCCAGCATCTTCTTCTCGCTGATGTAGTCGGGCACCATCCGCTTGGCGGTGCACTTGGCGGCGAGCTTGGTCAGGTAGTAGTAGGGCTGACCCTCATAGATGTTGTCGTTCTCCAGCACGTAGATGAGTTTGGGGAAGGCGGGGGTGATCCAGACACCGGCCTCGTTCTTGACGCCCTGGTAGCGCTGGCGCAGCATCTCCTCAATGACGATGGCCAGGTCGGACTTCAGGCGCTGGTTGTCACCGGCCTCGTTCAGGTACATAAAGACCGTGATGAACGGGGCCTGGCCGTTGGTGGTCATCAGGGTGACGACCTGATACTGGATGGTCTGCACACCGCGCTTGATCTCCTCGCGCAGGCGCTTCTCCACGATCTCGGAGATCTTCTCCTCGCCGGGATCAATGCCCAGATCCTTCATCTCGGCCTCGACGTCGCGGCGGATCTTCTTGCGGCTGACATCAACAAAGGGGGCCAGGTGGGTCAGGCTGATGCTCTGGCCGCCGTACTGGCTGGACGCGACCTGCGCGATGATCTGTGTGGCAATGTTGCAGGCCGTGGAGAAGGAGTGCGGCTTTTCAATCAAAGTGCCGCTGATGACCGTGCCGTTCTGCAGCATATCGTCCAGATTGACGAGGTCGCAGTTGTGCATGTGCTGGGCGTAGTAGTCGGCATCGTGGAAGTGGATGATGCCCTCCTCATGCGCTTTGACGATCTCCGGGGGGAGCAGCATGCGCATGGTCAGATCCTTGCTGACCTCGCCGGCCATGTAGTCACGCTGTACGCTGTTGACGGTAGGGTTCTTGTTGGAGTTCTCCTGCTTGACTTCCTCGTTGTTGCACTCGATGAGGGAGAGGATCTTGTCGTCCGTCGTGTTGTGGGTGCGCTTGAGGCTCTGCACGTAGCGATAGGTGATGTACCTGCGGGCAACCTCATACGCGCCGGTGGCCATGATGGCGTCCTCGACGATGTCCTGGATCTCCTCGACGTTCATCGCGTGGCCGCGGGCATAGCAGACCTCCTGCACATGATCGCTGATCTCGATGATCTGCTGCTTCGTCAGGCGCTGGGCATCGGGTACGACCTTGTTAGCCTTCGTGATGGCCGCAATAATTTTGGTAATGTCAAAGACAGCCTCGCTGCCGTTGCGCTTGATGATCTTCATGGTGACTCCTCTTTACAAAAAAATAAATACAGTGCGTTCAATACGAACTGTATAGAATACAGATGAAATGCCGATTCGTAAATTGCCCGTTTTGCGAGCAAGACTATAATACCGCACCGGGGGCAAAAAGTCAATCCACAAAACCACAAGATATAGTGTCCGGTGAGCAAGCGGAAACAAAATGTTCTGTTTTCGTCGCCTCAACGTGCAAAAAAGCCCTGCCAAAAATAAGACTGAAATTTTGGTGATTTTGAGTGGTTCTACACAGTTTGTCGATGCAGCGTGCAAATATCTTCTTTGAAAATCATGTTCCCCCTTGCAGTATGCCCCCAAAGCTGGTATACTATGTCAGGGTTTGGGGGCGGAACGCCCGCCCGACACAAGATATGGGGATGTCCCCGCAGGAGAACACCATGAATTACGCAACCATTAAATATTGTGATATTGCCAACGGGGAGGGCGTGCGCACGAGCCTGTTCGTTTCCGGCTGCCGCCGCCACTGCCCGAACTGCTTCAATGCCGTGGCATGGGATTTCGGCTACGGTGCGCCGTTTACCAAGGAAGTTCGCAATGAAATACTGGAGAGTCTGGCCCCCGGTTACATCAATGGGCTTTCGCTGCTGGGCGGCGAACCGTTTGAGCCGGAGAACCAGCGGGAGCTGCTGCCCTTTATTAAAAATGTAAAGGTGCTGTACCCCAACAAGACGATCTGGTGCTACACCGGCAACAATCTGGAGCATGAGATCTGGCAGCCCGGTCCCGGGCGCTGCGAGGTCACCGACGAGTTTTTACAATATATAGATGTGCTTGTGGACGGCGACTTTGTGCAGGACCAGTACGACATCAGTCTGCGCTTCCGCGGGTCGAGCAACCAGCGCATCATTGACATGAACAAGACCCGCGCAGCGGGCCGGGTCGTTTTGTGGCAGGACGACCCGATTTTTGCGGATCACAAGATGTAATGGAAAATTGCAGGGGCGGATTGCATATCCGCCCGCGGGGCGTCGAGGACGCCGCCCCTTACAAACCGAAAGGCAGAACTGTAGGGTCCGCAGATGTGCGGACCGCGGGTTTCCCGCAAGAACCCATCTGCCTTACGCGCGAGGGCCGGGCCTGCCCGGCCCCTACTGTGCAGTCACAATTAAAACAGGAGCAAAAACCATCCATCATGAGCACCACCTCAAAATCCAAAACCATGACCGAAGGGCCGCTGGCCAAACAAATTCTGCTGGTCAGCCTGCCGCTGGCCTTATCCAACCTTTTACAAATTCTGTTCAACATGTCCGACGTTGCCGTTGTGGGCCGGTTCGCCGGTTCCACGGCACTCGGCTCCGTGGGCTCGACGGCGACGTTTGTCACACTGTTCACCGGCTTTCTGATTGGCTTGAGCAATGGCGTCAACGTGCTGGTCGCCCGCTTTTACGGTGCCGGGCACCCCAAGGACGTCAGCAAAACCGTCCATTCGGCGCTGCTGGTCAGCCTGGCCGCCGGTGTGCTGCTGCTGTTCGTCGGCCTGTTCGGCTCGCCTGCGCTGCTGGAGCTGCTGAACACCAAGGAGGACCTGCTGCCCGGTGCGATTTTGTACCTGCGGGTCTACTTTCTCGGTATGCCGGCGCTGGCGCTCTACAACTTCGGCAACGCAGTGTTCAGCGCTATCGGCGAGACAAAAAAGCCGCTGGCCTACCTGTCGTTTGCGGGCGTGCTGAACATCCTGCTCAACCTGTTTTTCGTCATCGTCTGCAAGCTCGATGTCGCCGGTGTCGCGCTGGCCAGCACGATTGCCCAGTGCGTTTCGGCAGGGCTGATCCTGCACGCGCTGACAAAGGTCAGCGACTGCTATGCGCTGGATTTCCGCAAGGTAAGGCTGGACCTCAACATGACAAAGCGCATCCTGATGCTGGGCGTGCCCGCGGGCCTGCAAAACGCGATCTTTGCGATTGCCAACCTCTTCATTCAGGCGGGCGTTAACTCCTTCGACTCGCTGATGGTCAAGGGCAACTCCGCCGCAGCTAACGCCGACGCGATGGTTTATGACGCTATGGCGGCGTTTTACATGGCCTGCGCCAGCTTTATGAGCCAGAACTACGGCGCGGGCAAGCTGGACCGCGTCAAGAAAAGCTACTTCATCGCGCTGGCCTACTCGTTTGGCCTGGGCGCGGTGCTGGGCGGCGGGCTGCTCGTCTTTGGGCGGCAGTTCCTGGCGCTGTTCACGACCGAGAGCGCTGTCATCGACGCGGGCATGAAGCGCATTATGGTCATGGGCTGGGCCTACTGCACCTCGGCGTTCATGGACTGCACGATTGCCGCCTCCCGCGGCCTTGGCAAGACGGTAGGGCCGACGGTCATCGTAATTCTGGGGTCCTGCGTATTCCGCGTTGCGTGGGTCTACACGATCTTTGCCCACTTCCACACGATCCCGGCGCTCTACCTGCTGTATCCCTGCTCCTGGGCACTGACCGCCGCCGCAGAGATCGCCTATTTTGTGTTCAGCTACCGCCACGCCGCCCTCCGTCTGCAGGAGCGCGATGCGCTGGCGCAGCTGTGAGAGCAGGGGAGAGGGCTGCTGTCATTTGCTACATATCCAAAAAAATTGTTAAAACAGTCTGTCATGTATATTTTATATACCAGATATACAGAAAATACTTTTTACATACACCACTCCCACGTGTATAATAGTCGATGCAAGTAAAAGAGGAGTGGAAAGGTATGCAGTATACGGACCTGACAAGAAAGGAATTGCAGCGGGAGTACAGCCGCCTGACACGG
>ULQO01038212.1_pt1 | contig 12369 bp, 10 predicted proteins | sample 1954601 | NCBI WGS metagenome assembly ULQO01 (sample SAMEA4835658, study PRJEB28245) | human gut metagenome | biome: gut microbiome; material: fecal sample | place: Denmark | collected 2008
CAGATCTGATTCTTTCAGATAATGGATTGCTTTCTTAATCCTGTACTCGTTCACATATTCCATAGGCGAACGTCCGATAACTTTCTTAAAGAATCTGCAAAAATACTGTTCATTCATTCCAATCAGTCCTGCCAGATCACGAATATATATCTTCTCTTTATAGTTCTCCTGAATATAAGTCAGAGTGGTCTTGATCGTCTCAATCCGACGGTCATGATTCTTCTCCGTTACCTCAAATAGATTATTCGCAGACAGAACTGCCAGAATCCGAAGCAGCGCTGATTTAATAAACAACTGTCGGGTGATATCATCCGTAACCGCCTCGCCGTCATAATAATTCTCCCGGAAAGAATCTCCTCCAAATACATTACGGATTTCTTCATAAGATTTTCTTACCGGTTCAAATGCCGGTTCATTCTTTCGCAGACATCTCGGAAACTGGATACTGCCATTTTGTACCGGCTGGATCAGATTCGTCTGAATCTGATCCAAAGCATATGCAGAGCTTAGCATATCCATATGAAAAACCACCGCATTTTCCACACAGCCGCCGTTTTTTTCAACAGAAATACTGTGAAGTTCCCCGGGATTAATAAAATAAAAACATTCCTCTGAAATGTTGAAACGTTCCATATTTACTTCCAGACAGAACTCTCCACCCGAAAAATAAAGCAGTTCTACTTCTTCATGCCAGTGGTGTTTCACCATATTCCCTTTTATCCTTGTTCCTGTCTGGTAAAATGCACAGGGAAAGTCCTGCGTACCATGGACACGTATTTCCTTTAAAGTTGATGGTTGTTGATTCTGCATGAAGCTGCCTCCTGTTGTCATTGTTATTGTTATTATAAATCCGGCATCAAAAATCCGCAACTAAAAAGGACATCCGAAGATGCCTTTTTAATAGTAAGTATTTATACAATTTTGTGCCTGCTCAAAGAAACTGTCCTCTTCACATTGCCCAAGAACATATCCCTGAAACAGTTTTCCCATATCTGAGACAGCACCCATGGAATTTTCACATAACGGACGTGCATTCAATGTATATTCCCGGAGATATTTCCGTATCATATCTATTCCTTCCAGATCAATATCCTCATTTTCGATCACATCCACTCTGGCAGGATAACTTTTCATTATTTTTGCATATTCAGTACTGCCTTCATAACCGGCTGCATACTGAAGAAATCTGACAGCTGCATCTTTATTTTCTGAAGCATTGTTCAAAACATACTGCCAGGTTGCAATATTAGTGGCTTTTTTCTTATGAAGCACGGGAAGCGGTGCCATATGTATTTTATTTTTCCCATATACATCAGCATCAAGAAATGTACCCAGAGCACTCGTATACATAAAAACACATCCATATTTTCCCCTGATAAATTTCTCTTCCATCTGCTCATACTGATCTACAAACTGTGCAGGCGATGTATTTTTCTCATCCAGCATACTTTTCATATATCTGGCTGCATCTTTGGTTTTCGGATCAGTCCAGTCGAAATAATCGCCACCCCAGAAATTCACAAATTGCGAAAGACTGTTATAAACATGTGTATTTTCCCATGCATCTCCATAAGCGTACTGATCCGGATTTTTCAAACTCTTCTGCAGAATATCAAAATCACCGGTATTCTTTATCTCATCGAGTCCTGCCTGTTTCAGCAACTCCTGATTTACCCAGAACATCATAATATCCATCTGAAAAGGGACAGAATATATATGTCCATTCTCTTCACAAATGCTTTCCAGATACTTCTGCGGAAAGCTGTCTCTTACTTCTTCTGTCATAACGTTTTTTTCCAGTGGTTCCAGATATCCCTTATGCTTAAACTCAGAAATCATCTCATCATTCACGGAAATCAAATCAATATTTTTGTCCCCCGAAGCCAGGATCGTGGATATTTTTGCCTGCCGATTATCCGCATTGGACGGACATTTTTCCACAGTGATTTCCATATCAAGTTTTTTTTCTGTTTCCTCGATAAAATCCTGAAATCTTTTATTATCTGCATCAATATGCATGATTGTCAGCTTTTGTTTGTCTTCGTGAAACGACGATGAGGGGAGCTTAGATAAGCTCCCCGTATCTCCACATCCTGTAATAAGCAAACATACTGCAGTTATGAAAATTACAACACTTTTTTTCAAGCATTTCACCTCTGTTTTTTATCTTGGCCATCTGTCCTCTTTTGACATCAATGGTGCAAACGGTGCATGTGGGTGTGTCTGATACCAGTAAGCCACGCTTGCCACATCATCCTGACGTTCAAATAATCCTCTGTAACCGACTCCAATCTGCTGAATGGTCACACGCAGATCCTCATCAAAACAAATCGGATCCTGAATATGCCAGCGATAGAAACCTCTCATCGGCGGACAGTCATCATTATGATAGAAATTATGGATCAGCTCATCATGAGCAGAATAGTATGGGTAGCCCAGATATGGTGTATTATAATTTTGTTCCACAGTCTTTCCGTCCACCTGCTTTGCAAAACTCCAGGAGCCTCCAAAATAATCTTCTGTTCCGGTTCCGCAGATTGTGGGATATTCATCATCACCGTCAATATAGAATTTCATTTCACCTTCGCCCCACCAGTAACGTTCCAGTGTGGTAAGTGCAATATAAGTTCCTACATAATGACCTTTTCCTTTTACTCCGTCAAGGATTGTATAATCTTTCTGCTTCTCTGTCAGTCGCTCTCGCCTCCACTGTGCATGGAAATAAGTAATATCATCCGGAAGCTCATCATACAGACAGTAATCTACCTGATAGAAAAATGCCGGAATTTTATTTGCATGCTGATTTTCCAGAGTAATTTTTGCTTTTTTCTTAAACGGCATCGGGAAGTAACAGTTAAATCCTCTGCTTGGCACCACTGCCATTGGGACAGAATTTACAATACACTCTCTTCCAAAACCACAGCAAAAGAAATCTCCGAGAGGACTTTCCACAGATGGTGTTTCCTCATCATCCCAGTACATACGGATGACCAGATCTCTCAATACAAAACAATCTGCATCGGTTGTCTTATTATCCACTGTGATCCAGATATGATTGATCTCACCAGGACCTTCCATCTCTGCAAGAGTTACAGTTGCACCTGGCTCAATATCATTCAGGCAGGGACTTCCTTTTCTGGACGGTCCCAGATGGCTCGCTGCCATTCCACCTTTACCTTTTTCTCCATGTGGATTCTCTGCATTGATTGCACGGCTTCTTCCATGTTTTGCCAGAGCAATTCCACCAAGTCCACCTTTAAATGACTGATACATAATGTTTTCCTCCAATATTCTTAGCATTCAGATAATCAGGCTTTTACTCCTCCTGCCATTATACCATCCATGATCTGTTTTTCAAAGACTGCAACAAAAATAATAATCGGTAAAAGAATAATCCATCCCATTGCACTTACCAGATCCCACGGAACTCCATACATGTTGTCACGCAGTGGAAGCTGTACAATGGAAACGGAAAGAACCTGAATACCATTTGAATAAAACAACGGTGTGAAGAAGTTATTCAGGCAGGTAATAAAGTTGATAATACATACAGTTGCGATTGCAGGTTTCATAAGAGGCAATACGATTGTAAAAAGTCTCTGTGAAAAAGTTGCACCGTCAATCGCTGCTGCCTCTTCCAGTGAAATAGGGATTTCCCCCACAAAGTTTCTCAGAATCAGAACCGTAAATGGGATAACAGTACTGATATAAAGCAAAATCAGTCCGGGATATGTATCATATAATTTTACTTTCTGCATGAACTCATATAATGGTCTTGCTGTAACAACTTCAGGAATTAACATAGTTGCAATAATAAATGCAAAAGCAATATTGATTCCTTTTGTAGTGAAACGTGAGAATCCGTATGCAGCCATTGCACAGAGTACAGTACTGATAACCAGTGTAAGACCTACGATCAATACTGTATTTCCCACTTTTGATAAAAGTCCTACGTTCTCGATCAGAAACTTATAGCTTTCCAGTGTCGGATGATCCGGCAGATAATCAATCGGTGTTTTGAATAATTCTCCGGAAGGTGTAATAGAGGAAATAAAAATCCAGTATACCGGAAACAGGATAATAAATGAGACAATTGCAAACAGTACCCATCTTCCACCTGCCATTACACCATGATATATGTTATATTTTCTTGAATCTTTTTTCATGGTATTTCCTCCTTTAGTTATCAATCTTGTTCATAACACGTATATTCAGCCAGCTGAATACTGCCATTACAACAAACAGTAACATTGCCAGTGCAGATGCATAACCGACATTCAGATTTGTAAACGCCTCTGTCGTGATTCTGTATGCGATCAGTGCCGTATCTTCTCCAGGACCACCTGAAGTCATAGAATATACAATATCAAAGGTTGTCAGTCTCCATAAAGTAAATGGAATAGATAAAGTCAGTACATTTTTCAGTATCAACGGTAATGTAATTCTGAAGAAACACTGGATTCCATTTGCACCGTCTACTTTTGCGGCTTCATAGATATCACCCGAAATAAACTGCAGACCGGATAATACAAGAATCGCAAAGAACGGAAGATCTTTCCACAGATCCACGGCAATTACAGCAGCTCTTGCAGATCCTGTATTGATCAGCCAGCTATTCTGGTATCCATGGACAAACAATCTGATAAAGTCATTGATCAGACCATAATCATTATTAAATGCCCATTTTGCAGCCATACCTACAACAACTGCCGGCATTGCCCAGGGAATCAGTACAATCGTACGAAGAAAACGACGTCCCTTAAATTTTATATTTAATATCAGAGCAAGACCTACGCCTAATATTACATGGAATATCATTGATACTACTACAAAAATCACTGTAAAACGTATAGATGTAAGCACTTTGGGATCTGAAAAAATTTTCAGGTAATTCTGAATTCCACAGAATTCATTAATTCCGGACAGAATTTTAATATCAAAAAAACTATTTCTAACTGTCATTAAAATCGGATACAAAGTCGTAAATCCACGAATAATAACCACAGGTAACACCAACAGCCACGGAATCCATTTCATTGATTTTTTACTGATTGTCACAGGTACTCCCTCCTTCATATCTTTAAGCACAGGTATAAAGCAGATTTTTCTGCTTTATACCTTCATTTATTATGTCAGTTTTTATGTGTCAGTATTTCAAAAGACTTTAAACGAATACCGTTTTTACTGATATGTATCAACGACTTCCTGTGCTTTTTTACAGAACTCATCTACTGTGATCTCATCTTTCATGCAGGACTGGAAGATAGTTCCCATATCACTGATGAACTCCATTGTCTGTGCTACCAGCGGACGTCCCTGTACGTTGCACTCTTCTGCATACTGGCTGTACATTTCTTTTGCAGGATCAGTATCCGGAACAACTTTTTCTGCAACATCCTTTCTTGCAGGATATCTGTCAAATGCTTTATAGGATGCTTCCATTCCACCTTCATCTGCCATATACTGCAGGAATTTAATGGCTGCATCTTTGTTTTTGGATGCACTGTTCAGCACATAGTTCCAGGAATCTGTAAAGATTGCTCGCTCTCCATTGCCGCTGAAATCAGGTACCATTGCCATGTGGATCTTGTCAGCTCCCAGCATATCTGCCTTTGCATAATCCGTACCTAAGCCCCACATAAACCAGCATCCGTATTTGCCATCATTGATTTTTGGATTCATCTGATCATATTTATCTGCGATCTGATCAACAGGTGTTTCTTTGTTGGCAACCAGATCATGAAGGAACTGAATTGCTTCTTTATTTTCTTCTTTTGTCCAGTCGAAGTAGTCACCGCCAAACATATTTACAAACTGTGCAATTTCATTAGATGCATATGTCTTTTCCCAGGAACCGCCGTATCCGAAACGTCCATCTTTTGAAACTGCTTCCATGTATTTCATGAAATCTTCTTTTGTATCAATGGATTCGATTCCCACCTCATCCATAATTTCCTGATTTACCCAAAATGCAAGATATCCTGTATATCCCGGAACTCCTACAATATTTCCATCCTTATCTGTGATCATATCCTGAATATACCCCTGCGCAAACTGATCAATGATATCATCTGTCATAACCGTGTCATTCAGACCTTCCAGCCATCCGGAATTCTTGAATGCAGCACTCATTTCATCGTTGATTTCGACAATGTCTACGGAAGAATCTCCTGTAGAAAGAATCGTTGTAATCTTCTGCTGACGTGTGTCTGTATCTGTCGGAGCTGCAATAACATTGATATTTAAACCCGTTGCCTCCTCTACATTTGCAAGCCAGTCATCAAAATCCGGGTCAGTAGTGTTAACGCTGTATAAAGTAAGATCATATTTCTCCTCTGCTGATACACTTACAACATTCCCCATCATTCCTGCCACCATTGTTGCAGCTAAAACTGCACTTAACACTTTTTTCCTCATATTCTCTCCTTTTCCGAACAGTTCTCTCGCATCAACTGTTCTGTGTTATTTGGTAATTAAAGAATAACAAAAACACTCTTTTTACTAAATACAATTTCTTTTGATTGATTTATATTATTTTTCGTTCTATTGTTTTTTTCATTCTGATTTTTTATAATACAGATAGCAGATGAACACTGTGTTGCATCTTTACAGAATTGCTGTATAATATGGCAATCTTCAAAAAGATACCTGATAAAATCAAACCTATTCATATAAGGAGTATTATGTGTAATGAAACTCAACTTGAAAAAAATAAATTATCATAAATGGATTCCTTCCAGATTTTCCTCATTTCAGGCAAAACTCCTGATTGCCTTTCTGGTTGCAACCCTGCTTCCTCTGACACTTGTTGAACTGGTCAGTTACCATGTTTCCTATAATCTTGCCAGAGACCGAATCACAAACTCTGCATTGATGTCTGATGAACAGCTTATTTTTCAGCTTAACAGCCGTCTGAACCAGACCGAAAACGTTGCTGACACCATCCAGTATCAGATGTACGCTTTTGAACACTCTTCCCCAGATCAGGTTGGCACCATGCAGGCATTAACATCCATGAGAAGCAATATTTCATTATATAAATCTACATTTGATTTCTTTCATATATATGTTTTTTTAAAACCGGAACAAACCGGAGCTGATGAGGGTATATATTTCTTTTCCACAGATAAACTTTTCAATTATGGAATCAGCGAATCTGAATTACATTCCATAGGTTCTTCTTCCCTGTGGCTGTTAAAGAAAAATACCACCTTACCCAGAGTTATATCTGCTTCCAAAAGAAGCGCAAATACACTGCTGTGTTTTCGTGCTCTTCAGGACAAATCCAGCAATGTTCTCGAATATGCTTATTGTATTGCACTTGACTGCGATGAATTTTCCCGGTATCTTCAGACTTCTGCTTCTGATACCGCAATTTCCAGTTACATTCTGACACCACAGGGACAAATTGCAGCTCACAGTGATTCTTCCCGTAATCAGACCTGGATTTCAGATTCAATAAAACAGATGTTTCTGGAAAATACCAATTCCTTCTTTAAAGACAATGACATCTACTATAACTGCCGCACTCTGGATAACGGTTGGCTGCATATTACGGAAATCCCGGAAAACTATATCAAAAGCAATACACAGGTACTGATCAAAACACTGTTGATCACTGTAATTATTTCTCTGCCGCTGACTATTTTTATTGTAATCCTTTTTTCCAGGAAACTGACAAGCAGAATTGCCGCACTGTCCTATGCCATGGAATCCTTTCATCTCGGACATGATCCGGAGCACCTTTCCATCATCACACTCCCGCATCCGGCCGATGCTTCCAATTATGATGAAATAGACAATCTGGGGATTACCTTTGAAGATATGCAGCACACAATTGCCCAGAATCTGAAATCAATTGTCAGTCTCTCCATTAATGAAGAACGACTGAAATATCAGTTATTACAATCACAGATCAATCCACATTTTCTCTACAATATCCTTGGAACCATCCGAACCTGCCAGGCACTTGGCAAATTGGATATTGCAGATCAGATGCTGACAAATCTGACTGCCTTTTACCGACTGACGCTGAGAAAATCAAAAGAACTGATACCGATCAAAGACGAACTGGAAATTGCCCGCCTGTATCTGGAAATGGAGAAACTCTGCCATAAAGATAATCTTAACTGGGAGATCAATGCCGAAGACGGAATAGAAAATTTCACGATCTGCAAATTTACATTACAGCCATTCCTGGAGAATTCTATCCTGCACGGTCTTTCAGCCGATACACCTGAAGTTTTTATTTCCATTCAGGTACTCTACGGTGATGATACCGTAGTGATATCCATTGAAGACAATGGAGCCGGAATGTCTCCGGAGACACTGGAACAGCTCCGATATGCCATAGACAACAAAGTCATAAATTACGAAAAACATTTTGGAATTTCAAATGTAAGCGCCCGCATTTCCAATCCTTTGTACGGTAACGGCTCTGTGCGTATTGACAGCCATCCCGGAAACGGTACCTATGTCACAATTGAATTTCAGCAAATGGAGGATACAGATGAGGAAAATAATGATTGTAGATGACAATTATCTGTCAGCAGAAGGAATTGAAAAGAACATAGACTGGGAAGTTCTGAACGCAGAAATCGTACATATCTGCTACAACGGAACCTCTGCGATAGACGCTATGAAAAAAGAACCTGTAGATTTGATCATCTCAGATATTGAAATGCCGGATCTGGACGGAATTTCAATGAGCAGGCAAGCACTGGATATTAATCCAATGGTAAAAATCATACTGATCAGTGCCTATGATAAATTTGAATATGCAAGACGCGCTCTGCTTCTTGGTGCATTGGATTATATTGAAAAACCTCTGGATTACGCATATCTGATCCAGAAAGTAAAAAATGCTTTTGCCCTGATGGAACGTGAGCAGAAAAATCTGCAGTTGCTTAAACAGAGCAGGCCTTTGCTTATCGAAAAATTTTTCCGTGATATCACTCACCGTTCCAGGCAGGAGGCTTCCTATCGTCTCAAACCTTATCTGAACTACCTGAACCTTAAACTGGATTATGATTTTTATAACGTAGTGATTCTTGAACTGGAAAATGCACAGTCTCTCAGGGATTCCTATGGCATTGAGAAATTTCAGATGGAACTGCTGAATCTTCGTGATCTGATCACAGAACAAACCTCAGAATTAAATTATATTTATCCCCTGCAGGATATTGATGGTTATCTGTGTGTGATCGGACAAAGCGGCTGCCAGTCCGGAAATTTTCGCCAGCTTACCTATAAAATCATTTCTGCACTTGTAGATAACTGCAATTCACAGGGACTGGTTCTGAATGCCGGAATCGGTGCCATTGTACAGGATCTGTGGGATCTGAACCGTTCTTATGAAAGTGCAGTTCATGCACTGGATTATCGTTTCTTTTTCCCACACCAGAACGTATTTGACGGACGTGAGGCTCTTGGACATGACTTATCTGCCACTGATTTCTCCGATTCCAGAGAGGAGGCATTAATCCGCCTTCTGTGTAAAAAGGATGTTTCTGCAATTGACTCCTGGTTTCAGGATTTCTCCAGATGGCTTACTGAGAACTTCCGCACCAAAAGTTTCGCATTTATCCAGATCTACTCTCTGCTTGGAAGGATTCTGAAGTTTTTCTATGAACTAAACCTGGATACCCATGATCTGGAAGCAAAGATCCTGTATGTATACAATCATCTGGAAGAATTTCATACCACAGAAGAACTATGCGGCTGGCTCAACGAACTCTGCCGCCTTCTCTGCCGGAAACTGGATTCTTCTCTGAATGATTATCACCAGAAATTATGCGAATCTGTAACTTCATATATTGACGAAAACTATGCCAGCAATACTCTGTGCCTGAACGATATCGCCAGCGAAGCCAATGTCAGCCCGGCTTATCTGAGTGCCCTCTTTAAAAAGAAACAGGGCGTGAGTATTAGTGACTATATCACTACTCAGCGAATCAACGCCGCCTGCCGTTATCTTACAGCCACAAACATGACTCTGAAGGAAATCAGTATGAAATGCGGTTACGCCAATCAATATTATTTCAGCACAAGCTTCAAGAAAAAAATGAATGTCACTCCATCTGCATACAGAGATACTCAGACGTCAAAATCTTAGCTTTTACTTGTGTTTCCCTATAACTCCCTGTATAATAAAAAACAATGTCTATTATCATGACATCTTTTTTATATGAGTGCGCAGTCAATTACCTTTTACCGCCACTACATCTGTTTTGCGGAAAACCTGTCAGTGGCAGTTGTGGTAAATGCCAATATACTTATTATAAGGAGATTTAAAATGGGGGTAACTGAAAAAACAGCAATTCTTGTTATCAGCTTCGGTACAAGTTATGAAGAAACACGAAAAAAAACAATTGAACAGATTGAATCTGACCTGCATCATGCATTTCCGGAATATCCGTTATACTGCGCATGGACAAGTCCCCGTATCCGCGCCAAACTCCGGAAGCGGGACGGGATCCACATTATGGATATTGATGAGGCAATGACCCAGCTGAAAGCGGACGGAATTCGAAATGTAATTGTACAGCCAACCTATGTGATCACCGGATTTGAGAGTGATGCTATGAAAGAAAAAGTTCTTGCACATAAAAAGGATTTCGATTCTGTCATTATCTGTGATTCTCTGATGGTTACAAAACAGGACAAAGAAGAGGTCTGTCAGGCTATGGCACAGGAATATCACCCTGATTCTGATGAAATTCTCTTATTTATGGGACATGGAACAGAGCATGTTGCCAATGAACTTTATCCTGAGATGGACGAACTGTTTAAGCATTTCGGCTATTCCAATATGCATATGGGAACGGTTGAAGGGGATTTCTCCATTGAAAGCTTTCTGGATAAATTAAAAAATCTGCATCCGGCTCATGTTCATCTGGCACCTTTTATGATCGTCGCAGGTGATCATGCTACCAATGATATGTCCGGAGAGGACGATGATTCCTGGAAAAGTATTCTGGAAAAAGAGGGATATTCTGTCAAATGTACTCTGAAAGGTCTTGGCGAGATCCAGGCGGTCAGAGATATTTTTATCCGCCATACCAAAGCCGGACTGGACAGACTTTCAGAAATCCAGGCTTAAACGCAGCAGGAAATCAAGTGTACATTCAAGTCAAAAATTACTGTTCACAACAACACGCTTCGCAGGATATTACCAGTGAACCAATGTCAAAAGGAGCATACCACATTAAGTTCTTATTAATGTGGCAGCTCCTTTTTGTCTTTCCTTTTTTGAATATGTATTTTTCCTGATTATTTAATGACTTCTTTTTTTCTTCTTTTTATTAGGATTATTCAGTACAGACCAGCAGAATGCCTGAACAAGAAGTATTCCGATAAACGCCCCTATACTGTCGATTCCCACATCCTTTACCGCAGGTGTACGGGCATCCACAAAAGACTGATGATACTCATCCAGCCCTGCAAATCCCACACAGACAATTCCCGCAAGAAGCATCAGCCAGATTCCTCTCACACCATAGACATATAAAGGAAAAGAAATAGCGATAGCCAGCAGAAAATACTCTGTCATATGTGCCGCTTTTCTCACATAGTAGTGAATTCCATCTGCCTTATAGGCAATCTCTTCACTGCTCAGATTCTCTGACAAAAGCTCGCTCTTCGTTTCTATGATCTCATAACTTATTTTATAGCTCAGATTACCTGAAACTTCACCCGGCTGGGCTGAGAACGAAAAGATGATATACATCATCAGCAGTGCCGGTAAAAAAGACAACGGTTTCAGCAATGTGATCAATATTTTCATTCTTTCTCGTTTTCCCCGTCTTCCTCTTCGTCTTCCAGATTCTTAACCATATTAGCCCTTTCAGCAATGCTCATTGATCTGTTCTGCCCGGATGCATCCTCTTTCTTCAGTTCTCCGCCTGCGGCAGCTTCCATTGCCGCATTCTTCGCTGCTTTTGCTTTCTTGATCTTCTCTTCTGAGAGCATATTTTTAATGCCGAAAAACAGCAGACCAGCACCAATAGCTGCAAATGCAATTCCGGCAAGCATAAATCCCATACTTGTTCCTTCTTCGCCTGTCACATATCCCTTACAGAGACTGTAACTTGTATACAACAGATACACTCCCGCCAGACTCCAGAGTATAAATCTTCCATTGGAGACTTTCTGTTCTTCTGTATCCGGCTCTTCTTCCCCGCTCTTTGCAATTTTCTGCGTATCTTCCTGCTGAATCTCTGCCGGGCTTTGTTCCAGCAGTTCTTCGTTTTCGTTTTTCTCCATAAAAACCTCCTCATATTTATAACTGTTCAACACCTTAACAGATGAAACTATCTTATCATTTTTTCTGTGAACCTCACATGACTGAAGTCACGTGCTTCCAGACGC
>ULQO01048496.1_pt1 | contig 12190 bp, 6 predicted proteins | sample 1954601 | NCBI WGS metagenome assembly ULQO01 (sample SAMEA4835658, study PRJEB28245) | human gut metagenome | biome: gut microbiome; material: fecal sample | place: Denmark | collected 2008
GTTAACACTTATTTTAACTAAAATATCGCCACCGGAGGTCGAATTTTCGTTATATTGATAAAGTTACTAATCATTAAACAAATAAAGGTATGCCTGAATTTAATTTTAAAAGTCCTGTTGTTACTCGTAAAGTTCGTGAAACTGAACTTATTCTTGAAGAAGTAATTCCTAGTCCATTTTTTGTTGAAAAAGAACTTAAAGATATTAATATTATTGAAGCTGAAGCTGCTAGAATAAAAATTATTCAAAGTTTTTATGAACGTAGAGGATATGCTCAAATAAGTACTGACTTACTAAATTATATTACTAATAACGCAAAAAGTGTAGTTATTGTTAAACTGATTTGTTATATTGCTAAAACTATTAAGTTTAATTCTAATAAAATTATACTTAAAGAAAATGATGAAACTAAGAAGATTTGTTCATTTATTCATCTTCATAGATATATTAAAGAACTTGAGATAAATAATATAATTCGTAGAACTACTAAACAGTCTGTTTATGTTGTTAATCATGAAATGATATTTAAAGGTAGTTATTCTGATTTTATTAAAGTTTATCTTGACATATATAAAGAAATTGGTATTATGCTTGATGCTGATGGTAGAGTTATTCTTGATAAATCTATAAATTATGGCAAACAATAAAACTATTACAATAGAACATATTATTGCTAAACTCGATAATGATTTCAATCCTGATGGAAGTGATTGGATTCCTAGAGTTCCTGCTTGGTGTGTTGATGCTATGAATGAACTTAAAGTTCTTCGTAAAGTTGATAAGAAAATGAAACTAACCGTCATTAATAAGATAGCCAAAAGTAAATGTTGTCTTATTGATGACGGTTTTAAAGTATATGATAGTAATGGTTGTGAAGTACCTAGAGCTGATGGTAGTAAATATAGATGTGGTGATACTGAATCTGCTCCATCCTCTACGGGGGGTCAAGCGGAGGACGAAAGTCCGGAGCGTGCTACTAATAAAGACTATCTTGGTATGCCCGATGATTGTTGTCCTAATGGTTCTAGAACTAGAGAAGTTATTGATACTGGTAAAGTAGGATGTAATCCTGTTGTTTATACAGTTCATAATAATACTGAATGCCCAAGATGTCAGCATGAAGTTTATTCTCATTGTCAGACCCCCCGTGGAGGATATGATAAGTCAAATCATAATTATATTCTTATTGGAGGTAATACTATTGAACTTAATTTTAATGATACTTGTATAACAGTTGTTTATAAAGATGTTGAAACTCAATATAGTGATAACTATCATTGTGAGATTCCTGTTATACCTGCTAATGGTAAATTAATTCAAGGTCTTACTTATTATTGTATGGCTCGTATGCTTATGAGGGGATATAAACATCCTGTGTTTAATCTTTCTGCTAGTCAATATGGAACTAATCCTTTCTATCTATGGGAAAGTATGAAGAAAGATATTAAGACTAGTATTTTATTAGATGAACAAAGTGATGATGATAGTGGTTGGAATGAGTTCTTTTATAACTTTACTTTTCCTAAATAATTATGAATATACAAAAGAAACTTAGTCTTAATAAACATCCTGGAGATTGTGTTCCTTATTCTTTAGTTGCTGCTAAGAATGTTAAGATAAGTAATGACGATAGGATGATTGTTAATGAAGAAGGACTTGAAGATTGTAGCATAATTGCTAATAGTATTCATGAAGATGGTATTAATAATTTTAAAATAGTTGGTGTTATTCCTACTAGTACTGAACTTATTTTATTTGTTATTAATGTAGATAATAATGAATCTTATATTTATAGATATAATGAAGAATCTTCTAGTTGTTATAGAGTAAATAGTAATTGGAAATATAATGGTGGTAAGATTAAAGGAACATATACATATAATGTTAAAAATCATCTTATAATTGCTGTTGCTGAAAGCGATGCCTCTATTGATGTTCCTCTTAAAACTATTAATATTGATTTAGATTCTGGAAGTCCTGATACTGAAATGTCTATTATTCCTCAAGTAACTTTACCCACAGTTAGCAATTTAAATTATGTTAGTGGAGCTGCTTATAAAGGATTTTATTTTATGTTTATTAGATATAAAATAGATAAGACTAATTATACTAAATGGTATAGTATTGGATTTCCTATTTTTAATGATGTTATAATTCCACAAGTTATTAATAAAGTTTGTTTTCGTAAAGAGTTTGTTTATGATCCTAAAGATGACCCTAATGGATATTGCTATGGAAATAGTGATTCTTTTAGTGATTCTAAAGATATATGTAATCAAACTTTTGAAGTAAGTATTACTGGTGGTCGTTCAGGACTTTATCAATTAGGACTTATTATATGTAAGAAAGATAGTACGCAAGCTTTTAGAACTGATGATTTAAATAGTAATATTTTTAAGTTTAGTAGAGATGTACTTGTGGAATATAATATAGCAGATTTAACTACTGATTATTATAATTATTATAATGTTGGTAACATTATTAATTATAAAAATAGAATATATATTGCTAATTATGATGAAAAAAGTGATAATGATAATAGAACTTTGAGTGATGGTAAAACATTAGAAGAATCTGTTAATGATATTGTTATTAAACTTAGAAATAAATCTGTTAATGCTTATTATAACAGTTATAATGTTGTACATGCAGTTAGTGAAAAAGGACCTTATTTTAAAATGGCTAGTCTTGGATTTACTGGAACTGTAGATTATGAAATAGCTGATTATACTAAACTATTTAATAATAATCAATATCCTTTTCGTACTTTTAAAACTCTTCTTAATGAAACTGTTATTCAAGGTATTGCTGCTCATGAATATTTAAAAGTTAATTATAATACTGTAATAAAAGTAGGTTCTAAAGGCGGAGCTAATATTAAAGAATATTTAGCATGTAATTGTTTTATTATTCCTACTAGTTATAAGTATGAAAATAATATATCTAGTTATAGTTTACCTAGTGAAGTTAAAATTGTTTGTTATACTTATAATGGTGTTGGATTTACAGAAGATGCTGTATTTACTAGCGGAGTTATAATATTTGGAACTGCTCAATTTGATATTGATAATTGTAAAATGAGAATTACTCATAGTGTAATTGATCCTTCTTATGATTTTAATGAACGTAAAAAGAATGATACTCTTATTCCTGGAGAAGTATATAATTTCTTTATTCATTTTGTTGATAAGTATGGTGATGCTAGTAGAGGATATAAATTATCTAATAAAGATAAATATATAAATGATGTTATAAATGATAATTCTCATTGTACTATAATAACTGTTGATTGGATTAATGGTACTGCTGGTACTATTCCTTATTGGGTTGTAATTAGTGGAACTATTCCAATATCTAGTATTAGTTCTAATGTTAAACAATATATTGCTGATAGTAAAATTGTAGTTTATACTGCTGAACCTATTAATAATCCTTTAACTAATATTTTACTTAATAGTGCTGGCGAATTAGAAGCAACTAATAGAGATGATTTATATACTCTTATTTCTAATTATTTTATAGACTATCAAGATAAAGATAAATATAATGATTTATATGTTTATCAAGTTATAAATAGTGGTAGCTATACTCCAACTAGTAATCAAATTATTTATGGCAATTATGATAATGAAGCTAAATTTGGTTATTATGAAAATATTAATGGTGATGAACTATTTAGAATACCAGATTTAATATTTAAATCTGAATCTATTGGCGGAGAACATACTAGAGGTTTTGTATATAATATGAATGATACCTTTAATAAGTTCTATATTAATGTTAATATTGATAATAATCTTTGGAATAAAATAAAAGAATTAGGTTATGTTGGTTGGTTTGTTAGTTATGAAAAAGTAGAACCTATTACTAGATATACAGGATTATTAACTAGAAAAGATTTTGCTAATATAGCTAGTAATGTTACATGGCAAGAATCTAATTATGCTGCTAAGCCAGGTTTTGTTTCTAATAATTATACTAGTGATAAATGTTATCTATATAGTGGTAGATTTGACATTGATGATACTATTAAATATGATTTTAATATAATTCGTATTGATGGTAAATGTACATTTGAACCGTTTAGAGAAAAATCTGATGTTGTTGATATGGTTGTTAATACTACTTATCCATATAGTTATAATATGCCTGTTATAGGAGTAATAAGTAGAAATGTATATAAACCTATTAATAATTATAAATTAGTAGTAGCTGATAGTATCGCAGATGATAGAGCTGGAAAAGGTACAGCATTAGAAATGGATGATTATAAAGAACTTTCTTTAGATGCTGAAACTATGTTTCTTGCTACTGTTCTTAATTGTACTAGAAACATTTATATTAATAAAGAAAAAGAACTTATAAGACTTAATGATGTTCGTTATTCTAGTGGAACATATTCTATTGAACATGGATATAATGGTAGAATGACATATGATGGAGTATTAGTATATAATGATAATAGAGTTATTATGAATGAAGGAAATTATAGATTATATTCACCTGATAATACTCCTTATTATTATATTGATGGTACACATCCTTGTTGGTTTGATAAACCTTTTGTTGAATATATCCAATTTCCTCTTTATAGCGATAAGTTCTTTGAAAGTAAATGTTTTAATAATGAACCTAGTAAAATAGCATTTAGTATTAAAGAAGAAACTGATACAAAAAGTGTTGCATTTGGTACGTTTGTAGAACCTAAAAATAGTGTTGATTTATTTAAAGACCCTATTGGTAATGTTGACCAATTTGTTCCTAAGTTATTAACTCAATATCGTAATGATATTATTAATATTACTCGTTTTGATAAAACTATAAGACGTAGTAATATTATTCAAGATGAAAGTGAAGTTAATGCTTGGAGAGTATTTCCTATTGAAGGTTATAAAAATATTACTGAAAATAAAGGAATAATTACTAATCTTGTTGGTATTGGATATTATCTATTAGTGCATACTCAACATAGTATGTTTATGTTTGATATCAGTGCTGCACTTAAAACTAGAGATGAAAATGTACAACTTTATCAACCTGATGCTTTTGAAGTTGATTATAAAGAAGTCTTTACTAGCGATAAAGGATATGGTGGATTGCAAGATGATTTAGCATATATAGTTGGAGAATTTGGTTATATATTCTATAATAATGATTTTCATGCTCTTTATCAATTTGATGATGGACAACTTAAATTAATGTATGAAGATATAAAGTTATGGTTAGATAAGTATCGTCCTAATAATGTTAGATTTGCTCATGATAAATATAATAATCGTATTTTAATTAAGTTTGATTATACATATGATAATATAAATCCTGTTAGTAAAACTATTATTGAAGAAGCTCATAATGAAGTAATAAGTTTTAATTATAAAGTTGGTAGCTTTATTAGTTTACATGATTATTACTTTAATAATGCTTGGTCAACTAAAACTAAATGTTATTTTCAAACTGAACATAATAATGATAGACTTAACTGCCCTCTTCATATATTTACTAATGAATATAATTATGGTAGATTTAATACTCACATGGGTGATGATAGTAGAAGTCTATATCTAGTATCTAAACAAGAAGTTGGTGATGAGCCTATATTAGTTCATAATAGTTATATTGATATTATAGTTAATGAATCTTATGAACTTATTAAATTTCTTGAATTTATTAAATATAAAGTACGTAAGATATATATTCCTTTCTATAGTGATAATACTAATAATCCTGTAGATTTAAGAGAACATCCTTATGCTGGAGATATACTTCGTATATTTAATGAAGATAATGATACTGATGATATAGATATTAATATTGATAAACTTAATGAATTTAATAAGTATAAAAAACCTTGGTATGAACTTACTCAATATAACTTTAATTATTTCCGTAATGCTATTAAAGAACATCCTAATACAGTAAGTGATAAACTTCGTAGAGTATATGGTAATTATTTTGTAGTTCGTTTCATATTTAATAATTCAGATAATAAGCGCATTGAATTTGAAAGTCTTGAATGTGCTCAAACTCAATTTAGAAAATTATGATACAATATAGAGATAGACAAAGACAAAAAGCTTTTATTGGTGCTATTATTGGTGCAGCCGCTAGTATTGCTGGTGGTATTATTAAAGGTAATAAACAAAAGAAAGCTCAAGAAAAAGCCCAAGCTGAAGCTCAAGCTGCACAAGACCATAAAGATGCTTTACAAAATGCTCAAGCTTTAACTAGTGCTTATGCTAATCAAGATTATGTTGGTCAATATAATGATAAGCTTACTCTTAAATGTGGTGGTAGAGTTCGACGTAAAGCTAATTTTGGTACTGAGTTTGCTCAAGCTCTTCCCGGTTTAGGTAATCTTGCTAGTTCTATTACAGGAGTTCAAGGACTTGGTGAATTAGGTACTGCAATAGGTCAAGGTATTTCTGCTAATCAACAAATTAATGAAAATAAACGTATTGCTCAAGAAGCTGAGAAACGTAAGCAACTTCAAGCTGGTCAACAGCAACTTAATATTACTTCTGATAAAATGATTAATCCAATGACTATGTATCAACGTTCTAGTTTTATTAATAAATATAAATGTGGCGGACGTAGAAAAGCATGGATTGGTGCTGCTATTGGTGCTGCTGGAAGTTTAATTGGTGGTATGTTTGGAAGTAAAGGACAACAACCAATTCAAGTTAAACAAGCTGACCAAGCTAGTTATAGTGCTCCTAAAACTGGTCTTGAACGTCCTGAATGGATTACTAATGGTACTGTTCAACAACCTGTTATGCCTCAATCAGTATATCGAGATAGGCTAAATGTATATCGCTGTGGCGGTCATAGACGCTAGTCTTTTGCTCTCTGTTGAATTATTATATATAGGTATGAACTATTAATCGACTGATAGGCTATCGTTCAGCAGAGAGCCTTAAAATCAATCAAATTATAATTTCTCATTATATTATATAAAATGTCTAGAAAAGATAAAGTTATTCATATAAGTAATTTACCTAGTACATTTAGAGGTAATGTTACTCGTAATGGAAGATTTATTCAAAATGGTATTCCTCCACTCGGTGGAGCTTATGATAAAGTTGCTAAATCTACTGGTTTAATAAGACTTGGTAATGAATTTCTCTATAATGGTATAAACAATTTAGTATCTAAAGATAATAGAGAAAAATTAATGAATAATACTGCTGGTAGACTTATTAATTATGTTAAAGATTTTAATAAAGAATCTCTTCCTAGTGATGATGAACTTGGACCAACATTTCCATTTAATATTATTCAAACTCCTAGAAGTAATGGAAAAAATCTTCCTCAAAAGCAATATGCTGTTGGTGGTAAAATACCAAATGTAGTTGCTGGTGGTATTGCTCAACCTCTTGGTAATAATTTCTTTTATATGAATGGAAGAAAACATAGTCAAGGTGGTATTGATATTGGTCCTAGTGATAAAACTGGTATTGAAGTAGAAGATGGTGAAGTTGTTGAAACTAATGGAAATGAACTTAAAGTTTATTCTGCACAACCTATTATTAATGGTGTTAGTCCTGCTAAATTAGTTATGGGTGGAGCTAATCCTAATAAAGTATTTAAAGCTCAAGAAGATTTTAAAGATAGAAATAAAATTAATGATGATGGTACTATAAAAGCTATGGGTGGTTTAAGCAGAGATAAAGATTATGGTTCTAAAAAGAAACCTTATCCTAGTGTAGCTAAAAAAGATTTTGCTGGAGGACATAGAAGTTATCCTATTCCTACTAAAGCCGATGCTATTGATGCTTTAAGATTAGCTGGATTACATGGTAGAAATGATGTTAAAGCTAAAGTCTATAATAAATATCCTGAACTTAGAAAGAAAGGTAGTAATGGATTGATTATTAGTATTAGTGGTAATGTTAAGAATGGATTACTTCATTCTCCATCCTCTACGGGGGGTCGGCACGACAAACTTAGAGATGGTGGAAAACGTATTAATCGTCATGGTAGAACTTGGGAATATGATGAAGATAATGGATATTATATTCCAATAACTGATAGAACTATTACTAGAACAAGTCCATATCCTATTGATAGATCTGCTAGAGGTGAAACTGTTTCTGGTTCTGAATATACATTTAGAAATGGAAGATGGCATAAAAATAAATCTAATACTTTTAATGATAATCCTACTAAAAATTCTAAAGTAGATAATGGAAATCGTCGTCCTCAATATTATGCAGAACGTGAACTTCCTTTATTTAATGATGGACCTGCTATTACTAGTGGTCTTGTTAAAGCTGGTTGGAGTCATGGTAATAATAAAAATATAACTGTTGATAATACTAATATTCCAAATTTACCTACTACTAAATCTAAAGGGAATACCCCCCGTAGAGGAAGGAATAAGTCAAGTCAATCAGTTCAATCTAGTTCTACTAAAACTCCTCCTACTGCTACTTATAATCGTAATCTTCCTACTATAGAAGCTAGTATTCCTACTACTTTACCTGTTTCTACTAGTGCTCCTGCTAAACAATCTAGTCAATCTGATGGTAAAGGTCAAGGTAAATTTAAAAACATTACTACTGCTGATTGGATAGGTCTTGGTAGTAATATTGCTGGAGGATTGGGTAGTTATTTTGCAAGTAAACGAGCTATTAATAAAATGAGAGGTCCTGGCAGACCTACTCTTATTAGTGCTAATAAACTTAAAACTAAATATAATATTAATCCTCAACTTGATAGAATTAGAGAAGATAAATTTGAAGCTTATCGTGATATTGATTCTAATACTGCTAGTAGTCGTGTAGGTTTAGCTCGTAAACAAAGAGTTCGTAATGCTGCTGGTCAAGCTGTTAATCAACTTTATGGTGAAAAAGAAAATATTGAAACTAATCTTATTAATCAAGATAGACGTAATCAACAAAGTGTACGTCAATTTAATGCTCAACAATACAATCAATATATAGATAGAAAAACAGCATTTGATAATGGTATTAGAGAAGCTAAACTTACTAATGTAAATAATTTATTTACTGGAATTAATGCTGGTATTCAAGATATGATTAGTAGATATGAAAATCGTAAAGCTTTAAATAATACTATTGGTGCTATGAGGGCATCTGCTCCTAATGTAGATGATAGAATTATGCGAGATGCTGGAGTTGATTATGATGAATTTATTATTCGTAAACGTAGAAAACTTGGAGGAAAACAATCATGCCGATAAACTTTTATACTCCTACTTTTAGACAACAAGTTAATCCTATTGACTTAAATGTTTTAGCTAAAACTTATAATACTCTTGAACAAGGACATCAACAAGCTATTCAAACTAAATCTCAAATTGATGCTCAACTTGCTCAATTAGATTTAAATGAAGCTGAAGATGCTTGGCGTCAAGAACAACTTAATAAAGTTCGAAATGCTCTTACAGAGAATATGCAATATGGAAATGCTTATTCTAGTCTTGATGATATAGTTGGTACTTATGGAGATATAACTTCTAGTCCTGGAATGATTGGTCGTTTACGTGCTCAACAAGATTATAAGGCATATATGAATAATCTTGATAAACGTACTGATTTATCAGAAGATTATAAGAATTATTATCGTACTGTTAATAAATATAATTATCAAGATATAACTGATAAGAATGGTAATGTTATTGGTGGAAGTAAATGGGCTCCTATTGATAAAGAAGTTTCTGAAATTCCTATGAATCAAATACTTAATCAAGCACTTCAATGGGCTGCTAAAGAACAAGGTGGCGGTAGCCAAACAAGATGGCTTGATGCTAATGGAAAAGTTACTGATGATATTACTAAATCTGTTACAGGAGAAATTTATTCTCATAGTAAAGGTCAATGGCAAAGATTAAGTAAAGCTAAACTTGCTGAAGCCGTTAAAGCTGTTATTGAAAACACTCCTGGCGCTAAAGCTAGTCTTGAACAAGATTATAAGATTGCTAAATGGAAGTATGACCAAAATGGAAGTAATCCTGATATAACAGATAAAAATGGTATTCTTCTTACTCCTGAACAATATCTTGCTAAACGTATTGACCCTTTCTATAGTGCTGCAACTTTTTATAATCAAAGTAGTAATACTACTTATGGTGAAGCATGGAAAGCTCAATTAGCTTTATCTAAACAAGCTGGTTCTGGAAGTAGTGCTCAAAGAAAACAAGCTATTGATAATTTAACTTATAAAGGTACTCCTGTTCGTATTGATAATTTTATGCCTGCTCAAGCTCAAGCTGAAATTACTAGCAATAGACAATCAATAGCTGGATTGCTTAGTAAATATAATCCTGATATTAATATTAATTTAAGCACTGCTAATCCAGATGATATTAGAACTAGTATTATGACTAATATTACTAATCCATCTGATAGAGCATATGCTCTTAGTTATCTTAATGATATTATTGATAATCAAGAATATATTAATAGTCTTAAAGTTGGTAAATCTCAAGATAGTATTGATGGATTTGATACATATAATTCTATTATTAGTTTAAGTGATTTACCTAGTAATAAATATTCTGATACATATAGTAAATATGTTAATCAGATATTTGGAGATAGTAGTTCTATTAGACAATATTTTAATAATGATGATGTTTATAATTCGTTTATTAATGCTATTGGTGGAGAGAAAAAAGCTGCTAGTCTTGGTATAATATTTGGTTCTGACGGTAATGGTTATAGATATGCTGAATTACCTAAAGATTATCATAAATCTATTTATAGTTTTGGTAAAGCGGTTAAAGAAGCTGAAGATACTAGAAATACTTTAAATGCTTTTCTTAATTCTGCTAAGACTAGATTCTTTGGTTATGGTGATAAATTTGTTAGAGTTGATTCTAATGGTGAAGAACATCATGCTGGATTACCAACAGGTAATAAAGAACCTTATATTGGTTTAGTTAATTATGTTGATTCTCTTAAATCTAAAAATGATGCTGTTCTTGATGGTGGCAAAATAACTTCTTCTACTATTGGTATTAGTGCTTTAACTCCAGAATTAGCTGAAATTAATTTTATGATGAACGCTAATCCTGAAGAAGCTAGTAAACTTTCAGCTTATAAAAAGAATAAAGAAGAACAAGCTATGATGGCTATTCGTAGTGGTATTGATTTAACTCAAGGTGAAGCTTATATTACTAGTGAAAATGGAATATTTGAACCTATGACTTCTGAAGATAGAAAAGCTTATACAGCTTATCTTAGAAGTGCTAAAGAAAATGAGATTACTCCTACTATTGTTCGTGACCCAAAAACTGGGGATGTTGGAGTTCAAATTAATATTGCAGGTTACTATGATACAGAAGGTAAACTTAAAAGAGAACCTATTACTTTACTTGTAGGTAGTGGTGCTATTGATAGTTCTATTATTCAATCTTGGAATCAAGATACTTCTTGGAGAGCTGCTGGTAAAGTAGAAAATTATTATAATGCTAATAGACCTATTTCTCTTACTAATAATGCTGCATTTACTGGAATTGATAAATTTAAATTAGTACCTAATGGTGGAGGTTTTAATTTAATTAATTCTACTAATAATCAAACTATTGGTTTAGTAAGTAAAGAAAGTGCTGTTGATATTGTAGATAATTTATCTCAATGGGAACAAACAGTTACTGCTGTTAAAGCTGGAATGGCTGTAGATGAACAAGCTGTACAAGCTATTCAACAAAATGTTGCTACTAAACTTGCACAACTTAGTGGTAGTACAGATCCTTATGTTATTCAATATTACTATGATGAATTAACTAATAATCTATATTAATATGGATGTATTAAAATTTCTACAAGGTGGTAATAAAACACCTAATCCTGAATATAATCCTAAAACTAAAAAGGGGGCTGTTCAGCCTCCTACTTTAGTTGATTACAACCCTGGCACTTCTATTAGTGACCAGGGTCGTAGTCGTTTATTTAGTCGTATTGCTGGACAATCATACAATCTTAATCAATATGATATAGACAAATATGCTCCTTATGATGTTTATGTTAATCCTGTTGATGACCCTGAAAAACTAGATAAAGAACGTGCTGTTAATCAAAATAATTGGGAACAAGGATTAAGAATGATTGGACAGATTGGTAATGAAATTACTGTTGGTACTGCAATAGGTTTTGCTGATTTAGCTGATGCTTTCTATAATATGATTAGTGATAGTCCTAATGATTATCAATCTGAAATAAGTTCT
>ULQO01007363.1_pt1 | contig 12141 bp, 8 predicted proteins | sample 1954601 | NCBI WGS metagenome assembly ULQO01 (sample SAMEA4835658, study PRJEB28245) | human gut metagenome | biome: gut microbiome; material: fecal sample | place: Denmark | collected 2008
AGAGATTATAATGCTCATGAATTTAGCTTTTTTACGTTATGGAGCAATATATTTTGTTTAGTGTTTATGTGTGTGTTACTTATAAAGCATTTCAGAGGAAAAGATACTTTAGCAAAATCATTGATTTATTTTAAAGGAATGGCAACATCCTGTATTATCTGTACGTTTTTGGTATATCACTTTTCTGAATACAAAATAGTGATGACAAACAATAGTATATGGATTTTTGGACTTCCAATAGAAAGCATTTTGGCTCATTATGTGGTTCCTTTTATGTTTATTTTAGATTGGATTTTGTTTCAGCCTAAAGGATTGTTTAGATGGAGATATGCTGTTACATGGCTTCTTTTTCCACTAGTATATATAATCAGTTTTTTTATAAGATGCAAATGTAACAGTCAGGCAGAGTTTATCAATGTACCCAAATATCCATATTTTTTCTTAAATTATGAAAAAATAGGAACAGAGAAGTGTATGATTTATATTTTTATGTTGGTAGTAATATTTTTTGGAATAAATTTAATGATGATTTTTATTGATAACTTTTGGGAGAGAATAAAGAAAAATATGGTATAATTTGTAAAGAATAATCAAAAGAAGGAGAAAGTGAAAAAACAAATGACTAAGAACATAAAAAAAGCAATGATATTATTTTGGGCTGTTATATGCATTTTGCGAATAAAAGGAAATGTATATGCGCAAGATATTAAATTAGTAGCACCAATTATAACAAGTAGTCAGATGGAAAATGGAAATTTTGTAATAAGATGGAGAACATCCGAGGAATTAAAAGGACAGGAGTATAAAATTTATTGTGCAACATCAAAAGACGGAACATATGAATATGTTACAACGACACCTGATTATAGTTACACTGAATATTATCCTAATAAAGGAATGGCATATTATTATAAAATAACAACGGTGTATACAGATTATGAAACAGAGAGAGAAATAGAAAGTAATCCGGTATATACAGGAGGAATAGTAAATCCATTAGAAATTCCTACAATAACTGAAGCAAAAGCGGGAAATAATCATAGCGTAACAATTATGTGGAACAAAACAGAGGATTGTTTAGGTTATGCAATATATAGAAGTGAATCTGTTGACGGTGAGTACAAGTGGATTTCCAATGTTGAAAATAAGTCGGAAATATTTTGGTGGCAAGAGTATGAACCACAGGCAACATTTACTGAAAAAAATCTTGAATTGGGAAAAACATATTATTATAAAATCAGACCATATGTTACATATTATGAAGGAACGTTTTATGGTGAATTTTCAAATTATAAAAGCTGTCAGGTTACAATTAATGGAACAAAGGTAAAGAGTGCAAAATCAAAAAAGAAAAGGACAAACACAATAATATGGGAAAAGAATGGTGAAGCTGACGGATATATAATTTATTATTCTAAGAAAATTGATGGAAGTTATAAAAAATTAAAAACATACAATAGTAGAAACAAATTAACATATACACACAAGAAATTAACAAATGGAGTTGCTTATTATTATAAAATACAGGCATACAAAAACTACAAGGGCAAAAAACTTCTTGGAGAAATGAGTCCATTTGAAAAATATTGCGATTATTTTACATACAAAAACGAGTCATATGAAAGCCGATGTAAACGTATTTTTGGAAAGAAATACTATAAAAAATATAAAAATGCAAAACAGGCAAGCAAACATGTGACAACAGTAGCTGTAAAAGTATGGGACAAGCAGGGAGGAAGAAAGTTTACACGAAAATTCTATTTAACAGTAAACAAAGGAATTGCACCATCGGTAAAAGAAATGTTTAAAGAAATATATAAAAGCAAAGAAAGATTTCCAATACATGAAATGGGATGCTACAACTGGCGTGGAAACAGTTCAACATCAGAACATTGCCTTGGACTTGCCTTTGACATCAACTCAAATGAAAACTATATGATAGATGGGAAAAAAGTTTTGGCAGGTTCATTTTGGAAACCAAAGAAAAACAAATATTCCATACCATTAAACTGCAAATTGGTAAAAATATTAGAAAAATACGGTTTTGAAAGGGGACTGTGGGGAAGCAGACGAGACTATATGCATTTCTCCTATTTCGGAACCTGATAAAGCTTCTTCACCCTTGAACCCCTTGGAAAACTAGTGTATAATATATTAGTTAAAATGGCTGAAAAGGGAAAAACAATGTACTTAAAAGATAACGAATTAGATGTAAAAACATATTTAGAATTAAGAACGGCTGTAAGCTGGCGTAGTCTTACAAAGGAGCAGGCGGCAGCAGCTATTAAGGGAAGTCTTTTGACTGTGGTTGCTTACGATGGAGACAAGCCTATTGGAATGGGGCGAATCGTAGGTGACGGAGCTGTAATCTGTTATATACAGGACCTTATTGTAATTCCCGAATATCAGGGACAGGGCATAGGTCAGATGATTATCGAAAGCCTGATTAATTATGTTGAAGAGATTCAGTTGCCTGGAACAAGAATTATGCTTGATTTAATGTGTGCAGTGGGGAGAGAGAATTTCTATAAGAAGTTTGGTTTTATAGCAAGACCAACAGACAAGCTGGGACCCGGAATGATTAAGTATATTGATAAGCAGTAATAATAAGGATAAGATACAGGAATAGCATATTAAGGACATAAAAAGGTTATACCAAAGAACATGTATCAATATGCATAGATGAGAAAGGATTGCAAAATGAATATTTATTTAATTAGACATGGCAGACAGAATAGTAAATTATGTAATGTAGATGTTGAACTTTCACCGGAAGGAAGAGAGCAGGCAGACCTTGTTGGAAAAAGATTACAGACATATCATATTGATGTTGTATATTCAAGTCAGTTAATAAGAGCTAAAGAAACAGCAGACATTATTAATAAGTATCTTAATAAGCCAAGAGTAATTGAAGAAAGAATTCAGGAAGCTAACTTTGGTGCAATGACAGGTATGACTAATGAAGCCATTGATGAAAAATATGGTGACTATCTTGCACAGCGTTCAACCATGACAACAGATATGACTTATCCTGATGGAGAAAACTGCCAGATGGTTTATGAAAGAGCTAAGGCAGGACTTGATGACATAGTAAAGGACAGCCTTGAGAAAGGTTATGAAAATATTTGTATAGTTACTCATGGTGGTGTGCTTAGAGCATTGGTTACAGGAATTATGGGTGCTCCATATAAGAACTGGCTTGCAGTTGGAAGACAGATTGAAAACTGCAGTATTTCACAGCTTTTATATGATGAAAAAAGCAAAACATATCATGTTGAAAGATTTAATGATTTTGCCCATTTTGAAAATGAGGACAGACTACTTCGTAAACATTTTGGAAGTGGATTTTTTAAGAAAAAATAGAATTTGACAGAAATAGAATTTAGCATAAGCAGAGCTACTAAAGAATAGTAGAAAAATAACAAAAAAATAACAGTAATAATAGCAGAAGGTAGTAATATAATGGCAAATAATTATGATGGCAATAGCATTTCCGTACTGGAAGGACTGGATCCGGTTAGAAAAAGACCGGGAATGTATATTGGAAGTGTTGGAACTAAAGGATTAAACCATTTAATATATGAAATAGTGGACAACTCAGTTGACGAACATTTGGCAGGATACTGTTCAGAGATTACAGTAACACTTGAAAAAGATGGTTCAGCTACAGTTGAAGATAACGGACGAGGAATTCCGGTTGACATTAATGAACAGGTTGGAAGACCTGCAGTCGAAGTTGTTTTTACAACTTTACATGCAGGTGGTAAATTTGGAGATGGAAACTATAAGATTTCCGGAGGTCTTCACGGAGTCGGTTCATCAGTTGTTAACGCATTATCTTTATGGCTTGAAGTTAATGTAAAACGAGATGGAAAAATATACAACCAGAGATATGAACAGGGAAAGGTTTGTTATGATTTAAAAGAAGCAGGAAAGTGCCGAAAGAATGATACAGGAACTAAAGTTTCATTTTTCCCTGATGCAGAGATTTTTGAAAAAATATATTTTAAGGCTGATTCAATTAAGAGCAGATTGCATGAGACAGCATATTTAAATCCTAATCTTACAATTATTTTTATAAACAAAAGGGTAGGAGAGGAAGAAGAAGTAACTTTCCACGAAGAAAACGGAATTAAGGCTTTTATTTCCGATATGAACAAAGAGAAGGAAAAAGTTACTGACATTATTTATTTTAAGAAAGAGCAAGACGGCATAGAAGTAGAAATTGCTTTCCAGTATATTAATGATTTTACAGAAAATATTTCAGGTTTCTGTAATAATATTTATACACAGGAAGGTGGTACACATATTACAGGCTTTAAGTCAATTTTGACTTCTACAATTAATCAGTATGCAAGAGAACTTGGTATATTAAAAGAGAAAGATAATAACTTTACGGGAGCTGATGTAAGAAACGGTCTTGTGGCTGTAGTTGCAGTAAAGCATCCTGACCCAAGATTTGAAGGACAGACAAAGACTAAGCTTGATAACCCGGATGCGGAAAAGGTAACAAAATCAATTGCCGGAGAACAGCTTACATTATTTTTTGATAAAAACTTAGAAACATTAAAAAATGTAATTAGTTGTGCTGAAAAGTCAGCAAAAATCAGAAAAGCAGAAGAGAGAACAAAAACAAATCTTCTTTCAAAAAGTAAGTTTTCAATTGACAGTAATGGTAAACTTTCAAACTGCGAAAGCAGAAAACCGGAAGAATGTGAAATCTTTATAGTGGAGGGTGATTCTGCCGGAGGCTCAGCTAAAAGCGCAAGAAACAGAAAGACACAGGCTATTATGCCAATAAGAGGAAAGATTCTTAACGTTGAAAAGGCTTCAATGGATAAGGTATTGGCCAATGCAGAAATAAAAACAATGATTAATGCTTTTGGTTGTGGTTTTTCTGAAGGTTATGGAAATGATTTTGACATAGAAAAATTAAGATACAACAAAATTATTCTTATGACTGATGCGGATGTTGACGGAGCTCATATTGACACATTGTTATTAACATTTTTCTATAGATTTATGCCTGAACTTATAACTCATGGACATATTTATATTGCTACACCGCCTCTTTACAAGGTTGTGCCTAAGAAGGGGGAAGGCGAGTATTTATATGATGATAAGGCATTAGAAAAATATAGAAAACATCATACAGGATTTACACTTCAAAGATATAAAGGTTTAGGTGAAATGGATCCAAAACAGTTATGGGAAACTACACTTAATCCGGAGACAAGAATTTTGAAGCAGGTAGAAATTGAAGATGCAAAAATGGCATCAGATGTAACAAGTATGTTAATGGGAAGTGAAGTTGCACCAAGACGTAATTTTATTTATACTCACGCAACAGACGCAGAATTAGATATTTAGGAGAAATAAATGGCAGAGCAGATTATAAAAACAGAGTATTCTGAAGTAATGCAGAAAAGCTATATAGATTATGCCATGAGTGTTATTTGTGCAAGAGCACTTCCGGATGCAAGAGACGGACTTAAGCCTGTACAAAGACGTGTACTTTACGCAATGGACCAGTTAGGTCTTAATTATGATAAACCACATCGTAAGTCAGCCCGTATTGTTGGTGATACAATGGGTAAGTACCATCCTCATGGAGATAGTTCAATATATGAAACATTAGTAGTTTTGGCTCAGGACTTTAAAAAGGGAATGGCATTAGTTGACGGTCACGGAAACTTCGGTTCAATTGAGGGTGACGGTGCTGCGGCAATGCGTTACACAGAGGCAAAACTTAAGAAATTTACACAGGATGTATATTTGGCAGATTTGGATAAGGATGTAGTTGATTTTGTACCAAACTTTGATGAAACAGAAAAAGAACCATCAGTTCTTCCTGTAAGAGTACCAAATATTTTGGTTAACGGAGCTGAAGGTATTGCTGTAGGTATGGCGACTAACATTCCAACACATAATCTTGGAGAAGTTGTAGATGCCGTTATTGCATATATGGATAACAATAATATTACAACTGAAGAATTATTACAGATTATGCCGGGACCTGATTTTCCAACAGGTGGTATTGTAGCCAATAAGTCAGACTTAAAGGACATTTACGAAAACGGAACAGGAAAGCTTAAGCTTCGTGGAAAATTAGAATTTGAAAAAGGCAAAGGCAGAGAAAAGGATAAACTTGTTATAACAGAAATACCTTATACTATGATTGGTGCAGGTATTGGAAAGTTTATTTCAGATGTAATTGATTTAGTAGAAACAAAAAAGACAACAGACATTGTTGACATTTCAAACGGCTCAGATGAAAACGGTATTCGTATTGTTTTAGAGCTTAAAAAAGGTGCCGATGTTGAAAAATTAAAAAATATTTTATATAAAAAAACTAAGTTAGAAGATACTTTTGGTGTAAATATGTTAGCAATAGCTGATGGAAGACCGGAAGTTATGGGACTTAAGAGTATTATAAAATATAACGTTGATTTCCAGTATGAACTGGCACAGCGTAAATATACAACACTTCTTAATAAGGCATTAGAACAAAAAGAGATTAAGGAAGGTCTTATTAAGGCAACAAACATTATTGATTTGATTATTGAAATAATCAGAGGTTCACAGAGTCAGAAACAGGTTAAGGCATGTCTTGTACATGGAAAAACTGATGATATTAAGTTTAAAAATCCTGAGTCTGAGATTCTTGCAGGAAATCTTTCTTTTACAGAGCGTCAGGCACAGGCTATTTTGGAACTTAGATTATCTAAGTTAATAGGACTTGAAATATTAGCTCTTCAGAAAGAATATGAAGAACTAATGGACAAAATCGGTCAGTATGAGGATATTCTTGAAAATAGAAAAACAATGACTAAGACTATCAAAAAAGATCTTAAAGCCATTAAGAAAGAATATGCATTGCCTAGAAAGACTCTTATTGAAGATGGCAAGGAAGCTGTATTTGATGAGAATGCTTTTGTTGAACAGGAAGTTGTTTTTGTTCAGGATAAGTTTGGATATTCAAAACTTCTTGATCCGGCAGCATTTGACAGAAACATTGAATCTGTTACGAAAGAGAATAAATATTATTTCAGATGTATGAACACAGATAGTATTTGTATCTTTACAGATAATGGAAATGTTCATCAGATTAAGGTATCAGCCATTCCAACTAAGAAGGTTAGGGAGAAAGGGATACCTATTGATAATCTTGGAAATTACAGTAGCCAAGGTGAAAGCATAGTGACACTTGTAAGTTTTGATATGATAAAAGATAAGAAACTTTTGTTTACAACTAAAAATGGTATGATTAAGTTAGTAGATGGAAACGAGTTTGAAACAAACAGAAAAACAATGCTTGCCACAAAACTTGGAAAAGATGATGAGGTTGTTTCAGTTAAAATAACAAGAGTATCAAATAAGCAGATTTCAGAAGAACAGGTTGAAGAAATGCCTGTAATGTTAACAGGTGGCTCAGATGATTTTGAACCATTAGATTTTGAACAGATGGAATTGTTTGATACAACTGCATCAATGGATGTAGGACAGGAACAGGAATTACAGTATACAAGAGAGATTCTTGTGCTACAGACAGAAGAAGGAATATTCTTAAGATTCCCACTTAAGGAAGTGCCTGAAATGAAGAAGGCTACATTGGGAGTTAAGGGTATTAAACTAAATGATGGAGATTTTGTTTCTAAAGTTTACCTTCTTGATACGGGGGATAATGAGGTGGTAAAATGTAACGGAAAAACCGTTGATTTAAGGAAGCTTAAAATCGGAAAAAGAGGAACTAAAGGAGTAAAGGTTCGTGCATCTAAGGCATAAACCTTGTTATACAAAGGATAGGGTGATTTATTTGAAGAAAGGACTAATACGGAAAATACTTGCAGTAATATTAATTATTGCATTGGTTACAGGTTTGGAAAATTATGCAGGAATAGTGGATACAACAGTTAAGGCAGCAGACGCTTTTGAGACAAGCATTAATGGTTTTCCAGCTAGTTATAAAACATATTTAAGAAAACTTCATAATAAATACCCTAACTGGAAGTTTGTACCGGATAACACAGGCGTGGATTTTTTTACAGCCGTTGAAAATGAGGCAAGTCATAACAGAAGCCTTATAGAGAATGCGTATAGTAAGTATTTAAAGTCAAATCTGGCTGGAGATTATAATGCATCTACAGGTAAGTACATAGCAAAAGATGGAGCTTCATGGGTTAGTGCATCAAAGAATTGTGTGGCATATTTTATGGATCCAAGAAACTTTTTGGATGAAAACCACATATATATGTTTGAACAGTTGGCATATGACAGTTCATCTCAGACACAGGCAGGTGTTGAAGCAATACTTCAGGGTTCGTTTATGTATAAAAACAATATAGGATACATTGATACGGCTGGAAAGTATCAGACAACTAATACTTTGTATTCAGCACAGATTATGACTGCTGCAAAGAATGCAAAGGTAAGTGCGTACCATATTGCCTCAAAAATTTTGCAGGAAATTGGTTCTAAAGCTAATTCAAAATACGCAGGAATGGGTGCCAGCGGAAGTGTTACAGGTACATATTCAAAGACATATACAGGAATTTATAATTTTTATAATATTGGAGCTACATCAAGTGCTAATCCAATTGCCAACGGTTTAAAATGGGCAAAGTCAGGAAGTACTTATCAAAGACCTTGGAACACACCAGAGAAATCTATTTTAGGTGGGGCACAGTATTTAGGTGAAAAGTACATTAACGCAGGACAGAATACTATGTATCTTCAAAGATTTAATGTGAAGAGCAATGGTACATATTCAATTTATACACACCAATATATGACTAACATATCAGGTGCCGCATCAGAAGCAGCGTCAACGGCAGATGCTTACCAAAGCCTTGGAATAGCAGCTCATGCCAAAACATTTGTTATACCTGTATTTAATAATATGCCAAGTGAAAGTAATACAATTACACTTGGAATACGTGGAAACAAAAAAGGTGTGGCAAATAGTGACGTAAATATTAGAAAAGGTCCTGCAACTTCGTATGATGCAGTTGTTGTTTTACCAAAGAATCAGGCAGTTACAGTTACAGAAGTTTCTAATACAGACATTGAATATGGAGTAAGATGGCTAAGTAATCCGTATTGGTACAAAGTTAGTTTTGTGAAAGATGGAAAAAAATACACAGGATATGTTTCGGCAGCATATGTAAACTTAAAAGGTGAATATACTATTGCAAAAGCAGGAACATTGAAGCTTCCTACAACTTTAAAGACATCTGAACGAGTTTATTATTTGTCAGACAACCCGGCAATAGCAAAAGTAGATGATGCAGGAAATGTTAAAGGCATAGGCGCAGGAACTGTAACAATACACGGTTTTACTGCAGCAGGAAAAAGTAGTGTGTCAACAATAAAGGTTTTGGCAAAAAGTATACATGCAACAGGTATAAAACTTAACAAGACAACATTAAATTTAAAAAATGGAACAAAAGAAAAATTAAAGGCTACAGTAACTCCAAATAATACAACAGATGGAAATGTTACATGGAAGTCATCTAACAAAAAAATAGCAAAGGTTACATCAAGAGGAAATGTTTACGCAAAGTCAGTTGGAGAATGTACAGTAACAGCTACAACTGCCAATGGCAAAAAAGTTACATGTAAGGTTAAGGTTGTACCGGGAACAGCTACAATAAAGGCAACAAACAATGGATACAATAGTATTAAACTTACATGGAACAAACTTGGTGATGTAACAGGATATTGGATATATAGAAAAACTTCCGGTTCAAAATATAAGACTATAGCCAAAGTAAGTGGAACTACAGTGTCTTATAAAGATAAAAATCTTGTAACGGGAAAGAAATACTATTATAAAATAAAAGGGTATAAGAAGGTTGGAAAGACAACTTATAAGGGAAGTAAGTCTAAGGCTTCAAAGGCATATCCAAAGCCAGCCAAAGTGAAAATAACATCAATAAAGTCAACTGCAAAAGGTGCAAAACTTTATTGGAAAAAGGTGGCTGGTGCCAGTGGATATGTTATCTACAGAAGTGAAAGCAAAACAGGAAAATATACAAAAATAAAAGAAATAAAAAAACAGACAAAAATTTCTTATAATAATACTGGACTTTTGAAAGGAAAGACGTATTATTATAAAGTAATGGCCTACAGGAATATGTCAGGCATATATGTTTATGGAAAATATTCAACAGTTAAACAAATAAGAAAATAAATGGTGAAGTAATGATTAATTTTGTAGTTAGTGATTTAGAAACAGCATTAGTTCCTAACGGGGAAAAGATGGTTCAGGAAGAAACCATTGAATTGATAATGGAATTAAAGGAAAAAGGCGTCTATTTTGCTGTGGCAACAGGACGTAATTATGACGCAGTATATCCTATGTTTGGAAAAGCAAAGGACCACATTGTGTACATATGTAATGATGGCGGATCAGTTATATATCGTGATAAAGTTATAAGTAAGACTCCATTGGACAGACTTGTGTGTCTTGAAGTGGCAAATGAACTGGAAAAGAACAGGGATTATAAGTTATTATTTTCAGGTGAGAGAAATGCAGTTGTAACAACAAGAGATATTGATTTTATTAATTATTTGAGAACAATGGGAATTGAACCTGAAAAGGAAAAAGATACAAAGTCAATGAAGGGTGAAATTAACAAGATTACTATTTTTGCAAAGAAAGGCTTTGACCAGACTTCATATGAGTATTTCTATAAGAAATTCTCAAAGAATGCAAATGTGGCAATTTCCAACCCTGAACAGCTATATCTTACAGCAAAGTATGTAACAAAAGGTAATGCCATTCAGGTTTTACAGCATGTGTTTAATTCATCAGAAGAAGATACAGTCGTTTTTGGCGGCGGATACAATGACATTGAAATGTTTGGCCATGCATATTTTAGTTATGCAATGCAGTGGGCAGACAGTGAGGTAAGACGTTCAGCTAAACACATAGCAGAGAATGTTAATACGATTTTGGAAGATATAATACGAATGTAAGGAGAACTTATGAAAAAGAAAATAGTAGCATTAGGTTTGGTTGTGGCATTGTCAGTAAGCAGTTTTACTGGATGCAGTTTTAATTCAAAAACACCTGTTATCGGCAAGATAGTGGGGCTTGGCAGCAGTGAAATGTTTAAAATAGACAAAGAAGTATGTTCAAAACAGGAATATATGCTTGTTCTTATGGATACAGCAGGAACTTACAAGGCAGACTTTGGTGGCAAAGTAGATTGGAATGCCAAAGTAAGCGACAATCAGACACTGCAGTCATATGTAATGCAAAAGGTTAAAGAAGACATAACAGTTAAGTATACATTAGCTTCAATGGCAAAGGAAAGAAATATTTCCCTGTCAACAGATGAAAGCAGTATGATTAAGACTAAAGCGGCAGAGTATTATAAATCCTTAACAAGTCAGGAAAAAGAATATACCGGAGCTTCACAGGAAAACGTGGAAAGCTTGTATAAGAATTATTATTTGGCGGACAAGGTTTACGATGCACTGGCAGCAGAAGCAGACGCAAAGATTAGCGATGAAGAAGCAAGAGTAATGAAGATTCAGTACATCAGAATGAATACTGACAATACTAAAGAAGACAAGATTAAAAGCACACTTAAAACAGTTACAGACCTTGTAAAAGGTGGTTATCAGACATTTGCCAGAGAAGCAAAGCAGTATAGTGAAGATAACGTGTTTGAGAAAACATTAAAGAAAAATGAGGCCACTAAAACATACGAAAAGAGTGCTTTTAACTTAAGCAATTCGGAAATAAGCAGCATTATACAGGATGGAAAAGATTATTATCTTGTATATTGTGTAAACAGTTATTTAAAGACTGAAACAGAAAAAAACAAAGAAGAAATCATAAAGAATGCACAGCAGACATATTTTAATGACAAGTATTCTAAATATCTGAAAGATATAGATGTAAACTTTAATGATGATCAGGCAAAGAAGATTAAATTGTCAACAGATGAAAATGTGAAAGCTGTAAATTTAATGACAGTGTACAACACGATTTCAAAGGAACTAAACAAGAAATAGTAATTATTGTAAGAAGGGAGCATATAATTATATGCTCCCTATTGTTTTATGTATCGCAGAGAGAAGATGCCTTCAAACACGTTGATTTTCTTATTTTGCTCCGTCGTCTATTGT
>ULQO01049892.1_pt1 | contig 12135 bp, 5 predicted proteins | sample 1954601 | NCBI WGS metagenome assembly ULQO01 (sample SAMEA4835658, study PRJEB28245) | human gut metagenome | biome: gut microbiome; material: fecal sample | place: Denmark | collected 2008
TACCTTTAAAAAATCTCGGATTCTTGTCCCCACACGCGTGGGGATGATCCTTACGTGCATAGCTTGTGATTGCTGAACCTATTCTTGTCCCCACACGCGTGGGGATGATCCCTTACGTTACCACCCGTCAAAATCTCAGCAAAGCTTGTCCCCACACGCGTGGGGATGATCCTTAAGTCGTCCAGTGATGCCAAGTGCGTTATAGCTTGTCCCCACACGCGTGGGGATGATCCTAAACTGTGATAATTCCTTAGTGATATCGGATTCTTGTCCCCACACGCGTGGGGATGATCCTGCGGCAGTTGATATTGTAAAGGGACTTGTCGACTTGTCCCCACACGCGTGGGGATGATCCTGCGGCAGTTGATATTGTAAAGGGACTTGTCGACTTGTCCCCACACGCGTGGGGATGATCCTTTTCGGACGGTGTAACCCATCGTAAATTGCTTCTTGTCCCCACACGCGTGGGGATGATCCTTCCGAGTATTCCTCCGACAACGTTACTTAAGCCTTGTCCCCACACGCGTGGGGATGATCCTACAAGGTTCTGTCAGCAGTATGAAAGCGGCTTCTTGTCCCCACACGCGTGGGGATGATCCTATCGATGGTCAAACAATTATTTTTGAATCTCGCTTGTCCCCACACGCGTGGGGATGATCCTTTCATTTGCTGTTCCTCCTGTTTTGCTTTTAACTTGTCCCCACACGCGTGGGGATGATCCTGAGCAAGCGTTACAGCACGATGTTAGCGGGCTACTTGTCCCCACACGCGTGGGGATGATCCTACTGTTGTTTCTGCCCTCTCGGGGCTATAGTTCTTGTCCCCACACGCGTGGGGATGATCCTGCTGTCACCGATACTATCTGTGGCACTATGCTCTTGTCCCCACACGCGTGGGGATGATCCTGAAAGAGCCAAAAAATGTTACTATCGATGTCACTTGTCCCCACACGCGTGGGGATGATCCTTCGTTGCTTCATACTGCCACCGTACCAAAACGCTTGTCCCCACACGCGTGGGGATGATCCTCTTGCCCCCGTTTGTGTCGGTCAAGTCATCGGCTTGTCCCCACACGCGTGGGGATGATCCGTGTTTTGGTTGTCGTATTAATACCTGATAAATCTTGTCCCCACACGCGTGGGGATGATCCTGGCTGTCTGCTGTGCTGACGCAGTAGCAGGACCTTGTCCCCACACGCGTGGGGATGATCCCTTAAGCTGTCATCATACACAAGCGGTAAAATCCTTGTCCCCACACGCGTGGGGATGATCCTACGATATGCTCGTCTACGCTTAACACAGCACTCTTGTCCCCACACGCGTGGGGATGATCCCTGCCTTGTGGGGTGTCTGACGAGTAGGTGTCGCTTGTCCCCACACGCGTGGGGATGATCCTATCTCATTTGTATCAAAAAATTTCTTCATACACTTGTCCCCACACGCGTGGGGATGATCCTAATTCCAATTTAATGTTATCGAGAGATGCTTTCTTGTCCCCACACGCGTGGGGATGATCCTGTGGTCTACCCAACATTTTTCTTCTTTTTCTGCTTGTCCCCACACGCGTGGGGATGATCCTTAATTTCAGAATCGCTACAGCCAAAATATTCTCTTGTCCCCACACGCGTGGGGATGATCCCAAGGCAAATCGTGTTGCGGGTAGACAGATACCCTTGTCCCCACACGCGTGGGGATGATCCTCAAGTTATAGATTTTGGCGGTGGCATTAAAGTCTTGTCCCCACACGCGTGGGGATGATCCCGGTGAGCGTAAACTCGGACGATGTGCCTACAGCTTGTCCCCACACGCGTGGGGATGATCCCACACAACGCCGAAAAAAGTGACCCAAAAAATGCTTGTCCCCACACGCGTGGGGATGATCCCAAAAAGCGCATTGTTGGCAAAAGGCGATATTGCTTGTCCCCACACGCGTGGGGATGATCCTTACAGGCAAAGAAATTTGTGTGTGTGAAAACTCTTGTCCCCACACGCGTGGGGATGATCCCTGCGCTAACAACTCGGGCTAGTTGTCCTGCAACTTGTCCCCACACGCGTGGGGATGATCCCCTTGCGACCTCTGCCCGCATTTTGGGGCAATGCTTGTCCCCACACGCGTGGGGATGATCCTTACCTGCGGATGCCCAACATAGCCGAGATACGCTTGTCCCCACACGCGTGGGGATGATCCCAACAGCAGTAATGACAGCTTTACAAGCGACACCTTGTCCCCACACGCGTGGGGATGATCCTGCAAGTATCGGTACAAGCACAGGCAGCACGTCCTTGTCCCCACACGCGTGGGGATGATCCCCGTCAGGGGCAGTTCGTTCACTTCATCGAGTACTTGTCCCCACACGCGTGGGGATGATCCTTTTGCTGAGGCTTTTTTTAAGTCGGTACAAGGCTTGTCCCCACACGCGTGGGGATGATCCCACCATAGGCATATCAGTCTGTGCCTCGATTGATCTTGTCCCCACACGCGTGGGGATGATCCTCATCGGCGTGCCACGGCGTTCCCGTGTTAAATCTTGTCCCCACACGCGTGGGGATGATCCTTTCCTTATACGGCAAAAGGTTTGTATCTGACACTTGTCCCCACACGCGTGGGGATGATCCTTGACAAACTGCAAGAGGATTACGAAAAGGCGACTTGTCCCCACACGCGTGGGGATGATCCTTTATCGAACGGCTGAAAACAATGCACGTTGCCCTTGTCCCCACACGCGTGGGGATGATCCTGGGTCTATCGGCAGTGTTGACGGCGATGTCAACTTGTCCCCACACGCGTGGGGATGATCCTTGTCTCCTGTTAAATATGCTGGCACTGACCCGCTTGTCCCCACACGCGTGGGGATGATCCCACTGGCGCAGCAGTATGAAGCGCAACTAAAACCTTGTCCCCACACGCGTGGGGATGATCCCAATACAAGGCTCGATAAGCAGTATGAAGTCTGCTTGTCCCCACACGCGTGGGGATGATCCTCATAGATAATCTTTTCGTACTTCATAATCGTTCTTGTCCCCACACGCGTGGGGATGATCCCTAAGCGTCTGTTCTGTACGGGTACTTTTGCAACTTGTCCCCACACGCGTGGGGATGATCCTTATACCGTCTAACAATGCAAGAGTTATCTGTACTTGTCCCCACACGCGTGGGGATGATCCTTGCAGTAGACCAACCATACTTCCAGTTAACAACTTGTCCCCACACGCGTGGGGATGATCCCACACAGATAACTGCTATATCTGACAAGGTTAACTTGTCCCCACACGCGTGGGGATGATCCCAAACGGAGGGTATGCGCAGTTGTGGATAGCTGCTTGTCCCCACACGCGTGGGGATGATCCTGTCATTTTTGTAAGTGTTCCAAGCGGCAAGCACTTGTCCCCACACGCGTGGGGATGATCCTGCGACTTTCGCACCCGTGAACTTATCACAAAGCTTGTCCCCACACGCGTGGGGATGATCCCTACTATGCGGGTGACGGCGTGCTTACTATGTGCTTGTCCCCACACGCGTGGGGATGATCCTCAAATGTGACAAATCGGAAATATTATCAATGGCTTGTCCCCACACGCGTGGGGATGATCCTGCCCGCACTTGATACGGTCGCCTTGTCACTGTCTTGTCCCCACACGCGTGGGGATGATCCTTAACAGAGCAGACGTTCGGGTCTGTCGTGCCGCTTGTCCCCACACGCGTGGGGATGATCCCGGGTGGACAGTTGATGTTATCGCACATATTTTCTTGTCCCCACACGCGTGGGGATGATCCCTGATACCATCAAACAAACTTAAAACTTTCATGCTTGTCCCCACACGCGTGGGGATGATCCTTTTCACAAAACTATCATACAGTTTTCACAAAGCTTGTCCCCACACGCGTGGGGATGATCCCCCGCAAGGGTCAAAAATATGCCCGCCGTGTGTCTTGTCCCCACACGCGTGGGGATGATCCCTCGGCAGCACCCACCGCCGTAAAAGCTCCGATCTTGTCCCCACACGCGTGGGGATGATCCCTGTCAAGCGGAACGCCTCGGCAAATCCAAACACTTGTCCCCACACGCGTGGGGATGATCCGTTATTAACGCCAACAAGATTGTAGTCCTTTTTCTTGTCCCCACACGCGTGGGGATGATCCTATCCACTGGCGCAACGTTTGAATTTACAGTTTCTTGTCCCCACACGCGTGGGGATGATCCCACGGAAGGACTTTACCGTAACATGACCTTACACTTGTCCCCACACGCGTGGGGATGATCCCAGTGTTGACATTAACGGAAATCGACCTGAAATCTTGTCCCCACACGCGTGGGGATGATCCAAACGGTAGTTGGAGATACCCGAGCAGAACGCCCTTGTCCCCACACGCGTGGGGATGATCCCTGTAGGCAATGTATTTGTATTTACATTCGGAGCTTGTCCCCACACGCGTGGGGATGATCCCATTTCGCTTAGCGTTAAATTTTGCCGATACTACTTGTCCCCACACGCGTGGGGATGATCCTAATTCTGTCATACTGATATAATCTATCTGCGTCTTGTCCCCACACGCGTGGGGATGATCCCTGTGTTATCTCAAACAATAGGATAACAAATAACTTGTCCCCACACGCGTGGGGATGATCCTCGCTATAAGATATCGCAGAAAAGGCTCGGTTACTTGTCCCCACACGCGTGGGGATGATCCCTCCGTTTGTACGGGATTCTAAGGCGGCTTTAACTTGTCCCCACACGCGTGGGGATGATCCTACGCCGTCGCCCGCATAGTAGTTTTCACACACCTTGTCCCCACACGCGTGGGGATGATCCTACCTTGTGTTGTATAATATTGAACGGGGGAATCTTGTCCCCACACGCGTGGGGATGATCCTAAAAACGAACCGTCAAACTTTAAGTTATGAAACTTGTCCCCACACGCGTGGGGATGATCCCTATGCTTTCAAGCTCACCGCCTTGCTCTGCAACTTGTCCCCACACGCGTGGGGATGATCCCTTCGACTTCGTTCTTGTTTTCGCCGCCATTCACTTGTCCCCACACGCGTGGGGATGATCCTAAAAGCGTAAAAGATTTTATTACCAAAAGAAGCTTGTCCCCACACGCGTGGGGATGATCCCTGATACCATATATCAAGCCCGAACATATTGTTCTTGTCCCCACACGCGTGGGGATGATCCTATTATATATACCGTGCTCCGAGGTGCATATCGCTTGTCCCCACACGCGTGGGGATGATCCTTATTACGGCGTTGACAAAGCAGGATTTATATACTTGTCCCCACACGCGTGGGGATGATCCTCGTGGTGAGCCTGTCTGATGATACCTCCCATTCTTGTCCCCACACGCGTGGGGATGATCCGCACAGGACGCGACAAGCGGTCTGGTCTGATATCTTGTCCCCACACGCGTGGGGATGATCCTAAGTCGTTGTAATCCGTGTTTTACGTCAATCGCTTGTCCCCACACGCGTGGGGATGATCCCTATACTTCCCACTCGAAACGGTCGAAGGAAAACTTGTCCCCACACGCGTGGGGATGATCCCTATGCTGTTATCGTGATTGAGTGCCTTCTGAACTTGTCCCCACACGCGTGGGGATGATCCTTTGGAGACCGTTATACGAAAAAAGCACTGTGCCTTGTCCCCACACGCGTGGGGATGATCCAGGTTGTCAGTGCGTGTGCTGTCAGTTTCTGTTCTTGTCCCCACACGCGTGGGGATGATCCTCTCAAACTGGATGTGCGCGGTCGGAACGTAATCTTGTCCCCACACGCGTGGGGATGATCCTCATACGTTCACGCTTAGTCGTGTCTGTGTTTGCTTGTCCCCACACGCGTGGGGATGATCCTCATTTGTTGCTGAAGGTCAGCAATATCCTCTTCTTGTCCCCACACGCGTGGGGATGATCCTCAGCCGCATCCCAACCCGTAAGGGCTTAATATCTTGTCCCCACACGCGTGGGGATGATCCTGCACCTGCGGAACAACATAAGAAATTGCCAAGCTTGTCCCCACACGCGTGGGGATGATCCCTATACTCGCTAATCAAGGTGTCGGTGTTGGTGCTTGTCCCCATACGCGTGGGGATGATCCTGAAACAGTAATCTATATCACAAGCGCAAGCGACTTGTCCCTACACGCGTGGGGATGATCCTTAAGGTTTGCTGCCTTGACGTAATTGTCTGTGCTTGTCCCCACACGCGTGGGGATGATTGTCGAAAGCCGAGCGAGACAGGACGAAGCTGAGACTTGTCCCCATACGCGTGGGGATGATCCCAGTTACTCGCAAACAATCCTGCATACCTTGCACTTGTCCCCATACGCGTGGGGATGATCCCTGAGCGACTTAACATCGTGTGTCGTTAAAACCCTTGTCCCCACACGCGTGGGGATGATCCTTGTTAAAAACTCATCCTGCTCCATGGCAGTAACTTGTCCCCACACGCGTGGGGATGATCCTATGACGCTCCATGCGTGGAGGATTTACGCAATCTTGTCCCCACACGCGTGGGGATGATCCGTATTGACAAATGGTTAAAAGTGTGTTATTATTCTTGTCCCCACACGCGTGGGGATGATCCTGTCCTGCGTGGAAAGAGTGGAACAGGCTTAACCTTGTCCCCACACGCGTGGGGATGATCCCTATCTGACCTGCTGAAAGAAGAAATCAACTACCTTGTCCCCATACGCGTGGGGATGATATATGCCATTAAAATAATCTCCTTTGTATAATAACCTTGTCCCCATACGCGTGGGGATGATCCTACCATCGAAATCTCGCATCATATCGCAAGAAACTTGTCCCCATACGCGTGGGGATGATCCCTGTTTCTGGGAGCGTTTTCCCGAATTTCTTTCCTTGTCCCCACACGCGTGGGGATGATCCCTGTTATAGTTGCTGTTCCGGACTTTGTGTTATCTTGTCCCCATACGCGTGGGGATGATCCTACAGGACACTGACCGCTATATGATTATTGATTCTTGTCCCCATACGCGTGGGGATGATTATCGGCAGACGCTGTAGCGGGCGACGAAATTAGTCTTGTCCCTATACGCGTGGGGATGATCCTCTCGCCTTTCCTCGATTTCGCTGTCTATCATCGCTTGTCCCTATACGCGTGGGGATGATCCTAGTCGTCTATCTGCTTTGCCGTGCTTGCATCACTTGTCCCCATACGCGTGGGGATGATCCTTACGCTGATATTACTAATACAATGGAGCTTGCCTTGTCCCCATACGCGTGGGGATGATCCTTACGCTGATATTACTAATACAATGGAGCTTGCCTTGTCCCCATACGCGTGGGGATGATCCTTACGTTGGAAATGACGGTGATATAACAAATGGCTTGTCCCCACACGCGTGGGATGATTCTTACCTCTTTGTTTTGTGTTTGTAAGCACACTACTAAGCATACCGTCATCTATCGCTACGGAAAACGCTACCGACTTGATTGATTTTCCGGCAAGTACCTTTGCCACCAATTCGTAGAGTTCTTCGGCACTCCATTCTTTGTGTCTGTTTTTTTGTTTTAACACCTCCGAACTGCAAGCATATTTGAGCCGAACCCATTTCCTTATCATCTGGCGGAAATTTGTCTCATTTGCTCTTTCCGGTGTTTTCATCCATTCTCCTTTTCTGTATTTTTCAACAGCTTTTCTTTTGTACGCATAATCGTATTTCACAAAATTACCCTCCTTACCGGATGTCCGGTAAGGAGGGTAAATATCGCTATAACAACGGGGTTAACGTATTTTTGAGTATATTACTTTATATCTGCGTGGTGTGCCTGAATTGACTTTACGCCGAAGTGCTTGTTCGCTTTAAGTGACTTTATACCCTCGATGCTTGCCTTAGCGGCCGCCATTGTTGTGATATAAGGCACCTTATGTCTGATTGCTGACTTGCGGATGTAGCTGTCATCGTTTGCACTCGCCTTTCCTGCGGGTGTGTTGATGATAAGCTGGATATCGCCGTTTGCTATTGCATCGGTGATGTTGGGTCTGCCCTCGTACATCTTGTTGATACGTTCAGCGGTGATGCCTGCGTCCTTTATCATATCATAGCTCTTGCCTGTTGCAAGGATACGGAAACCAAGCTCGCTGAATGATTTTGCGATTTCAAGCAGCTCGGGCTTATCTCTGTCGCATACGCTGAGGAGAACAGTTCCCCCAAGAGGAAGCTTTACCTGTGTTGCCTCCTGAGCCTTGTAGTACGCTTCTCCAAATGTGGGAGCGATTCCGAGAACCTCGCCTGTTGAACGCATTTCGGGACCGAGAACGGGATCAACCTCCTGGAACATATTGAAGGGGAATACCGCTTCCTTAACGCCGTAGTGGTTGATAACCTTATCGTGAAGCTCGGGTACGGGGGAGGGCTTGCCTGTAAGTGATGATGTGATTATCTGAGTAGCGAGCTGTACCATGTTTATATTGCAAACCTTTGATACCAGCGGTACTGTACGGGACGCTCTGGGGTTAGCTTCAAGAACATAGACTGTATCGTCTTCAATAGCGTACTGCATATTCATAAGACCGCATACATTCATTTCTACTGCAATCTTCTTTGTGTAATCCTTGATTGTTGCGACCTGCTTTTCCGTAAGGTTCATAGAGGGCAGGATACAAGCGGAGTCACCGGAGTGAACACCTGCAAGCTCGATATGCTCCATAACAGCGGGAACAAAGCAGTTCTTGCCGTCCGAGATAGCGTCAGCCTCGCACTCTGTTGCGTGGTGGAGGAAACGGTCTATCAGTATAGGTCTGTCGGGGGTAACGCCGACTGCCGCAGACATATAGACCTTCATCATTTCGTCATCGTGCACAATCTCCATACCTCTGCCGCCGAGAACGTATGAAGGACGCACCATTACGGGATAACCGATGCGGTTAGCGATTTTAAGCGCTTCGTCAACATTTACAGCCATTCCGGATTCGGGCATCGGGATTCCGAGCTTGTCCATCATAGCACGGAAGTGATCTCTGTCTTCCGCAAGATCGATAGTTTCGGGAGTTGTGCCGAGAATGTTTACGCCGTATTTCTTAAGGTCGCTTGCAAGGTTGAGCGGTGTCTGACCGCCGAACTGAGCGATAACGCCGAGCGGCTTTTCCTTATCGTGAATCGAAAGAACGTCTTCAAGGGTGAGCGGCTCAAAGTAGAGCTTATCCGATGTATCGTAGTCGGTTGAAACTGTTTCGGGGTTGCAGTTTACGATGATAGATTCAAAGCCGAGCTTTTTGAGTGCAAGTGCCGCATGAACGCAGCAGTAGTCGAATTCGATACCCTGACCTATTCTGTTGGGACCGCCGCCGAGAATCATTATCTTGGGCTTGTCGCTGACAGGGCTTTTATCCTCGTCAAGATGATAGGTGGAGTAGTAGTAAGCCGCATTATCCGTACCGCTTACATGAACGCCTTCCCACGCTTCCTTTATGCCAAAGCCGATACGGGCATTTCTGATCTCTTCCTCTGTAACCTCAAGAAGTGAGCTTAAATAACGGTCGGAGAAACCGTCCAGCTTTGCCTGCTTTAGTACAGCCTTTTCGGGAACAGAACCCTTGATCTTGAGCAGTGCTTCTTCTTCGTCAACAAGCTCCTTCATCTGCTGTAAGAACCAGTCCTTAATCTTTGTAAGGGCATGGATTTCTTCAATAGTAGCACCCTTACGAAGTGCTTCATATATAACAAACTGTCTTTCGCTTGTGGGGTATCTCAGCTGTGCTAAAAGCTCTTCCTTTGTCATATCGTGGAAGTTCTTTGCAAAGCCAAGACCGTATCTGTCCTTTTCGAGTGAACGTATAGCCTTCTGGAAAGCCTCTTTATAGGTCTTGCCGATGCTCATTACTTCACCGACAGCTCTCATCTGTGTTCCGAGTTTATCCTCTGCGCCCTTGAACTTTTCGAATGCCCAACGTGCGAACTTGATTACAATATAATCTCCGTCAGGGTAATACTTGTCGAGCGTGCCGTACTTACCGCAGGGAATATCCTTGAGTGTCAGACCGCAGGCAAGGAGGGCAGAAACGAAGGCAATAGGGAAGCCTGTAGCCTTTGAAGCAAGAGCGGAAGAACGTGATGTTCTGGGATTTATTTCGATTACAACAATACGTCCTGTTTCGGGATTACGGGCAAACTGACAGTTGCAGCCGCCGATAACCTCGATGGATTCGATAATGCGGTAAGACATTTCCTGAAGCTCTTTCTGAACATCTTCGGGAATAGTCAGCATAGGAGCAGAGCAGAACGAGTCGCCCGTATGCACGCCGATGGGGTCGATGTTTTCGATAAAGCAAACGGTAATCTTATTGTTGTCGGCATCACGGACAACTTCAAGCTCAAGCTCTTCCCAGCCGAAGATACATTCCTCGACAAGAACCTGACCTACAAGAGATGCCTGCAAGCCTCTTTCACATACGACCTTAAGTTCGTCTACATTATAAACCATTCCGCCGCCGGCACCGCCCATTGTATAGGCAGGACGAAGAACTACAGGGTACTTGAGTTCCTCGGCTATCTTGACAGCTTCATCAATCGTGTAAGCAACTTCACTTCTCGGCATACCGATACCGAGATCCTTCATTGCATTCTTGAACTCGATACGGTCTTCACCACGTTCGATAGCGTCGACCTGAACGCCGATTACCTGTACGTTGAACTTTTTCAGTACACCTGCCTTGTCAAGCTCAGAGCAGAGATTAAGTCCTGACTGACCGCCGAGGTTGGGCAGAAGCGCATCGGGACGTTCCTGCTCGATAATCTGAGTAAGTCTGTCGAGGTTGAGCGGTTCAATGTAGGTGATGTCCGCTACATCCGGGTCGGTCATAATAGTTGCGGGGTTTGAGTTTACAAGAACTATCTCGTAACCGAGCTTCTTGAGTGCTTTACAAGCCTGTGTGCCTGAATAGTCAAACTCACAAGCCTGACCTATGATGATAGGGCCGGAGCCTATTATCATAATTTTGTTAATGTCCTGTCTTTTTGGCATATTTCTCATCCTTACCGCACTTTTGCAGTGCGAAATTTTTATTTGCCGTATTGTTGGCATATTTTATTAGGATAATAATATCACAAAATCCGACAGAATGCAATAGAAAACTTCCGGATAGGGGAGATTTGTCATAAAAGTAACATTTTCAGGCGGATGTTCGGTTTTGGGTACGAAAAAGCCGACCTGCCGGAAAAGGTCGGCTGATGATATTCAATCATATTTTTTCAAATATAAGGATTTTCTGAGTTACTTTCTTGATTAAAGGGAGGTTTCTGAACGGTTTCAATATCGGCATGATTTCTGTCATACCACGGATGATATCGTCATTTTTTATACATCTGAAACCGTCTGCCGCTTTACCTAAATCATCAAAGGTATCAGCACCAAACACGAATTTTGCACCGGTGTCCTGAATTGATTTTTCGGTATGTTCCTTGTTTACCCACTTTTTAGCAAGGCACTCCATAAGCACTGTCGCATTATCGAATTTATCTCTGATAATCGACAGCATCTGAGCGTTTTCATCAGAGGTAAGATACATTGAAAGACCTTCGATTATAAATAGCATTTTTCCTCTTTTTGTTACCTTGTCAGCCCAAGCAGGATCGGTTGCGGAAATGCCTATTGTAGACACCCTGCCTGATTCGTGATATATTGCGTCACGAACCTCTATAGTTTCCGGCAGATCGACATTGTACCATATTATTCTGCCGTTATCCATACGGTAAAATCTTGTATCAAGTCCGCAGGCTATGTTTACAACTGTGCAATCGGGATTTTTGTTTATAAAGTCTTTGACCAATTCGTCAAATACGATGGTTCGTGCGATTACTCCGTTGCTCATCGTAGAATCATTTTCCGCTTTTGAAAAGTCATAGTCTATCTTATTGACAAGCTCTATAGCCTTAGCATCATAAAATTTAGCGTTCCTTTTTCTTGAATATTTGGCTCTTGCGTAAAAACTCTGTAGCATAGTTTCTGCTGAGCCTGTAAGCAGTGGATTGATTTTTTTGTCTTCCATAATATCTCCGTTAATACACAAATACATTTTGGTTAATCCTAACTAACCAAAATCATTTTACCACAAAGATGCGCCTCTGTCAATAAAAATCCAAGAGTATTGCGGCTGAAGAGCGGATTTAAACAGGTT
>ULQO01030170.1_pt1 | contig 11899 bp, 20 predicted proteins | sample 1954601 | NCBI WGS metagenome assembly ULQO01 (sample SAMEA4835658, study PRJEB28245) | human gut metagenome | biome: gut microbiome; material: fecal sample | place: Denmark | collected 2008
CCTAATGTATTTCCTACAGAAGCAATTATTTATACTATTTCTCCAAGTCTTTGTTTTAAGATTGGATTACTTTTAAGTATTATTAAGAAATTATAATGTTAAGAAAACTTAGCATAATTTTCATTAGATTAGCTCCTGTACTTCTTGCAATTAAAATTTTAGTATTGCTACTAGCTGAATATTTTGTATTAGTTCTTTGTTGATTGGGTTGGTCAGTTCAATTACTGATCTTTTAATTGCAATTGGATTACTTATACTCTCACTAACATTTAAGTTTTGTATCTATCATAGACTGATAATATATTATGTCTTTGTAAGTTACATCAGTTATATTGTTAGTATATTATTTGGATTTTCATTAACAAATATAATATTCGTATCTTTATTTCTATGTCTAACTATTATTATTATATTTTTAGTAGTTTATACATATTTGAGATATGGAGATAGAAAACAATGATAAATTGGAAATGTAATTCTTGCGATGGAATTTACGAGTCATTAGATATTCGATTCACTAAGGCTTGTGATAATAATTGTTCTTTCTGCATTGAAAAATTTGGAATCAAGTCATTAGGAAAAACAGATGTAGCTGCCTTAGCTAAATCTGTTTTTGATAGTGATTTTAAAAATATACTTATAGTAGGTGGAGAACCTTTATTAGACTTACAGAAACTCTATCAATTTGTACATTTAGTTCGTTCATACACTAAAGTAAAGAAAATTTATGTTACAACTTCTTTACCCATAAGTATAGATATAAATCTTGATACTAAAAATCTATTAATAGATATTATAAAGTTAATTGATGGATTAAATGTATCACTTCAACATTATGATTCCAGAATCAATAATGTAGTATTACACGCTTCTTCAAAACATGATAGACTTGAAACTTTATTTATGTTAACGCACATAAATCCTGAAATTCGGAATAAAATTCGCGTTAATCTTAATTTAGTTCAAGGATATATTGATAATAAAATAGAAGTTCTTAAAGCAATAAGATTATTATCAAATGTATATCATGTTAAAACAATCAAGCTAAACGAATTACAAAATAGTGATAAGTATGTATCTTTTGAAAATATATTCCTAGATTGTGAGTTATCATCTCCTTATGCTCATGGCTGTCAAACAGATATTACACATTATTTTGATTCTTTAAGTTTAATGCACGATATACAAATTCTCCTTAAAAGAAGTTGTTTTCTTGTTGAACCCTCTAAAACAGCTACTTTTTCTGATTTAGTTAAAGTAGTTGGTAAACGAATTAAGAATGAAAAACATAAGTTTGGAGTTCTATATGAGAATGGAAAATTAGAAAGTCATTGGTTAACAAATGAAGAAATTAATAACAAAACTCGCTAGAGCAATCTCTCGGAGTAGAGGCTGTCATGAAATCGAGACAGGTTGTCACTAAGTAACAGTATACTCTCGTTGTTCAAGGCATAGGACGCAAAACTACGGATTTTGTAATAGAGGTTGGATTCCTCTCGAGAGTGCAGACGTTTAATTTTTACACACTATGCATTATAAACTTGTAATTTTCGAAAATCACACTAAATCTACTAGCTTAGACATCACTCCTGAACAAGCTAGACAAATCTTAGGAGTAACAGACTATACTCCTGAACAGTATGAAATACTGGCAGAAATAACCAATCGTCCTGCATCCTACTTTATGGATGATTTAGTCGATTATTATGTAGACTTCTAATAAAAATATGGATCTTAAAGAACATATTGTAGGAGAAGTTGAAGGATATCCTGTAATCTACATTGAAGAAAAAGATACAATTTTCTGTAAGAACACTGCTGTAAAATATTCTTTATTAAAAAGATTATATGATAGTCCTTTCTCAAGAGAAAAAATTGAGGAAAAATCTCTTACTATAACAAAAGAAGAACATTTTGTTACATTTGGTTGTTTAACTACAACTAAAGAATATTGTCAAACTGTAATAAAAAATATAAATAAAATTAAAAATGGGAAATCCTGTAGGAGTTAAAAGCGTAATGCGAAGTACTGTTTCTAAGTATGAGCAGGAGCAAAAAGAGAAATTTATTCAGGTAATGTCTGATCCTCGTATGCGTTATTCGGACGCTTTAAATTTTGTTGAAAACGAGATTAAGCAGTCGAAGCGTATGGGTACATTCAATCATAAGATCTTGTGTTTTATGAATGATGGAGTTTATCAGCTGAATCGTGCAATCCAGGAAGTTTTTGGAATTGTATCAGCAGCTAAAAACGATAACCCTTCAGGAGGTGATGATACTGTTAATACTATTGAAGTTATCCTTGCTGATAGACGTCGTGTTAAAGTTCCGTATGGAGATATTGAACTTGCGGATTTAGGAGAAGGAAGTGTTATTTCTATCTCTTATAATAGTAATGATTACCATCTCTATATCAAGGGTAAGTGTCAGTTCAGGTTTACTACTCTGATGGACGACATTATCGATCGGACAAAAGAACTTCTTGCAACTGATTCTATTTATAAGAGTCAGGCATTAGAGATCTCTGATCTCAACAATCCTCTTGTCATGGATCTGTCAAATATTGACCGTGAAATGATGGTTCTTTCTGAAGATACAGCTCTCGGATTACGTCCTCTTAAATCTCGTATCAAGTATCCTGAGAAGTGTACTGAACGAGGAATTCCTCTGAAGTATGGTGCACTGTTTGAAGGTCCTTATGGAACTGGCAAAACTCTGCTTGCTTTTAAGCTTATTCAGGAAGCTATTCAGAATAATTGGGTAAGTGTATATCTGAAAGATCCTACATTACTTGCTGAGACTATTCGTCTTTGTAAAGTAATCGACGGAACTGGGCATGGAGTTGTTATCTTTGTTGAGGATATCGATCAGGTAACTCGTGGTAAACGAGATGCTGCTATGCAGGATATTCTTAATACTCTTGATGGTGGTGATACTAAGGGTATGAATGTAATTACTCTGTTTACTACTAATCATCTTGAGCTTATTGAGCCGACTTTTCTGCGTGGTAAGCGTATTGGCAAAGTTATCTCTTTAGGTGCTTTAGATGAAGCTACTGCTAAAGAGTTCATTGAGCGTTCTTTTGTAGGAGATTATACTCTTCAGGGAGATTTCTCTGCAGTATGTAAGCAGATCCGAGATTCGAACATTGCTCCTGCATTCATGGCTGAGATTGTAGAATCTGTAAAGAGTGATATGATCTTTATGGATGATACTAAGGTTGTATTACCTCAGTATATTAAAGTAGCAGTTGAATCTTATCTGCGTCAAGTAGGTCTTGCTCAGAAGAAAGATATGACTGAAACTCCTGAAGTTAAATTTGCTGAATCAATTCGCGAAATTACTGGTATTGATCGCGTTGAGAAGAAAGTAGATGAACTTATTGAAATGCAAGACTAAGTGCTATGGAGAGCATATGCTCTCCTATGACACCTTTATTCTACCTTCACGTGGTGGTGTTGTAAGTAGATAGATATCGAAACCAAAGAATAAATAAAATGTAAATTATTTTAAAACAACTATGATAGTACAGTATTTTGACGTAATTCACTGTAAAACTCAGGAACAGGTAACGGCAGTAATTAACAAACTTCATTCTGAACAAGGACTTACTTGGATGCACGATGATGAAAATCCTCTTATCGAAAACCCTGCAGATTTTGAAATAGAACAGAAGTTCTTTAAAAATATTAATGAAGAAGAAAAGGAGGAGTTTTATATTGTAACAGTGAAATTTCCTGAATTAGATAAGTGTATTGTTCACATATCTCGAAAGGAACATAATACAGAAACAATGCGAGCTGCTCTTGCAGAAACTGATGAAGAAGAAAGTTCTGCAGAAACTGTTTTCTATGAAGCTGAAGAATTTCTTGGGAGTTTTATAGGAAGCGATCTCTTTGGAGTATTTTCTATAGACTACGAAGTCTATGATACTGAAGATAATCATATCTGTAGTATTAAGAACAAAAAGGAACTTTCTGAAATTTATAACAAAGCTATAGAAGAAGGAACTACATTTGTTGTCTACGTGGGTAGTGAAAAAGTAGAAATCAATTCTGAGCATAATATTGATTATTATGATGAAAAAATTGCATTCTAATCGAGAATTCTGAGATCAATTAAAGGAAAATGATAAAGTATTAGTAAAATCTAAAGACTGGTATGATAAAAACGCTGTTGAGGAAAATGTTCCTATAGGTCCTAAATTTGTTTCAGCAATGACTGAAGACTGTAATAAATTCTTAACAGTTTCTGGTGTTATAGGTTGGTATGGCAGAGAAGACTTGCACTTTGAAATTAAACATAACTGGTATAGATACTCAAGTCTTTTTGTTCATAAGCTAATTATTCGTAACTATAGAATTTTATTGTAATAATTTTTTAAAAATAAGTGTATAAATATTTGGATATATTAACTTTTGTCCTTATATTTGTACACTTTTCTGATGAAATCAGACTGATTGCCCTGTCGTTTAATAGGCTAAGACGTTGCCCTTTGGAGGCAAAGTTCCAGGATCGTACCCTGGTGGGGCAACTAAATTTTAAATATATGAAAGAGTGGTGGTATAAAATTAGGAACTTCTTTAGAAATCTCTATATTTATAGAAAAATATTATCAGCAGATTATCAATTTGATTATGGGTATCTTCTTGATTTAGAAAAGTTTAAGTTACAGTTAATGCTTAAATCTTTTAAAGATGAATCTCATACAGATCACACTAACGATATTCGTTGGATATCTATATGTATTAAACTTATTGATATTATTCAAGAAGAAGATTCTGCTTTAGAAGTTGTTGAAATGGAAATGAGTAAACCTCAATTCAAACTTGTTAAATATGTAAATATTAATAATGCATTTCGGTTCGGAATTGAATATCTTGATCGATATGATGGACTTCAAGTATATCGAAGAGAATTATTAAGGCAACAAAAGGCTCTTTACTTATATAATAAAATTAGATATAACTATATGTTAGAATGGTGGGATTAATAAATAAGATATATGATAATACGCTCAGAATATTTTCATAAACATGGACTAAAAATTAGAGATAAAATAGTAATTGCAAGTAAGGAGGTCTTAAAAGATAATAAAACTGTACACCCCTTTGTAGTTAACGAAATGCTAAAATATACGGATCAAATTCATACTTTAAAGTATGAACCCAAGGATGTAGTTTATCTTGCAAATACTCAAAACTGGGTATGGGGTCCAACCTTTTTCAGAAATTTAATTATTCGCAATTATAGACTTCTATTAGAAAATTAATTATTCAAGATTTTTTAATGTTTGATTAAAAAGATTTATTTTCTTAGTGAGAAGAAATATATACAAATATGTAAGGAAGGGAATAGTTGTTTCTCTGAGAAGCAATTGCCTTGTTGTTTTCAATATAGTTCAGATTGTTCTTTTTATCCTTGTCCAAGTAGAGTATATATACGTATTAAATATAGAATAACTTTATAAATAATGGTCTTATAGGGTAGTGGTTATCCTTCCAGCTTGTCACGCTGGAGACACGAGTTCGATTCTCGTTAAGACCGCGAAGTTCTTAATTATTAGCTGCAAATATACCCTATTTGGGAGAGCTTGTTATTCGTGTGTAAAGACGTTTGCTGTAAGCACGATTAAGAACTTTATTTTAATGGCCCCTTAGTTTATTTGGAAAAATGTCAGTTTTGTAACCTGAGGAGAACGGATCGTAACCGTTAGGGGCCTCTATTATTGGGGGGGGTATGTAAATACTCTCTCACAATATTAACTTTTAAAATTATTAAACATGTTTAATTCAAAAGGTACAACATCTACAGATCTGTCGAAGAAAGTAGACAATGTTTTAAATGCTTTTAAAACAGCAATTGATGGACTTAATGCAGTTAATACTCAGGCAAAAGAAGGTATTGCTGCTAAAGAAGAGGAAATTAAAGCTGCTCAAACTGAGAAAGAAGCACTTGAGACAATCTGCAAAAAGAACGAAAGTGTTCTTGCAAAATTAACTGCTATCCTTGAATAAAGGATAGTTTTCGAGTATGGGGTGTGGAAGTAGCACGAGAAATTTGGGATTTCTAGGGGATTGAGCGTTACAATCATACTCGACTAATTTATGGAATCTTTTATTGATAACCCTAATCCATTCTGTATTCAATTTATTGATGGTTATATAATTCAAACAACTCCTACAGATAGTAAGTCTTGTGCAGATCCTGATCAATTTGGTAATTATTGCATATGTCGATCTCGAGGAGATAACTCAGCAAAAATAAGGTGTTGTTTTACTTGTGAGAATCATTCAGAGTATAGTGATTATATAATACAAGCTCAAGTTAAATACAGAATCTATGTAAATAGTAAAATGGAGAGTTAGCCAAGTGGTTCACGGCACCTGACTTACATTCAGGAGATCGGGAGTTCGACTCTCTCACTCTCTACTAATAATTAATGTATATAAGATGATAACATTAGATCATGTAAATAAAAATTCTGGAAACTTTCTTCCAACACTTTGGTTAGTAGATAAATATAAACAATATCCAAATTGTGTATCAGTAATCTGTAACCTTGAACAAAAGAAGTTAAATGAAAATAAGTTCTTAAAGAAGTTTAAAGAAAAGTTTACTAACTTTTGTATATGGGAAGATAATGTAATTGGAGTCAAACCTGAAGTTTCTGAAGAGGTACTTGAAGAATTGGATCGTCCATTTTATGTAAGTCAACCTACTGCCTTACAATTTAGTGGAATTTGTGAAGAGTATAGATGCGCTTTGAATTATTATTCTTCTAGAATGTTAATTTATTTTTGTGATAAAGCTCTTATAGGTAACTTTATAGAGGATATTAAATCTTTATTTGAAGAATGTTCAGAAAAAGTAGTTTCTACAACAAAAGTTAACTTAATTACTTTTGATGGTCAGGATTATGGTTTAACTGAATGTAAGATTAGAGATGTTAATGTTGACCTTGATAAACACTATAATGATGATTTCAAACCTGTTTATAAAGATATTTCTGACTTCTTAAATAGTCCAAAATCTGGTTTAGTTATTCTTCATGGAACTCAAGGTACTGGTAAAACCTATATGATTCGTCACTTAGTTAATAATTTTGATAAGCAATTTATTATTATTAATAACTCTATGATGAATAGCTTATCTGATCCTGTATTCTTAAACTTTATTCTTGATCATAAGAATTCAGTAATTATTCTTGAGGATTGTGAACAGCTTCTTAAAGATCGTTCTGAAAATGTATTTACAAATGGTATTAGTAATATTCTTAATATGACTGATGGTATTTATTCAGATATTTTAAATATTAAGTTTATTGCTACATTTAATAGTCCTGATACAAGTATTGATAAAGCATTGATGCGAAAGGGTCGACTTGCTGCAAAATACAAGTTTGATGAACTCTCTTTAGAGAAGACTAATAGAATACTTAAGGAATTAGGTAAACCTGAGGCAAGTAAAGGTATGACTCTTGCAGATATCTATAATCTTGATGTTCAGTCTTATGAACATAAGACTAGACGTAAAATTGGATTCTAATGATGTTTTGGATATTTATTTATTGGTTACTTTGTGCGTTTATTGTTATTGGAACAGATGATGGAGAACCATGGACTGTTAGAGATAAATGGTACATAGTATTTGCAGGATTTTATGTTCCTATAATAATTGGCCTATTTATAGGTAGTTACATTAAAGAAACTGGATTTTTTGATAAAAAACATCCATGGGAACATTAATCTATATGTTGTCCGTAGCTTAGTTGATTAAAGCGCAAGTTTGTGGCACTTGAGATCGGGAGTTTGAATCTCCTCGGACACCTAAAAGTATTCTTTAAACATACGAATCTGGACAAATGGTTAGACCTTATCTTATAAACCCCAAACTATAAGAATTAAGAAGTATTTCTCTCGAAATTAGGTAGATCCAGCTTCCTAGAGAGATAGAAGAATACTTACGATATAGTAGATTAGTTAAAATAATAATAACTTCTACTAAATACCTACATGGCGCAATTGGTTAGCGTACTTCTCTGATAAGGAAGCGGTTGAAGGTTCAAGTCCTTCTGTAGGTACTAAAAGAGAAAATTATGAAAGAATATAAGATTTGGAAATTTATACCAGGAAAATATTTACAAACAGTAACTGTTAGTCTTGAAGAGGAATATCCTTGTAAACAAAAAAGATGTGGATATTCTTGTTTAGGAGATAAAACAGAATATGTATGTTTTGTTAAAGCAAATCTCTCTTTTGAAGAACGTGAAAATTTAAAATGTACAGCTTCAGGGAACAAAGAACATAAAAACTTTATACATATTAGACTTTTACATAGAATTTTTATAGATGAATAATTATAAAGAGGAGTGTAATCCTTAGGCAGAGCTTATAATATAATCGGTTAGTATCCTACACTTTTAATGTAGTTGTCAGGGTTCGAGTCCCTGTAGGCTCACACAATTTTTAAGTCAGAATTACAAATGATAAAACGTTTTGAAAATAAGTATATACAATCTATAAGAAGAGGTTATTTATGTCATATTACCCCTAATAAAAAATGTTATGGATTTGAATATCATCATAATTCAAATGGATGTGAGATTTTTAATGAGAAATTTGGAGGATGTAGTAACAGACGTTATAATATGATTAAATATAGGATCTATGCAGATTAAATATTTTCCTGAAATAAAGTGTTGTATACAAGCAGTTAGATCTCTAAAACAAAACCATTGTAGTAATAATCAATGCTATAAGTCAACCAATTATTGTATTTTGTTTTTACCTGCTTTCAATAAAAGTTGTCTTAAATATTATTTTTGGAGAGTTTCTTATCGTGTATTCTTAGAAGCTTCTTATGATAGAATATAAAATATAATTGGAATGTGGCTGAGTGGTTGAAGCACCAAACTGTTAATTTGGGTTACGTGGGTTCGAGCCCCACCGTTCCAGCTAATATTAAACTTATGCAACAGATAAATACTTATGCAGAACTTAGAAAACTTAAACTAAATAAGTTATTCAAACATCCAACTTATAATATATATCAAGTTATTAAAAATAGAAATGCAGGATTTTGTCAGGGTGGATCTAGTAATATTAACCAGTGTGGTTTTATGTATCGTACTAGTTTTAATAAGCCATTTTGTTATAGAGCATGTGTACAAGGAAAACAATATTTCTGGTATATAAAAATCAAATATAGAATTATACTAGATGATAAATAATTTGCTACAAATTTATTAACTTTTTGTGTTAAAATACGGAGGATTGAGCCAAGTTGGACTAATGGCAGCACTCTTGAAAAGTGTAGGTCGCTTAAAACGGCGTGGGGGTTCGAGTCCCTCATCCTCCGCAATAAATATATGAAAACAGTAGAAGATCTTACAGAACTTAACAAAATCAAGTTAAATCAACTATTTAAATATATAAATAACTATATATTCCAGGCTATTCGAAGTAAAAAACATTTCTATTGTTTTGATAATAAGAAGAATATTGGATGTAATTTATATAAGATTGGTCGTAGATGTAGCTTAGTTTGTATAAAATCTAAAGAAGAAAATTTCTGGTATATAAGAATCATATATAGAATTAGACTAGATGAGTAGAGATATTGTATTAAAATATTGGAAAATAATTAGATATAAAACTTTAATTATTCAATGTGTACCTGAAGGAACACCTATAAAAAGATTTTGTTATGAATCTTCTGTTGGAAAGCCATGTGCTTTTACAGGAAAGGCTTGTAGTGATTTTAAATGTATAGATAGAGTAGATGGTCTTCGAGTTAGGTATATTAAAATAGATCATAGAGTTTATGTCAGCAAAACATAGAGTTTCTCAAATAATTCTATTATTTGGTTATAGATATCGATTACATCAGGTTATTCTAGGTATACAAGGAGAATCATCGTGTTATATGAGTGTTATTAAAGGTAAATCTTGTATATTTCGTGAGTATAATAGAATAAATGGTAAGACATGTTGTGTCGATATTGCATGTACTCCTTTAGAACGAAAAGATAATATTAGAGTACGTTATATTAAATTAGACTATCGAATTTATTTGTTTAAATAAGCACTCTTGATGTAACTGGTAACATGACAGTCTCCAAAACTGTTCTTTGGGGTTCGAATCCTTAAGAGTGTGCTTATATATAATTAGGGCTGTTAGTATAGTGGCTATTACATCTGGTTTGCAACCAGAAAACAGGGTTTCGATTACCCTACGGTCCACAATCTTCTGTAGATTAGGATTCTATACAGAAAGAGTACTGTAATCTGTTAAGAGCTTATAAATCAGACGTTAAAGAAAAAAGTTTTCGGGGCTGAAGAGCCCTGCTATGAATCTAATCCTAGTAGAAATACTAGGATTTTTGGAACTGCGGTGTGCTAGGTGCGCTCGCTGGACTGAAAATCCAGAGGTAAATGTTCGACTCATTTCAGTTCCGCACTATCGTCTTCCTTATTAAGTTTGGTAACACGTGCACTGCCTGTAAATCTTAATAATAGATATGCTTAGTACTTGTTTTTATTAATGGATGTATTAGCTCAGTGGTAGAGCTCTGGCAAGGAGTGCCAGAAGTCATAGGTTCGAATCCTATATGCATCCCTTAAATCAAAAAATTATGATTATACCTCCAAATTTTTTAGTTAAAACTATTCCACTATATAGTGAAGGAGATGTATCTACTCCACGTGTAGTAATAAATTATCTTACAAGAAGTCTATTTTTTATTCTTTTAAAATTTCCTCCGAATCAGAAATTGATAAAAGTTAAAGAAATAAAAGATAGAATTTTTATTAAAAATCTTGATTATAAGATGACTATGGGTCTTATGGAAGCAAAACGAATTGTAGATGAATTAACTATAGAATATGATATGAATAATATCTATAGAATACGATTGGTAGAATAGCCAAGTTGATAAGGCAGTGGTCTGCAACACCACGATCGCAGGTTTGAGTCCTGCTTCTACCTCTAAGCGAGTTGGAGAAGATGGTTACCTCGAGAGTTTCATAAGCTCTAGACCTCGGTTCAAATCCGAGACTCGCTACACAAAATTTTAAAGTTATGAGAAATATATTTAACGTACTTATATGGAATTTTAATACACAAACAATAGAAGAATATAATGTTATTCCATATTTTGTAAGAGAATGGAAAGAAGAAAAAGATAAATCTAAATTTAAGTCTTTTGATGATATTAAAGAATTTGTTAGAAGTAAATCTTTATATCAATTCTGGTCTCGATGTGAATATGAAATGATTGTTAAAGGATGGCCTGTAACTAAAAGAGAAATTAAATTAGATGTACATGAACAAATCATGATGAATCTTGATTTAGTTACACAAGTTTTTATAAATACTATTGGATGGAAAGTAAAGTAAAGGATATTTTGTTACTTTTAGAACAAAATGGATGATCTGATCTTATCGATAGTCGATGGGAACAACAGGTTAGAGAGGAAATATTAACAGCTTATCCTGATATTGATATAGATACTTTAGATAAGGTATTAGAAATTGTATTAATTTAATTAGGATTACAAGTGAAAATAATTGTAAGTCCAGTTGACTATAATCACGATGAAACTGCAATTATATTTTACTGTAGAGCAAAAGATCGTGAGGATTATATGCGAGTATATGGTATTTTTGATACAGAACAATTTGAAATTATTGAATCAAGAATTACTGATATAACTATTTTTAGAAAAATGGTTGAAAAACTTAACGATTTTGGATTTGAAAATGAAAAATATAAAGAAAATAATCCTAATTTTGATATTAATATTGTTAAGCTCATGTGCAACAACAAAGTTTAACTTAATGGTTGGTCCTACAGGTGAGGAACAGAAAACATATATAGAAAATATAAAACAGTATA
>ULQO01034692.1_pt1 | contig 11451 bp, 9 predicted proteins | sample 1954601 | NCBI WGS metagenome assembly ULQO01 (sample SAMEA4835658, study PRJEB28245) | human gut metagenome | biome: gut microbiome; material: fecal sample | place: Denmark | collected 2008
GACCTGTCACATAATCAATAGCCATGAAAATTACCAGTGTTACCAGTGCGGCATCCCAACCGCCAAACAGAGAAGCAATCACGCTTCCAACCACTCCGATAGCTGTACAAATTCCATCCTTCATCATCTCTTTAGTCCTCCTGTTCATCATAGTCCTCCCCGGTAATCTCTTTGAAATTCTCCGGGCTGATCCATCCCTTTACTACTGCGTCCCTGACTCTCTTCTCCTTCCAGAGTCCGTTGTCATAGAAATTCTTCACCATCTCAAACTTACTCTTCTTCGCCATGATCCTGTACCTCCTGTTCGTCCTCTTCCTGCTCCATCTCAATATCTGTCATCATAGCCAGATATTCAATGTCACTGTTTGCCTTTGCGATCTGTGCCTGCATAGCAGCGTTCTTCTGACGCTCCTTCACAAGCTGTTCTCTTGCACTGATAAATCCAAACATTTGCTTTCCCTCCATAAATTCTTATAATATTGATCCATACAGATAATAAGGTTGTGGCAATTTCTCCTTGCCCTCCTACCCGGAGATTTCCTTTTCTTGCTACTCTCATTACCTACATGGGCTTTCCAACTTTCATAACACCTGTCAACCTCTTCCTTCGTCATGTACCCTTGCTTTGCCCGCTCTACCAACTTCCGCAGCTTTCGCCGTTCGTGTGATAGCTTCTCAAGCAGTAGTGTCATGACTACCTTTCCAGTCTTTGTCAACCGGAAGCGGAAACCCAGAAACTTGATACCCTGAGTCACCTTGAAAAGCTGTGTTTTCTTCGGACTCAGTTTCAAACTTCTTGAAGATATCCAAGCGTCAATCTTTATCAAACACTCCTGTAAATAAGCCTTATCCTCATGGATGATAATGAAATCATCGTTGTACCGGACGTAGTGCTTAATATGAAGTTGCTCTTTTATAAAATGGTCGAAGTCATCTAAGACTGCTAACTGTATAAGCTGTGTCGTTTCTGAACCAAGACCCATGCCTACCTCTGGATCATCACCTTGATTGAAGCTGTCAATGATTCGCTTGATTTCTCCGTTCACCCATTCATCATTGACCCTCTTTGTTACCGCTGAGTAAGCCAGTTCATGAGAGGTGCTACCGAAGAAATTCTTCAAGTCTGCTTTGAGTACCCACCCTTCCGTACCTTGTTTCCGGTAATATTTCTGTAGGTGGCAGATCAGCCTTTTCCTTGCGAACTCTGTTCCTCTCCCGTCCTGACAAGCACAGTTATCATAGATAAAAGATTTTGTCATGGTATCGTAAAAGTAGTTATCACATAGACTTCTCTGAAATACTCTGTCCTTGATTCTTGTACTTACAATGTCTCTTTCTTTTGGCTCATACACTTTGAACTGTGTATAAGCATCTAACTTGTATGTACCATTCTCCACGCTCTCCTTTAGCTTATGAACATTAACCAAACCATTCTTTACATACCCGGCTACACTATCTTTCCACATGACGTTGTTCTTGCAATGCTGCATAGCCCGGTACAGATTATCAAAGTCACAGACTTCATCTCTCACTTCGGATTCCATCATGTATATTTCTCCCGTAAATCATTGGTTGCCGTTTATAGTGATACTGCCGTAAGGACGGCAATCACATCAGCACTCTGTTTTCGCCCTACTATATTCAGGTCAGGATGACGATTCCTTGTGTGAGTGCATTGATTTCAGCCTATGCCTACTTTATTACTAGCGTTTCTCACAATCCGGGGCAACCCCATTGCTGTTGTTCGCATTGTTGTTGTTCAGATTACCCGTATTGTTCACATTGCGAACGTTGTTACTGTTCCCGGCGTTCGGGGTAAACACATATCTTACAATCGTCAACCCTATATCATTTACTTGTATCTATTTTCATCAGACCTCTTCCAGTTCCGAAGAAGATTCTGGACATTGATTACAAGTCCTGTCCAGTAGTCCATCTTAGAACCTTCGATTCCGAAAGTACGGTAAGCAATATCCATCATGGTTAGCAAGGAATATGTCTGTGCCAAAGCCTGAACTTGATATCCTCTCCGTAATTCCCAGTCGGCTTTCCAATGTTCAGACTCAGGATTCACATACACTGAATTTGCCATATTGATAAGTCGGCTGATTTCTACCGCAGCATCCACGATCTTTGCGGTGATGCACCAACGGTATCTCTTCGGGAAGCAACTCTCATTACTGCAAATATGGATGGTATGTGTAGCCAACTCATTTGCCTTTGTGATTACTTCCAACTTTGAAGTACCTCTCTTTGACTTCGGTACTGACATTGTCCTCACTCCTTTCCCACCCCTAACGGGGTGGATTTCTGATCTTAGATTACGTTACAAGCCGGGGCAACCCCATTGCTGTTGTACGCATTGTTGTTGCCCAGACTACCCGTATAGCTCACACCGCGAACGATGTTACTGTTCCCGGCGTACGGGGTACGCTCCCACTGCCACTGCGGACTACCGTTTTTATACTTCACACGGTTACTATCAGCACCCGTGTTCGGGGAAGTATAATCAGAATAGTTAGAGTAGTAAGGGTACGGTTCACCTTCCTTAACACTGCTTACTTCATCACCCATGAATAACTCACGTCTGGAAAGCAGGAAGAACTTATCCTTTGTGGTATCAGAACCGCCACCATCAGTGACGTTATTACGGCAAGTAACCTTTGTAGTCTTACCGATAACTGCAAGGAAATCTGCATCCATTCCATTCATGAAACCTGCCTTATTAGAAACCCAAGAAGGAGGTCTGTCATAGTTTGTAGCAGGTGTCCAGACAGAACCCGCAACCTTATCACTATTCAACCATTCACGAACCGCAGACTCCTTATAATTGTTAGAACCGTAGCACATTCTCTGACCACTGTTCAGAGTTGTCAGTTCCGTACCGCCTGTACCTTCCGTTGGCTTTACAGTCTCAATAACTGTAGTGCTTGTCGGACTTGCATAAGTCTTAATATCGTATTTCAGCGGGTCTTGATCCCAAGCACCGTTCCATACAATCTGACCACCCTTCGGAACTGCTTTCGTGAGAGTAAACTGGTAAGTCTTGCCATTGCCCATACCTCCACTCCAACCGTTCTTAGGAGTTACATGATATATACCTGCGGCAAGTTCCTCTTCTGCATAATACATAGCAGCCGGAGCATTGAACTGTACGAAGTCAAATACTTCATGAAGCTGTAAAGTCATGCTGTGAGTGAACTGCTTGTCTGCCGGGGTATCAATGTCAAAACCGATGATATCCCACACCAGAGTTGTGCTACCTCTCTGACAGGTCAACTGATCTCCCACCGCAAATACCTTGCTTGCCAGTCCCTTACGAACAAGTGCCTGCACATCACTCCAAGATGTAGGTTTCAGGCTGCCACCCTGTCCGGTTGCAATCGCAGCAAGGAACTGGTTCATAGTGTCCATCTTCTCTGCGAACGTATCGTCAGAGAGAAAACCAAACTGATTGCTCATTGTCTTATCCTCCTTTATCCTGTAACAACTTCGTCATACTCAAATACGGGCTTACCACCAATCACCTTGATTGCACCCTGATAGGTTTTCCCAGTATCATCGTTGACGATCATCATAGTAGCTGCCGCTTTCAATGCAGAATCGGTAGCAGTGTTGCAATCTGTGATTGCCTTTGAAGTGTCCTGCTGACGCTTTGTTTCTGCCTGAACTCTTGCAGTCTCAGCAGCCACCCTCTTAGACTCTGCATCGACTCTACCCTTCTCTGCGGTAACTCGTTTGCTTTCAACATCCACTCTGGAATTTTCAGCAGATACCCTTGCCTGTTCAGCTTTCACCCTTGCGGCTTCCACATTGACACGGATTGTCTCTGCATTGACTCTGGAATTTTCGGCAGAAACACGACTCTTCTCTGCCGAAACTCTACCGTTCTCAGCAGTGACACGTTTTGCTTCTGCATCCTTGATAGCCTGCACATCTGCGATAAGCTGAATCAAGATACCATAATCGTCATCCTTCTCAATCTCAGAGTCATCCGGTGCTGCTGCTTCCTGAACTTCCAGTTCAAAGAGCGTGGTACTCAGTACCGTCTTGTTTGCCGTGATGATGGAAATATCACACTTTACAGTACCGTCAAGCTGCAACATCCAGTATGTCAGCGGAACAGTTACCGTACCGTCTGCATTGACTGTACCCTCAAAGGTTTTTGCTACTTCATCCTCACGTCTTGCATTGATGACTGCGGTAGATGCAGATTCCACTTTAATACGCTCACCACTATCCAGAAGAGTCACCTTCAAGAAACGGGACTGCTTATCGTACTGCTTTGCTACAATCGCAGCAAAACGGTTAAGCTGAGACACATCTACCTCAATCTCTTTAATAATCGTTGCCATTATCCTTCACCTCCCTTAAAATCCCAACTTCTCCAATACCTCTCTCATAGAAACCTGCGTACCGTCTTGCTTCACAATCGTTACATCCTCACGGAACAGTGCTTTGAAAGCACAGTCCAGAGTATTATCCATCGTTGCTTTCAGCCCGAACGCTACGCCACGTCCTCCATGTAGGAAGTGCATCAGATAAATTGCTGTAGAAACATAATCTATGTAAGTAACCGTACTGAAAGCATCTTTCAGAACGTACCTCACATCATAAGAAAACTCAGTGTCCAATTCCCCGCCAAGAACATTGCTTCCCGGCTTAATAGTCTTTTTGTTCAACCATTCTGAGGTATCGGTTTTCTTGTACTCTGCTGTGATTGTAATACTGTTAAGTCCGGTACAGGAGGAATACTCCACGGCACTCTGACTGAGAAAATAAGTTCCGTCATTGTCCATCTCACCCGTTTTGTTGCATCGGTCACTCTCAATCAGAGTGAATTTTGGAATATCATACGGAAGCACATTCACGGTTGCTGTCTTAGAACAAGTTCTTCCACGGCTGTCCGTGATCGTTACCTCACATTCCAGAGAACCACTATTTATGATTCTGTTGATCTGTGGCAGGCTTGATGCACTGTAGGTCTGCTCTGTATACTGTGTGTCCAGTCTCAGCTTAATACGCTTGACTGTAGCACCCTGACTGGCAGCACAGGTGATAGCCGATACTCTGATACCACTCTGATTCTGAACAAACACTTTATTCCAACTAGCGGGGACTGGTGTGTTTGTTTTGTCTGCCAGAGTGACACTGCTGATTGTCGGTAGGAAGGTGTCAGACACAATGCAATTAAAGGTTGCAGAGATTGTCGTATAGACTTTCGTACCATAACTGATCTGGACAGTAACTTTACCTCCACCGTATGCCTGTGAGGAATCACTGATTGCATCAAGCCAAGATACGGGTATGACATAACTTGTGCTATAGACATTCTTCACGGTCTTTGAATAGCTGTGATTTCCAAGACTCCATGTAACTTTCAGTGATCCGTCTACGGACTTTGTACCAAGGTAGTTACTAAACTCTGCGATTGAAGATGCACTACCATCAATCGTAATTTCATCAGCACTAACCGTAGTTGGTGCATTTTCAATGTCATACATGGAAAAAGTATCTTCGTAGGTTTGTTTACCGTCATAAAAAGATAACGTGAAAAATGGCTTGCTCACAGTAAATGTGGAAGAAGTTGCTTTTGTCACCATCATGACTCCTGTACTCGTTTTGTCAGTTTTGTTTTTAGTCCATGACAAATTTAACTGAGAACCGTCTATCTTCACCTTGATCGGACAAGACTTACTGTTGTTCCACCCTGAATATACATACGATCCGGTTTCCGAACCTTTACTTGCTTCCCAGATAAAATAAATCTTCGTGGTATCACCGCTTACAGAACCTTTTGCAACCACATAGCAACCTATGCCATTTACAAAATCTTTACTTGTTGCACTCATTCCTCATTCACCCCTTCCATTTGAAAAATGTTATCTTCATCTACTACCGGAACATACTTGCTTGCCCTTCGTGGAATTTTCATAACGCTTACAATGCTTGCATTGTCGGTTTTCTCAACGGCTCTCCATTTCACACCCATTCCATACTCTGTAGAGATAAAATCGAAGTAACCACCGTCAGCCGCAGCACCCACGGACAATCTGTCCATTGCTTCTACGGCATTGATATGCAGCTTGTTATACTGGATGAAAGCAACCTCAGAACCGTCCTGCAAGAATCCCATCCTCTCATTGTCAATATTAATCGAATACTGCTGCTTCTCTCCGTTGACCTTCTTACCAATCTCCAAACCATCCTCACTGAAACCAAAGTAGGTTTGAAGCTGCTCACGGTAACTGTTCACCTCGTTACCTTGTTCAGTAATACGATCAGTCAGAGAGTTTACCGACATATTAAAGCCCTTCGATGTTTCTTCCAGTTTGGTGCTATACTCAGTCGTAATCTCTTGATGTACGCTGTCGGTATAATCTTTTGCCTGAGCCAGTCGATCATCAATCTTTGCATTGGTAGTATCAGTAACGGTCTTGACACTCTCAGCAACCTCAGTACGGATCGTTCCACCTGTATTTGCGATCAGAGTTTTTGTCTCTTCGGTTGTACTATAATCTGTCAACTTTTCGTCAACGGTTTCTTCCATTTCCGTTGTGACACTTTGCTTATACTCAGCTGATAACTTCTCAGCGGTAACACACTCTGCATCCAGATATTCAGTAGAAATCTTGTAAGCTGCCAACATATTGTAGATAGCATTACCATCTTTACTGAATCCGTATTTCCATACAGGGTTTCCATCATTCCAACTCTTTGTCCAAGCAAAACCGTTTGCCTTGAAGGTGTAAATGATGTTACTGCTTTCAAGAGTCTCACCGTCACAGAAGTAATAAACCTGTGTTCCGTCATCCTGCGGAATCGTTACGATGTTCAGACCCAAGCTGTTGCTCAAAAGTCTGTTCAATTCAAGCTGTGCCTGTTCTTTCGCAGTCATAGCCTTATCCAGATTTTCTCTCAGCTTTTCCAGAATGGTTGCTTGCTGTTTGGTAAGACCGCCACCCTGAGAGTATTTTTGCTTCTGGGTTGTCTCACCCTTACCTGCAATACTGGTACTGAGATTCATCCCGAACGTCACATTCGTAATGATGGTGTCATGCACCTCACCTTTTGCATCTTCATAATGAATCATGTCCATAGGATAGATATACGGTGCAGACTTAATAGTGGCTGTGTATGGTCTGTAAGAAAATCCCTTCAAGGAAACATACAGGGTATCAAGTACCACCTGCACATTATCCTGTAGCAGACCGTTACTGGATAAATCCAAGCAATAATCATCCGTCCCGGCAATGTACTCTGTGTTTGCAGCATCCTTGAAGTAAATACCTGTAATGGCTACATCGTTCTCCTGCATATCACTGTTGTATCTTTCGGAAGGACTGATTGTAAGATCAGTCTGCTCATACCATTTCAATTCCAGATTGCCGTCATAGTTCATGAAAGCACACGTTCCGGTCAGTGCCGCACACCACTGTAGCAATGTTCGGTAGGTTAAATCCTGTCCTTCCGGGTACGCTGTAATCTGGTAATCTTTGTTCGGCAATCGGGTAATGTCTGTTGCTAACGTCACACCACAAATGGTGCAAATCTTATTCAGCAGATCAGCTACCGTCATAGGGAATGACAGCTTGCTTATGTCCACTGTCTTATCGAACAGGATCATCCTGTCAAGTGCTGAAATTGTAATAGTGGACAATGCCCGTGGCGGTTCATCAATCGTAAAGTAGCCACATGGAATCCAGTGGATCACTGCATTTTCCCATCGGTGTGCATCCCATTTCTTGATACCGATTTTCACAAATACCTCTGCACCTTCAAAAACGGTATTGTCATACTTACCGTCATCATTTTTCAATTTGAGTGTGAGTTCCGCAGCTACCGCAGAACCCACCTCAATTTTTGAGTTCGACACACTGTAGCGGTCTATACTCAAACTTCCCTGAACGATCTCATTCTCAGCAACCGAAAAGGACTCATTCACACCGTTTACGGTAATGTCAGCAACCTGTATGTAGTTTTTATTGAAGAGGTTCTTGACCTCCTGTGATACCTTATACATTAGTGCTTACCTGACCTTTCTATTGCGTTGAATGAAACGCTGCTCCATATTCCCTTGCGGGAATTGTAAAGCTGTGCAGGCTTATCACCTGTGTAAAATTCGCTTGTCCGGTACTTGCCAAGTTTGGCATCCAGATAACAAATCTTCACATACTCAGGATCAAATGCCTGAATGATAGCGGCAGCATCCTCAATGGACACATTCTGCCATTCCATCTCCAACTTCACACACTGACCGATTCGTTTCTTATCCATGTTCGTATCTTCGGTTCGTCCTGCATCACTGGCTGAAATATCATTCAGTGAATATTTATAACCGGAAGGGCACTTGACAGCCTTACCGTTCACGGATCGTATCGGATTGTAGTCAGCCATAATACCCCTCCTTTACGTTGTTACCGGGATGATGGTTTTACCATCCCTCTGATTCTTACGGTTCATAGCTTTTGTGAAAGAGTCTGTAGTGATCTCAGCGGTGAAATCCTTACTTGCGATCTGCCGTAACAGTTCGTTTTGCTCTTTCAGAAGTTCATTCTGACGGGCAGTAGCGTCATACATACCCTCACGAACTCCATCAGCAATAGAATCCTGACTTCCACCTGTAAGCCCTGCTCTCACCTTGTAAGCCAGAGTGTCCATCCACTCCGTATGATTCTCCAAAGGAAGAACTGCTTCACGTCCTGCTTCACCGCCGCCTAGCATGGTGTTACCCATCATGCCGAACAACTGTGCCCCTTCCAAGATACCTCCGGTCTTATACCAAGACACAGAGAAGTGAGGGATGGATGGTGGGTTCAAACTAAAGTTACCGTAGATACTAAAGTGCGGAAGTTTGATAGAAGGTAAACTCCAATGGAAATTGAAGAAAGACTTCATACGGTCAATGCCATCCTTGACGGCATTTTTCGCACTGTTGATCTTATCGGAAATCGTAGTCTTAATATTCTGGAAGCTACTGCTTGCATTGCTTTTCAAGGTACTCCAAGAACTTCTCAGGCTGCTGTTCAGCGTACTCCATGTAGAACTTGTATTGCTCTTAATCTCATTCCACTTCGTAGAAATGGTAGATTTCAGAGTAGACCAAGTAGAACTTGCCGTACTCTTCACACCAGACCATGTAGTACCTAGACTTGACTTGATTCCAGACCATACAGTAGAGGTGTTCGTTTTCACGTTGCCCCAAGCTGTAGAAATGGTAGACTTCAAATTCGTCCAAGTAGTTCCTGCGGTAGTTTTCACGTTCGTCCAAGTGGTACTCAGGTTGGACTTGATATTGCTCCAAACTGTAGAAGTATTAGACTTCACGTTAGACCATGCAGTGCTGATAGACGTTTTGATGTTCGTCCAAGTGGTACTTGCCGTGGTCTTAACATTCTGCCAAGTATTCCCCAGAGTGGTCTTGATGTTCTCCCAAGTCTGACTTGTGTTTGTCTTGATCTCACTCCATTTCTGAGAAATGGTAGTTTTCAATCCCGACCAAGTTTCAGAAGCTTTAGTCTTAATACCGCCCCAGATTCCAGAGATTGTAGAGGAAATTTTACCCCAGATATCCCCGGCAGTGGTTTTGATATTCTCCCAAGCACCAGAGAGAACGGACTTGATCTGACCCCATTTTTCAGAAGCCGTAGACTTGATCTTGTCCCAAGCATCAGAAATCTTATCTTTGATTCCGATAAGGAAATCTCCGATAAAGGAAAGAACATTTCCAATGCCATCCTTGATACCCTTTAGTAAGCCCTCTACGATATATCCACCCTGTTCAGCCATAACGGTTGAAGGACTGTGAATACCAAACGCAGACTTGAAGCCATCAATGAACGGCTTGAATACATTGTCATAAATCCAAGTGCCAATACTCTTGACACCTTCAACGATACCTTTACAGATACCCTTTACCCAGTCGATACCCGTTTTCTTCGTACCGTCATCATTCGTGAGGTACTTCTGGAAATATCCGGTGATATCCTTCCAGATATCAGATACGATAGTAGCAATAAAACTTACTGCTGCACCCATAGCAGTACCAAGTAGTTTGAAGAAAGACTGTGCCAGAGAAGCAAAGTCAATACCTGCAATACAATCCTTAGTGTTCTGCCACAGTGCGTGTGCTGCACCACTCCAATCAATCCCGGCAATCCATTCCTGCATCTCATTGAAAGCACCCCGGAGGAAATCTCCGAAATTCTTTCCAACCAGTTTCCAATTCAGACCTCCAAGTGCCCCTCTCAGGAAATCCAGACCCGCTGTAAATCCCCGGACAAGCAATCGTCCGACAAAGGTAAAATCTATCTCACTCAATGCTGAATTAAGGAACTCAGCTACATGATTACCTAGATTCTTAAAGTCAGCCGTTTTCAAGAACCAGTATGCTGTCTGCACAGCACCGTTGATTCCATATCCAACCTTCTTACCGAAGCCCGCCCAGTCAATACTATCCACGATCTCATTGAATTTATTGCCAAGGATCGTACCAAGTTCTTTCCAGTCACCTGCTTCAAATGCTTCTTTCAGCTTGTCAGCAAATTCGCTGATAGAGTTGTCAATCGGTAATTCCTCAAACATCGAACCATAGTCCGGTGTAGAAGCACCACCGCCACCACCTCCACCTCCACCGCTACCAGAACTGTCCTTATTCTTGTCACCAAGAATGTTCAGTTCATCGAAACCAAGGGTGTATCTCTTGATTTCATCAGCGGCTTTCTTTGCTGCCTTAGAAGCTGTGCCTGCGGCATCCTTCGCTGCACCACCGTAGGTAGCTGCAACCTTCTTAGCTGCCGTGTAGGTCTTAGAACCTGTGAGTCTTGCAAACAACTGATTCAGAATGTTGAACAGTGCTACAACTTTACCGATCACAAAATCAATCGCAGGTGCAAGAGCGTTAATCAAAGGTGCTGCCATAGCACCCATGCTGTTCTTCAAATACTGTGCGTTCGTAGCAAGAGAGTTCATGCTATTCGCAAAAGTACCGCCCATCAAAGCACTGTAGTTGTACAGATTATTGATACCGTCCTTAAAGCACTGCGTAAGCTGAGACATTGCGAAACGGATCATTCTGTATAATGCAATACGCTTGATAGAAGAAAGGAAACTTCCTAAAGCACTTGTCGCATTGTGTACCTTAGAAGTAAAGGCGTTCCCAAGGGAAGAAGTAACTTGCTTCATTCCTGCCGCCAGTTTAGAACCAAGGTTTGTTGCAACCGCTTTGATGGTTCTTCCGAAAGCACCCAGAATACCGCCAGACTTCTTGAACTCTGAGTACATAGTCCTGAGACTTCCAAGTGCCTGTCCAATCTTATGAGGTAGGCTTCCAATCTGCTGCCCTACATAAGAGATACCTGTTAGACCACCGATCTCACCGATGACCTTCTTGACACCAGACAGTGTCGTTCGTGCCATACCTGCGGATCGTGTCACTTCCTGTAGCTGACT
>ULQO01013751.1_pt1 | contig 11412 bp, 8 predicted proteins | sample 1954601 | NCBI WGS metagenome assembly ULQO01 (sample SAMEA4835658, study PRJEB28245) | human gut metagenome | biome: gut microbiome; material: fecal sample | place: Denmark | collected 2008
CCGCCCGCTCTTCAAGCGTCAGGTCGTAATGGAGGTACAGCGGCAATCCGACCTGCTGGGCCACTGTCATCACGGGATTCAACGCGACGGATGGGTTCTGGAACACCATGCCCACGGAGCGGCCGCGCAAGTTGGCCATGACCTCATCGGTGGCGCCGACGACATGTGTGCCATCCAAGTCGATGTCGCCGCTTACCTGCGCCATACTGGGGAGGATTCCCATCATGGCTTTGGCGATCATCGACTTGCCGGAGCCGGATGAGCCAATCAGCCCCACGCGTTCGCCGTCCGCAATGGTCAACTGCACGTCATGCACAATTGAATTGCCGTTGATGGAGATATCGAGATTCCGAATATTCACGCTCATGAGATGTCCCTCAATGCCGAGTTCGTCAATGGGTCGATGGCGTCACGCAGCGCATCTCCGAAAAGGTTCAACGCGATGACGACCACAGTGACCACCAGACCCGGCCATAGCACGGCCATAGGATAGATGCTGATGAATCTGACCGACGTGGACAGCGAGTGCCCCCAACTGGGAACGCCCGAACCGACGCCCACGCCAAGGTAGGTCAATCCCGCCTCGGCAAGCAGCGAGGTGCCGGCGCTGATGGAAAGCTGCACGCTGAGCACAGGCAGGGTGTTCGGCAGGATATGCGTAAAGAACACGCGAATCGGACTGGCCCCGGCCCATAATGACGCTTCAACGTATGGCGAGCGCGCCGCAAGCATGGCGGCTGGGCGCAGAATCCTTGCCAGATTCATGCCGTATGCGAATCCGCAGGAGATGACGATGACCGCGGCCGAAGCTCCGAACGGCACTGTGAGAATCAATGCGATCAGTACGGTGGGCAGGGAGATCAGCGCGTCCACGACGACCACCGATGTGGAGGCAAACGCACTGTTGCGTGACACCATGGCTGCGACGAGCAGCAGACCAACCGCAGCGGCGACGCATACAGTGAGCAACGCTATCGCCAGATTGGTACGAGATCCCGCCATCAGCCAACTCAGCACATCAGAACCGACACCGTCCGTACCCAGCGGATGGGAACCGGATGGTGACGCCCAGACATGGTAGCCATCGGTGTCCAAGAGACGGTACGGCGTCCAGAACAGTGATATGGCCGATACCGCAACCCATAGTCCGATGACGATCATCGCGTATTTGCCACCGCCGGTATGCCAGATGGATGCGATGACCGTCTTCGCTGCCGACGACCCTGCTGCCGTGCGCTTGGCTCCGTCCGGAACCGTCGCGCATGACACGGGTTTGGGCGATGTGTTTCGATTGTTCGAATCGGTCATGCGGACACCTCCTGCGAGCCGACGCCCGCACTTTTGAGACGTGGGTCCAACGCGCGGTGTGCCAAATCGACCGCAAACCCCAGCAACAGGAACAACGCCGCAAGCAGGAACAGCTCGCTTTGCACGGAGGTAAGGTCGCGGTTGCCCACATCGGTAACGAGCATGGCACCAAGTCCGGGAAGCGCGAACAGGTTCTCCACCACCATCACGCCGGTGACCATATGCGCGAAGGTCAGGCCGATCACCGATACGAGCTGCGGCGTGGCAAGACGCAAGGCGACCTTCAATATCGCCTGCTTGCGGGTCATGCCGCATGCCATTGCCATATCGACCGCCTGCGACGAGGCCATGTCGCCGACCGCCGCACGCGTGTACCGCATTACCGACGCCCCCGCAGTGATACCGGTAGCAACTGACGGCAATACAAGAGAAGACAATGCGGATGACGGATCCGACCATCCCTCATCAGGGAAACCTTGGGATGGGAACAATCCAAACAATCCGCTGCCGCGAGCGAACAGCAGAATCAGCAGCAGTCCGCCCCACAACGCGGGGATGGCGCCCGCGACGATGGCGATCACATGGAACAAACCACGCAGATGCGGATTGCGGGTCAGCACAGCAGCGCATCCCAGCGGAAGCCCTATGACCAGTGCGATAGCCAGGCTCATAACGATCAGAGGAAAGGTGATACCGACACGTTCCGCCACTTGGGATGCGACGGAACGTCCACTGATCACGGATGTTCCGAAATCGCCGTGCAACAGATCAAGTATCCAATCCGCGTATTGCGCCGGATAAGAACGGTCAAGTCCGAGCTGCGAGCGCAACGCGGCGATGCGTTCGGGTGTCGCCTTCGTTCCCGCAATCACCGCGGCGACGTCGCCGGGAAGGATGCGCAGTGCGAGAAACACCAAAAGAGAAAGACCGGCCAGGGCCGCGATGAACAGCCCCAGCCGTTGGATGATGAATTTCATTACCGGTAACTTACTTGGTCTTGTAGACCTGCCATAGCGGCAGCAGGATCTGCGTAAGCTTGCCCGGGAAACCGTGAAGATTCTTGTCACGGGCGACCGTCACACGGTATCCGAACAGCCAATCCGCAGGAGCGTCCTCGCTGACGATACGCGCCGCCTGCTTGAGGTACTTCTCGCTGGTCGCGGAATCGGTGGAGGCCAGCGACTTGGCGTACAGTTCCTGGACCTTCTTGCTGTTGTAGTGGAAGTAGTATTCCGGGTTCGTCCAAGAATAGAAATCGTGGCTTTCCGCGTGGTCCACCAAGGAAAGCTCATAGTCGCCATTGGCGTGCACGTCCTGCAGCCAAGTGGAGAATTCCACATAATTGATGTTCAGGTTGATGCCGACCTTGGCAAGCTGGCTTTTAAGCTGGTTGCCAAGTTCGGGACCATACGTGTTGGCATAGGTGAGGGTGAGCTTCAGCGGCTTGTCGGCGGAGTATCCGGCTTCGCCCAGCAATTTCTTGGCCTTGGATGGATTGTACGGGTACAGGCCGGTCAGGTCCTCGTAGCCAGGATCGACGGATGGGATTGGACCGCCGAGCGTCTGGTCGACGTTACCGCGGGACGCGATGATCTCCTTGTGGTTGATGGCGTAGCGGATCGCCTGGCGCACGCGCTTGTCTTCCAGCTTCGGATTGGTGCAGTTGAAGGCGAGCACGAACTTGTCGCTTCCGGATGCCGCGGAGACCTGATACTTCGACTTGTCGAGCCCCTTGGCGAGCGTGGCGTTCACCGGCGAAAGCACATCCACGTCACCGCTCTTGAGTGCGTTAACTGCGGCGTTGTCGTCGGAGAAGAAGCGGACGACCACCTTGTTGGTCTGTGCCTTGTGCGCGGTGCCCCAGTACTTCGCATTGGCCTTGAGCACGATCTTGTTGCCCGGGTCGAAGGATTCGACGGTGTACGGTCCGGAACCAACGGCCTGGGTCTTCGCGTCGTACTTGGCGTCCTTGTCGAACACCAGTCCCGGACGTCCGGTGAGGTTCCACAGCAGGTTCGAATCCGGTTCGGAAAGGGTCATCTTCACGGTGTCGGCGTCGACCGCCTCGACCTTGCTGACGCTTTCGATGGCGTCGGAATCCAGATACTGCTTCTCGATGAGCTGGTTGATAGACCACACCACGTCGGCCGAATCAAGCTTGTGGCCGTTGGAGAAGTTCATCTTGTCATTGAGATGGAACGTATAGGTCTTACCGTCCTTGGAAATATCCCAGGATTTGGCGATGCTTGGCTGGACCTTATTGTTCGAATCGCGCGACACCAGTCCCTCGTAGACGTTGCCGTCGAGGATCTGTTCAAGCGCGGCTCCGGACTGTTGACGAATGTCAAGGCTGACCGGGGAAAGTTTCAGACCCACAGTAACGGTGTCGGCTTTGGCCGATGTTCCGTTCGCGTTCTTGGATTCACTGTGGTTTCGGAAAGCGGTAACACCAATGATGATGGCAATGACCGCAATGACGGCGACAAGCACATAGGCCCACTTCTTCGGGCCTTGCGTTTTTGGTGATTTGGCCCGCGCGTTCAACGTGGTGTCGGTGCTGGCCGTGTTGTGCGGCTGTCCCTTCGATTCGTTCTTCTGTTCGGTTGCGCCGGCTTCGCCGTACGCACCTGAAGATTGCGACATGACTGCTCCTGTTTGATTATGGGTTTGCTCTGGTTGACCGCCTGTACAGGTCGATCACCGAAGTCTGATTTTACAATCCGCTATGCCCACGGATACTTCAATAGCTGATTCTCCCAACAGAAATACCGTATGCTTCAGCCGGTTCGATATATACTTGACGCAGTTTTCATCAGTCTTGCCAGGGTCAACGGAAGGACAACACGGCTATGGCTCATATTCTTCTTGGCGTAACCGGCAGTATCGCCGCTTTCAAGGCCTGCCATCTCGCCTCCGACTGGAGCAAGCAGGGGCATGAGGTTCGCGTGGTGATGACCGCAGCCGCACAGGAGTTCGTCACTCCGCTGACATTCAGCTCGCTTACGCACACGCAAACACGCACATCCATGTTCGCCGCACAACGCAACGATTGTGATGTTGCCCATACCCCTTCCGATCCGTTGCATATCAATCATGTGGATGATGCGAAATGGGCGGACATGCTTGTCATCGCCCCCGCAAGCGCGGATATCATCGCAAAAATCGCATGCGGTATCGCCGACGACCAACTGACGAGCACCGTGCTTGCCTATAGCGAGGGGCCGAAAATCCTATGCCCTGCCATGAATATGCGCATGTATGAGAATGCTGTGACGCAGCGCAATCTCAATATCTGCCGTGAACTCGGGTGGACCATTGTGGAACCGGGTTCCGGCATGCTCGCCTGCCAGGATGTCGGCAAAGGGCGCATGGAGGAGCCTGCCGCGATCGAAGCGGCCGTGGCCGATTTGCTGCGTGCGAACCAACCTGCTGAAACGTTGCCATTACGCGGATTACATGTGCTCATTACCGCCGGCCCCACGCAGGAACCGCTCGACCCCGTACGCTACCTCACCAACCATTCCACCGGAAAAATGGGCTATGCGATTGCCGAACAGGCACGCGATATGGGTGCGGATGTGACGCTCGTGTCGGGCCCTGTGTCATTGAGCGCACCACATGGCGTTGATGTGATTCACGTCACCACCGCGCGGAACATGTTCGACGCAGTACGGGAACGGTTCGCGCAAGCCGATCTGACGATTATGGCGGCCGCAGTCGGCGATTTCCGACCCGTCGAGCAGGCTCAAGAGAAAATCAAAAAGAACGGGCGCGTCAATATCGACCTGCATCTCACATCGAATCCCGATATTCTCGCGTGGGCGGGCGAGCATAAAACAGCTGACCAGACCTTGTGCGGTTTCGCCATGGAAACGCAGGATTTGGAAGCGAATGCGGCGAAAAAACTCGCGTCGAAGCATTGTTCAATGCTGGTGGCCAACAATCTCAATACCCCCGGTGCCGGTTTCGCGGTGGACACGAATGTGGTGACGGTATTGAAGCCCGGCGCAACCCCTGATGAGCCAATCATCGAACATTGGAACAAGATGGGCAAGCAGGAATTGGCGGAACGCATACTCACCGAATTGTCGGCATTGCGCAACACCGACAACACAATTCCGCCCAAATCGTGAAATCGTAAATATCAACCACAATCGCAAGCAATAGCGTCAATACAGTAATCGTAAGGAGAATTCGATATGCTTCTGGTCGCAGTCGACATCGGCAACACCAATGTGGTGATCGGCGTCCTCGATGACGGACACATCGCCGGCACATACCGTATCACCACGAAATCGAACCACACGTCAGACGAATATGGTCTGATGATCACGCAATTCCTGCAGTTGAGTGGCTACACACCGGACGATGTGGACGATGTGATCATCTCATCGGTGGTGCCGAAGGTCATGCATTCGTTCCGCGCCAGCATTGTGAAATTCCTCAATATCGATCCGATGATCATTGGACCGGGCGTCAAAACCGGCATTAACATTCGTATGGACAATCCGCAGAACATGGGTGCCGACTGCATCGCCGACTGTGCTGGAGCCTACTACGAGTATGGCGGTCCGATTCTGGTGGCGGATTTCGGCACGGCCACCACATTCAATTACGTAACAGCCGACGCTTCAGTGATTTGCGGACTGATCACCACCGGCATTCGCACAGGCGCGACCGCCTTGTGGGAAGCCACGGCCCAGTTGCCGGAAGTGGAAATCACCCGGCCAGCATCGATTCTGGCGAAAAGCACCAAACCAGCCATGCAGGCCGGCTTGTACTACAACTTCCTCGGAGGCATCGAACGTACAATCACACAATTCCATCGCGAAATCGACGAAGAATTCCGCGTGGTCGCGACGGGTGGTTTAAGCCGAGTATTCGCCGATGATACCGATATGATCGATATTTACGATCCGGATCTGATTTTCAAAGGCATGCTGCATATTTACGAGCGTAACGTACGATAGAAAATCTTATATTTAGATATATGTAATCTCATTACATAATAATGATGGCTGTCTTGCTTTCAATCGAACACAAGACAGCCATCATTATTTTTGTATTTTTGCAAATAATTAATATTTATTGAATAGTAAAGCCCTGATTGGTTCCATATTCCTTCAGATCCTTCTGCCAAAGCGCGATACCGCTTTTCAATGTAAGTCGATCTGCGGAATCGGTTTCCTTCAACGCGTCACCGATGGCGGATTTGTCGGACACTTTGCCGCCGGCCGCGATGATGTTCAACCGGTCCTGCTCCTTGCACAAGAGACTCGACCATTTGTAGGCTTTGCCCACGGTGGAGCGGAAGTCACTTCGCGCATACACTTCGAATGGCAGATACTGGTAGCCGGTCGAAACGTTTTCCGCAGCTTCGGAAAGCACGCGATTATATTCCTGACCGCCGAAATACGGTATTTCAATGCCACGCTCGTCGGTCACGGTGGTTTTGTGCAGGAATTCCGGATCAGACAACGTGTTGTTGTCGGCGGGGAATGCGCCGCCATCCACGCGGGCTTTGATGCCTTCCGCTTTATGGCATGCGTATTCAATGAAACGATATGACGCTTCGGGTTTGCGAGAGCGTTGTAGCACGGCCAGCGCGGATCCGCCGTTTTCCGACGTGGTGGCGCTGCCATCTGGTGTCGGCATCTGTGCCACACGCCATAATCCCGCAGTTCCAGGAAGGTTCGACATAAGTAGCGACGGCAACCATGCGCCGGAGAACATGGAGGCGATCTTCCCCTCTCCTACGGCTTCCTTCCATCCATCGGACCATGCGGTCAGACTCGTGTCCACCAATCCTTCGTTGATCATTTTCTGCCAGAATTCGGTGAAGGTTCTCGTACCCTCATCGCCGGTGAGGTTGATGGTCACGTTTTTGCCGTCGTTGGAGGTGGAGAAGGGGCGTCCTCCGGCAAGCCAGATCATCGTGTCGTAGAAGCTGGCGTCTCCAGAATCGGCCGCGATGTACACGCCAATCTCCTTGAGCTTTTTGGCAGCCTCGTAATAGTCGTCCCACGTGCGAATTTTGGACGCGTCAACGCCAACCTGGTCGAACACGCTTTTGTTGTAGAAGAACGCCATTGGACCGGAATCCATGGGCAGGCCGTACACGCGGCCGTTCAGCTGCACCGAAGCCCATGTGCCGGGCGTGTAGAAATCGCCGTAGTCTTTCGTGCGCCCGGTGATCGCCATCAGCTGGCTGCTTACCGCATACTGGCGCAATGCATAGTATTCCAATTGCACCACGTCGGGAATGCCGTAGCCGTCTTGAATGGCGTTGTTGAGATTGTCATAGCCGCTTGTGTTCTTCCAAATAACGTGGATGTCGGGATTTTCCTTTTCGAAACCGGCGATGACTTGCTTCATGCTCGGCTCCCACGACCACACGGTGATTTCGGTGCGGGAATCGACGTTGGCTCCGCAAGCGGCCGCGCTGACTGCCATAATGGCCGCACAGCAGATGGCGATGATTCGTTTCACCAGTTTCAAGCCGATTCCTCCCATTTGGTGTTCCCACACGAGAACGTGCGTACAGGCATACGCATTTGAGTGTACGTCAGTCACCCGAAAGCCAGCGTACAATCCTCCAATCTCTTCGATTCAGCTACGCAATCCACTGATAGCTCAAAAAAGCGTCCGCCGATTGACAATCCCTCAATCCACAGACGCTCATATTTACCGATTCCACTATGGAATCATGCAGCTACTTCACGGTGTAGCCCTGCTGAGATGCATAATCCTTGATATTCTTTTCCCAAGCCTGAACACCTTCAGCAAGGGTGACAGACTTGTCGGTATATGCACCACCGGCATCATCGCTATATACGCCACGCGCATAAACCTCGAACGGCAGGAACTTGTAGCCAGTCGAAACATTGGCCGCAGCCTTGGCGAGCTCCTCATTGAACTTCTGACCACCGAAGTATTCGTGCGCATTGCCATCGGAATCAGTCAGAGAGGTCATGTTCAGGAAGTCATCAGAAGCGAGAGTGTCGTTATCGGCAGGGAATGCGCCGCCATCGACGCGAGTCTTGATGCCTTCGGCATTGTGGCACGCATATTCAGCGAACTTGTATGCAGCTTCGGCCTTGGCCTTGTCATCCGTCTTGACCATCGCAAGCGAAGAACCACCGTTCTCGGAATTGGTTTCAGATCCATCCGGAGTCGGCATCTGAGCAACACGCCACTTCCCCTCACCGTCAGGAGCACCGGAAAGCAAGTTGTACGGCATCCAAGCACCGGTCAGCAGCGAAGCGATAGAACCGTCATTCAAACTCTTGTTCCAATCATCACTCCAGCCTGCGGTCTTGGTATCAATAAGATCATCATCAATCATCTTCTGCCAGAAATCAACAAAAGTCTTGACCTTGGAATCATCGCTGAGGTTGATGGTGACGGACTGTCCATCGGAACCAGTGGAGAACGGCGTCGCACCCGCCAGCCATGTCATGGAATCGAAGAAGCCAGCATCACCAGAATCGGACGTAATGTAGGACCCTGTTGCGCGAACCTTCTTGGCAGCATCGTAGAACTCATCCCACGTCCTCACCCGAGTCGGATCAACCCCGGCCTTATCAAACACATCCTTGTTATAGAACCATGCCATCGGTCCGGAATCCATCGGCAGTGCATACACACCGCCATTAAGTTTCACAGAAGCCCACGTGCCCGGCGTATAGAAATCCGAGAACTTGTCCGCACCAAACTGACTCAGGTCTTCAATCTCTCCACGAACCTGATATTCGGGAAGTGCATAATACTCAATCTGCACCAAATCTGGCGCACCTTTACCTGCAGAAAGCGCATTGTTCAAAGCCGTGTATTCGGTGCTGTTCGTGCCGGCATTGGTCACCTTAACAGTGATGTCCGGATTGGCCTTTTCAAAATCCTTCACGGTACGCGGCAAAGTGGAATCCCAAGACCATACCGTAATTTCAGTCTTACCACCCTCTGTCACCCCGAAGAACTCGAATTCGAGGAACTCCCGCAGGCTGCGACACCAGTCAGCATCGCAGCAGCAGCAACCAGAGCGATTATTTTCTTGGATGCAGTGAACTTCATCGTTCTTCCTTCCTTTAAATATGGCCGACCTCCTACATCGACCAACATTATCGGCTATGAATCATTCATTGACCCTTCCGACAATCATGAGGATAACACAAAAGTTATGTTTACGCAAACAAATAGGCAAATCGTTGATTTTCCAGTATTTCTTTAGTTACCTAGCATATTTTGTTTAGCTACGCAAACACGATATGATTGCATACTAGACGATGCATATCCGTCGAAGCTCGCGCAACGCGGACATTTCATCAGACCACTCATCGAAAGGAACGGCATGACTTCCGGAACCAGCACAATCACAGTGCAAAAAAACAGCGCAATTGCCGATATACCACCCCGCATTTTCGGATCATTTGTAGAACATCTTGGACGTTGTGTCTACGGAGGCATTTATGAGCCAAGTCACCCCACAGCCGACGAAAACGGATTCCGCCAAGACGTCATCAATCTAGTCAAAGAACTTGGTGTGACCTGCGTGCGTTACCCCGGCGGCAATTTCGTCTCTGCCTACAATTGGGAGGATGGCACAGGGCCACGGGGTCAACGCCCAATACGACGAGATCTCGCATGGCACAGCACCGAAACCAATGAAGTCGGTATCGACGATTTCTACCGATGGAGCAAGAAGACCGGTACCGAAATCATGCTTGCCGTCAATATGGGCACCCGAGGATTGAAGGCCGCACTGGAAGAGTTGGAATACGTCAACGGAGCGCCCGGCACCGAGCTTGCCGATCGCCGCGTACGTAACGGAATCACCGAACCAATGGACATCAAAATGTGGTGCATCGGCAATGAAATGGATGGCCCTTGGCAGGTGGGACATATGAGCCCTGACGAGTATGCCGCAGCCGTGGACCGAGTCGCACACGCCATGAAACTCGCGGAATCAGGCTTGGAACTCGTGGCCTGCGGCTCCTCCAGCGCCCATATGCCAACGTTTGGATCCTGGGAACGCAGCGTGCTTACCAAAGCATACGACAATCTCGATTTCGTCTCCTGCCATGCCTACTACTACGAACGTGGAGCAAAATCGTTGCAAGATTATCTGGCAAGTTCACAAGACATGCAAACGTTCATCTCCACCGTGGCGGCATGTGCAGACGAAGCCAAAAATGCCCACACAGGCGATCATGATATAGCACTGTCATTTGATGAGTGGGGCGTCTGGTATTCCGACGTCTGGAATCAGCAGGAAGCTGAATGGAAAGCCCAATCAGGCAAGGATCTTCATCATGAGTCATGGCCGAAAGCACCGCGTCTGCTCGAAGATATCTACAATGCAGCCGATGCAGTGGTAGAAGGGTCGCTGATGATCACTCTGCTTAAGCACTGCGACCGAGTGCGTTCTGCCTCGCGCGCGCAGTTGGTCAATGTAATTGCGCCAATCATGGCCGAAAAGAACGGTCCCGCATGGCGTCAAACTGTCTTCTATCCGTTTGCCGAAGCCGCACAACACGCCCATGGCATTGCCTACAGTCCAGTCATCGACTCTCCCAACGTAGAGACTGAATCTTTCGGCTTGGTCAATGCCCTTGATTCAGTAATCACTTGGGACGAAACGAATCATTCCGGTCTTCTGCTTATGGTGAATCGCGACGCATCCGACGCACATAAGGTTACAGCTTCTCTGTCTCAACTGCCGTATTTCGACATATCCGACTTCCATATAGACAAGGCCATTATTCTGCATGACGACAATCCATATCAGCGTAATTCCGCAGACGACCCAACCGCAGTGACACCCCAAGAGCTTCATGCAACAATCGACAATGGATCAGTTCACTGCACTTTGCCAGCAATCAGTTGGGCTGCAGTGGAATTCCACGCCTAGTTTTTATTCGAATATAAATTAAATGGGTGTCGGCAGATTGACAATCATCAACCTGCCGACACCCATAATGTTGCGATTATTTGCTTGCTGTCCGCTTACTGCTTAGTGACGATCACGCCGTTTGGTTTGATCGAAATGGTTTCGCCACTCACTTCAGCGAACGAGGAGACCACGACTTCGCCTTCCACCGGAACCCG
>ULQO01045531.1_pt1 | contig 11405 bp, 2 predicted proteins | sample 1954601 | NCBI WGS metagenome assembly ULQO01 (sample SAMEA4835658, study PRJEB28245) | human gut metagenome | biome: gut microbiome; material: fecal sample | place: Denmark | collected 2008
GGCTTTCCTCACCACGGTAGCAGACTCTTCACATTCGCTTAGGATAACGCCTTAACGTTTCCCTCACTACAACAGCAAATCCTTTGCTGTTGTTTCGTATGACACCTAACGGAAATCATATGCTTCGGCTTTTAACTCACAGCTAACAGCTTATAGCTGACAGCTCACAGCTAATAACTTTTATCTTCTTACCGTCTTCCTCACCACGGCAGCAAACTCCTTACAATCGCTCCAGGTAACGAGGGACGGACAACGCTTATCCTCCAGTTTCCGGATTACATCCTATCCCCCGCCCACATAAAAATACGGTACCCATCATACCTGACGGATACCGTACTTTCTGTTTCTTATACTATTTCCTTGTCTTTGCTTTCCGGGTTACGCTTCCGGTGAAATATGGGAACCGTACACATCACGGTAGTCACCCTTTTCTTTATTACTTTCATTATTGACACGGACGCGTTCCACCTTATGCCGGTCATTATCCTTGCCGGAAATACGGTCGACACGGGTGCGGTCCAGATCCTTTATCCGATTGATTTCAGGATCGAATTCACCGATGGCTTTTGCCATATCGCTGTCAATAGGTGCGCCGTTCTGCAGTGCGCGGTAAATAATGGCCGCAAATTCATAGCGGGTCATGGTACGGTCACCTTTGAACTCACCGTCCGGATAGCCTTCCAAAAGACCTCTGTCCGCCAGTGATTTTACATAAGAGTATGCCCAGTGGTCTTTCGGCACATCGGGGAAATTAACATCCTTCATTACCGATGCCCCCGACTGCATGGCTCCGCGCATAGCTTTGATCTCAGCACTCTGCGCCTTGACAATCGCTTTCAGGTCTTCTACTTCCTTGGCCAAAGCTACCCGTGAGGTAGACACATGGTTGCCCTGTCCCAGCTTCACGCTGACTCCGGCATTCACCATGTTTTCTCCTCCGCCGAAGGAGCCTCCTACGCTGAACATGGTATCTTCATTCGGACGATAGAATGCGCCTACCGACACGGCATGGGCGTCTTTATAGTTGCCATAGCCGGCTGCCACATCCCACTTGTCATCCGGGTCGAAGTCCAGCGGGTGGAGGGCTGCCAGTGCTGCCGCTCCCGCTCCGACACGGTTCACACGGGTTCCCAGTTCATTGACGGCTCCTCCTATGTTGTTGATTGTCTGGTTTGTTTTCCACAGCTGCCCTCCGTTGACGGCGTCAGTGCTGTTTGCGCTGATGTCTCCGGCTGCTACGTTGGTGATTTTCTTGTTCCCTGCGTTGATACCGCTGTTGTCGATTTTCACGTCTCCCACGGTCAGGGTGTTAGTTTTCACGCTTTCCAAGCCTTTGAGATCTTTAGCCATGCGGACTTTCAGGTTGTTGTTGCCATCGGATACGACGCCGAGGTTGTCTTCCGTGGTCAGTTTGTTGGTATCTGTAATGCCTCCGATGACGTTGACCTGTTCGTTCAGTTTCTTCTTAATGACGTTTCCTGTATCGCCGCCGTATTTCATGCCGTCATTTAGGGTAGCCACTTCTTCTTTGCTTCCGTCCGGTTTCTCGTATACGATACGGGTCGTAGTCGTTCCCGGCGCGCCGTCTACTCCGGGTTTGCCGTCACGGGTAATGGAGATGTTTGTTGTTACGCCGTCTTTTCCGTTGATGCCGATTTTTCCGTCTTTGCCGTTTTCACCTGTGGCAACGATTGTTTCGGTTTTCAGGTTCTTGTCCATTTTGACGGTGAGGTTTCCGTTCGCGTCGGCAAAGGTTCTGATGTTTTCACCAGAGTATTCGGAGGCGGCTTTTGTCCCTTCTCCCTTGATGGTGACTTTTTCTCCCAGGTTACGGTGGAATTCTCCGTCATTGCCGGCAAAGTCCATGCCTTTATTTGTCAGTTCCGTGGATGTGTTGGTAATCTTTTGGTCTACGGCTTTGAGCTGGTCTTCTGTGGCGGCCTGCCCGCTGGTGATGTTGTTCGGATCCCAGGTTTTATTGGTCAGTCCGTTGACGGTTCCGTCTTTCCCGTTGATTTTCACTTTTCCGGCATCGATGTTTCCTGTCGTGCCGTCAATGGTGACTTTGTCTCCGGCTTTGATGATGCCTGTTGTTCCGTCGATGGATACCTGTTTGGACGGATCGGTTCCCAGTGTGACTTTGTCGCCGAGTCCGATAGTATATTCCGTGCCGCCGGACGCATTGGGTCTTTCGGTGATAGTTACATTGCTGTCTTTGGCTTTGACGGTCGTATGTTTAGCAGCTTCTCCGGCAACGGTATTCAGTTGGTTTACATTAACCGCGTCTGTGCCATTGACACCGGCCGCCACGTTGGTGATTTTGTTGCCGCCGTTGTCAAGGCCGTTCTTGGTGAGGGATACAGGATTTCCGGCTGCGCCGTTATTGATTGTAACGCCGTTATTATTCATAACTGTATCGCCGGTTGTCACGCTTTCGAGGCCTTTCAGGGCTTTGGCAAGGCGGACTTTCAGGTTGTTATTGCCGTCGGATACGACGCCAAGGTTGTCTTCTGTGGTCAGTTTGTTTGTGTCTGTAATGCCTCCGATGACGTTGACCTGTTCGTTCAGTTTCTTCTTGATGACGTTTCCTGTATCGCCGCCATATTTCATGCCGTCGTCCAATGTGGCCACATCATGTTTCGTACCGTCTTTTTCTTCAAGAACGAGACGGGTAACATTGGTACCGTCAACAGCCGGCTTGGCATCGCCGCTCTTCATCGTAAGCCCGTTAGCCCCATTGGCACCATTCAGGCCGATGGAACCGTCTTTACCGTTGATAGCGACAGCAGAACCGTCTTTGCCCTTGACTCCGATGGAACCGTCTTTTCCGGCCGCCCCCGTTTTACCGACGGTAAGCTCGTCATTCAGCTTCAAATCATAAGTGGCTTGACCATTATTGTCTGTCTTGGTAATAAGCAGGTTTCCATCAGTACGATTTTCCTGCCCGTCCACTTTAACGATGGTATGTTTCCCTGCTAATTCTTTTACTTCATTCAACTGACCGCCATTGACAGCATCTTTAGAGTTAGGGGCTACGTCTCCATCCGCTACATTGGTGATTTTCGCACCGCCAACGCTCACCGTATTTGTCGTATCACCGAGAGTAATTTTTGCACCCGTTGTAGTACCGCCGGGAGCGGTCTTCTGATTGGAAATCGATGTGATTCCTGTCAGATCGCCGGATACATTCACCGCATAGGTTTTGACCGTACCATTCGCTCCGGCTTCTGTACCGGGGGTAACGGTCGTATTTTTACCATTGACAACTTTTACCGCATCCGCCGCAATATCGTTAATAACAGTCTTGCCCGCATTGGTAATGTTATCCAAGTTAGTATTCGCCTTATCACCCAGCTTGGTATCCATTGTAGGCTTATCGTAGTAATTATTGTTCAGATAGGTATTCACTGTATCACCGGTTACAGTCTTATTATCTCCGGCAGCAATCGTACCTCCGCCGATATTATTGATTGCCGTTTTTGTAGCCGCATCCAATCCTACTGTATAAGCGATAACGCCATTAGCATCTTCTGTACCGCCTGTTACAGACACTTTGCCGCCAGCTTCAGCAGCCAATGTTGTCTTGGTCGCACTGACCACATAATCAACATGACCATCTACGGCAGTCGTATTTGTGACAGTCGCCTGCTTGGCACCGGTAACAGTAGCTTTCGCTCCGGCAACCGCCTTCTTCACATCTCCGATATTGGCTGCATTGGAATCTGTCGTTCCGCCACTGGCCACATTCGTAATAGGCGCATTATTCGCATTGATACCGTTATTTGTCACATAGGTCTTTCCGCCTACGGTCAGTCCGTTGTTATTGATGACCGTATTGCCCGCTGTGACGCTGTCCACTTTCACGTCTTTCGCCAGTTTAATATTCAGCGTATCTGTCCCGTTGGATACCACGCCGATATTTCCGTCTGTCAGCTTAGATGTATCTGTCACACCGCCGATGATATTCGTCTGTTCGCCTAATTTTCGGGTAAACTTATTAGCCGCGGCTGCCGCATCTTTCACATCGCCTGCATAGGCCACGCCTTTATCTACTTCTGAGGTTACCGCATAGAGCTGGCTGCCATTGATGGCATCGGTAGAAGTCGCGGAAATACGGCCGGCCGCCACATTGGTAATCGTCCGTTCACTGCCTGCCTTGCCTACACTTACTGTGGACGCCGGATTTACTCCTGCGAAATTATGTGCTACGCCATTGATTGTTGCGGAGGGTGTCGCCACAGCAGCTGCTGTTTCTGAACCATTGCCGATAGCCACGGCATTTTCATTGGCCACTTTTGTATTATTGCCAAGAGCAACACCATTCTTCCCCGTCACGGATGCACTGCTCCCCAGGATCATAGCCCCATCAGCAGAAGCTGTGGAATTATTCCCCACCACATAGGCATTATCCGTTGTGATGGTATTCTTATAACCGAAAGCGCCTGCCGTACTTCCTTTCACCGTACCGGCAGTAACCTTCTTAATTTTATCGCCGTTGGCTTCTGTCGTTTCCGTAATGGTGGCGGAACCAATCGTATTGCCGCCACCGATAGCATAGGAATTATTCCCATAGACTTTGTTATCTGTACCGACAGCTGAAGAAGCCGCACCGGACGTGGTGCCGTCCGTCATATCAAAGCCGACCGTATTCGTATCGCCCAGAGATGTGGACTTATCTCCATAAGCACCCGCCTGGCTGCCGATGGCAAGAGAATTCTTTCCCCAGCTCCGCGCTATGACACCGATGCTGGTGCTTGCAGCTCCTTTTGACATCGAATTGACACCAATCGCCGTGGAACCGATACCGAAGGACTGGGTCATCGCGCCCATGGCTATACTAGCTGCCCCAATAGATGCGGTGTTCGACCGATACGGGCTGGTGCTGAGGGCGGCGCTCCCCAATGTCGTCCCGGGATATAACGCTGCCGTTTCCCGCTCAAATTTATTCTGCGCCCCGGCAGCCCAAAAACCGGGAACTGCCGCTTGCAGATCGGATTTTACCAGGTCAACGTCATTGCCCCCAATGGCAATGGAGGAATGTCCAATAGATTTCACATCTCCACCGATAGCCATGGCCTGCGTACCATAAACTTTTGCCATACTGCCGATGGCTATCGACTGTGAATATCCAGCGGCATCTGCCGGGTTGGTAGTGCCCTTTCTGATGATGTTTGCTTCCGCCCCGGAACCAAGAACCACATCGCCCCGGGAGCCGTAAGAATGAGCTTCCGATCCCATGACAACGGCGCCGGAGCCATCCTCACCATGGTACTTGGATACCGTACTCGTCGCCTGGCGGCCGATGACGATATCCCCGTTTTCCGTCGCTGTTGCATTATTCCCGATGGCGATGGTGCTCGCAGTAAACTGATCACTGGCCCGCTTCTGACCTAAAGCCTGGGCCCCCCGTCCTATGGCAACACTGTTTTCAGCAGTCGCTCCTGACTTTGCCTGCAACCCTGCCACAAAAGAATTCACCCCATCAGCCTCTGTCAAGGTTCCGACAGCGGTAGCATGGCCTGCGGTCGCCTTAGCACTGTCACCTATCGCCACGCTGTCACCACCGGTAGCGGAAGCACCCGGCCCATGTACCGTATTTGCTTCCGCCACGCTCGGCATCAGGCATCCGGTAAGGGCAAGGGCGCACAGAAATGCATGGAAAGGCAGGCTCTCCTTTTTAGAAGCCACCCCCCCCATTTTTTCCATTGCTGCCGGCAATTTCTGAAACCACTACATAGCAGCGCTTCACCCGGCTCCAAATGACTTTGTAAATCTGATTCATAATTTTCCTCCCTCATAAATTTCATCCTTAAAAACAGATGATGGGATATACTCCAAAAACAGGAGTTACCATTCATCAATCAAAATCATTATAGTTCAAAACTCCCATAAATCAAAGACCAATCACTTTTATCAAAACAACCGGCTTCTATTTTATCTGCAATGAATTATTTACCGGCTGTGATATGCGAACCGTATATGTCGCGGTAATCACCCTTTTCTTTATTGCCTTCATTGTTGACACGAACGCGTTCTACTTTATTCCTGTCATTATCTTCGCCGGAAATGCGGTCTACCCGGAAACGATAAGCTTCTCTTACCTTTTCCATCTCAGGACCAAATTCTTCCATAGCTTTACCCATATTTCCATCAACAGGCGCCCCATTCTGCAGTGCGCGGTAAATAATGGCCGCAAATTCATAGCGGGTCATAGAACGATCCCCTTTGAATTCACCATCCGGATAGCCTTCCAAAAGACCTCTGTCTGCCAATGATTTTACATAAGAGTATGCCCAATGGTCTTTCGGCACATCGGGGAACGCTACATTCCTTACAGGCTGTCCCGCCATCTGCCCAATGATCTGCCGGAACTGTTCATTTTGTGCTTCCAGACGGGTAACCGCATCTTTCAGGTCGACGATTTCTTTTGCCATAGCTACTTTGGATGTGGATACATGGTTGCCCTGTCCCAGCTTCACGCTGACTCCGGCATTCACCATATTTTCTCCACCACCGAAAGAGCCTCCCACGCTGAACATGGTATCTTCATTGGGGCGGTAGAATGCGCCTACCGATACGGCATGGGCGTCTTTGTAGTTGCCATAGCCGGCTGCCACATCCCACTTGTCATCCGGGTCGAAATCAAGGGGATGAAGGGCTGCCAATGCTGCAGCGCCCGCTCCTACACGGTTCACACGGGTTCCCAGTTCGCCTACTTTATTGGTTACATTTTTGATATCCTGCGAAGACGCGATGCCGGAAACGGAATAAGTGCTGCCGTCATTACGGGTGAAGTTCAACGTATCCCCGCTGAGTGAAGCAGATGATGTATAGCGGTCCTGCAATCCGGTGATGGTCGCTGTCGTTCCGTCATTATTTATCAAGGTGGCACTGCCTGTACCGTTCAAGGCATAGGTCGCCGTGCCGCCGGTTACTACCGTATCTTTGGCATTGACGGTATATGTCGTCGTATTCCCGGTTTTCTTGGATGTTACGGTTACATTGTCTCCCGCTTCTACCTTTGTCTTTTCGATTCCCAGACTGCTTGTATCGACGGACAGATTATATCCGACTTTCTTGCCGTTTTCCACCTTATCCGTAATCCGTACCGACCCGTCCGTAGATTCCATCTTGGGTCCGCTGACAGTATAGTTCTTTTGTCCGTTAGTTTCTGTCTCCGTGACAGTCACATAATCTCCGGCTGTCACAGTGGTATGCTTAGCAGCTTCCTCTGCCGCCTTAACTGCCACTTTCTTCAACTGTGCCACATTGACGGCATCGGTATCTGCCGTACCGGCCGCCACACCGGTGATCTGGCGGGTCACATGGTTGGCCACGTCGCCTACGGAAACGGCGTTTGCCGTCGATTTCCATACGCCTGTCGTATCGTTAGAATGATCGGCACCGGAAATATCATAACCGATTTTACCTTTTTCCGTGGACGCCACAGAACCGCTTCCCAGCGCTACCGCATCGGATACAGACGCTTTCGCACCCTCACCCATAGCTATAGAATTTTTCGCAGCGGCTTCTACAATGCCGCCGGAAACAGCAAAACTGTTCCGTGCATTTGCCTTGCTATTATATCCCATGGCGGTAGAATAGTCACCTTTCGCCTCTGACAATCCACCGCTCGCCAAAGACCAGTTGCCTGCCGCTGTCGTACTACCACCCATGGCTGTAGAACCGACACCGGTAGCCTGTGTCTTACTCCCCATCGCCGTGGAAGCGATTCCGGAAGCAGTGGTATCTGTTCCCAGGGCGGTAGATGACTGTCCTTCCGCTTTTGTATCACTTCCCAAGGCTACCGACCAAGTCCCGGACGCTTTCGTATCCTTTCCTAATGCCACGGAGTCCTGCCCGGTCGCCTTCGCTTTATCACCGCCCGCTATAGCATGTGCGCCGCTGGCTACGGATTCAAAGCCGAATGCGGTAGCAGCCCCGCCGGTAGCAATCGTACCGCTGCCCATGGCGGTCTGCGCATGGTTCCCCGCCCCCGGCTGTCCGGAGGGGGCACCGGCCTGTGTATTGTAACCTAATGCGACAGACTCAAGACTGTAGGCCTTCGCGCCGTGACCGATCGCCACAGTCCCTTGATTTTCAGCCAAAGTACCTGCACCGATAGCAACAGACCCCCATCCCTTCGCCTGCGCATTATTGCCTACGGCAAAAGAGAAGTCGCCCGACGCATTCCCGCCGGTCAGCGCCGTTGCTTTCAGACCGCCTGCCTTGGCAGCCACACCGACTGCCAGCGCACGATCACCGGTGGCACCGTCATTATTATAGTTTTCATCACTGCTGTTGCCCTTCACGGAAAAGAAATGAACTTTCGCAGCATCAGCGGCAGCTTTTACCGCTTTCAACTGTGCCACGTTGACGGCGTCGGTATCTTCTTTCCCTGCCGCCACGTTGGTGATCTGGCGGGTAACTTTCGTATTTCCTGCCGCATCACCGACAGACACAGCGGAAGCCGTCGATTTCCATACGCCTGTCGTATCGGAGTTATGATTTGTGCCGGAAGCGTCATACCCCACGGTGCCCTTATCAACGGAAGCGACAGATCCACTGCCGAGTGCCACGCCGCCTGCCACGGTCACGTTGGCTTCACTGCCGATGGCTACAGCATTCTTCACGCTGGTACTGGTACCGTTTTGAGACGAACCGATGACAACGCTGCCGTCGGCACCTGTCAGTGTTCTCTTATCCCCAAAGACAACAGCGCCATTGGTGTTAGTTACATTATTTTCAGAACCGATGACGGAGACGTTGCTTACCCTGTCTGCCGTATTCTTATAGCCGTCAATCAGATTGTATTTGCTGATATTACCCCTCGTACCTTTTAAAGTATTATTGACACCGACAATCTGGGATGCCTGCGCCCAGTCGGCCGTATTGCCGCCGCCAAGAGCCATTACGGCGCCGCCGGATTCATTGTCTTGGATTGCTTTACGCAATTTCGCCGACATTTCATCAGGTGTATTGGCACCGCTGGCCACGCCGGAAATATTCTTGATAGAATTGGTAATATTATTGCCAGCCCCGAAAATCAAAGAACCGTTGCTGTTTTCCGTCGTATTGGCCAAACCGACAATGCTGTTGGCTATGCCGCTGTATTGGCCATATCCCTTCGTACGGATACTGTTCAGCGACCCGACAACACTGGCCCCGAAGTTCTGCCCCGTATACATTCTGTTAAATCCGCCGGATCCGTTAAAGTCGCCGGACGCAATAGAATAGGCACCCACCATCGTGCCGAAGACAGCCTTGTTATAGCTGTTGCTTCCGATAGTCGTCATATTGACAACTGTGCCTTCACCGTTCGTATTCGCATTGATCGATGTTCCGCCCATTGTACCCGTATAGGTATGTGCGCCGATCTGCACGCTGCCCGTACGGGCATAGGCATTCGTGCCAATAGCAATGCCCGTGGCGACACGGTCTTTATTAATCGGATTGTTATAAGCACCGGATATGGATGCAGGCCAGTTGCTCCGGTCAAGGCCGAGCTCCGCTTCCTGGCGGCCGCCACCGTTTAATACATAGGCCTTCTTGCCGATGGCAATACCGCCAACCAGATCCACGTTGGAAGCAACATTCGCTCCGTCGCCGATGGCGACCGTACTGGTGGAATCGGCCTTGGCACCGCTGCCGACAGCCACGGATCTTATCCCTGTCGCCTGTGCACTGTAGCCACCTGCAAAGGCTCCTTCTTTAGTAGCACGGCTTGCCGCGCCTATGGCGGTAGCGTTCACATCATTAGCCTGTGAGTTGTAGCCGAAAGCAGATCCGCCTTCTCCGGAGACGGAGGAGCGATTGCCCACGACCGTCCCGTTCTTTTTCGTCACATTCGTGCTGTACCCGATAGCCGTGCTTTCTTCGGCATCCTTCTGCACCTTCGCAGCAATACCGGCTGCTGTGGAATTCTTCCCGCCGGCACCGGCCACAGCACTGACCGTACCTTTATTATTTGTCACAGGAGCCACAGCTGTATTTGTCGCATTGACGTGGAAATAAGACACCCCGTCGGCGGTAAACTGCTTAGCCAGCCCCTTTATCTGTGCCACATTCACGGCATCCGTATCTTCGGTACCTGCTGCCACTCTGGTAATCTGACGGGTATTCGCACTATTGCCTACAGATACTGCACCATCAGTTGCTTTCCACGTACTATCATTAATTGTCGATACCGCCCCGGTTGTAAAATCATACCCTGCCCTACCGGACTTGCGCTCTGCGACAGAATTCCGTCCCAAAGCAATCCCGCCTTCCGCATCGACAAAGCTTGATGCGCCTAGCGCCACACCACTTTTAGCTCTTACAGTAGCTTTAAACCCTGCCGCTGTACCATTTTCCGCCTTGACACTTGCTTCACCGCCAATAGCCGTTCCATTCTTACCGTCTTTTGTAACACCGGTGTTTTCGCCGAGAGCTACGCTATTTAAAGCCATAACATTTGCTTCATTGCCGATGGCTACACTATTTGTAGCATCGACCTCTCCATTGTAAACCGCCTTTATTTCTCCCGTTGTCGGATCAATCGTTGTCGCTACATTAAAATCACTTACACCAACACGGGCATTCTGTCCAATTGCTACTGCATCTTTAGACGTAGAGCCGATAGTATTATAAAATCCGGCCGCAAAACTATGCTCTCCTCCTACTTTATTGGTATTCCCCACCGTCACTGCCCAACGGGCGGTATTCAGATTGGCGCCGCCAAAAGCGAAAGAATTCATTGAACCCACTTGGTTACTGTTTCCATAAGCAAAAGAATTAATCTCGGAAACAATATTGTTCATTCCATATGCTTGGGAATACATTTTCCACACGGTATTTTGGAGTCCGAATGCATATGTTCCCATAGCATGCACCTTATTAGAATGCCCCACAGCCGCGCTATCATCACCTTTTGCGGTATTACTTTCTCCTATGGCTAAACCTCCCATACCTTGCGCAATATTTCTTGCGCCTACAGCCAATGAACCACCAGCCATTGCTTTATTCCCATTACCGACAGCCATGGCACTATCGGCGTCCGCTATACTATTATAGCCCACTGCCAACGCGCGTTCACCGGTCGTTTTCGCATTTTTGCCGACAGCAGTAGAATCCACCTTTTGGGAAGATGATCCTGTGCCGATGGCAATACCCGGACCATCACCGGACGGGTTAGTCGCCGGCGCGGCATCAGCCATATAACCGCCCATGAGGACTCCCATCCCCACAGCTGCTGTCAGCGCTGTTTTCACCATTTTTCCCGAAGCGTTCTTCGTGTGGTTTTTCGCCAGTTCCGATGTCACCACATAAGCATTTTTCGCCTTACTCCATACGATCTTGTAAACCCTATTCATATTTTCCTCCCAATTTTTAAAGAAAATAAAAATATAAAAGAGCCGTTATGTTTT
>ULQO01053726.1_pt1 | contig 11390 bp, 9 predicted proteins | sample 1954601 | NCBI WGS metagenome assembly ULQO01 (sample SAMEA4835658, study PRJEB28245) | human gut metagenome | biome: gut microbiome; material: fecal sample | place: Denmark | collected 2008
AATGTTCTTCAATTTAGCCTTGACTTTTTATTTGCAGGCTTTTGTATCGTTTTTTTATTGAAAACAAGTATCGCTATATTAAATTAACCGCTGTCATCATATTCACGGCGATTTTTAACGCTTTTTGCACCTCTTTTGGATTTGTACTTCGGGCAGAAAACAACGATTGCTTTGTGACTTTGCTTGCATTTGTTTTTGCATTTAAGGCAAAGGCTGTTGTATGTTCTTCTGCCCGTTTCGGGATTTGCGAAAAAATCCCATTCTTGTTTCGCTTTCTTTGATAATCTCGGCATTGTAAAAACTCCCTTCACTTGTTTGAACCGGGAAAGGCATTTTGCACCCCCTATTTGCAAATAAAATTTCCCCCTCACTTGGTAGGCAATGAAAACGGTCAAAAATTAACCCTCTGACAAATATTTTTTTATTACCCCTTCACTTGTTTGAACGGGGAGAGCCAAAATAGGGGGTGATTTCCGGAAAATTCACAAACATTTAACATTTACCCCTCTACTCATTTGGACAAAGGGCGCCAAAATGCACACCCAAAATTGACGGTTTAATAAAAATTATTTGGGGAAACTTTTTATGCTCTCTCCTTCTTTGAACTGGGAGAGCCGTTTTGCCCCCCCTCCGACGAGAAAAAGTTTCAGAAACAAAAAATCCCTCCGATTTATTAAATCGAAAGGGAAATATAGTTTGAGTTTGGTATTAAATTTTAATAAACAAAAAGAAAAAGATACAGCCGACTGATTTTTCTCCGTAAGCTGTGCCTTGACTTTTAATGGTAATAATGATATCATTATATTAAGATTTAATGATATCATTTTGGAGGTGCTATGCTTGGTCAAAGAAAATAAGGCTAATCGGACAAGACAAGTTCAATTCCGTATGGAACCTGAAAAAGTTAAGCGACTCCTTGCAGCCATCGCCTATGATGATGAAATGCACAGTATGGCGGATTTGTTTAACGAAGCAGCTGATGAGTATTTAAAAAATCATAAAGAAAATGGAGAGAATAAAAATGACTGAAACTAAAGTTATAGTAATACCTGATGGTAAAATTTGTGACTATGTTGATGGAAAATTTCGTAATGACACACCGGAAGAATATGTAAGACAAACAATTGAAAAAAGACTTGTTAACGAACACAAGTATTCACCAAAACAGATTAAGATTGAATACACTCTGCAACTAGGTTCACGCAAACCTCGTGCAGATATTGTTATTTTTGATAAAGATTGTATAGAGCAGACGCAAGAAAATATTAAGTTGATTATTGAATGCAAAAAAGAAACCGTTGAAGCTCGTAATGCGAAAGATGGTGTTGAACAATTGAAATCTTATATGTCTGCTTGTCCTAACTGTGAATGGGGTATGTGGACAAACGGAAAACAGAAGGAAGTCTACCGAAAATATGTCAACGATAAAGGTCAAATTGATTTTATGGACTATAATGATATTCCTTCTGCCGATGGCAATTTGGATGATATCAATCGACCTAAAAGAACATCTTTGAAAAATGCTTATGATGATAATTTGTTGTTTGTTTTTAAAACCTGCCACAACCATATCCACGTTAATGATGGCTTACAAAAACAACCGGCATTTTTTGAACTTTTAAAAGTTATTTTCTGTAAAATAGAAGATGAGCGCAACATACCCAATCCTTTAGAGTTTTACACTACATCAGAAGAGCGTTCAAATCCAGACGGTCAGCTTACAGTAAAAAAGCGCATATCTAAGATTTTTGAAAGAGTTAAGAAAAAGCACGGAAAGATATTTGATTCTAACGATGAAATCAAGCTTGCTCCACGTAGTTTGGCGTATATAGTTAGTGAACTTCAAAAATATAGTCTTCTTAACACTAATATTGACATTAAAGGGAAAGCATACGAAGAAATCGTTGGTGCTAACCTTCGTGGTGACAGAGGTGAATTTTTCACGCCTCGTAATGTTATGAAGATGGTTGTTGAGATGATAAATCCTAAGATGGACGAAAGAGTTCTTGACAGTTCTTGTGGCACCGGAGGTTTCTTGGTTACTGCAATGACGCACGTTATTGCCGATTTGGAAAGAGAATTTTCTGCGCAAATTGGCCGTAATAAATGTGATTGGGATGGTGATTCTATTAGAACTTTTAATGACCGCATATCCGATATGGCTTCACATTACTATTTCGGGTTTGATATTAACCCGGATCTCGTAAAAGCAACTAAAATGAATATGGTTATGAATAATGACGGTAGTGGCAATATACTTCAGACTAATTCGCTTTTGCCTCCACACGAATGGACGGATGAATTCCGCACAAAATTAGCTGATGCTATCGGTGTTGATAAGAGTGAAATAAGAAATCATAATACTATTGCTTATTTTGATGTGATTGTTACAAATCCGCCATTTGGCAGCAAAATACCTGTGAAAGATAAAAACATATTGGAACAGTTTGAACTTGCTCACATTTGGGAAAACGACAAAAAGACAGGCACCTGGACAATGACAGAACGATTGCAGTCATCTGTACCGCCTGAAATTTTGTTCATTGAACGCTGTACTCAACTACTTGTAGATGGAGGCAGAATGGGAATTGTTCTTCCAGACTCGATTCTTGGTTCTCCTGGACTTGGATATATTCGTGAATGGTTGATAAAGAATCATCGTATTGTAGCAAGTATAGATTTAAACGCTGATACTTTTCAGCCCCGTAACGGCACGCAGACATCTGTTCTTTTCTTACAAAAGAAAACGAAGCAACAGAAAGATTCAGAGGAAAAATCAGGGAAAATGGCTAATTATAACATCTTTATGGCTATGGTTGAAAAAGTGGGTCACGATAAACGAGGAAATCCAATTTTTAAGAGAGATAAAGAGGGTAACGAAATACTCGTTTCGGATACTAACAGCGTTCTTGTACGGGGAGATACAGGTACTGGCGAATGCACTATATCTCATCAGCAAAAAAAGAAAGTTGAGGATGACCAAACACCTGATGTTCCCGAGATTTTCGCAAAATGGAAGCAACAGGAGGGTATAGCGTGGTAAACAGTAATTTGGCACACAAATTAGATAATGAAAATACTATTGACGTTGAAACAAATGATATACCATTGAAATGGTGTTCAGTGTCTTTGTCTGATGTTATTTTTCGTGGTAAACGTCTTGAAGCAAGTGTTTTCGATGTAGAGGCAATACAAGCATTAGCACTGATTAATAATGGCAAATATAAAACGGTACCATTATACGGAGATCAAGGAATTGTCAACAAAGCACATTACGGCAGTAGATTAAAAAGGAACTATGTAACACCTGAACACGAGAACAGCATAGGATTTATCGGTAGTTCTGAAATGTTGGACATATATCCAAGACCTGTAAAATTTATGGTTGATGGAGAAAAAGTTCACGACTTGCACGTCAAAGAGGGAACCGTTTTGTTATCCCGTTCTGGAACAATAGGCAATGTGACTTTTGTAAATAAGACACTTTCAAAATTTCTTGTTAGTGAGCATGCAATTCGTTTGGAATGTACAGATAATTCTGGTTATGTATATACATTTCTAAAAACTAAAATTGGCAAAAAATTAGTTTGCTCAAATATTTACGGAGCTGTTATTCAGCAAATAGAACCAGCGCATCTGACAATGGTACCTGTGCCTGATGCACCAAAGGAAATCAAAGAAAGAATACATAATCTTATTGTCGAATCTTTCAAATTGCGTGATGAATCAAACGAATTAATTGACCAAGCGACAGCCTTACTAATTGATGAATTGAAGTTGCCATCTATAAGCGAGTTTAAACAAAATAATATAAAAAATTCTGCAAATGTAAATGCATTTAGCGTTAAACTGAGTAATTTAGCCGGTCGTGTAGATGCTTCGTACCACTTGCCTACCGTAGATAAAATTGTTGAACATTTAAAAAAATATGCTAAGGAAGTAACCACAATCGGTGATGAACGTATTAGTAAGCAAATAATTCTTGCAGGTGTATTCAAACGTACTTATGTTGAGGAAGAGTATGGATATCCATTTCTTGGTGGCAAAGAGATAACTCAACTAAGTCCAAAAACAGAAAAGTATTTATCAAAGCCGATTCATAAAAAGCGATATGAAAAGGAGCTTAAAGTTACAGAGAATACAATTTTAGTGACAGATAGAGGCACTATTGGAACGACAACTATCGTTCCCAGACATTGGAACGGATATGCGGTCAGCCAAAATGTGCTAAAGCTTGTTCCAGCAAACAACAATATTGCAGGATACATTTATATCTTTTTAAACAGCGAATGGGGAACAGAATTAATTCGCAGACAAACATATGGTTCTGTTGTTGACATGATAGATAATAATAGTTTATCTTCAGTAGAGATACCGTTATTAAAAAATCAAGACATTCAAAACAGAATCAATGATTTAGCTTTAAAAGCTAACCAAAAACGCTATGAAGCATATATTTTAGAGCAAGAAGCCTTAAGAATTATGGATGAAAAAGTAATCTACGCAAAGTGAGGTGAGAAATATGTCAAATTATAAAGATTGGATAGATGCAGTTGATATAAAAATTGATTATTTCTCAGCTTTTATGAAAGCATGGATTGCATTCAATTCGTGGTATGAAAGCGGTGAAATACCCGGTAAAACAGATAAAGATCATATTGAACATATTGCTGAACATACTAATAGGTTTAAAACCTATGTAATGAATTTGATCAATGTTGATAATTCGGAAGGCATTTCATATCGTGACAGCATAGCAAATTTACATGAATCCTTACTTAGCGCTGCTATCACAACACAAGAGTATATTGGTGTTCGTCAAACAGTTTCATTTGCCGAAATAGCTTCTAAAAACGCAAATGTACATTCTAAAATCGACTACTATTTTAATAGTTATGAATGTACTCGCTCAAAGGGCAAAATAACAACTTGTGTTTCTGTAAAGCAAAGCGGAAAAAAAGTTTTCGAATTTGAACAAGACGAGTATAAAAAGGATGAATTGCAAGCACAATCTGATTTCATGACCTTGTCTATCACACAAAAAGAAAAATGCCTAAGTTGTTATGAAGACCTGAGACCATATATATGCGAATCAGTCTTAGATACTAGCGAAGATGCAAAAAAGATAGGACAATATGGTTTTGTTAATGATGCTGATAAAATAAGTAAAGCAATAGTAATTATTTTATATATGCTTAGATGCTGTTTAGCACACGGAGATATCTCGCCAGACGAATCTGCAAACAAGGTATATAAATACGCATATGAAGTACTTACAACTCCCCTAAAAAAATTAAGATAGCACTCAACAACTACGGAGGTCTTTTAAATTGCCTACACATAAATATTGTTTGACTATAGAAAAAATCAATTTAACAAACTATGGTCTTAGGGTTCCCCCTAACGAGGTGTTTGGCAGCATAGCTACCCAAACACACTGCCTGCTGTTGTTTCACAACAAAGCGAAAGCAACCGATTTGGACAAACTGTCCACAATTGATCTGCTCGCTAAGATTATACATTTTAATCAAACGAAATAAATCGGGTAGGAGGTAAATAATTATTTTATTTACCGTCCTCCCACACCACCGTACGTACGGTTCCGTATACGGCGGTTCTTTAGTTTTCACAGATTATTAGATAATAGTCGAGCATGGATGTATATCCCAGTTTGGCTATTATTTTCTTAGAAAAGATTTGGTTCAAGACTTTCGCCATTCTCCAATAACCTTTTCTACTATTGGCTAGTTCCTTGGCTTTCCAATCCTCTAAACCTAATGCTTTTAGCATTCGATATTTCGTTTTGATTTTCTTCCACTGTTTCCAATAGACCGCTCGGATTCTCCGCCTTGCCCATTCATCCGTTTTTCGGAGAAGCTCTTTCATATCTGCGAGCCTGAAGTATTCCACCCATCCCCGCACATACTCTTGGTACCTCTTTTCTCGTAATTCATTGCTAATGCCTTTGTTTCTGTCAGTAAGTTCTCTGATTTTATTTTTCATCTTCGCTACCGACTTTGGGTGTACTCTAAATCTGCATTTACCTTTATATCTATAAAAGCTATAACCAAGATATTTGACTTTGCTGATGTGAGCCACCTCCGTTTTCTTCCTGTTTACTTTCAGAAATAATTTCCCTTCAATGAACGGGATGATGTTTTTCAAGGTTCTTTCCGCACTTTTCCTGCTCTTACAGAAAATCATACAGTCGTCTGCGTATCGAACAAATCTATGTTCTCTACGCTCAAGTTCCTTGTCCAATTCATTCAGCATTACATTACTAAGCAACGGACTAAGCGGACCACCTTGTGGCATACCAACCTCTGTACGTTCAAACATTCCTTTTGCGATTACTCCCGCATTCAGATATTTGTGTATCAAAGATATAACTCTGCCATCTTTGATGGTTCTTGACAATACCTCTATCAGCTTACTCTGGCATACCGTGTCGAAGAACTTTTCCAAGTCCATATCTACCACATATACATAGCCTTCGTTTACGTTCTTTTGGCATTGTTTAAGGGCACCGTGTGCTCCTCGCTTTGGTCTGAAACCAAAACTGTTTTCTGAGAATTGCTCCTCATAAACTGGCGATAGTTCCTGTGCAATTGCCTGTTGGATAACTCTGTCGACAACAGTTGGAACTCCTAACTTTCGGAACTCGCCTTTTGTTTCCTTGGGTATTTCTACCCTGCGGACCGGGTTGGGTTTATATTTTCCCTCTCTTATCTTTCGGATTAAGGTATCTTGGTTTTCTCTAAGGAAGGGCAGAAGTTCATCCACCTGCATACCATCGATGCCACCTTTCCCTTTGTTTTTCTTGACTTGCTTATAGGCGTTGTTAAGATTGTCTTTTCGCAAAATCAAATCCAAAAGATTGCTCGTCCAATAGTCTGTGATGACACCGCTCTTTTCAGTAATCTTAGAGTAGTCGAACACTTCTGCATACTCTTTCTGTTCCGCCGATACCATTTGCAGATAGTCCTCTATATGAAGTTGTCTGTTCTTATATCTACTTTCAGTTACTTTCATTGCTCGTGTCTCCTAAAGTTCAGCCCTTCGCCAGTGTTTGCAACCACTGGTTTACTATGGCTTCTGCTGACTTCTCGTCATTCGTTGTTACTGACGGTTTTCTTACTCTGTTTCCAACCGCTGACGAGACCTCCCTTGGTACCACACATCACTTTCTCTCCATATATCTGCCACATTTACTACAGTTAATTCCGAGTAGTTATTGGACTTTGGTTTGTTTGGCAACCTTATCCTTAACTATAGCCTGATGTGATTTCTGTTCGTCAGACCAGAGATTTGCCTCCACCTTCCTTCAGATTCCACCTCACGATGGACACCCTTGGTCTTGGCTGTATCCTTCCCACTACTAGGGCAGATTAGGGACTTTCACCCATTAGCGACGTGCGCCGCAAGGCGCACAATTAAGGCACAGCCTGCGGAATTTTTCTCCGTAAGTTGTGCCTTTTTCTCATCTATAAATCACTTGTTCATTAACGATTTCTGTTGCTCTGTTGCGAATATTATTCATCTTTCGCACCCACAACATCATATTTTCTGCTTTGAGCTTTTCTGTAACTTGCTCCTGCTCGGCGATCGATTTTACTGTCTGCTCAAATAAATTTTTTGCTCGTTTGTCTACATCGGCAAGGTAATTGTTAAGCTTACCCGATGTAAGAAGATTATAATAAAGCACTCGATGACTTGATTTCAAATAGCGTCTGTGTCTCGTTCCCCAAACACCGATTTGACTTTGGTTTTCATCAGATAGTGTAAGATTTGGCAAAAGATAATCGCCTTGTTGCGAATAGCTACCGCCGATATTTTCAAAATTTGTTTTCATATCGAAGCCTCCTTATATTTGATAATTTAATTATACCGAATACAAAATGAAAAGACCAATGTGTGGGTTTCTGATATAGAAAAAGGCTCTGACCTTTTACAGTCAAAGCCTCATTCTACCATTGCAATGCCTCAATTCTATTAAGTTTTATCATACTGCCTTATAAAACCTCAGCATTGCAGAGTGGTTCTTTTTTGTTAAATCCAACTATTTTGCATAATTAAAGCAAACACCGTACTGGCCGGTCACTTTCTTACTATTACGTGAAATCTTAATATAATACGTTCCTTTTGTTTTCAACTTATATTTCACAATCTTCGTATCTGAGCTGGTATCTTTCATATGCTTACTATCAAAGCGATATGTTTTCACTGCCTTTTTCGTTCCTTTCTTGTAAATCGATGCCGTGAAACCACCGGACGAAAGCATATTATTATAAATCGTAAGTGCTCCCTGCTTTTTATTCGTCTTCACAAAACGATACCATCTTGTATTTGCTTTGTCCTCATTAAAATAATATCCAAAACGGTAATACATATCATTTGACTCAAGATCAAAATCGGTCTTATAAAGGTTTACCGCTTTCTTTTTCGTCTTTCCATACGAATTCTTTGCCAAATGCTGATAATCCGATTCATATGCCGCAATCTGACTCACACATCCGGCTTTTGCCATAATCTTTAACCGGTACTCACCTTTCTTTAAGGCAAACTGGATATCCTTTGCCGTCGTACCATTCATATGCGTGTACAAATCAAACTTCTTACCCTTCTTCACCGAAATCTGTTTGGAAACGGAAGTCCATTTCGCACCGTTTTTCTTTTGAACTTCAATTTTCATGTTTGGCGCGGTAACAAGATTCAAATCAACAATTCGAACAATCACACCGCCATTTGTTTTCTTTGTAAATGGCAGATACTGTATTGTTCCATTTGCCATGAAATAATTTTCGTTGATATCTTCACCAAGTTTCAATGCCGTCAGTTCCGGACAGACAAATGCATTATGAATCTTAAACGTACCGGTTATTTTTTCCGGTGTTTTCAAATAAAGAACATCTCCCTTTTTCACCTGTTTACAGTTGTTTACTTCTTTTTTGTCTGCATCATAAAGTTTTACTTCTTCACTGGCATAGTAATAAAAGATGCCGGACTCTTTCATTGTTAAGGTAATAAACTGATTCTGCATCGACGAATCATATGAATAAGCACCGCTTAACACACCAAACGCCTCGCCGCTACAATCAATGGCTTTCGCATTCCTGCGTTTTGCCTGCTCTTCCTTCTGCTTTTTCTCATATTCCGTGAAAGAAGTGTAAAATGTATCTTTTTTTGCCTGCCACTCTTTCGAAATACAGTCACCAATTTCTGTCCAGCAAAATGCATCTTTTCCGATTTCCTTTAATGAATCCGGAAAATTAATTTTCATAAGTTTTTTGCAGTTATAAAATGTATTTGCACCTATTGTCTTTATGGTCGAAGGCAGCTTAACTTCCTTCATATTAAAATTACGGAACATTTCATCCGGAATTGTCTCAACGCCTTCCGGAATTTCAAGCGTTTCCTCTTCTGCCTTTTTCTTAGCATCTGCTTTGTCAGCAAATTCGGCAAGATATGTTTTATCAATAACCACATAGTCACCGGCAAGGGAAATCCGCTCAGGCATCTGACGCATTGCCTCTTTTTCTCCTATCGTGCCAAGTAAGACGGCAACGCTCTCCTTCGTCAAATCCTTTGACAAAACACTATATTGAATACCCGCCGGTAAAGGCTCGCCATCTTCCACAATATTTTTTACACCGGCAGGAATTGTAAATTCTTTCAATTCTTTTACCGGTACATAGTTGTCATCGCCTAAATCATTCGTAAATGCACTCGTCAAAATACTCTCGCAGGAAGGCTTTACCTCCGCCTGCTTCGCATAAAGAGCAAGGTACATCAAAGTGTCACCTTTTTTGTTATAAATAGCACCTTTATATGAGCTAAAATTCTTATCGTTCTTATTTACTACATAAGCCCTCGTATCAAACTGATTCAAACTGATATCATTCAGTGATTTAATGGCAGATGTAAACGTCAGCTGCTCTAATGGCGTATCATTGATCACACCTTTCTCATCCACCCGGTTATAAGCATATAAATCAGCCGGTGTTGATACCTTCTTCAATTTTTTACATTTATAAAAAGAATAATTTCCAATATACTTAACGCTGTTTGGAATTGTGACATTTGTAAGCGCTGTATTGTAAAAGGCATACCCTGAAATCTTTTTCAGTGTCGATGGAAGTTGTACCTTTTTTAACTTTTTACAGTTTTTAAAGGCATTCTTAGAAATGGTAGTGACACCTTTTTTTATCACAACCTTCTTAATATTTTTCGTTTTTGACTTCTTGCCAAACACCATGCTCTTTGGCATCTCACCTTTTCCACTTATTGTAAGCGTTGTTCCTTTCACTTTGTAAGTCACCTTACCAGCTGCGTCCACAGGGGCTGCCGGTACTGCCGGAGTAATCAGCGATAACGCCAAAGCACCCATCATCACCGAACCAATTATTTTTTTACTCATAGCCATTCCTCCTTTGTTTTTCATTCTAATAATAAAACGATTTCCATGACAGAAAAGTTGCATTTTTATTCTCTTTTTTCAAAAAAATCATCAAACAATATCCACATTGCACGGAACAAACGCATAATCTGCCATACCGCCATGCCACGCAGATTATATTCCTTAATCAAACTATATTTTGCGGATAAACTTCTCACATCCTCAAACCATACTTCATGCCGTACATTGTCTTTTTCATAGGTAAAATACGGCGACTGCGCCGTCTCGTCAAATTCAATTACAGCACTGTTATTAATTGCAATCTGCACCGCTTCCACATGTCCAATCGTGACTGCCTGACTCTCACCTCTCATAAAAGGAAGAATCCAGTCATATCCGTAATTTGGCACCCCCAATAATATTTTTTCCGATGGAATTTCTGTCAGTGCATACTCCACAACCTGCCTTACCTTATTAAGCGGTGCAACAGCCATTGGAGGACCATAACGATACCCCCACTCATATGTCATAAGAAGCACCTGATTTGCCGCCTCACCAAGTCCCCCATAATCTTTTCCCTCATATAAAAGTCCCGGCTGCTCTGCCGACGTTTTTGGTGCTAACGCCACACTCACGAGATACCCTTCTTCATTCATACGAACCCGCAGTTCTCTTACAAACGCCGTGAATAAATCCCTATCTTCTTTCAAAATATACTCAAAATCAACATCGACACCACGGAATTTTTTCTCCCTGACTTCTCTTTGCAGTTCGCTTAGCAGCCGCTCCGTGCTCTCTTCGCTCGTAAGTACCGCATGAATTCGGCTGTTACTGAATTTTCCATCCGGACCAAGCGGCGTCAAAGTCAAATATGCATTTCTCCCATATTCCTCCGCCATCCGGCGCATCGTATCATCGGATGGCACCGGTTGAATCAATTCTCCCTCCTCCGTAAAACCATAAGAAAATACGAGCAGTCCGCTCATATAGGGAA
>ULQO01020193.1_pt1 | contig 11174 bp, 7 predicted proteins | sample 1954601 | NCBI WGS metagenome assembly ULQO01 (sample SAMEA4835658, study PRJEB28245) | human gut metagenome | biome: gut microbiome; material: fecal sample | place: Denmark | collected 2008
TTTCTCCTTTGAAAATCTGCTGAAAATCTGCTGATGCAAATAAAAAATCCAGTTATTATGAGCATTAAATCAATCGGAAGGCCTCTGATGGTCTTCCGATTGATTTTAATAATTAATATTGTCCTCTCATTACTGTGTTTTCAGCATATGCCAGAATTCTATCTGTTTTCATTTAGAGCGTGTTTGAAAAATCATTTCAACAATCTGTACGCTCTAATCTACGGATCATAGATACCAGATGTCCGGCACAATTTCGGATTTCTTCTTCTGTAAGTTTACCTTCTTTATATGCCTGGCGAATATTCTTATCATCATCCGGATTTCCAGGCATGATAATGTCATTGCCTGCTGCCACACATTTCCATGGAACGCTTCCATCTTGCGGAACTGTTGTGTTCCAGTCTGACATAATTGCTCCGTCAAATCCCCATTCTTTTCTGGCAACTGTCATGCACAGATCTTTGCTGTTCGCCGCATGAATACCGTTGATAAGATTATAGGAAGTCATAATAGAAACAGGATTTCCTTCTTTTACTGCAATTTCAAATCCGCGGAGATAGATTTCTCTGAGCGCACGTTCGGATACACAGGAGTCAACACCCATGCGGTTATCTTCCTGATTATTGCATGCAAAATGCTTGATTGTTACGCCACATCCTGACTTGCTCTGAACACCCCGGATCACTGCTGCTGCCAGCATCCCTGACAGATATGGATCTTCTGAATAATATTCATAATTTCTTCCACATAATGGATTTCTGTGGATATTCATGCCTGGTGCAAGCCACAGATTCACATGAAATTCTTCCATTTCTTCTGCGATTGCTTTTCCAAACTCTGTCATGAGATCTGTATCCCAGGTCTGTGCCAGTGCTGTTCCTACCGGAAAAGCAGTACAGTACTGATAATAAGTGTCTGCATTCTCATGATGCACACCAGGTTCCAGAATTCCATTTTCCAGTGAACCAAGAACTCCCATTTCATAGATGCTTTCTGTCTCTTTATCTACCTCATACCACTGTCTGAGGCGGATACCTGCCGGACCGTCCGCCATAACAAGAGAGGGGATTCCATACTCTTCCAAAGTACCGCAGGTTTCACCTGCTGATCCCGGCACTCGAATTCCTGCTGCACCAAGAGTACTGATATTCTCTGAAATCTTTCCATAAAGCAGAGGAATCAGCTCTTCTGTAGTTCTGTTTTCCAGAACAGAAACAAATCTTTTTTCTTCCTCTGTCAGATTTTCCTGATTTTTTCCGACATCTTCCGATTTTGCCGGTATCATCGCAGGTTTAAAATAATATTCCGGAACCTGCGCTGTTATCAGTTTTTCCTGTCTCTGCACAGATTTTTCTTTCAATTCTTTTGTCAGATAAATCTGTTCCAGTTCTTCCTGAAGCGGACAGATTTTATCCATCTGTTCCAGTACTGTATCATCTGAAACTACCAGAACTGCTTCCAGTTTCAGTTTGTCTGAACTGTTTCCGATCAGAATGCCATATTTGCCTTTTTCCACTATCCATGTATGTGTTTCCTCATTGAAAGAAGCCAGTTGTTTCTGTGGAATCTCAACAGTAAGTGTTTGTGTTTCTCCCGGCTTCAGAAGTCTGGTTTTTGCAAAACCTGCCAGTCTCTTATACTCTTTTTCCAGTTCTGTCTGCGGAAGCGTAACATAAATCTGTACCACTTCTTTACCAGCATATTCATTTCCTGTATTTGTAACCTGAACCTCTGCTCTGATCTTACTTTCTTCCATATTTATGCTGCAACACTTCATCTCAAACGTAGTATAAGAAAGACCAAACCCAAACGGAAACATCACCTTTTTGTCAAAGCTGTCAAAATATCTGTAACCTACATAAATACCTTCTTTGTATTTTTCCTTTTCCAGATTGCCATTCAGATACCCATACTCTTCTGAAGCCGGATAATCCTCGTATCGCCTTGCCCAGGTTGTTGTCAGTTTACCGCCCGGCACTTCTTTTCCCAGAAGTACATCAGCCAGGGCATCTCCCCCTTCCTGACCAAGCTGAGAAATATTTAAGATTCCTTTTATATTGTCTGTCTGTTCCAGAATATCTGTCAGCTCCACAGGACCACCTGCATTAAGAATAAGGATCACAGGTTTGTTCATTTCTGCAAGATAACGTAAATCTTCCTCTTCTCTCTCGCTTAAATAGTAATCTCCCTTTACTTTGCGGCGGTCTTTTCCTTCTCCTGAAATACGACTGATCACATAAATCACCACATCTGCTTCACAGATATCTTCCTCTGCCACCTTACGTCCCAGCGGCATTGCAAAAGGATTCTCTGCATAGGCATCAAAAGGATTATCTACTTTCTTAGCTTCTTCCAGAACTTTTTCTTTCCACGCCTCTCTCGCCTGCTCATAGCGATTGTGATAATCGCTGATCCAGTCTTCGCTTACAATTTTTACTCCTGCTTCTTTCAGTCCCTGATAAATAGAAATATTCTTTCTGTTGTTAACATCTCCAGAACCAATTCCACCCTTTACGGTTTTCTCTGCTCCATACCCAAGAAGTGCAGCAGCTGTATCTTTCTTTAATGGAAGAATTCCTTCATTTTTCAGCAGAACAATGCCTTCTGACGCCGCTTTTCTGGCAAGCTTTCCATGCATCAGTTCTCTCTCTGACGGCTGTTCTTCTCTAGTTCCACTGTAAATCCATTTCTTCATATAATTATACTCCTGTTTTTAATATTATAATTCTCATGAAAAGAACCTCCATAGCATTCTCTCTATGGGGGTTCTTAATTCTCATTATTCTTTTACACCACCAAGTGTTACACCTGCAATAATGTATTTGGATAAAAGCAGATATACAATAATGATTGGCACGATCGCAACAGTGATCATCATGTAAATTTTACCCATATCAAAGTTCATATAATCAGCACCACGCAGAGTTGCAATCAGGATCGGCACTGTCATTTTGCTCTTTGACTGAATGATCAGGGCAGGAACGAAGTAATTGTTCCAGGATCCTACGAAAGTAAAGATTGCCTGTACTGCTACTGCCGGTTTCATGATCGGAAGTACAATACTGTTAAAGGTTCTGAATTCTCCGGAGCCATCAATTCTTGCCGCTTCCACAAGGGATAAAGGAAGGGAAGACTGAAGGTAACTGTACATAAAGTAAAAGACTGCCGGAGATGCAATGGATGGAATGATCAGCGGAAGTAAAGAGTCATACATTCCCATCTTTGTGATCAGTCGTAAAAATCCCATTGCTGTTACCTGTGTAGGCATAACAAGAATTGCCATAATAAAGGTAAAAGCTGCTTTCTTCATTTTAAAATCATAAGCATATAGACCATAAGCTGTCAAAGAAGAAAAATATGTACAAAGTGCAGCACTGCAGGAAGATACAACAACACTGTTAAGAATACCGCGGAACATCGGGAAACTTCCGTCATTTGCCACATTCTTCAGATTCTCAAGAAAATATTTTCCGGGAAGTGCTGAAAATCCTTTCTGCAGATCCGCATGGGAACGTGTTGCATTTACAATCAGAATGTAAAAGAAAAACAGACACAGGAAGGATAAAAAGATCAGCACAAGATGAACAAAAATACTGCGCACACGACCTGATGTATTTGATTTCATAGTTTATCTCCTCCTTCTTTCTTCTTTTGCTTTTTTCTTTGCAGCTTTCTTGGAACCATCCGGATCTGTGTCATTTGTCATCTTATATACAATCATACATAAAATACCGCTGACAATAAACAGATATACGGACAATGCACCTGCCATACCATAGTTCTTGCTCTTTAAGTGGCTGTTCAGGAACATAATCAGAGTCATAGATGTACGGTCCGGATTTCCCTGTCCATTTGTAAGAATCTGAGGAACATCGAACATCTGAAGACCACCGATGATAGATGTGATCAGTGTATAAGCAAGGATCGGACGGATCAGCGGCAGTGTGATATAGAAAAATCTCTTGATACTGTTACAGCCATCCAGTTCAGATGCTTCAAAAATATCCATACTGATACCCATAACAGCAGCCATCAGCATAATTGTTGTATTACCAAACCACATCAGGAAGTTCATAAATCCGACCAGAGATCTGGTTCCGATTACAGAACCCAGGAAATCTATCGGATTTTTAACCCATCCCAGAGACATCAGAATAGAGTTAATCGGTCCGTTGGTAGAGAACATGGTAAAGAACAATAATGCAAATGCAGAAGCCATGATCAGGTTAGGAAGATAAATAACAACCTTGAAAAACTGCTGTCCATGGATCTTCAGACGCGCATCTGTAAACCAACATGCCAGAACCAGTGCGATTACAATCTGTGGTACAAATCCGATTACCCACAGAATCAGTGTATTAGCACTGTATTTGAGCATATCTGACTTCAACAGACTCAGATAGTTTGCAATTCCAATAAAATTCGGTCCGATTTCTTTAATTCCTGAACGATAATATTCATAGAAACTATAACGTACAGTATCTACCAGCGGAATCAAAGAAAAGATTAAAAAAGTTATAAAAAATGGAAGGATAAAGATGTATCCCCATTTTGCATAGCTGATGCTTTTCTTTTTTTTCATAGTTCAGCATTCCTTCCTTTACATATTAGTGCCAGACACACATCTCTTTCATGCGTGCCTGGCAAATACAAATGCATCTGTACAGGTTATTTACACCTGAAACTTTTTAACTGTCAATTCAAAAGCGTTTATTATTCAGCCCAGTTAACTTCCTGGATTTCCGGATAACGTTCTTTGATTGCTGTTTCAAAGTTTGATTTTGCTTTGTCATAGTCTACCTGACCCTGGAAGTAATCGCTGAAAGCGTTCTGGATCAGTTCTACGCAGCCCTGGTCATAAGCAGAAAGTGGTGCGATCTTGATGTTCTCTGCAACCGGTGAGAAATATGTAAATGGATTCTGTCCGCCAAGGAAGTCAGATGCGAAAGTATCATCTTTTGCAACTTCCTGCATACCACTCTTTGTATTTGTAAAGTCAGAATAATCTTTGGAAATCTTTAATAAATTGTCCTTATTTCCTGTCAGTGCAAGAATGATATCTTTTGCATGTTCCGGATTATCTGTTCCTGTTGCTGCATGGATGTAAGAACCGCCCCAATTGTATTCCTGTGGTGGATTTGTAACAGCCCATTCTCCGTCTTCTCCATCCCAGTTTGGTTTCAATGTAAAGTCAATTCCCCATGCCGGGAAGAGGAATGCAAATACTTTGGATTCAGATCCCATAGCTTTGTTCCAGTCATCATTCCACTGACCTTTTACAGTTTTGTTCAGGTATCCTGCATCCAGCCATTCTTTGGAATCTTTGATCCAGTTCATTACCTGCTGGTCTACATTAACAGTTGTTGCACCGTCTTCTACCCATGGCTGGGAAATGCTGTTTCCATACAGTCTAAATGTATCAGCATAAGAAGCAAATGTGTAATATCCTTTTGCTTTCAGTTCTTCAGCTGTAGCTTTTGCTGTATCCCAGTCTTTCATTCTCTTGCCTACTTCTTCAGGATCGTCGGTTCCGAACACATCTTTGGCAATATCACGACGATATACAAGAAGTCCAGGGCAGCACTGCCATGTAGATCCTCTCTGTACTCCATCTGCATCAGATGCAGTTGTTTTTGTAAAGTCATACTGATCTGCAAGATCTTTGTCAGGATCAATTCCAAGATCTTTCAGAGGCATTGCCACATCCGCTGCTGCATCTGTATATTTGTATACATAATCTGTTTCTGATAAGAAGATATCTACCTTATCATCTGCTGATGCATCAGCCTGATTCATAAGAGCTTCATCAAGTTTCTGCTGATAAACACCATCCTGATTTGGATTTATGATCCAGTGAATTTCTGTTCCATCCTTTAATGTTGTTACTGTTCCGTCTTTGGATGTTTCTTTTACTTCAGGATATACTGCTTCCAGACGCTGACGGAATTCATCATTCCAGGAATAAATATTGATTACTTTTCCTTCTTCATCTGCATGTACGATTGTAGCGGTTCCGCCCATTGTACCTGCAATTACGGATGCTGTAAGTAAAACAGCTAATGCTTTCTTTTTCATTAAAAAAGCCCTCCTTTTTCTTTTTTTCTCTTTGTGAGTTTCTTGCCTCACCTGATGTATCAGATTATAGCTTAAACTGCTTTTCGGGTATATTATAATTTCCACCAAAATGTCAGATTCATGACCTCATTGTGTTCTTTTTATATACAGACAGATTTTGTCATTTAATAAGGAAATCTTTCCTAAAATCATAATCTTTCTGTTTTTTTTATTAGTATTTTTGTATAAAAGGTACCATTTTTCTATAAATCAGCCAGATGAATATTCGCAATCTGATTCATTACCTGCTCATATATTTTTCTGAAATTGTGTTATTTTATGTCATGATTCTGATACTTACTTCATGTTTCTTATTTCCGAAAGATCTCATTTCCGATATAATTTCCATACAATATTTATGGAAGGAGAAAAATGTTGAAACATATTAAGTTTATTGATAATCATGGAAGCTTTTGTGTGAACAGACCGGAAAATACCAGTTATCTTTATTTTCCTCTTGCATCAGAAGCAGGTCTGAAAAGTTCCGTCACACCAGTGCTTGGAGGTGACAGCAAAATTGATCAGGATACCTTCCTGCTGGAACCGGTCAGTTCCGAAAATCTTCATAACAATCGTTCTTCCAGAAATTTCTGGATCGTAAAAGAAGGACACATCCCTTATTCAGTAACAGGTTCCTCTACTCAGCAGGAAGCCGACCGTTTTACTGACAGGCAGGAAGACAGTGAACTAACCGCCGGATTCATGTGGCAGACTTTGAAAAGGACTTCCAGAGAACTTGGGCTCATCTCCACAGTTACTTCTTTTATCCCCAAAAGTGATAATGTGGAGATTATGTATGTGACGGTTGAAAACCAGACAGATACTGTACAGAAATTTACTGCATATGGTGCAATTCCTGTTTACGGAAGAAGTGCGGATAACATTCGTGATCATCGAAATGTCACTTCCATGCTCCATCGTATCGAGACAACAGAACATGGAATCAACGTCTGCCCCACCATGTCATTTGACGAGCGGGGACATCAGCCAAATCATAAAATCTATTATGTAAATGGCTGTTCCGGAAAGGGAGAAAATCCGATTTCCTATTATCCGACTGTAGAAGATTTTATCGGAGAAGGTGGTACCTATACACATCCACGCACAGTATATGAAGGATATAAAGGAGTTCCCGCACACAGTCTGGCAGCAGGAAAGGAAGCAATGGGTGCTTTCTGTTTCTCATCTTTCACACTGGCTCCCGGTGAAAAAACAGACTTTATTTTATTATCAGGTATTGCCGACAGTAAAGAAGAAATTGAAAATATTTTTGAAAAATACAATACTTCCGATAAAGTAAAAAATGCACTGGAAGAAACCAGAATTTACTGGAAAAAACAGGTAAACGTTGACTTCCACACACAGGATCCTGACTTTGACAGTTATATGAAATGGGTAAGTTTCCAGCCATTCCTGCGCCGTTTATTTGGCTGTTCTTTCCTTCCTCATCATGATTACGGACGTGGTGGACGCGGATGGCGTGATCTGTGGCAGGATTGTCTTTCTCTTCTGCTGATGAATCCTCAGAATGTAGGTGCCATGATTGAAAAGAATTATGGCGGCGTACGTATTGATGGTACAAATGCTACTATTATCGGAGACGGTGACGGCAATTTTATCGCTGACAGAAACGGAATCGCACGTGTATGGATGGATCATGCACTCTGGCCGCTAATCACGACCAGTCTTTATATTAATCAGACCGGAGATATAGAGATCCTTAAGAAACAGGTTCCTTATTTTAAAGATGCACAAACCATGCGCGGCACAGAAATTGATACTCTCTGGAATGACGCATATGGAAATAAACAGCGCACCGAAGACGGTCAGGTATATACCGGAAGTGTTCTGGAGCACATTCTGATCCAGCAGCTTGCCGCTTTTTATGATGTAGGTGTTCATAATATTTACCGTCTCCGCGGAGCTGACTGGAACGATGCCCTGGATATGGCAGCAGAAAATGGTGAAAGTGTTGCCTTTACCTGTGCTTATGCGGGCAATCTCCATACTCTTGCTTCCATATTACGCCTTATGGAATCTGCAGGCGAAACCAGTATCCCGCTGTCAGAGGAAATTGAAATCCTGCTGAACGACCAGACAGATATGTTTGACAGTGTATCTGAAAAGAAAAAGATTCTTACTGAATATGCCAAAAGCTGCAGGCATAACCTAAGCGGCAGAAAGAAAAACTTCTCTCTCTCCACACTTGCTGCCAACCTGATCCAGAAATCCAACTGGCTGACAGATCATATCCGTTCACAGGAATGGATTGATGGCAAAGACAGCGAAGAAGGATGGTATAACAGCTATTACGATAATCATGGAGAGGCAGTGGAAGGTTTCCACCATGAACAGGTGCGTATGATGCTCACGGGCCAGGTTTTCTCTATTATGGGAAATGTTGCCACTGATGCGCAGATCAGAAAAATCGTAAAAAGCGCAGATCATTATCTTTACAGAAAAGAAATTGGCGGTTACCGCCTGAACACAGATTTTCAGGAACTGAAGTTTGATATGGGACGTATGTTCGGTTTCGCTTATGGCGAAAAAGAAAACGGTGCTGTTTTCTCTCATATGGCAGTTATGTATGCAAATGCCTTATATCAGAGAGGCTTTGCAAAAGAAGGCTGGAAAGCATTGCGTTCTCTGTCTGATACAGCTCTCGACTTTGATACCAGCCATATTTACCCGGGAATTCCTGAATATTTCCGTTCAGACGGACGTGGCATGTATCATTATCTGACAGGTGCTGCAAGCTGGTATCTTTTTACCATGATCACAGAGGTCTTTGGTGTCCGTGGAGTTTTCGGAAACCTTTTGGTTCATCCAAAACTTCTGGCAGAACAGTTCGATGAAGCAGGAACTGCTTCTGTCTCTGTTACTTTTGCAGGAAAACAGTTCCATGTTACCTACCGAAACACAGACAGAAAAGATTATGGTTCTTATCATATCGCCGCTGCGGACTGCGACAAAACAGCAATAGAAATCGTAGAAGATTCCCATATTATGATCTCCAGAGAATTTATTAACAACCTCTCTTCTGATCTTCATGAAATTACAGTGACACTTGCCTGAAAACAATAGCTGCTCAGCCTCCATAAAAGCAGGCGACAGGCTGTTATAAATATTGTTCTAACAGAAAGGATTTACTATATGAAATACGGATATTTTGACAATGAAAACCGAGAATACGTGATTACTAATCCGGCAACACCTGCACCATGGGTAAACTATCTGGGTTCCCCGGAGTACGGTGCAATCATTTCCAATAATGCAGGGGGCTACAGTTTTGCAAAATCCGGTGCAAACGGACGTATCCTGCGCTATGTTTTTAATAACTTTGACCAGCCGGGACGTTACATTTACATTCGCGATGACAGATCATCAGACTTCTGGTCTGCATCCTGGCAGCCTGTAGGCAAAGATCTGGCTCAGTATAAGAGCGAATGCCGTCACGGAATCGGTTATACAAAAATTTCTGCCGACTACAGCGATATTCACTCAGAAGCCCTTTACTATGTTCCTCTTGGAAAAAGTTATGAAGTATGGGCATTATCTGTGACCAATCATTCTGATCACGAAAGGAACCTGACTCTCAGCGGATATGCAGAGTTTACCAACCACAGCAATTACGAACAGGATCAGGTTAATTTACAGTACTCTCTTTTTATTTCTCGTACACTGTTCGAAGGAAACAGAATTACTCAGCAGATTCATGGAAATCTTGATGCAATTCCTGAAAATGAGAATGTAGATGAGAAAAATGTGACAGAACGTTTCTTTGGACTTGCAGGTGCTGAGGTTTCTTCTTACTGTGGGGACAAAAATGAATTTCTCGGAAGTTACCATGGATATGGAAACCCTGAAGGTATTGTCTGTGGTGATCTTGGTGATAAGACAAGCTATAATGAAAACTCCTGTGGTGCTCTCTCCTGCAAAATAACTCTTAAAGCAGGTGAAACCAGAACAATTGCTTTTCTTCTTGGAATGAAACCGTCATCTGAAGCTGCTGAAGTAATCAGATGTTACGAAAATCCGGCTCCAACTGTAGCAGAAGAACTGGAAGCATTAAAAGCTGACTGGAACAGTAAGCTTGATAATCTTAAAGTCAGCACTCCAAGTCCGGAATTTGATACTATGATTAATACCTGGAACGCATACAACTGTTTTATGACTTTCATCTGGTCCCGTGCAGCTTCCTTCATTTACTGTGGACTCAGAAATGGATACGGATACAGAGATACTGTACAGGATATTCAGGGAATCATCCATCTGGCACCGGAAATGGCACTGGAAAAGATTCGTTTCATGCTGTCTGCGCAGGTAAATAACGGTGGCGGACTCCCTCTTGTCAAGTTTACTCACACACCAGGAAAAGAAGATACTCCGGATGATGCTTCTTATGTACAGGAAACCGGCCATCCGGCTTACCGTGCAGATGATGCATTATGGCTTTTCCCAACTGTATATAAATATATTTCAGAAACCGGAAACACTGCTTTTCTTGATGAAGTGATTCCTTTTGCCAACAAAGATGAAGCTACTGTATATGAACATCTGAAACGTGCGGTTGCTTTCTCTCTTAATCACCTTGGACCTCATGGAATGCCCGCCGGACTTTATGCAGACTGGAATGACTGTCTCCGTCTGGGTGCAAACGGAGAATCTTCTTTTGTTGCTTTACAGTTCTATTATGCAATGACAATCCTGAAAATCTTTGCCGAATATAAAAAAGATACAGAATATGTACAGTATCTTGAAGAAACTCAGAAAGCATTTGGCGAAAAAGTTCAGGAACTGTGCTGGGATAACGACCGCTTCGTACGTGGTTATACAGAATCAGGAGAAAGAATCGGTGAAGCTGCTGCTCCTGAAGCAAATATGTGGCTGAATCCTCAGAGCTGGGCAGTTATCAGTGGTCTTGCTACCCCGGAACAGGGAGACGCAGCACTAAATAATGTATATGAACGTCTGAATACGGAATATGGCGCAATCCTTATGGATCCTCCTTACCATGCACATGCTTTCGATGGTGCACTGGCAGTTATCTATAATCAGGG
>ULQO01014404.1_pt1 | contig 11083 bp, 17 predicted proteins | sample 1954601 | NCBI WGS metagenome assembly ULQO01 (sample SAMEA4835658, study PRJEB28245) | human gut metagenome | biome: gut microbiome; material: fecal sample | place: Denmark | collected 2008
AACAACCCATCCCGAAACGTGTAATTACGGAAGCCGACGTTGACCGTATCATGAGAACGGCTCCTGATTACATTACGGAAGCATCGGACGAGGTGAAGGACTTGTTTGTCGCTGCTGAATGGGCAAAAGAGGAACGAGACCTGTCTCCTAAAAGATATTTCGACCTCGTGCTAAACGAGGGTACAGAGGAAGAGAAAACAATCAATATAGACTTCCAACAGACGGTGAACGTGGGGGCAGTTGTCAAGACGCACGGTGGGGACATTACGGCTGTTCGTTCAGCCAACGCCAAGCGTCTTCAATACTTACAGTTGGATAGAGCCTACCAACGAGCCGTGTTGGAGTTAAATAAGGCTATGGGAGTCCGTTCCCGGAAGCCTCGTAATATTGTCGACTATACGGGTACAATAATGGAACTCTTTGGGAAGTTCTATACCGTTACCGATGTCAGCAAGGTTATGGCGAAGGAATACAAGATTAAGGTTCCTGAGGAAGAACTGAAGAAGTTCTACGTTGAGAACCGAGACTTGATTACCAGACGTCGAGCCGAGTACGTGTTACAGAATAAGGACTTTCGTATAGCGACTGAAACAGGTCGTCTCGAAGTCCTTAATCAAATGTTGGTAGAGGTTGAAATCAAGAACAGAGCAGCAGGGGGAAGTAACGTCGATTACTGTAACCTTATACTCCGTATCATTGAACAGGCTCGCAAGGAAGTGAAGGGAAACGAAATCAAGATGACCGTTGATGGTCGTATTGATATCAACGCCACACTTCACGCTGAGACCAACGTAATGACGGTCATGAAGCAGATGTCTATCAATGCTTTGGTAGTGGGCTTGACGGCTGCAAAGGTAGGGTTGAATCCAACCGTGTTGATATCACAGTTGGCGTCTTCATGGTATGCGAAGTTCAACGGGTTCAATGGTAACTTGATGGACGGTGAACAGGTACAGTTGCCGTCAGCACTGATTAAGCAGTACGACTGGGACCAGATAGAGCGTTCCTCTAAAGAGTTCGTTCAGGAGTTTACCCCTATCACGGAAATCATTGATGAGAAGGAACCTGAGAAGCAAACCACAGCCGAAACAACTCGTAAGAATATGCTCCTACGATTGAAGTCAATGAAGGCAGCGAAGGCACAGGAAGACAACCGTGCCAACCCTGTTACACCTGACGACAAGGATATGAGCCTCAAGGAGAATGGCGTGGTACTGGCTCCGGAACCAGATGAACCCGAAGAGCCGAAAGGTGAGTTCGAAATAGACTACAATCTTAACAAGCATTACAAGCAGAAGAAGAATATGCGTGTAAAGGGTGCGATAGGAGAGTCTATTGCTCGTCACAAGGCACAAAAAGAAGAGGGTGAGGTAAATGTAAATAAAGCGGAAGCAGAAGCCGCAGCGAGACGTGAAAGACGGAAAGCACGTCGCGAAGCAAAGAAGAAAGGAAACAAGGATGAATGATAACGATTATTTCTTCGTAGACCGTTCTGCTGAGCATAAGGCAAGGCGAGAGCGGTTGGCTCAAAAGAAAGTTGAGTCATGGAAACGTATTTGTGAGTCAGCAAGGAAATCACATTCAAAAATCAATAAGGAATGAAAATAGTTTATAACACATGGTTCCCGTTCGGGAGTTATCATACGTTGAACTTCTTCGGAATACTGTTTACCAAGCGTAAACAGTTACCGGAGTCAACAATCACGCACGAGTCGATACACACGGCTCAAATGAAGGAGATGCTCTGGCTGTTCTTCTACCTGTGGTATGGGGTTGAGTACCTACTCATCAGGCTGTTCCACAAGAAACAGAACTGTGCATATCATGACATCAGTCTTGAGGAAGAGGCTCACAATAATGATGAGAACCCTGACTATCTCAAGACTCGTAAGCATTATGCGTGGTGGAAATACATAAGGCTTCGAAGCAATCATAAATAAATTTCGTTTAACAATTTAATTTCAAAGATTATGCAAAAAGACTTTTTGACAATTACCCCAGACTCTGGGAGGGGGTCACAGGCAGTGACCGTAAAAGCATCGCCAAACACGGGTAATGCTCGCTCTACCACGATAACCATTTCGGGGGGGTATCACTCGAACCATTGATGTGAGTCAGACTCAAGGACGTTTTACAGCGTCTAAAACAGGTTCTATTCAGTTTGATAACCTACTTCATGAAAGTGTAACGTCAAGACTTTATTTAAGGCTGATAAATACAAACAACGAAAGCGACTCTATCAGTTTGTGTGAAAGGCTGGATGTAATGAATTCAGGCGAGAAAAATACTGAACAGATATCTGGGGAAGTTCAATGGGAAGGGAGCCAGACGTTCACGACAAACAAATGCAACCTAATTATTTCATCTGGAAAGAATGAAAATATTGACATCACGTTAAATGGGAAGACCTTAGTCAAGGGAACATTTACTTCTCAACAAGAAGTTAGATTTTCAACTATAACAATATCTCCAGGAGATACATTAAGAGTATCAGGAACAGTTCGATATTCGTAACAAGAAAGGGTGAGTCGAAAGACTCACCCTGTTTTGTTTACCTGTGTACAGGTCTTAAAGACCTGTCGGAGTAACATTGTAAGAACGAACCATCCATGCTTCCTTTTCCATGCTTTCAATCATGTCCTCGAGGAAGTTAAGAGTGGCGAGGTCATTCTCGGGGATTTGTTTGTGAATGTCTCTGATAGAGCGTATCAACTTATCCCAGTCGTCACGAATGATTTTCCACATGTCAAGAGCCTGTGGAACGGCTTCACCCATACCGAATTCTTTGATGTGGTTGTTTTGTAACATTGCTTCCATAGAACCCAGCGGACGTTTGCCAAGAGCACGGACACGTTCAGCAACATCATCAACACGTTCAATTTCTTCTTCGTAGAGTTTCAGCATAGCCTCGTGATAGGAACCAAACGAGTCTCCTACGACATTCCAATGAAACTGCCAAGTCTTCAGCATAAGCGTGAAGTGGTCAGCAAGTAAACCATTCAGCAAGAGGGCACTACGTTCGAGTTCCTCTTCAGTTAAACCAGTCTTAATCATTTTCCTTTAATATTAAAGAGTTTATAAACAGTTATATAACGATTACAAAGGTACAAAGAATAAAATCTTTAGGAAAATCTAAGAATATTCCGGATAAATCATTGGATATATCAAAAGAATGACTAACTTTGTTGCGTCAAACAATAAATCAACGGAATAATATGAAGACTTTAATAGAATTAAAACAGGCTGCTGAGAGTAAAGGTTTACGGTTCGAAGTAAACAAGTGGGACCCGACTATCAGACGTTGGGAAACCGATAAAGTTCCTAATCCTGACTTCATGAAGATAGAGATTGGTATTGAGTACCGTCCTAACATCTGGGCATGGTTTGACGGGTTCTGTGAGAAAGATACTAAGGATGATGATTTAACCCTGTTCTTTCGGGAAACGTATAATTGCATATGCGGTCGTCAGAATAAGACCTGGAAGAGAGGCTTTAAAGTTGAACGACAACTGTTTGGAAATGATAACTAATAACCAGAGGGAGTTCGCGCTCCCTCACAAATAATTTCGTAGATATGAAAGATGAACCAAGAAACAGAAGTGTGTGGGAACGTATGAAGATGGCGTTCCGTCTATTGTTTAGTGTTAAAGCGTTGGAGCCTGTTTATAAGGAAGGCTGGGAAGATGGTCGTAGAGGACTCTATGACGATTATAAGGTCATGAAGGAAACCATTGAGCCATTCGTGAAAAAGGTTCATGACACGGCTTGGCACGGGGATAGTGCTATTACTATACCAGGAATGATTCCAACGGAACTGTATCGTATGCCGTTCCTTCCAGTTGAGGATTTCCTTGGTGCCGGAATAGTTGCTGGACATGATTGTCCTCCGCAACAAATTGAGTTGAAGTATCAGGTCTATAGACAGGACACGCTCGAGAAAGCGTTTCAGGCGGATAGACGGCTTGCGCATGATATCAATTACGGATATATGGAAGCCTCTAAGAGTCTTGCGAAGTTCCTGTTAGAAAATGGGTTCGTGAAACATCGTGTTATCGCTAATCCGAGAAGCCCATATCCGACATTCGTATTCTTTACGAATGTGATGAAACGGGTGTAATCACGTTATAATAGTGCGGTAAATCTGCCGTTGGATTGCACTTAAATATTGCGAGGTTGAGCCGGACTGGGAAGTTCGGCTCAATTTATTTTGAAGAATTCCCGAGGAAACTCTTTGATATCTCAATCTGAACCACTACATTTGTACAGTCAAATCAATAAAACCAATGTAATATGGAATTCAAAGAACAATCCGTCCCGACTGGTATCTTGCTTAAGATACGTAAATTACAGGCTCTTGCCGAAAGAGGAGTAGGTGGTGAAGCCACGAACGCAAAAATCCTATTGTCTGCCTTGTGCGAGAAATACGGTATCGATGAGTCAAAACTTGATGAAGAAGAGAAACAGTGGTATGAGTTCGAGATGAGAACATCGGTTCAGAAACTGTTCTTACAGTTGTACGTCAGTGTATATGGTACGACTGAACGCTATCTCAAGGAAGTTGAACTGTGGAAGAGAGGTCGTAAGAAGATAGTGAAATGTAAGTTCACCCGTGCTGAATATATTGAGTTTAGTCAGATGTGGGAATGGCACAGAAAGAACTATCTGGCTGAACGTAAACGCATGAGAGAACTGTTCCAGATAGCCTACTACGATAAATTCAAGATGTATCCTTCGGAGACCTGTGATGAGTATGAAGCCCAGTGGTCAAAGAAGAAAGACAGTGACCTCACAATGGAAGATATATTAGCAATAAACATGATGGCAGCAGCCTGTAAGAACAAATCCTTCTACAAACAAATAGGAGAGGCAAACGACGACGAAGACGACGATTAATGATTTCCCCGAAAATAATCGGGGATTTCTTTTGATATATCAATCTTTATACATATATTTGCTTCCGTAAATCAAACAAGTGTAATCATGAGAAAGAAAACATCACATCGCGAGAAGGACTTCGGTCTGGTTCAAAGAGCCTTATGTGGCGACCAGGATGCCTTTACAACGATATTCAAGAAGTACAATGTTATCCTCACTATTCAGATTGGTGAGATTATCAATGACAAAGATTTAACAGCCGACATCGTAATGGAAACTTTCGAAAAGGCTTTCGAGAGGTTGGAACGCTTTCAACCAGACTATCAATTGAGTGCGTGGTTAGTTCGTATCGGCAGGAACTGTGCGATAGACTATTGTCGTAAGAAGAACCGAGTGAATATCGTCAGTATTGATGAGGGGTTCGACGATACCGAGGATGACCGACCTACGTTACAAGTAATAGACGACAGCCGTACACCTGAAGAATCCTTGTCGTTCAATCAGCGAATAGAATATGTAAAGAGCGTCATGCAGAAGATGCCGTCAACATCAAGACGGGTTATTCAGATGCGGTTCTTTGATGACTTCACCTACGAAGAAATGGCTGATGAACTGGGGTTCACTCTTCAACAGGTCAAGAACGCTATGCATAGAGCGAAGCGAGACCTCATTGAACTTATAGAGTTGCAGGCATACGATGACGTCCTTCATAAATAAAAGAGGAGTTCGTCATAACGCTATACAGGTATGAGAATGACAAGTTATTTCAGGTCTCTTGTTAAGTCAGGGACATTGGACAGCAGTAAATCGTTTGCCTTGTTGCTGTCCGTAATTAAGGAGCCATCATCGGTTTAGTGGTGTGCTTCTGTCTTATTTGGGACGTCGTGACCAACGGGTACATCAAGACAAATTTAAACGAATTGGGAGTGTTCCTATTGTGTGCAGGTGGCTTCATGGTTGGTGGCGGGATAAACAAGGTATTTGGCGAAAAGTATTTTAAACATCAAAAACCAGAGAAGAATGAAAAAGAAGTTTAAAGCGAAAGTTTCAGGAATGTTTGACATCGTTCAGTTGAGCGATGATACATTCAGCGAAGTGGTAGAGAAGTTGAAAGCCAACGACTACCATATTGACCAACAGTTCACGAACCGTGAAGAGTGTTATGTCGAAGCCATAGGCGACAGCGGTACGAAGTCCGTATCTCGTGGGGATATGGTGTTCACGGACGAGACGGGAGAGTTATTTATAATGTCAGAGAAACGGTTCAATGCAACGTATGAAGAAGTGGAAGAAGATTCAAAAATCCCTAATCAGGAAATGGCGACAGACCCTGTGTGATTGGTTCGGTCATCAACCTGTAACGGTCATAGAAGAACGCTGGCGTGGTAAACAGAACATTCTGAACCGTAAAGGAGGGAAGTCCCGCAAGGGAGGACACTATGTAACAGGTCATTATCAAAAGTGTCGTAGATGTGGTAAGAAATTGAGTAACTTTGAAAGATGTTGGTAATATGTTAAAGATGAAGTTTTGGTTCGAAGGGAACCAGTTACAGCCTGACTGCAACATTCACGGAGGCTGCAAGATAGGGAGTTCAGCCTGTCATGCCTGTCCTCACTGTGTACGGGTAAACAGCAAAGACCAGGAAGTTCTGTGTCTTGGCGATGGCTCAGAGTATAAAGAAGTCAAGTTGGAAGAGTTGAGGGTTGGCGACAGGTTCAAGACAGTGAAGAACGTGTACGGGACTCTCTATACAGTAAGGGAAATCAAGGGTGGGAAAATATTGGTTGATAGCGACGTTACGTCAATGTCAGTAATAAAGAACTTCGATAAGGTGTTCTTGCTCCCTGTAAGCGAATAACAGTAACAATCTGAATGAGGTGTCAGCACGTGTGGTAAAAGTTTCTTAGAACGACCGTATGATGCCTCATTTAAAAGATAGAAAGGAAATAAGAATATGGTGTACAAAGATTCAGCCGGAAAAGAAATTCATGAGGGCGATAGCCTGATGGATTTAACCCCAGGATTCGTTGGGGAAATCTCGGAAGTGTTTCTTGATGAAGATGAGGGTGAGTTGGCTGTCAATCAAGACGGAACGACCATTTACCTGTACGAAATAGATACAGAGGTGAGCAGCCTGATTGTCAATGAAGAAACGATGAACATCGAGAAGGAAGAAACAGGTGGTGAAGAGAAATGTGCTGTGGTGGATACCACTACGGGAGTTGAGCCTTGGAACCTGTACCGTTTTCAGGGAACACGTGAGGAATGCCTTGCATATATTCAGGAACATTTAAACGAACCTAATCTGGGAATAATACCATGATACACTTCGCTCAGAACAATGACATCATCATTGGTGTCGACTTCGGTCACGGTAACGATATCACAGTGAAGACCACGGCAAAGGTTCACGAGGATGGGAGGCTTGAAATACTCAAGTCAGAACGTATAGGAAGAACCCGTGATATCTCAAAAGAGAACAGGGACAGGATAATCGAGGAACTCAAGAACTTTAAATTGAATGGCGATGTACAGCAATTGGAACGTCCTGACGCTACCTATTAAGGCAGACGGGAAATATAAGATTGGTGACACGTATCACGTATCAGACAGACTCTATCCTAAATTTTGGAAGTTTGACGGTTTGGTGATACAGAACATTGACTATGCTTTTGGAGTACGGTTACACTTTAATCTGAAGGATTGGTTGGAAGCCAAGCCTGATAAGGAAAGACTCGAACGAATAAAGGGAAAGAAATCTCCCTGTCAATTAAGAAAGTTTATAAATAATGAAAGTAAACAGTTATGGAAGCATTTAAAGAAAGAATGATTGCCGAGTATGTAGAGCTCAACGAGAGAACAAACAAGTTGGATGAGTTCATCCTCAAAAATCCTAAATTCAATGAAATTCCTTCTGAGCAGAAACCCCTGATGTATGCCCAGATGAATGCGATGGATGACTATCGTCAGAACCTACGGGCAAGAATGAGCCTGTTGGGAATAACCAATGACGACATCGCTGCTTATAAGCACCCGTATCAGAACCTGTCCTTTGGTGAAGCATTACAGGCTCTTGAGGCTGGTAAATGTGTCAGAAGAGAAAGTTGGATTGGGGATAAGTTTGTGGTGAAGCAAATCGACAGCGACATCAGTGCTGAGATAGTTCCTAAGATGCAGTCCCTACCTGATTCAGCCAAGGAGTTGATAGGTAAGACAGCCGACAAGGACATTCACTATCGCAACCAGTGTCTTGTGATTAAACGGTTCCCCAGCAGTTCAGTGGCTACGAACTACGTGCCGGACTGGAATGATATGTTCGCAAAGGATTGGATGGTGTTATGATTAAGTTGCTTATCATATTATGCATATTGCTGACGGCTGTTATCGTGCTGTCGGTGTGGGGATATACGTTGTTGAGCAAGCGGTTCAATTACGTGTTCAACAATCATGAGATATTATACTTGAAGATGTTGGAGACAGAAATCGTGACCGTCAGTATGTATCTCAAAATGCTTGAGACGGCTTATCATGAGGCTGTCAAGAATGAACAGTATGAGGTGGCTGGTGTGATTAATGACACGCTCAAGCACAATTCAAGAACGTTACAGGAGTTGAGGCAGGAGTGTGATGTGATACAGAGGAAGAGGCAGTCGCCTCGATAGATTCAATAAAGCGTTGTCGATAATCGACTTCGGGTTCTGCACAAATGTCAGAGGGATGTGATGAGTCACGGGTGATGGCTTGTTACATCCCTCTGGACGTCTCGTACAGGGACGTCCACCATCAACATGGTATAATGCTGAGCCTCATAATCTTTAGCCTCTATTAGATAGGTATATGAGAGGTGATGACTTTGGTGATGTCCCGTACCTACCAAATAAAAGAATAGAGGGTGATAATCACTGATGGGGATAGAGCCTCCCTATATAGGTCTATATGGTGTATGGAGTATGGTGGGTATTGAGGTGAGGGGTATGGGGATATTGGAGTTGAGGTTGGGTTGGTCAATGGAGGTTCAGGGTATTTCGAATCCGGACTGCAACACTCTCCTGCGCCAGAATCCTGCGCGACTCAACCCCGAAGAACCGTGTCCGATGACTGTTCCTACTCCATACCCAGGACTCCGTGGGTAGTTATTTGGGACGATATCGTATGCCTCACTATCCGTTATCACGAGACTGACACGCTGGCGTCGAAAATAGCCTTTAAATCATCCTAAAAACCTCTCCACCAAGACACGGATAATTGGTTGCATCTACTCCGGGAAATTCGGTACAGAAGTAACAGCGTCCGTCATGGGGAGTTGTCATCACCCTAACATGGTCACCCCACAGCGAGTTAAGCCGGAAATGACTGTTTCGAAAAGTTAAATCTTGAGGAAAATCTGAAGAAAGTTGGAGAAACTCTTTGCGGATTCATCAGAATCCACTACCTTTGTAACATCAAAGTAAATCAAATGTCAAATATTAAAACAAATAAGGATATGAAAACGTCACAAGATTTTAACGAAAACTTCAATCAGTACAGTTCAGAGATAGAAAAAGAGATGTCAAACCTCAATCGTATGTTACAGGAGTTTGCTTCTAATGGAGTAGTCGCTCAACAAATCATCAATGACTTGGAACCTGTGTTAGCGAAGTTACACCTGACAATCGACTCATTCACTATGAACCGTCCTGACAAAGAAAAAGCCTCTAATCGTGGTCGTCTGAGTCTTCATCTCGTGTCTGACGGAAAGTTCAAGTTCATTCAGTTCCGTGGCTATACTTCACGTGGTGCTGGTAAGAACGAAAACCGTCTCGATAGCAAAGCCGAAAAGATTTGTGAGGCGGTACAGGCTGCTCTTCAGAACCCTGTAAACGAACTCCGCTGTTCAGTCAACCCGTTCAGCCTTGAAGTAAGGGATGAAAAGGAAACAGGTCGTGTGCTGATGGACATCTCATACAACTTCTAAGAGAATAATCGAAGAATTCTTCAAGAAAATTCCGGATGGTTCATTGCTGAGTCATCTGGAATGACTATATTTGTACTGTCAATCAATAAAGGAAATAACAGTATGAAAACAATTAGTCAAATCCAACAAGAGGTTCTCGCCACGGCTCAAGTGACACTTGACGAACTCCAAGCCTCTATCGAAAAGTTCTGGGAACAGGGTTGGGAACGTAACGAGGAAGCGAAAAGAACCTGTCAGTCTTCTAAATGGTACGCTAACAATATCTCAAGAGTCATTCGTGATTATGCTTCTTATAAAAACCTGTACGAGAAAATCCTGTCAGGCGAATATGTAAGCCAACATCAATCTCGCGAGGACGCTGTGGCTGAGGCTACGAAACAACTCGAAAAGAATGAAGAGTCCTTCCCTCGCTCACTCAATCACATCTACCAAACCGCTGTCCGTCGTACCTATTACAGTCTATGCGGTTACACTCATGAGGACGAAATGGTACACACTCCTGGAGTACGTTACGACCGCCAGCCGGAATACATTCGTAATAAGGAAATACAGGCTTCAGGAGTTCTGAGCATACACTTCTACTGCGAGTCTCGTGAGAAGTTCTACGCAAAGCGTGACCAAGAGGTACGGCTCACAATCGAACAGGCTACTGCGAAACTGAAATTACAGGTAGAGAAGAAACTCACTCCTATCAAAGACAAGATACAATCGTTCGACCTCATCTCTTTTAGAGGTCAGCAGGGAAACTATGTAGGCGAGTGGGTGATACGTACTGAAGACGCTCGATACATCTTCAAAACGAGTTGTATCCTGGCTGGTGGCTATAATATACAATGCCTTCACGCTCGCTATATAGCCAATCTTAAACAGGTAAAGAAATAAATCTTGAGGATATCCCGGAATTTCTTCCGGGATTTCTTTGATATGTCGATAGAACCCAGTACATTTGCTCAGTCAATTAAATCAAAGGAGGAAACAAACTATGTTACAGAAAGGTTCAGAACAGTATAAACAGGCTCAGAAGTTAGCGAATGAAATCAAGGACATGGCGGGAACTGACCGCTGGAATAACAACTCCTATTTCGACATCGCTTTCAATGTTCTCGGGCAGTTCATCAGTAAAGTACAGGCGACAGACGGCTTCGCTGCTAAGATAGCCGAAACAGTCGACAAGACGATGAACCCCTACGGAAAGAAAGTTGCGTTCATCAGTGACAAGCAATCATGGATATTGGCTGTTGCAGCCGTTGAAA